>ERZ836877.204-NODE-204-length-105558-cov-11.299840_pt1 | contig 105558 bp, 94 predicted proteins | sample MGYA00519469_ERZ836877 | MGnify/ENA primary metagenome ERZ836877 (study PRJEB31850, sample SAMEA3708809) | human gut metagenome | biome: human gut; feature: human-associated habitat; material: faeces | place: China | collected 2014 ...
TCTTTTCCGCCAGTTCCAAACGCCCCTGCAGAATCTGTTGGGAACGCATGAGAATATAGTCGTCGCTCTTCAACATGGCCTCCCTTTTGTTGAACTCGGCAATGAAACGTTCTTTGAACTCCCCGGCTTTTGCACCCGTATACCCCATTACTAAAAATGAAAAACCGTCTTTGGTCATTTCGTAATAGTGGTAAACTTGACCATTTTGTGGATGGGTATAGGGGGTATGCGCAAAATTGCGCTCCCTAAAATCATCTGAACATGAGAGCTTCTCAATATCTCTCAATACGTCCTTGTGATTTTTTCCAAAGACTTGCGCAACGATTAGTGAAGTAGTAACATCGTTGCCCTTACTGTTTTGAATTACAAATTCTTGCATACGATAATGATGTTTAGCGATTAGATGCCGCGGGAACACATCTTAATTCTTCTATGGCACAAAAAAGAGCGGCTGCCATTTCCCGTGTCGCTAAACATCATTATCGTCAACTCCGCAGAGCTTAGAAAAATGTGGGAAAGGCAACCGCCTATAATATCATATGTATGTTGCTACCGACATATATGCCGCCAGCAAACTATCGGGCATAAAAAAAGCCCATTGTATCTCATGAGCATTAACCGCGCTCAGCGATGTTGACAAACAACAATGATGTTTAGCACTGCAAATGTACTATTATTTTCGAATATACAAACACAGATTGCCACTAAATTCAATTAAAACAAAAAATAGCGACCAAAAACACTACTATAATAATAGCAACCAAAAATAACGCAAAAGGCATTTGCAATGATTCATCCAAGGTATCGTCCTTGCTTTTTTTCTTGCTATTGCCTGATCTTCCAACGATCTTATTTCTCGAATAAATGCCCGTTCCCGGTATACTTGCATTAGCATAAACGCCTTTCTTACCTACATTTATACTTGCGCCCTTACCCCCTATGGTTGCACTAACTCCTTTCTTGCTGAAGTTTAAATTTACTCCAGGAGCTATTTTAACTCGTTTCCTAAATCCTATGGCCATTTTGTATTTGTTTAGAATTAATTCTGCAAAGATAAGTTTTTTTACGATTTGCGTCCAATTAAGTTTGAAATCAAAATCAATGTGTATGATTTATCATTACAAATACGGGACATTGTTTTCTCAAAGCAGTTATCAGTGAAATAATGGATTACACCTAAAATATTCACATTTAAAAAAAATATTTGCATTATTCATTTTTTATTGTATCTTTGTTTGTATTGGCAAATTGGCGAAAGTGGTAGACGCGCTTGTCTTGGAAACAAGTACCCAATTTGGGTGTGCGGGTTCGAGTCCCGCATTTGATTATTCATTTTATTCTATATATAGCAAAGGCTCCTACACGGAGCCTTTTTCATTTTCAATTATTATCTAGTTGAATTTTTTCAACTTTAGATATAAGACACAACCTCTGTTGTAGAGGAATAATCCAAGCCGGAGTAGGTGTTCCTTTTTTTATATTTATATAAATCTCACCTTTGGTATCTTTAAATGAAATCCCAGCATGAGCTTTAGAATTCTCTTTATATTTAGATTCCAACAATATCATGGTAGATGATATACTTCTTATCTCTCCCGCATTCAACTCTGCTAGGCCAGTAAATACATCACCTTTGCTCGGCCAGACTTTTATCATCTTCCCTAATTTTACACATTCTTCCTTTGACGCATAAAACAAACGGGATATAGAAACATAATCTTCATTTTCATGATATAAAGAGAAAGCAACTGGATTCAGCCGTCCCTTCGAATCCAAACAACTCGGAAATGACAACAACCTTATCACATTCTCATCATTCTCAATTGTATAACGTCTATCTACATTTGTTTTACTTGATAAAATCTCAGACATATACAGATTCAAGACGACTAAAGAATTCACAAATAGCATTTTTATCCCGCAACGAAGCCTGTCCTAACAAAGGATTATCCAAATCCTTAAAAGAAAGAATCGAATAAGAAAACTCCGCTTCTCCTATATTCAAGGAACACATAAAAGAATCCATATTCCATTCTATCAATAGAGTCGCATTGGGTTCTGGAAGGACTTCCGCACCGGATAACAACAAATCTTTCTCGTTATAATCTAAAAAATGAACCACATTATCGAATGTAACTTGCTCTGGCTTATCCGCATTATATTCTTGCCACCAACTATCAGGATAATTCTCAATTTCCTTCAACGATGAATCAAGCAGAAATCTATTATTTAAAACTGTTTGCTCAGAATTTTGCACATATTCCAATACGGGAATAGCACAATCCGTTTCAAGTTCAAAATTCAAATTTTGACTAATCGCACTTGATACCGTAGCTGAAAAAAAAGATATAGCAAGAATCACCTTGCTACCAAACCTATGAACTGTCTTATTATTCACACACGGCACACTATCATATAATTTCGACTCGCTGTCAAGACAAGCATCATATTCCCAGTTTAATTCAAAATCTATCATAATCTGCCTCCCTCCATTATATCAATGATATCTTGATTAACAGACCAATGAAAAGCATCATAAAGTATCTTATTCATCTCTGACAAATTACTATTTATCTTATCAATCGGTATATTATTGATCCTATCAATAGAAAAATCCAGAACAAAACGATCATCCAATCCTTTATCTGAGTCATTCACCTGTTTGCGTTGGAAACCAAACTTAATAACAACATTTTCCGAATTATTTTCATCTTCAAAATTTTTACTCCAAAAACTTTGAAAAGCATCATTAGACGAAACAGATATTCCTTCTAATAATTTCTTAGAAAATATTTTATTCAGCAATGTCGCATTTGACGTATTATTACTAGATATATTTTTAAAAGGGAAAACATCTATTTTCCTTATCAAACAACTTTCAATATTCTGGGCATCATTCAATTTAAGATAATCCAAACCGCACCTCAAAAAAGGATTCAATGATTCAAACCCTTTGTAATAATTGACTCGCACATTCAATTTAAATACATCTCTGTCAAAAAACAATTGTATATCTTTATCCTTAGATGAAACAATTATAGGATACTGGATATTCTTATCTTCCTCCGTTTTTATTTTAAATTTTTCTTCCAAAAAACGTTTAATACTATCCTGATCCAAAATTCCAACAATAGACGCATAATGCCACTCTACTAATACATTCTGTAAAAAAGTATTAGCATAGATTTTATGTTCTTTATGTTCAAATGGATACATTTCCAAAAATATTTCAATATGCAAAAATACATCATCAATCAATCAATCACAATTTTATAACAATAATTTTTTATAACAACAAATACATTCGCATCTCTCCTATCGCCTCTTCTACGCTTCTAACCACTACATATTTACTACCCGCCATCTCGACTTGCCTTTGATATTCCCTTTGCTCTTTAGATTGCCGACCAGTTTTTGTCTTGAACTCCAGGCATAAACTTGCAAATCCTTTCTTAGGTATTTGCAAGATCACATCAGCAACACCGGCCTTTACCCCTTGTCGTTTCATATTAGCCGCTTCTATCTTATGCCGGGAACCGCCGTTAGGGACGGCGAACAGCAACTTATCCGGTAACCGGGGAAAGAATAACGGGACTTGTCGGAAAAACTCAATTTGCATCCGTGCCTCTTCATTATCATAAACTCTCTTTCCTTTCGATTCTTGCTTTCGACTCATATAGCAATTATAGCAGAAAGTTCCGGCATCAGTCTTAATGACTGATACCGTTTCCTTCCCACACTGAATACATTTTTCCTTTATCATAACAACATCTTTCCTTCTTTTCTTTGCATCAACATCCTAAATACCTGTTTGTAAACAGAATAAAGTTCTTTTGAATTCTCTTCTCCCGGCCAATCCGAATAAGATTCACCAGAAAAGAACTTCCACGAGAAAATCTGTATTGCTTTTTCTGATAAATCCAAACTATCCAAAATTGCCCTTACTTCATGCATTTTTCCCGAAATATAGGCCGCCTTGTCAAAGGATTGATCAGGCTCATCGATTATATTTAACCTGCGCCAGTCCACATTATCGTCTGCTGGTATCGCTTTATACTTGTGCCTATAAGGAGATGTGTCTGAAGTAGCATTTAACTTTATCATCTGGAGCACATAGAAATCAAGTTCAGTATATTTTCCATGTTTTCTATTTAGCAACAGATTTATTTCTTCTTCAGGTTTCTCCAATAGCATAGCCATTACTTCATTCAATACATCTGACGCTTCATCACCTATACCAGCCAGAGAAGTATGGTACTTTGCATAATCCAACCAGCGGTCATAACGTTTGTTTATATATTTATCCAGTGCCTCGCTTGCCATATTCTCAATATTATTAGTAAATTTGTCAATGTCTATTCAGGGGTGGCACCGCGAGGTGCTGCCTTTTATTTTACCTGGAACTTTCGAGAAAAATCAAACTTTTTGAACTCATGAAATGCCTCGGCTAATGTATCAGATGTCCGTTCACCTTCCGGAAGATCCCAGCTATGGGCATTATTTCTACTCACATTCTCAGCTTGAATGCATCGATCCTGATCATACCGATGAAGCCACTCCAAAATAACCTGACCATCTATACGATCATAGAGTTTGCCATAAATACCTTTTTTTGCCTGTGTGAAGCAAAGCTTAAAATCATCCGGTTTCAGATAATAAAATTCTTCGATCACCAAATCTGCTGTTTGTGCAACTTGTACAGCACTCATGGATTTTCCGACATTGAAGAAATTTATCAAGTCATTAAGCACATTAACCATAAATGCCCGAAGATGCGTTTCTCCAAATTCTCTATAAACAACAGCTATTGAGCACGTCGGACTATCAAACACATCATTGACTGTTTTTGGCCGCAGACTGTTGTAATATGGCATCGGCAAGACGCCCAAGGTGCTCACGCTCGATTCTTTTGTTTTCGGCATCAGTTCCGGCGGAAGCACGCCGGTTATTGGGTCTATCTCCGATAGAAGTTGTATTGCTTGTTCCTGATTCATAACTCATTCTTTCTAAATCACGTTTTGCCCATTTGCGAAATGTCAAATTTGCACTGACATATTTTTTTAGCAGCTCTCGATAATTATGCATCGAGACTAAAGTATCCTGAATTAGCTGAAGAGGAAATTCTTTTTTGATCCTCTCAAACTGTTCCTCTGTAAACGGTTCTTTTAGCTTTGCTACATTTGGAGCATTTTCAGTAATCCAGTGTTTGAATTTTTCAAAATTCTCATTCTTCGGTCTAAATTCAGGTTGTGGGGTTTGCGCGTGCACACGCGCATGCGAATAACAATCCTCTCCTTTACAATCCTTTCCTTTACTCTCCTCTCCAGCAGGAATATTCTCTACTGTTCGAGAATGTTCCGGAATATTCTCGAAAGATCCCGGATTTTTACTTATGCCAGATAAACGAACATTCTCAATGACCTCTGAAGGAATTTTTGACTTTTGCGGCTTGTCGATGCGCTCACTGGAAAAGTCCATCACGTAGTAGCTCTTGTTTTCATAATCAAAAGGTACAAGGATAGAGTTCTCGATCAGTTCTTGCAGCCATCCAGAAACCTGTTGCTTGCGAATATCCTCGCGGGCAGGAAATACTTTCGACTTGATGATAACAGGGTTCGCTAATATGACTCCTTCATCATCCGCAAAGTTTTTCATGCCGATATAAAGCAACCAAGCAGGAAGAGATACATTCGAAAATCTTTCATCTTCCCAAAATTCCGGTACTATTGTTCTTATTCTAGGCATATTTATGCAATCATTTTCTGTCGAATCAGATTCATATTCTTATTCATAAGTTTAACTATCTGATCATGATATTGACTTATGCCATTACAAACAGCTCGAGACTGTACAATTTCAAATGTATTCAAGTTTACTTCTATTGTTTCCAATCGATTTCCTTCTATATCCTTAGCAGATAAAATCAAGCATTCTGGACGTCTATAATATTCATTCCGGTATACACAATGATGCATGGCCTTACCTTCCTGATAAAATTGAGTAATACTCTCCAAAGGACAGATAACTAAATTATCTTCAACGATTTTCAACCCAAAAAACTTTTTCATTCGTTCATAAAAGTTAGCTATATCTTTCATTAGTTTATTACGCCTACGAATAGAATCCATACGATCTTTTTCTCTTCGCAACTTGTCTTCAATAACTATTTTCTTTTTCAACAGTTTATCATGTTCCAATTTCAGACTTTTAGGACATACATAATGGGCATTATGTATATCTTTACCAAAATAACATAGTAAAGAAATATAATCTTCCCACATAGAAGCATCTCTGATAATATAATGATTTCGATTACATATATTGAATGATGACTTATAACGAAGATTATGATACCCGGACTTATACATATGTTTCAACATAGATATTTGTCCAGTCTTCAGGCATAGTTCCGCATCATTACTACCCCTCAATAGATCACGGATTAACTTTGACGGATTAACATCAGGAAAACGTCTATTCAGTCCTCGCTTTTTTAATTCCGGCAATAGCTCTTTCTTTGAATATAATTCTCCATATATTGCATATAAATCACCATAATAATTCCAACTATTACTACCATATTCTCCTTTAATGCTAAGAGAACTACTATAAATCCATCCTCTACATCCTGTATTCATTGATAAAGCCATGATCGTACGATTTCCATCTTTACGAATCCACTCTTGTACAGTTTCGGTATAACGATAACTGACATATTCTTCTTTCCGCGTATTCTTATAAAACAAGATGTGTCTAATTACCTGGAATCCACCTTTTACTTGAAGAACTGACATATATACCTCTTCATGGTTCTTTTGTTTTCTGCTTACCTTTACTTCCAACTGATGATGGCAATAAGGACATTCCGTCTTATCCCCTAAAACAATTACTCCCAAATCACTATTACTTGTATCAAGCCACATTTTACCACATTCAGAACACCACAGTTGGTCTTTACACTTGTAAGCAATATGATCAAACAGATGTTCCTTGGCCCAATCTTCCTGTTTTTTAGTGATAGTAGGTAACTTTCCGCTTAATTCCACCACCAACTTTTCTAATTTTGTTCTCGGCTTCATAATCAAAACAGATTCATTTGTTGGACATTTACTTTTTCTCTCTTCTTAACCGGCTTCTTCTTGAGTGATTGGTATTGTTCCTCTGTCAATCGTTTAATAGCCGCTTCTCGTGCTGCAATTTTTTCCTCTTCTGTAAGCTCTACTTTATGAGTTGATGAAGAAATAGAATTTCCAAAAGAAACTTTTTCAACCTTAATATTCTCCTCATCATAATAATGTATAGCTAAACCAAGAACTTCTGTATCAGCCATAACAACAGCATTTCCTCGTTTACGGGCTTCTCCTAAAATGTAACGACAACATTCGTCAATACTCTTTTTGGGATTGGCAAATCTCTGAGCAAACAAAGCATCTTCATCTGATCTCTGTTGTAAATATTTCTGAATTATATCTTTGAACTCTTCCATAATTTACTGCATTGTCATTGGCATTAATACATATTTCTGAACTTTACACTCGTCTTGTTCTTTCGGAGAAATAGCTATAGCTTTATCCGGTGAACTAAATGAGATTAGCAAATGCTTACTATTTATGCAGGACAACATATCAAGTAGCATAATAGCATTTACTCCAATTTTGAAATTAGAATGATTAAATTCACAAGGTAGAGATTCCTCTGCCGATATAGAATAATCAAGATCTTGAGCAGACAATTTCAGAGATGAACTATCTATTTGAAGAATAAGTAAATTAGAACTCTTGTTGGAAAAAACCATCGTTCTTTTCATTGCATTAATCATTTGCTGAGTCTCAACCAACATTTCTTTTTCATTACTTGTTGGAACCACCATACGCCAATTAGGGTATCTTCCTTCCAAGTTTCGAAATAGAATATCATAATCATTATAATGCAATTGGCTCCAATCCGATCCAATTTGCATCTGCACATTTTCTTCCGTACTAGGGACAACTGATTTTAAAATATGTGATATGGACCTACTTATAACAACTGAAATCTTTTCTGTGCATGATACTTCAGTACTTGTATAAATTCCTATACCATGACCATTTGTGGATACAAAATTTATAACTCCAGACATTGCTTCCAAGTTAACAGAACTAATAATCGGACGCAAATCACTAACAGAAGCAAAATTGATGACTTTTGATATACCAAGGAATAAAACCTTAGCCGGAAGATCTATTACACCAAGCTGTATAATTTCTCTCTTTTCTGGATATACACCAGCATTAAATCCCATCATTTCAAATGAGCCTCCGGCATACACAACCTTTACCTCCAAATCTTTTATTTGAATTGAAATTGGCTGCTCCGGTAAGTTTTTAAGGCCATCCAGTAAATAAAGAGGTAAACAAATTTTAATATCACCATCTGCTTTACAGGATATCTTTGAAGTAATTCTTCCCTCTTCATTACAAGCTGTAACAAAAAGTTGATTACCCCTTACTTCAAAAAGAAAATTCAATAAAATAGGTGTAGCCGTTTTCGATGGCAGTATCTTAGATAAAAGCTGCAATCTACTAAATAAATCAGTTTTTGATATTGTAATTGTCATAGAGCTTGCTTTTACGCAAGACTTCAGGTAAGTTGTTATTTATAGGATGTTTACATCAAAAAATACACGATTGTATATAAACACAAAAAGTTGGATCTCAAACTTTCGTTCAAAATCCAACTCGAAATCTCTGCTGCAAATATAGGAAGCTTTTTTATATCTACAAACTAAATCCAGTTTTTTTTGATGTTTTTTTCAGCACATCTAAAACAGCTCGATTAGACTTATCAAAAACTGAATAATCTATATCAATATAGATATCCGCCATTTTATAGTCATTATTTACATGCCCCAAACAAAAATCAATATCAGCTTTAGGAACACCAGCTTTATTCCTAGCTATACTGGCCCAACTGTGTCGTGCCCAATTTGATGTTAAGTTACAATGCAGATTTAATTCACATGAAATTACATCCAAGCCTTTATTAATAGCTTTCATAAAGTTACGATAATCACAATATTGTCTTCTAAAATAAGACAAGAATGCTATATCACTATATTTCCTAACCAGAACTTCCAATTCAGGCTCTATCCTGATTGACAATGGAAATCGATAGATATTATCCTCAGTCTCCGTCTTACTTCGTTCATACTCCAAACGCCCCCTTACTACTTTTTTAATAGAATAGAGATCCTTCACATTTATTCCCATCATATAGAACATGATCATAAATACATCACGAGCCATATTTGCTCTTTCTGTTGAGAATTGCCCATCACGAATCCTTATTATATCTTCAACAGACAAACTCTTCCTAGACCTTCTATATTTTGGAATTTTCACTTTTGATGAAAACGGATCATTGGGGACCCTAATAATATCATAGTCTACGTTATTATAAAAATCTCTTGCTTTATTAAATATGGCCCTAATTCCTCTTAGGTAATTACTAATGGCTCCAGGTTGTAAAGGCCTTCCATTTTGTCCTTTGATGGCCAACTGGTCCTTTAATTCATTAATCCGCTGAGCCGTTATATCTCTAATATCAATCTTATTTCGTCCATAAAACCAAATCAGAGCATTAATTGAAGTGCGATACCATTCTTTCGTTTTTTCTTTTTCCGTCTTTTCTATTACTTTATCCGCAAATGCGATAAAATCAATATACTCATACTCTGGCTCCATAGATGCCAGGATCTGCTCCTTAACTTCAGTACAACTCATGCGAGACACACGGTCCACGCCTAACTTTAAACAAACAGCTCTAAATTTCTGTACGAGATTTCCTAATTCAAAATTCAGCAGTTCAGAATCTCTATATTCTATTGACACTACCCCCTCTTTTATATATTTCTCATCTATATAGTATGGAGTAGATATATACTGGGATGACTTATTATGATAAATCCGAATTTTAATGTTTTTCGTTCCATCTGATTTTATATGTGAAGTTCCAGCCATAACGACCGGTTTAAAAGTTGCCATAGTACTTTATGTTTTAGAATTAGAAAACTAAAAAACATATTGTACCGAATCGTTTAAAAGATATTTAAAAGAAATATCATGCCTTATTATCCCTTATTAAGCTAAAATAATGGGTTTAGACATAAAAAAAACGAGTCGATACAAATTGTACCGACTCGAAATCTCTTTTAATTAGTTGATTAACAACCTTTTTGTTTTGTCGGGGTACCAGGATTCGAACCTGGGACCCCCTGCTCCCAAAGCAGGTGCGCTAACCGGACTGCGCTACACCCCGTTTTTGCTTTCATTGAGTGTTGGTTTGTTTCTCAATTGCGATGCAAAGGTACGACTTATTTTTGAACCACCAAACTTTTGAGATACTTTTTTTGAATTATTTTTCATCTATTTTCGTAACATGCTATTAATCAAAGAAATAAAAATGATATTTTTTTCGCACAAAAGGACAAATATTTTTGATCACTCTTTAGTTAATCTTGAATGAATACACAAATTACAAGAAAAGACACAGCCTTTGGACATAATATTAACTGGAATCATTTTTGAATCCAACGAAAATCAGATTCAATTCTCGTTACTTTTAAATCCGATTTCAAACCTATCCTCTTTTTTAATATTCGGATTTTATCCATTAAGCTCTTTTCGGCTATGCGTTCTATAAAAGAGTTGCGTTTTTCGTTCATTAGATTTGTCCAACTAACCAAATTTGTGTTTCTTTGTACATTCATTAAATAAAGTAACAATATGTCTTTAAACAAAGTTATTCTTATCGGAAATGTGGGAAAAGATCCGGATGTCCGTTACTTCGACAGCGGTTCGGCTATTGCCAGTTTTCCACTTGCCACCTCAGAAAGAGGATATACCTTAGCTAATGGAACTGTTATCCCTGAACGTACAGAGTGGCATAATATCGTTGCCAGAAGAGATTTAGTCTCTTTTGTAGAAAAATGGGTAAAAAAAGGATCCGGCCTTTATGTAGAAGGGAAAATCCGGACCAGAACTTACGATGACCAAAATGGTATCAAACGTTATGTAACCGAAATCCATGCTGACCGTATTGAATTTTACAGTACAGGATCTCGTCCTGCTGATTCGTCTATGGCACAAACTGCCACAAACACGAGCAACACCATGGCTCAGCCTGTACAACCCAATACCGGTTATCAGCAGCCTGGAACGGCCATGCAATCGCCTTCCCCATCATTTTCAGAATCAAATGAAGCAGATGATCTGCCATTTTGATCATGTCTAACTAAAAGAAAATTCCTTGGACTCAGATTATATATCAGAAATATTTCGCCAAGTAGGTGTACAGGATCTGACAGCAGGTCCTGTCATCGCCTTGGCGCTGGCTGTTTTACTTTTATTTGCCTCAGGTTTTATCTCAGCCTCCGAAGTTGCTTTCTTTTCTTTAAAGCCTAACGATATCAACCGAATCAAAGAAGGGAATCATCCCTCTGATTCTGTAATTCTGGATTTACTCAACAATTCCGAGTTTCTATTGGCCACGATCTTAATAGCCAATAATTTCGTCAATGTAGCCATCGTCATGTTATGTACATATGGTATCAACGAATGGCTGGACTTTTCGAATGTTCCCATGCTTGGATTTGTGTTAGAAACAATTGTCCTAACATTCCTCTTGTTGTTGTTTGGGGAGATCATGCCTAAAATATACGCAAAGCAAAACACTTTGCCTTTCATTCATAAGGCAGCGCCTACCCTGCTGAATATTCAGAAGATTTGTAAGCCTTTGGCAGCATTGCTGGTTCATTCTACTTCTACCATCAACAAGACATTGGCTAAAAAGAAATATGATATTTCGGTAGATGAATTGAGCAAAGCTCTCGAATTAACTTCCAAAGCTATTCCGGAAGAAAAAGAGATGCTGGCCGAAATCATCAAATTCTATAACAAGACAGCCGATGAGATCATGACTTCCCGACTGGATATGGAAGATCTCGATATCAAGGCTAATTTCAAGGAAGTCATTGATACGATTATCAAGTGTGGATATTCACGTATTCCGGTTTATTCTGGTACAGAAGATAATATCAAAGGCATCTTGTATATCAAAGATCTTCTGCCTTATCTGGACAAGCCTGAAACCTTCCGGTGGCAAAGTCTGATCAGACCTGCTTACTTTGTGCCTGAGACGAAAAAGATTGACGACCTGCTGGAAGAATTCCGGACTAACAAAATACACATGGCTATCGTTGTGGATGAGTTCGGAGGTACTTCGGGTATCGTAACGATGGAAGATATTCTGGAAGAAATTGTCGGTGAAATCTCGGATGAGTACGATGAAGATGAAAAGCAATACATCCGACTGGCCGACGGCAGTTATATCTTTGAAGCGAAAATCCAGCTTACGGATTTCTTCCGGGCTACTGATACGGATCCGGCCGACTTCGAAAAGATCACTGAAGAAGTGGAGACTTTGGCAGGATTACTGCTTGAAATCAAAGGAGACTTTCCGCGTCGGCGGGAAGTTATTGAATACAAGAATTATCGTTTCCAAATATTGGAAATGGATAATCGCCGTATCCTGAAAGTAAAATTCAATGTGATTAACGCCTCGGAAGATGACAAAGAAGAGGAATAAAAAATATGGTTTAGCCGTCCGAGCAGGAATGTTTCTCACATTAGCAATCGGGATTGGCTGTACAGATTATAGTCCCAAACCCAGAGGCTATTTTCGTATTGAGCCGAAGAAAGCTACATATATGTCGTTGTCTCTTCCGTCTTTGCCTTATTCGTTTGATATTTCGCAGGAAGCAAAAGTAGATTCGTTGGTATCGGCAGCAAAGAACGGATGGGTCAATCTAGTCTATCCCGAACTGCATGCTACTATTTATTGCAGTTACCTGCGAGGAAAACAAATAGGACAATCGCTGCAAGACAGTTATAAGCTGGTCGACAGACAACAGCGTATCCAGGACGTTCAAGAAAAAGTCTTTGAGAATCCGGAGAAACAGGTATATGGTTCGTTATTTCTCTTAAAAGGAGATTGTATCTCTCCCATTCAATTCCATCTGACGGACAGTACCGATCATTTTTTCCGAGGTTCTGTTTACTATGCCTTTGAACCGAAAGCCGATTCCATCGCTCCGGTTACCCAATATCTGATTCAGGATGTCATGCACCTGATGGAAACCTTTAATTGGAAAGAATAGACATGTCCGTTTTATCAATTATACCTCCCATTGGCATTTGGAAGATGGAAGAGACGACCGAAGAAATGTGGTCGCTCCTCCAGCAAAAAGCATGGTACCTGCCGGAGTTCAGCCGTCTTAAAGCGGAACAACGCCAGAAAGAATGGCTAGCCACCCGCTTGTTGTTGAAAGAAATGCTCGGACACGAAGCCATTATTCATCATCATCCGAATGGAGCTCCTTACCTGTCCGATGCGGAAAAGAAGCAGATCAGTATCTCGCACACCAAAGATTTTGTTGCCATCATGCTGACAGATGCCACCCAAATGGCAGGAATTGATATCGAATACCGGTCTGAACGTGTCCGGAAAGTCAGAAGCCGGTTTCTCAATGCCGAAGAAGAACTATTCATTGATCCGGCTCATGAAACGGAACATCTGCTTATCTGCTGGTGTGCGAAAGAGACCTTATATAAAATAATAAACCGGCAGGAAGTGGACTTCTGCCGGCATTTACATATTCAGCCTTTCTCTTACGGTGAGCAAGGTACACTGATTACCTTCGATACCTGTAGTGAATCAACTCAACACGTTGTTCTTCAGTATCGCGTAGAGAAAGATTTCGTCATCACCTGGGTAAAGAATCCCTGACTTAACGCTGCCAGATTTCCCATGCAGCAAAAGCCTGGAGCAGCAACATCTCCAATCCGTTCTTGACGACAGCACCTTGTTCTTTTCCTTTACGCATAAACAAGGTTTCATCCGGATTATAGAGCAAATCGTACAACAGATGGTCCGGTGTCAGCAATTCATACGGAATTTTCGGACAAGCATCCACATTCGGGAACATGCCTAAAGGAGTTGTATTGACAATCACCTTATACTGCTGCATAATTTCCGGAGTAATCTCTTCATACGTAATACAATATTCCTTCTTCGAACGTGAAACGAACGTAGAACCCACTCCCAGCTGTTTCAATCCTTGAGCAACCGCTTTCGAAGCTCCTCCCGTTCCCAAAATCAAGGCTTTTGTATGCTTGTCTGTCAATAATGGTTCAATAGACTGCTTGAAACCGATAATATCCGAATTATAACCCACCAGCTTGGTCTTTCCAAAAAGACCTTTCTTAAACTTGATCACATTTACGGCACCTATCAGGCGGGCGTCTTCGTCCAGATCATCCAAATACGGTATAACTTGTTCCTTATAAGGTATCGTCACGTTCAACCCGTTCAGTTCCGGGTTTTCTTTCAATACTTCTTTAAAATCCTTAATTGTCGGGATTTCGAAATTAAGGTACTGGGCATCGATTTTCTCCGATTCAAACTTTTGGTTAAAGTAATTACAGGAAAAAGAATGTCCCAACGGATATCCTATCAAACCATACTTCTGCATAACTAATCTATTATTTTTTAGTTCCTGTATATAACGAACATATTCCGAAAGTTAAAGTACGGGCCTTCGCCTCTTTATATCCTACTTGGGTTAACAAATCAGTCATTACCTTACCTTGCGGAACTACTTGAATAGAAGCTGGTAAATAATCGTATGCAGCCTTTTCCTTCGAAACAAACCGACCAACCGTCGGAATGACCACTTTCGAATAAAGCTGATAAAGCTGCTTCATCGGAAATGATTCGGGTGTAGAAAGTTCAAGAATCATCAGATGCCCTCCGGGTTTCGTTACCCGGTACATTTCCCGCAATCCTTTTTCTATATCCTCAAAGTTCCGTACGCCGAAGGCAGCCGTCACTGCATCAAATGTATTATCAGCAAATGTCAATGCGGTGCAATCCTGGTATTCGAATGAGATATGGTCCTGCAAGTCGGCCTCTTTTACTTTCTGCCGTCCTACTTCCATCATACCTTCCGATATATCTGCACCGATAATTGTTTCTGCGTGCAATTGTTTCTGCATCGCAATAGCCAAATCCCCAGTTCCCGTCGCAATATCCAAGATTTGCTTTGGTGAATAAGGGCGCAGAAAGCGAATCCCCTTTCTGCGCCACCCTTTATCAAAACCGAATGACAATGTATGGTTCAGCAAATCATATTTCCCGGCGATCGCGTCAAACATACGTCTGACCTGTACTCCTTTATGTTCATCCTGATTGTAGGGTAAAATCTTTTCCGAACCGTACTGCGTCATATCGTCATTTTCTTATCGTTTGTTCAAATATTCAGTTACATTCTTTTCGATACGCTGAGCCAAATTATCGGTATCTTCCTTCACGAAAGTTTCGCCGGTGATGTGTTCATACAGCTCAATGTAACGATTACTGATGCCTTCTACAATTTCAGGAGTCATTTCCGGAACTGTCTGTCCTGCCTTGCCCTGGAATCCGTTATCCATCAACCATTCACGAACGAATTCTTTTGACAGCTGCTTCTGCGGTTCGCCTTTGGCAAAACGGTCTTCGTATCCTTCCAGGTAGAAGTAACGAGAAGAGTCCGGTGTATGGATTTCGTCCATCAGATAGATTTCGCCGTTGTGCTTGCCGAATTCGTATTTGGTATCAACCAGGATCAAGCCGCGTTTTTCAGCGATTTCACTACCTCTCTTGAATAAAGCCAAAGTATATTTTTCCAGCAAGGCGTATTCTTCCGGTGTTGCCAAACCACGGGCTAGGATTTCTTCCTTCGAGATATCCTGATCGTGTTCTCCGATTTCAGCTTTGGTAGTCGGGGTAATGATCGGTTCCGGGAAACGCTGGTTCTCACGCATGCCTTCCGGAAGCTTTACGCCGCAGATTTCACGCACACCGCTCTTGTAAGCACGCCAAGCGCTTCCGCACAAATAACCACGGACAATCATTTCTACCGGGAACCCTTCGCAACGTACACCAACTGTTACCATCGGATCGGGAGTAGCCAACTTCCAGTTCGGGCAAATATCCGTTGTTGCATCCAGGAACTTGGCAGCAATCTGGCTTAACATCTGTCCTTTGAATGGAATACCTTCAGGCAGAATCACGTCGAATGCCGAAATACGGTCGGTAGCTACCATAACCAATAAATCGTCTCCTACACTGTACACATCACGCACTTTACCATGATAAACACTCTTCTGACCCGGAAAGTGAAAATCTGTTTTTACTAAAGCTGTTTTCATAACTTAATCTATTTTATTTTCTGTATGACTTGTATCCTTTTTTGCGGCACGAAGCTTATTCTTGTCAAACTTATCGTAAGCCTCCACAATACGCTGTACCAGCTTGTGCCGTACAATATCTTTCTTGTTGAATTCTACCCGTCCGATGCCCGGTACATGCTTCAACACGCCCATCGCTTCCTTCAATCCGGAAGTAACCGAGGCCGGCAAATCGATCTGTGTCATATCGCCCGTCACGATCATCTTGGCATTCATGCCGAGACGTGTCAGAAACATCTTGATCTGATGGGTGGTTGTGTTCTGGGCTTCGTCCAGGATAATGACGGCATCATTGAGGGTCCGCCCACGCATAAAGGCCAAAGGGGCAATCTGGATGACATTGTTTTCCATATATTCCTTCAGCTTGACAGCCGGAATCATATCTTGCAAGGCATCGTAGAGCGGTTGCAAGTACGGATCGAGTTTGTCTTTCATCTCTCCGGGCAGGAATCCCAGCTTCTCACCCGCTTCCACCGCCGGACGGCTCAGGATGATCTTGCGCACCTCCTTATTCTTCAGGGCTTTCACGGCAAGGGCAATGGCCACAAAGGTTTTTCCCGATCCGGCAGGACCCGTCGCAAAGACCAGGTCGTTTTCCTCGAATGCCTTGACCAGCAGTTGCTGGTTTTCGGTCCGCGCGGCAATGGGTTTGCCATTCATCCCGTGGATAATCAGATTTTCCTGTTTGACCACGGTCGGCCCTTTTCCCTTCACAATGTCGATGATGACTTCCTCGCTCAACGAGTTGAATTCTTCGCAGTACTTTTCAATTTCACGAATCTTCTTTAAAAACAGTTCCGATTCCTCTTCATCGCCAATTACTTTCATCACGTTGCCTCTGGCCACAATCCGAAGTTTGGGAAACAGCGTCTTGATGAGCTGCATATTGCTGTTATTCACACCATAAAATATGACCGGATCAACCGTCTCAAGAATATAAATTCGTTCAATCATTCAGTTTTTATTTTAGTTAGAAAGAAATGCACGTTGCTTTCTTTTTTGAATAGGCAAAATTAAAAATAAATTTCCAAAATTAGTCGCTTCCGGATGGAATATTCCGTAGTGTCGCCGATGCGGTTCGGATAAGGATTTATGGCAGACAACGTTTATTTCGGGCTACGTGCAGAGTCCCATTGGATATTGCCTATTGCTTCAAACCGAAACATGGGAGAATCCAGAACTTTCTGCCGAAACCGAGCTATCGACTCGGGTGAACAGTCTTTCAAAGAGATAACAATACAATTCGCTTTTACGTCAATACCCGAACCTTTCCAAGTCAGTTCTTCACATAACTGAGAATCTTCGAAAAACAAACCTAACCGTTCATTCAATTCACATAACCGATTGAACGAATAGGTACATTTTATTAAGGTAAAATCAGTAGATTCGACAAACGGCGCCAAGTGCTCTTTAGCCTCGGATGAAGTATCCGTTGCCAACACCACCTGTTTCCCGAACTCGTTAAGATAAGTACCACCATAACAATCCGGATAAACGGCCTGTCGGAGGTTACGTTCCATCTGTTTCTCGTTGGACGGGCTACAAGCCGTCAGAAACGACGAAAGCAATATCAGGCACTTCAAGGCTTTTATATTAGAGGCTTTTCTTCCTTTTTTCATAAAGAACTGGTTTTATTGTAGCAACAAAGGAATAAGAGTTTTGGAAGAAAGAGAAGCAATTAGCATTTTTTATAAGGAGACGCAACGTTGCGTCAACCGGTAGCGCAATAGTGCATCGGGTGTCAGCGCAGTATTGCGTCGGGTGTCAGCGCAGTATTGCGTCGGGTGTTAGCGTAACGTTGCGTCGGGTGTTAGCGCAATGGTGCGTCGGGCATCGACGCAATACTCCATCGACACCCAACGCTATGTAACGTGGTTTTTATTCGACTTTCAATGCCACCGGACAAACCAGTGTGCGTGGATTTTTCAACATAGTGGATGTGTTTGAGAAATAGGTTTCAATCTCCAGCCGGTAATTGCCTGCCAACAGGCCGGTCGGGAAGATGAAGATAATTTTCGACGGGTCATTCACTCCTAATACTTTCACTTCTTCGGCCGATTCGCCCTCATTATACAAGCGGAAATGGCCGATACCGCTACCATCCTCGTTGAGGCATTTGATCTTCGAGCCGGTAACTTCCACCATGCCGCCCGGCGTAACGGTGCCGTCGGTCTTGCCGGTGGTGAGGTCTTTCACACGGTCGATCTTCGCGCCTCCCAGTTCCTGCACGCTGTCAATGTAAAGCTTCACGCCAGCCAATCCATCTTTTACAATCTGGTTGACGGTTACATTCACCCCGCATTTCATACCTTTGTCGTCCAGCACCTCTCCGTGCGAATCGAACGAACCGGTGATGGTGGGCGAGAAACGCACGTTCTCGGTCATGACCGGATAGCCGGAATAGAGGATGTGGCGGATCTTCTCTTCCACCAGCTTCATGATGCTGAGGATGGTATCCTCTCGATATTCAGTACGTTCGCGCACAATCTCTTTGGCGATGTACTCCAGCGACTTGGTATCACTGAATGTCTTGACGGAAGCGGTATAATCGTCCGTCCGTTCCGTAATCTTGTTTTCCCGCAGTTCCACGGGCCAAACATACTCTTGTTTTTTGTTTTCGTCAGCCATGATATTAATGGATTTAGAAAGTTAATATATTTAGATGATGTCAGGCTGTTTTTCCTGATACCATCCATAAATGAGTTATTTAATTGAAAAAGGGATGTAAACGGATAACATCAGGTCAGAAAAATGGCCGCGACGCCCCATAGCCGGTCCGTCATTAAAATGTTTCAGTACATCCAATAAACCATATTGGTAAGATAGACCTAACTCACAGCGTTTGCTAATGCGATACCCTAATTTAGCTACAATACTAACATCAAATACAGTTTGAGGTTGTACATAGAGTGTTGGTGCAGCACCAAAACCTGCGTGAAACTTATCCGTAATCCGGTAATTCCATGTGGCTGTCACAGAAATGGGCATAATGAAATCGGTAAAACTTTCTCCGGGGGGAATAACATAATCTCCGGGTTTTACTTTGTCAATATCTCCAATTTGAGCAGCTTTGTATTTATAGACCTGCATTCCTTGGAATCCGATCGTTGCATCCAAATCAATAAACGACTGTTGCCGGGGTAAGAAACGGAATCGATACCCGATCATTCCATTGCCTTTTACGTCATTATTATAGCCATAACGAGGTTCGGGACTATATACCGATCCGTCTTGCATGGCGAAACCTACACCTCCACCTACCAATAATCCATGTTCCACTTTCTGTGCAAAGACAGAAGAAGAAATTAATAATAATAGGAATAGTAATTTTTTCATTGTCGTTTATTTATACGTTAAAAACTAATCTCTCCATACACTAAATTCACTCCATCGGTAACAGAGACCGTACCGTTCTGAACAGACTCGTCTAAAATTACCGTCCAATTAGGGGTATTGCCGGTAGATACTGTTTCCTGATAAACCGTTTTTCCAGACGCATCCGTTACAGCTACTATAACATCGCCCAAATCTTCCGTAAACGCTAATGTCAGTTCTCCGGTCGTTTCTTCTACGTTTCCGATAATCGGGAATGTGGATTCGATGGACTGTTTCATAATCCAATCTCCTTTCCAATGTACTTTCTTAGCAAATACCGGCCAAGTGCACAATATCAAGGCCACAGCTACAATTAATTTCTTCGTCATATTGTTTATGTTTTTATTAAATCGGGGGCAAAAGAACAACCTAATCCGCAGGTGACAAAGAAAATCATTGTTTTTATACAGGACAAGGCGTATTTGATAATCAGTGAGTTAAAAAGAAAATACAGGACAGTGTATTCTTCCCCTTTTGTTGAGATCGGTTAGTTATCAAAGCGTTATCCCCATAAAGCTAAATGTTCGTACAATTTCTCTTCCGAACCGGTTATTTTCAGCTTTTGGCGGATGCGCGTGCGGTTTTTATACGGCGTATCAATGTTGACGTTTAACAGGAAAGCCTCTTGCTTGGAGTCTAATTGGAAAAATGACAGGTAGCAATATTTCTTTTCGGTCGGGGTAATACCGGCCAGAACCAGACGTTCGGACAGACTGGGATACATCGTGTCTATACCTTTATAAATAGCCTTCCAGTCTTTGTCCGTCAGTAGTTCTTTATGATCGGGATTAGGTATCGATACCGATTTTTGTATCTTCTTGTAGATAGTTGATTCCCGTAGTAAATATTGCCGTTGTTGGAGGTACTGTTGCTTCAGTAGTTCCACTTCCTGTGCTTTCTGATCGTATTCACTTTGTTTCTGGCATAGCTCTTCCTGATTGTCTTGTTGGACAGCTTTTAGTTGGCGGGAAAGATTATCCAACGCCATTTGTTGTTCGAGCAAATGACTTTTCTGTTCCTGCAATTCATCCGTCAATTGGATAATCCGACGATTTTTACGACCTAAATGATAAACGTAAAATACAGAAAGAAGGAGTAACAAGAAGAGACTTCCTATCAGATAAGAACGAATGCTTTTCCATTTTTGATGTAATTTGGCGTTCTCGTGCAACATCTCTTTCCTGTTAAACAAAGTTTCTGCCTTGGCAAGGTTGGTTTCTTTAGTACGCTGGATTTCTGTTTCGGTAGAATCCACGTATTGCTTTATCAAAGATAATGCTTGACTCAAATTTCCTTTCTTTTCTTCCAGTTCTGCTAAGTGATGGAATAACTCAACATGTGTATAAGGATTATCCGTTGCTTCTTTTGCCTTTTTAAAGCATAGTTCGGCTTGTTCCAAACTGTCAGTCTCCAAATAAATCCCACCTAATGCAGAATAGGTTGGAGCTGCTTCTTTCGGAGAATAGGCAATAGATTGGTAGAAATATTTCTTGGCTGTCGTCCAATCACCAAAAGAGGCATAGATGTTTCCATAATTGTTATAAAAAGCAGATAAATCCGAAGAGTCACTTAATGCCCATGATAAGGAATCGGCTTTGTGCATATAACAGTAAATTGCTTGTGTGGAATCCATCGCAGTGTACATGTGGGCTACATTGACCAAGGCAAATACATAGCTTCTTTTATTCCCTGCTTTCTTAAAGTAAGAGGCGGCTTCCAGAAACTTATCCTTTGCCAGCAGAAAATCAGCTTGGTTGTAATAAACCATTCCTATATTACTGGTAACATAACCGGATAAATTTATATCGTTACTTTGCAAACTTAATTTCCCTGCTTTCAATAACATGGTTAAAGCTTGCCTCCACAATCCTTCTTCCATTAAGGCCCGTCCTAAATAATAGTCAGCTAAAGCTTGGTCGTGTGGTGAACCTTTACTTTCCCAATAATACCGGGCCCGATCCAAATCATCCATAAGGGGCAACGGCGTGCCAATCGAATCAGCCAGTTGGCATAACATCAGGCACCAGTAGGCATTGACTTCCGGGCTTAACAGTTCCGGATGGGTAACACTGTCTGCCAACAGGACATGAGCTACCTCGGGATCAGACTGCATCAAGGGAGCAGCCTGTTCCATCTGCCGGATGGCGTTGCGGTCTGCTTCATTCGTGCAGCCTTGCATGATCCAGCCCAGAGCGATGACTAAAAGTGCCAGGAAGATTCTCATGGGCACAAAGATAGAGTGTTTTTCCCGATTTCCTAAATACGAAAGAGGATAGTTTTCGCACGGCAGGCAGCAAGCTCAAGAAGTAAAAACGCCAAAACTTAAAACTTATTTCTTATTTTTGCATGGAATAACAATGGTATAAAGAATTATAAAATGAAGAATTTGAAAGCATGTTTATTGGGCCTTTCTGCCGGATTGCTGACGCTGGCTATCATGCCATCATGTAAAGAAGAACGAGGCCCATTGAAACGTATCTGGTATAACGGAAGTTACAACCGTGACTTCAACGACTTGAATGATGTACAACTGGAAATGGCCAAGAAGATAGGAATCAAGCCTGCCACAACACGCGAAGAGGCCGAAGAGGTAAAACACGAAATGGAAGAAATCAAGACCAATGAGTATTACGAAGTAGAAGAACTCACCCACTCGATTCCGTACCTGATTCCGCAAGCCGCCGAACTGCTGCACGACATCGGGAAGAACTTCCAGGACTCGCTGACTAATCTGAACGCGTCTCTCTACAAAGTCAAAGTAACCAGTGTTACCCGCACCGTTACCGACGTCAAGAAACTAAAGAAAAGAAACTCCAATTCGTCGGTCAATTCTACCCACCAGTATGGTACGACATTCGATATTTCGTGGGTCCGCTATACGAAGGTAGATGAAAAAGACACCCTGAATATTGATAAAGACGAGCTGAAAATGGTATTGGCCATGGTCTTGCGTGACTTGAAACGGGAAGACCGCTGCTACGTCAAACACGAACGCCGACAGGGTTGCTTCCACATCACCGTGAAAGACGGAGAATAAAAGCAAAGAAGCTAGCGATACCGGAGAATGCTCCTACCTCGCTAGCTTTTATTGTATACGATTCATTCCATTCGCTTCCGGCAGCACCACCACGAGAACAGGAAACGGCAGCCGGTAATTATCAGTGCCAAGGCCAAGCCGGTATAGAACACGGCGATAAACGATCCCGGCAATAATTGAAACAGCCGGACACAGACACCCAATGAAATCATTACTCCCACCACCAGCCAGCTTTTCCCATCAAAGAAGGAAAAGACGGGATTCTTTTCCGGCTTATGGATGATCCGAAGCGTATGCTTGCGGTACAGATTCTGAAAGATAAACCCTAAGAAGACGAAGAATATCACCAGCATCTCGGACAACTTAAACAAGAAGTATCCGGGATTGTCCATCCAATAGCGAATACCCAAACGCAGCACGTTAACTCCGGCCAGTGTCCAGAAGAGACCGGCCAACAGCAACAACGTTTCTCTGCTTACTCGATAAGGCATATTCTTACAGCAACTGGATAAACAATAAGCCCAAAACAACAGATACCACCGTAGCAATCAATCCCGGCATCATAAAAGAGTGATTCAAAACGTACTTTCCAATTCGGGTAGTACCGGTCTGATCGAAGTTAATGGCAGCTACCACAGTCGGATAGTTCGGGATAAAGAAATAACCGTTTACTGCCGGGAACAAAGCGATCAGCATCCAAGGAGAAATACCCAGCGCAATACCTAAAGGCAACATCGCCCGGATCGTAGCCGCCTGACTGAACAAGAGGATGGACATGACAAACAGAGCCAAACCAAACAACCAGGGCATCTGCGTCACGATATCGACAATTCCGCTCTTCAGTTCTGCCATATTACCGGCAATGAAGGTATCGCCCATCCAGGCAATACCGAAGATCGCCACGACTGCCTGCATACCGGCTGAAAAGACCGAACCTTGAGCCGCCTTGATTCCATCCGTCCGTGTCACCAACAGGATCAACGCAGCAGCCGACAACATCAGGATTTCTATAATATGCGACATTTCCATGACTACAACACCCGATTCGAGTTCAAACCGTGGGCGCAAGGATTCCATCGAACCAAATAAGACAATCCCCAAAGTAGCCAGTAGGAACAACGCCACAGCCCAGCCTGCTTTCTTCGGATCGGCCACCTCTTTGGCTTTATAATGACTGTCCGACAATTCGCCATTGGCCAACCGGCGCTGGTATTCCGGATCGTCTTTCAACTCTTTTCCTACCCGCAATGAATACAAAGCACCAGCCAAAACGCCTAACAATGTGCAAGGTACCGAAATCTTCAGGATATCCATCAAGGAAATGTCATATCCGGCCAGCAAACTCAACAAGGCAACTGTCGCTGCCGAGATCGGACTGGCTGTAATAGCCTGCTGCGAAGCGATTACGGCTATCGCCATCGGCCGTTCGGGACGTATTTTCGTATCTCGTGCTACCTCGGCAATCACCGGAAGAACCGAATAAGCCACATGTCCGGTTCCGGCCACGAAGGTAAAGAAGTAAGTCACCAGCGGACTCAACAGCGTAATCTGTTGCGGATTCTTTCGGAGCAGCTTCTCAGCCCATTTTACCATCAGGTCCAAGCCTCCGGCCGCCTGCATACAACTGGCTGCCGCAATGACGGCAACAATCATCAACATCACATCAATCGGAGGCGCTGTTGGAGCCAGTCCAAAAACAAATGTCAGCACAGCCAACCCGATTCCACCCATCACTCCTAATCCGATTCCACCGATCCGGGCACCTATCACGATGGCCACCAGCACGAAAAATAATTGTAACAGCATATAAATAATGATTTAAACATTGCATGCAACAGGACGAAATGCCACATTTGTGTTGCGAGTATGCAAATATACGCTATATTTGTAGGATAGACAAATAAACTAATTAACACAACTCACGTATGAAAAGAACTTGTATGTTATCCCTCATGGGAATCGTCGGATTTCTTTCCAGCGTTTCTGCCCAGGTCAGAACAGAGTTTCTGTTGGAAAAGGGCTGGAAATTTACCCGCGAAGACAATCCTGAATCCGTTCAACCTTCATTCGCCGACAGCCAATGGCAGTCGGTTACCGTTCCTCACGACTGGGCCATTTACGGTCCGTTCAGTATTCACAACGACAAGCAGAATGTTGCCATCTCACAAGACGGACAAAAGGAAGCTATGGAACATGCCGGACGAACCGGAGGTCTGCCTTTTGTCGGTGTCGGCTGGTATCGGACTACACTGGATATTCCGCAATTCGCTCCCGGTAAAAAGGCCTTCATTCTTTTCGACGGAGCGATGAGTCATGCCCAGGTATATATAAATGGGAAGAAAGTAGGCTATTGGCCTTACGGGTATAACTCATTCTGGTTTGATATCACACCTTTCATCGAGGCTGGAAAAAGTAATACGCTGGCTGTCCGCCTGGAAAACATGCCGGAATCTTCCCGTTGGTATCCGGGAGCCGGTTTATATCGGAACGTACATGTAGTCGTAACGGAAGATGCTTATATTCCTATTTGGGGAACTTACATTACAACTCCGCAGGTGAATGATAAGTTTGCCCGCGTCAGAGTTGAGACAAAAGTCAATCTGCCGGAGCAGGCTGATCCGAGCCAATACCGTATCAAGACTATCTTATGCAAACCAGACGGCAGTCGGTTGCAAGAGAAAATACAACCTCTCACCGACATTGTTTACAACAAAGACGTGTTGGTGCAGGAGTTTATCGTCGAAGATCCGGAACTCTGGTCGCCTGAACATCCTACTTTATACACAGCCATTTCGAATGTCTATAAAGGAGAAGATCAACTGAAGGATGAATATACAACCCGGTTCGGTATCCGCTCCATCGAAATTATCCCCGACAAAGGTTTCTTCCTGAACGGAAAACGTACCGTATTCAAAGGTGTTTGCAATCATCATGATTTAGGTCCGTTGGGTGCTGCGGTCAATGATGCAGCCATCCGCCGGCAAATCCGGATGCTGAAAGACATGGGTTGTAATGCGATCCGAACTTCCCACAACATGCCGGCTCCTGAGCTGGTCCGTGCCTGCGACGAGATGGGCATGATGCTGATGGCCGAAAGCTTCGACGAATGGGACAAGGCGAAATGTGCCAACGGCTATCATACCTTGTTTAACGAATGGGCCGAAAAAGACCTGACAAACCTTATCCATCACTATCGGAACAATGCGAGTGTCGTGATGTGGTGTATCGGTAATGAAGTACCAACGCAATGGGACGAAGGAGGTTGTAAAGTAGCCCGCTTCCTGCAAGATATTTGTCACCGGGAAGATCCTACCCGACCGGTTACCCAAGGTATGGATGCGCCAGATGCTGTTGTCAACAACAACTTTGCCGCCATCATGGATGTTCCGGGATTCAATTATCGTCCGTTCCGTTATCAGACCAATTACGCCAAACTGCCGCAACAAGTCATTTTGGGTAGTGAAACGGCTTCGACAGTCAGTTCAAGAGGCGTCTATAAATTCCCGGTTGAACGAAAAGCCATGGCCGTTTACGATGACCACCAAAGTTCATCATACGACGTAGAACATTGCAGCTGGTCAAACCTGCCGGAAGATGACTTTATCCAGCACGAAGATCTGCCCTATTGCATGGGTGAATTTGTGTGGACCGGCTTTGACTATCTGGGTGAACCGACTCCGTATTATACCAACTGGCCCAGCCACAGCTCGCTGTTCGGTATCATTGACCTGGCCGGTATTCCGAAGGACCGTTATTACCTGTACCGTTCTCACTGGAATAAAGGCGAAAAGACCTTGCACATTCTGCCTCATTGGAATTGGGAAGGACGCGAGGGCGAAGTAACGCCGGTCTTTGTTTATACCAATTATCCTTCGGCCGAATTGTTCATCAATGGAAAGAGCCAGGGCAAACGGACAAAAGACCTCAGCGTTGAAATAGACAGTAGTTATACCGAAGCAGCTCAAAAGAGCTTCGAACGACAGAAGCGTTACCGCCTGATGTGGATGGATACGAAATACGAACCGGGCACTGTAAAGGTGGTTGCTTATGATGAAAATGGAAAGGCCGTAGATGAAGCAGAAATCCATACAGCCGGCAAGCCGCATCACATCGTTCTGACAGCCGACCGTGATCAGCTTCAGGCTGACGGAAAAGACTTGTCGTTCATCAATGTCAAGATTGTGGATAAAGACGGAAACTTCTGTCCGAATGAAACCCGACAAATCAAATTCAAGGTGAAAGGCGCCGGAACCTTCCGGGCTGCTGCCAACGGAAACAGTGCCAGTCTGGAATCATTCCAAGAACCGCAAATGAAGTTATTCAGCGGACAGCTCACAGCCATCGTACAGTCTGCAGAAGAAGCCGGAACAATTACGTTCGAAGCTTCTGCTCCTGGAGTCAAGAGTGCGAAACTGATCTTGAAAGCCGAATAAGAAGTGAAAAGAAAGGCACGAATTTCACATCTGGAAAACAGGTGAAATTCGTGCCTGAATTATATCCGGGAATCAGATAATTCCCTTTGGATTACTTACTTCTTCTCGTCAGGATAGGTAAACGGAAGGAAACGGACCAGAATCAAAACCGGTATGGCGGCAAACAGAACCACAATAAAGTACTGCGCATAACCCAACCAATCACTCAAGAAACCACTGATCATTCCCGGAATCATTACACCCAGATTCATAATTCCCGACGCAAAAGCATAATGCGCCATCTGATGCTTTCCGGGAGCTACCTGTTGCATCATAAACAACGTCAGTCCGACAAACCCGAATCCGTATCCGAAGTATTCAAACGTGATGGCACCACCGATCAGCCAAGGAGAATCCGGCTGGTAAAGAGCCAACAAAGGATAAACGACGAACGGGAAGTTGAATACGCAGCACAAGGTTAACAACGTCTTCTTCAATCCGCTATGAGAAATGTAATAACCGGCCATAAAAGAACCCAGCACAAAGGCTGCCGCTCCAAACGAACCATAATACAATCCGATCTGTTGCTCGGTCAGACCTAATCCACCATCAGCCAAAGGAGCTTTGAGGAACAAGGGAACGATCTTCATCACCAAACCTTCTGCAAAACGATACAGAATGATAAACAGAATATATAAGGCAATATACTTCTTCTGAAAGAATGTAAGGATCACATCCTTCAAAGCATTCCATGTATCTGCGGCAGAAGTAACCCGATTCTCTGATACTGCTTTATCGCTTGGCAACATCTTCCAGTGGTATAATCCCAGCAAGAGCATGATAGCACCACAGCAACCCATGATCAACATCCAGGCCTGAACGACACCCACATGTTCAATCAAATAACCGGCCAGATACACCAAACCGCCGGTAGCCGCCAGCTTCGCCACATTATAAAAAGCTCCTTGCCAGCCGATATACTTGGCTTGATCGTCTTTATCCAAAACAGCCATATAGACACCGTCGGTTGCCACATCATGCGTGGCACCGCTGAAGGCAATCACGGCCAATAAGGCAATGGATACCGCAAAGAAGTTCGGCAACTGCAAAGACAAGGCCACCAGTCCGAAAAATATACCGGAACAGAACTGCGTCAGTACGACAAAGAACTTTTTGGTCTTGAACATTTCCAGGAACGGACTCCACAACGGCTTGATCGTCCATGGAAACATAATTACCGAAGTCCAGAAGGCAATCTGGGCATCCGAGATACCCAGTCCTTTAAACATTAAAGCAGTCACCATGTTCAATACCACGAAAGGCATACCCATGGCGAAGTAAACGGTCGGAACCCATGCGACCGGAGAAATCTGATGTTTTGGCTGATTGGTATTCATCATTGTTTTTGTTTAGAGTTTATAACCACTGGTTCATAAAACCATCCATTTCTTCTGCATGTGCTTCCAAGCTCTGCAACAACTTGAACTGAGCTTTCGTACGGATCAAGTTATGCTTCGGACTGTGAATCTTATAATAAGTATCCCCATTCAGATAATCGGTCAAGAAACGAACAGTCTGCATATACGTCAGCAAACGACCGCCATACGGCAACATCTTAATTTCAAGCGGAGTCAGGAAATCTTTGGCTTTTTCCATATATCCACGGGTATAAGCCTCGAAGATAGGCAGGTTTACGTTTACATGATCCAGATTTTCATCATCTTCAGCACCCGTGTTTGCAGCAGTACGGATGAAATCACCGATATCCGACAAGACAAAGCCCGGCATAACTGTATCCAGATCGATCACACACAATACTTTATCGGTATCCGCATCAAACATCATGTTATTTACTTTCGTATCACAATGGTTGGTACGTTTCTTCAACTTTCCTTCCCGATACAGGCGTTCCTGAATACACATGGCTTCAGCCCGTTTCTCAATCTCTTCAACCAAATCCTTTACTTCTTCCAGACGACCGGCCGCATTTGCCTCAACAGCTTCATGGAATTGCTGCAAACGGAACTCCATATTATGGAAATTCGGAATCGTTTCTCCCAATGATCCTTCCGGCAGGTCCGACAACATCAGCTGGAAATCACCGAATGCCTTACCGGCTTCGTACGACAATTCCGGCGTTACTTCCTCATAACTCTTGCTGCGAGGAATGAAAAGACAAACACGCCAATAGCTGTCACCGTCAAAATAATAGTATTTTCCGTCTTTTGTAGGCAAGAAAGTAAGGACTTTCCGATCGATATCCGTTTCCCCTTTCGCTTCCAGTTTCTCACGGATATGTGTTGTCACGACATGGATATTATGTTGTAACATCTCTACATTGGTAAATACCAGATGATTGATCCGTTGCAATACATATTTGATCTCACCTTTATCTGTTGTGACTTTTAACGTATCGTTGATATGTCCATTACCAAAAGGTTCTGCAGAAACGACCTTTTCTTCCAAAGCAAACTGGCTTAGAATGGCCAGCAATTCATCATTTGTTTTTGCCATGATATTTGATTTTAAACATTAATTTGCAGGCAAACTTACAGAAAAATCTGGAATAACCGAAGAAAATTCACAGAGTTTATGTGGACGTTCACTGAAAACTAAGTAAATCCCAACCGTTTTTTCCTGTTTTGTCTAAAACAAACTAAATAATTCACATATATGAATTAATCAATTCACAATAGTGAATTAATCAATTCATATTGGTAAATCAATTAATTCACCTATGTGATGCAAATAATTCATAACTAAAAATTCAAAAGAATCAAATAGGAAAGAAATTAAATCTGAACGGGAATCACCATAATTTGTTTCCAGAACCCAACAGCATCCTTTGCCGATTTCACCGGAAAATGAATATCATTTTCTCAAAATATTGCCTGAACCTCATCTCTTATAAACCTAATTCTCAAATATTTACAACGAGTGTGTTAAACAACATATTTGTACTAAGTACAATTTGATGGCTTATCTATTACTTTTGTAAATAGAAAACGGATAAAAGATGAGATGAGAATCAATCAAAATAAATCCAAATAACTTAAATATAATGCTATGTATTTATTAGGATATGATATTGGCAGCTCGTCGGTCAAGGCGAGTTTGATAAACGCTGAAACAGGGAAATGCGTTGCTTCAGCTTTTTATCCCAAAACAGAAGCAGAGATCATGGCAGTCCGCTCCGGTTGGGCTGAACAGAATCCGGACAGTTGGTGGGAATATCTGAAACTGGCTACTGCCGCCGTTATGGATGAATCGAAAGCCGATCCGGCAGATATCCGTTCGATTGGTATTTCCTATCAGATGCACGGACTGGTATGCGTGGATAAAAACAAACAGGTTTTACGTCCGTCTATCATCTGGTGTGATTCCCGTGCCGTTGAAATCGGACAGAAAGCATTCAACGACTTGGGAGAAAACTACTGCCTGTCGCACCTGCTCAATTCACCAGGAAATTTCACAGCCTCCAAATTGGCGTGGGTAAAACAAAACGAACCGGAGGTATTCGACCGGATATATAAAATCATGTTGCCGGGAGATTACATCGCCATGCGGTTGAGCGGAGAGATCTGCACGACGGTTTCCGGTTTGTCGGAAGGTATGTTTTGGGATTTTCAACAGAATGCCTTGGCCAACGAATTATTGGATTATTATGGCATTGATGCTTCTTTGATAGCCGATATCAAGCCGACTTTCGGTCTGCAAGGCGAAGTTTCCAATGCAGCCGCAGCCGAACTGGGATTGAAAGCCGGTATTCCGATTACCTACCGGGCAGGCGATCAGCCGAACAATGCCTTGTCATTGAATGTATTCAATCCGGGAGAAATTGCTTCTACGGCAGGAACGTCAGGTGTTGTCTACGGAGTGAACGGACAAATCAACTACGATCCGAAATCGAGGGTAAATACGTTTGCCCACGTCAATCATACAACCGACAACCCTCGCCTGGGTGTTTTACTGTGTATTAACGGAACAGGAATCCTAAACTCATGGATTCGCAAGATGGTTGGTGCCGATGGTCTTTCATACGCTGCCATGAACGAACTGGCTTCGCAAGTAGCAATCGGCAGTGAAGGCGTATGCATCCTTCCTTTCGGCAATGGTTCCGAACGCATGCTCGAAAACAAAGAAACCGGATGCTCGTTGCTGAATGTCAATTTCAACCGACATGATCGCCGCCATCTGATACGCGCTGCCCAGGAAGGTATTGTCTTCTCGTTTAAATACGGTATTGATATCATGGAAGGCATGGGCATACCTGTCAAGAAAATCCATGCCGGACATGCGAATATGTTCCTGAGTCCGATCTTCCGGGATACATTAGCCGGAGTGACTGGTGCAACCATCGAGTTATATGATACCGACGGTGCTGCCGGAGCAGCTCGCGGAGGCGGTTTAGGAGCCGGCATCTATCAGAACACAGAAGAAGCCTTCTCGAATCTGGAACGGATAGCAGTCATCGAACCGGATACTTCAAAAGCCGAACAATACCAGGCGGCTTACGAAAACTGGAAACAGGAACTGGAACACCGGATACAATAATCCGGAACGGCAAAAGGCAAAAACAAGAACAAATTATTCAATAACAAACATAAAACATTTTATATCATGGAAACAAAAGAATACTTTCCTGGCATAGGAAAAATCAAATTTGAAGGAAAAGAAAGTAAGAACCCGATGGCTTTCCGGTATTATGATCCCGAAAAAGTAATCATGGGCAAGAAGATGAAAGACTGGCTGAAGTTCTCAATGGCTTGGTGGCATACGTTGTGCGCCGAGGGAAGCGATCAGTTCGGTGGTGGAACCAAACAATTCCCCTGGAAAGGTAATCCCGATAAATTGCAGGCAGCTAAAGAAAAGATGGATGCCGGATTTGAATTCATGCAAAAGATCGGAATCGAATATTATTGCTTCCACGACGTTGACTTGTGCGATGAAGCTGATACAATCGAAGAATACGAAGCTAATCTGAAGGAAATCGTGGCATACGCCAAACAGAAACAGGCTGAAACAGGTATCAAACTGTTGTGGGGTACTGCCAATGTATTCGGTCATGCCCGTTATATGAATGGAGCTGCTACAAATCCTGACTTCAATGTCGTTGCCCGTGCTGCTGTTCAAATCAAGAATGCCATCGATGCTACTATCGAACTGGGCGGAACAAACTATGTATTCTGGGGCGGCCGCGAAGGTTACATGTCTTTGTTGAATACCGATCAGAAGCGCGAAAAGGAACATCTGGCTCAGATGCTGACTATGGCTCGCGATTACGCCCGTGCTAAAGGTTTCACCGGTACATTCTTGGTTGAACCGAAACCCATGGAACCGACCAAACATCAGTATGATGTCGATACAGAAACCGTTATCGGCTTCCTGAAAGCACACAACCTGGATAAAGACTTCAAGGTTAACATCGAAGTAAACCATGCCACACTGGCAGGTCATACATTCGAACACGAACTGGCTGTAGCCGTAGATAATGGCATGTTAGGTTCGATCGATGCCAACCGAGGCGATTATCAGAACGGATGGGATACAGACCAGTTCCCGATTGATAACTTCGATTTGATCCAAGCCATGATCCAAATCATTCGCAATGGTGGTTTAGGCAACGGCGGAACTAACTTCGATGCCAAGACTCGTCGTAACTCAACCGATCTGGAAGATATCTTTATCGCTCACATCGCCGGTATGGATGCGATGGCACGTGCTTTGGAAAACGCAGCCCGTCTGTTGGAAGAATCACCTTACAAGCAAATGTTGGCTGATCGTTATGCTTCATTCGATGCCGGTAAAGGTAAAGAATTTGAAGAAGGCAAGATGACCTTGGAAGAACTGGTGGCTTATGCCAAGACTCAAGGTGAGCCGAAGCAGATCAGCGGTAAGCAAGAATTGTATGAAGCAATCGTCAATATGTATTGCTAATGACTGCACATTCAACAACTGAAGGAAACAAGTTGTACTTATACTCCATAACAATGGTCGCCGTTATCGGCGGCCTATTGTTTGGATATGATACAGCTGTTATATCCGGAGCAGAAAAAGGACTGGAAGGATTCTTCCTGACAGCAACCGATTTCCACTACGACAAAGTCATGCATGGCATTACTTCGTCGAGTGCTTTGATCGGCTGTGTGATCGGAGGAGCCGTATCCGGTTATTTCGCCTCGTTATTAGGGCGACGTAATTCGCTGCGTCTGGCGGCTGTCCTTTTCTTTCTTTCGGCATTAGGTTCCTATTATCCGGAATTTCTGTTCCTGGAATATGGGAAAGCCAATATGAGTTTGTTGTTAGCCTTCAATCTCTATCGTATCATCGGTGGTATTGGTGTCGGATTGGCATCAGCCATTTGTCCGATGTATATTGCTGAGATTGCCCCTTCCGAAATACGAGGAACACTCGTCTCTTGTAACCAGTTTGCCATCATCTTCGGTATGCTGGTCGTTTACTTTGTCAATTACCTGATTTTGGGAGACCATACCAACCCGATTGTCTTGAAAGATGCCGCTACAGGACTTTATTCATTAAGTCCTGAATCGGATATGTGGACTGTTCAGAAAGGCTGGCGCTATATGTTCGGTTCGGAAGCTATTCCGGCAGCCGCTTTCGGCCTGTTACTTTTCACTGTTCCGAAAACACCACGCTATCTGGTTATGACCGGACAACATCAGGTTGCACTTTCCATCCTGGAGAAAATCAACGGAGTTAACAAAGCCCGCGAAATTTTAGCCGAAATCAGAGCTACTGCTACTGAAAAGACCGAAAAGTTATTTACCTACGGATTTGCCGTTATCTTCATCGGCATCATGCTTTCTGTCTTCCAGCAAGCCATCGGTATCAATGCCGTCCTTTACTACGCACCTCGTATCTTTGAAAGCGCCGGAGCAGAAGGCGGTGGCATGATGCAAACGGTCATCATGGGAATCGTGAATATCCTCTTTACCGTAGTAGCTATCGTAACAGTCGATCGTTTCGGACGGAAACCACTGTTGATTATCGGATCTATCGGAATGGCTGTCGGCGCCTTTATGGTAGCTATTTGCGACAATTGGGGAATCAAGGGAATTATCCCGGTTCTGTCGGTAATTACCTATGCCGCATTCTTTATGATGTCGTGGGGACCAATCTGCTGGGTATTGATTGCCGAGATCTTCCCGAATACCATCCGTGGTCAGGCAGTAGCCATTGCCGTTGCCTTCCAGTGGATCTTCAACTACCTGGTATCATCTACATTCCCGGCATTGTATGAATTCAGTCCGATGTTTGCTTATAGCCTTTATGGAATCGTCTGCGTCATCGCCGCACTATTTGTCTGGCGTTGTGTACCGGAAACCAAAGGCAAGACACTGGAAGAAATGAATGCCCTCTGGAAAAAGAAATAAACAAAATCAGACATTATATCCAATTAAGATAAGGAAAACTAATTCATCCGAGGCTGCAACGTGTTTAAAAGAAAAAAATATCACGTTACAGCCTCGCAGCATGATAATAAAAACATAAAATGTCATGCCACACGCGTGCAACGGCATATTTAAAAATTTAAATCTGCTCCTGCAAGCGTAGGCGGCATTTCTAAAAATTTAAATCTGCTCCTGCAGCGTACGGCAGCATTTCTAAAAATTCAAATCTGCTCCTGCAGCGTACGGCAGCATTTCTAAAAATTCAAATCTGCTCCCACAAGCGTAGGCGGCATTTCTAAAAATTTAAATCTGCTCCTGCAAGCGTAGGCGGCATTTCTAAAAATTTAAATCTGCTCCTGCAGCGTACGGCGGCATTTCTAAAAATTTAAATCCGCTCCTGCAAGCGTAGGCGGCATTTCTAAATTTCTTCTTTTCCGCAATCGTAAAAGGGAAAATCCGTGTTCTTATACCAGATTCATAGATATTTTTTCCCTATTAATCGATTTTCCTTGTAAACTTCAGAAAACTTACTTTATTTTGATACGACGAAACAAAAAATAAGGTATGAAACAGACAATTGTACTTTTCTTTCTCTTCCTCTTTGCCATTAGCTGCCAAGAAGAGATAGAACCGAATTTTTCATTTACGAACGAAAATGAAGAAATAACCATAGATGGAAACGAAAAGGCGGAAGTAACCTTCAGTTTCTCCAGCTCTCGTGAATGGGAAGCAACGACAACCAGCGATTGGCTAAGCATTTTGCCAACCTCGGGCGATGCAGGTAGCCATCAAATCACATTGACTGCAACCAGCGAGAACACGACAGGCACAACACGAACGGCTACTGTTCTTCTTTCTTCCTTATCGTTGACACACGAAGTCACGGTTAAACAACAGGCCTCCGATTTTGTGGAACTCGAGCAAGCAACTTATCAGGTACCGGCAGCCGGTGATATATTGAACATCCAGTTTTCGACCAATGTGGAAGATGATGAACTGGCTATTTATGGTTCTGCCACTTGGTTGACCCAAGACGTAAGAACCCGTTCCACCAACTCCTATATCGTCAGTCTGCGCGCTTTGCCCAACACAGACAAAAGTTCCCGAACAGCATACATTCTTTTCTATAAAGAAACAGAAGGCACGCGAACCTTGCTGAACACCGTAACCATCGTACAGGAAGGTACGGCTTCGGGAACATCTACAGATTATTCGGCAGACAAACAAGTACGCATCTTGCAACAAGCCTCTTTAGGAAAAGGATTGCCCATCGTTATCATGGGAGACGGATTCATTGATACAGACATAGCCGATGGTACATACGACACGGTCATGGACAAAACACTGGAGAATTTATTCACCGAAGAACCGCTGAAATCATTACGCGACTATTTCAATGTATATGCCATCACGGCTGTTTCCAAAAACAACAATTTTGGTAGCGGATTCGAAACGGCTTTCAGCTGTGAACTGGAAGGTGGTAACAGTACCGGTATCTCGGGCAACGACGAAGCCGTCATGGAATATGTTAAAAGCGTCGAAGGGGTTGATCTGGCGGAAGCATTGGCTGTAGTCATCCTCAATTCTTCTGCGTATGCCGGTACGACTTACTTTGGATATAGTAATGATTCGAAAGTTGTCGAGTTTGCCATTGCCTATTGCCCAGTCATCGATAATCCGGAAAGCGAAAGATTCCGGCAAGTACTCGTACATGAAGCCGTCGGGCACGGATTCACCAAACTGGAAGATGAATACAGCTATGAAGAAAATGGAAGTATTCCGGTATCTGAAATCAAATCGGTAAAAGAGTTACAAGTCTTGGGTTGGGCCTTGAATGTTGATTTCACCACCGATGAAAATGAAGTCTTGTGGAGTGACTTCCTGAAAGACAGTCGTTATACCTCTGAAGGAATCGGTATTTACGAAGGTGCATGTACTTATATCTCCGGAGCCTATCGTCCGACTTACGAGAGCATGATGAACAGCAACATCAATGGTTTCAATGCTCCTTCCCGAAAAGCGATGTATGATATGGTGATGAAACGTGCCACCGAACAAGAGCCTACATACGAAGACTTCGTGACATTCGACCTGCCAATACAGGCACAAAACCGCTATACAACGCGGACAGCTTCTGCTATTACGAAACCGTTACCACGTCCGCGCTTCGTTAACAAAGAATTAGGTAACTGACCATTATAAACTAAATTAGGCACGGATTACGTAGATTTCAAATCCGCATAATCCGTACCTTTTTATAATTGTCAATTATCAATTGTCAATTCAATGGAGGCGTATCTTGTACGCCTTGTCTCCTACCCGGACGATGTAGATGCCGGGTTGGAGGCCGTGGTATTGCTTCAGGCCTACTTGCTCTTCGTTCTTCACGACTGCACCGCTCATGCTGACGATAACGACTACCTCACGCTGCGGGGTTTGAACATAGAGGCCGCCATCCTGCGTATAGACCTTCACGCCCTCGATAGATTCGATACCCGTCGGATCTTCCTTCTTTTCCGCACCTTCAGCTTTGACGTAGATATTTGCCCAGATGTTCTTAACGAGGTATTCGCCAGGCAGCATACCTTCCTTCACTTCTTCCCAATAGCCGTAGTAACTGCGTTTGATATAGACTTTGAAGTTGTCGAAGGTGTAGTTGGCTGTATCTTTCTCGACATAAATGTTGACAGATCCACCTTCACGAACAACATTCTTGCTTGTTGTGACTTCTGCCCCGTCGCAAACTTCTTCTACATAGATGTTGTAGTAACTGATAGGATCGGGATCTACCGGTGGTTCAGGATCTTCTTCCTTCTCAAACGTAGCTGTTACAGTTACATTCTCATCAGGCATGGTGAACGTGTTATTTTCTTTAATCATTACGTTTTCCGGTATTATTTGCCACGCTTTAAATACATATCCTGCATCCGGTGTTGCGGTTAATGTAACGGTTTCATCTTTGGCAGCCGTTTGTTTATCAACCGAAATTGTTCCTCCTGTTGTTTGCACCAAAGTAATAGAATTGGTAATTTTTCTCCAATGAGCATAATAAGTCAGGCTTGTCACATCAGTTGGAAGTGATTCTACTTTATTCCCACCTGTTTCCTGGTCATACCAGCCTTCGAAAATATAACCTTCCCGATCTCCCGGTTCCGGTAAGGTTGTTCCGGCATTGTAATAGATTGGTACATTTTCTTGTCCATCTATTCCATAATCCAATGTTACGCTATATATTTTATAAGCAGCTTGTTCATCTGCTGGAATCGTTTTCATCCATACCGGACATTTGTCTGTATTTATCTGTTGGCCGAAATCTTTGCCTAATAGATAGGTTACAGTTCCATTTGCAAATTGTTCTTTGGTATGGGCTGGGAAATCATATTTTGCTTCTCCTTCTTCATCTTTTCCTGCCCAAACAGCACAGCCCGCAGTACCTTCTAAATAAGCACAAGATTTAATCTCACTGTCTCCTAATACGGTAGCACAAATACCTGCTCTATAAATACTGGTAGTTTTTAAATTACCAATATTATAACAACTAATGAATTTTGTATTTTCAGCCCATGTACAAATACCTCCTACATGATGTTGTCCGATGATATTTGCTTCATTGATACAATTTTCAAAAGTTGATTTCTTAGCTGTTTGTGCAATCCCTCCAACAGATACTGCCTCTTGGGTAGTCTGAATTGTTCCCATGCTCTTTACATGGTCTATCGTTCCTCCTTCTATTGTATTTACGATCAAACCAGAAGCTTCAACCGCTTCTAATCCATTCGCATTTACAATCAGATTTTTAATAGTTCCATCATTTACATATCCAAAGAAACCGCTAACCTTAGACTCTGCTATGGTTTTGATTATAACTGTCTGGAAGTTTCCGTCGAACACACCTTTGAATGGCTTTGAATTTGTTGTTTCAACACTATTCGGATCCTTATATCCTATCGGTGTCCATTCTATTTCACTCAAATCCCAATCGTTATTTTCAGGATTAGGAGACAATACAACCGTTTGTCCATTAAAAGTTGTTCCTGTATTTACTTTGTCTGCAAACCATAGCAATCCTTTTTGTGTAAGGATCGTATATGTATTTGTTGTTTGATCCCATTCATAATCTGTACCATCTTCTGCACTTTCTTCGATGTCAGGAACAAACTCTTCATTTTCATTCATATTCCATGAAGCATAACCAGCTTCCTTATCTTGCTTGCTTACCCACTCATTCATAGAAGTCAATACGTCTTCATCTGTGGTGTATGTTTTGGCTTCTGGATTGTCACCCAAAGCGTTGTTGTTGCAAGGGGGCAATATGGTTGATGTCTCCGGATCTTTTTCCGTATCGGTATAACTCCCAGTATAAAAAACGTTTTCCAAGTTAAAATCGCTATTCCACCACCCTGCGATTCCTCCTATCCGCATGTTTCCTGAGGCTTTGATTTCCCCCTTGTAGAAACAGTTCTCCAATGATGATTTCGAATCGCTGTAAGCAGAGCATAATAGACCGCCAATATACTTTTTCGTCGCATCGCTCGGAAGTTTTACACTGCCGGCAATCCCGATATCGACCGTCGAATAGCAATTGGCTATGTTTATTATTCTATTGTTTCCATTTTTGTAAGCAAATCCGGATAAATAAATTTCATCTAATGAAGCCGATGCATCATCGGTTGTTACATCCATCTTTCCCGTTGCATAACTATTTTTTATAGTAACACTTGAAAGTTCTCCTGACACCAATCCGCACGCAACGATTTGGACTTTTTCTTCTGCGTTACTTCGTACTTTGATAGTCATATTTACATCTGCAGAACAATTATCAATGGTTGTTTCTTGTATCACACCTGAACAACTACATAGTCCTCCAATATAAGCAGGGTAACTATTGTTGCCTTCCGTTACAACCGTTATCTTTCCTCCCTTAATGTGGCAATTACGGATTTCTGTAGGTCTTCCGTTTACTTGCCCTATCAGCAATCCAATTGAGGATCTTTCCCCTTCATCTGAAACAATATCAATAGAGGCATTTTCGAGTGTCAAGTCTGTGATGGTTACATCAGCATTTGTAGTATTAAAAAATCCGGTACGTTTTGTTAATTCAAACCATGTACCTTCTACAATGTTCAAATTACGGATTGTATTGTTGTTCCCATAAAAAGGAACTTTCAATATAAGAGGAGTCCAATTGTTATTACTCCAATCTATATCTGCTTCCAAAGAGAAGGCTCCTTCTTTTATATCGCTTCCTTTTTCCATCACCCATGCCAGTTCTTCGGCATTGGTAATGTGATACGTTCCGCTTTCATCGGGTTGTATTTCTTGCGATGCTTGCCCCCAGCCCGCCACCGGAAGCAACATTCCTAAACACACCAAAAGCGAGAACAACCGCAAGGATTGCGCCCGCTTCTTCATCATTTGTAAAAATCTTTTCTGCATACGCGTTTCTAAGTTTAATTGTTAGTATTTTGTTTATATGATTTGCTTCTCTCTTGCTTTGAAAGGTAAGTCACCCTCCACCCTGAGGGAGAGTCTCCCTTAACTCTAAGGGAAGAGCTCCCTCAGTACTAAGGGAAAGCGTCCCTCAGACCGAAGGGAGGTTATCCCTTAGAGCTGAGGGACGTTTTTTGACAACTATTCATTGACTATCGTCAGCGGATAATCGAGCGTCTTAGGAACTTTCAGTTGGGCATTCGAACTGCTATATTGCGTCGTAATGCGCAGGGTGTAAGGACCCGCCAGCAAACCGGTCGGGATCTGGATGATCAGTTCGGACGGCATGTTCTTGATGATCTGGTAGTCGGGCAACTTCTCGGCCGATTCTCCCTCGTTGATCAGGTAAACGCCCACCGATTCGTCTGTTCCGCCCACTTTGAGATTCCTGCCCTTAATAATGAAGCCATATCCCGGTGTAGCCGTACCATCTTTCAAGCCGGTCTTTTTGTCTTCCACTTCCAGCACATACATGATATCCGCCTTTTCGCCTAGGATTTCAACTTTGGTTTGGGCTATCTCGTCTCGCAAGGTCTTGCCCTGCTGGAAATTCACCCGGATGGAGTTCTTTTCCTTGTCCCAAACGCCCCCGTCGATCACGCCTTGGAACGAAGGCGAAGCGTAGAACAACCCCGTGTTGACGGTGTAACCGTTGAGGAGGCTTTCCATGACGATTCGGTTGTAGAGAGCCACTGCGTGGTTGAGAGTTTCTTCTTTCAGACCCGTGATTTCCTTCAGCATCCGGTCGAGGATGTCTTTCTCGGTTAAACTACCTGCCGATTCCAGCACCAGGATTTTGTCGTCTTTGTTGTCGGTCGTGACGGTATTGTCGGCCAACCAACCTTTCAATACATTTGCCATGGCTTTATAATTTTATGGATGAATAAAACGCAAAAAGCCCGGTCACCTTCATCGGCCGGGGAATAAATTCCACGGCAAATAAAGATGACCGGGCTTTCGCTCGAACTATTTCTCTATTATAGACTATGCTTGCTTGCTTGCTTGCTTGCTTGCTTGCTTGCTACACAATTATCCCATATTGCCAAACATTCGGCAGTAAAAGATGTTAATCTTTCAGAGATATTTGTAGCATGATAAAGCTGCATAGTTGCTCTTTGTTTTTAATTTGGGCAAAGATAAGGTTATTTGTAGTACATCGTAAATATTTCTTTAAAAAAAATTAGAATGTTACCTCGATACCCCCCATAAAAGTAGCTTTAGGCATCGGGAAACCATCGTTAATGGAATAACGCGTAGCCGTCAGATTCTCTCCCTTCACAAAGATATTCAATCCTTTATCCGGATTCTTCCCGAAATGATAAGCAGCACGGGCATTCAAGACGGTATAATCTTCCTGCTTCGTGCAAGCCTCGTCTGTATAGAGATCAAAAATTGATTGAACAGCCAGATGGAACGAGAAACGCCCTGGAAGATAAGTCGCTCCTGCATAGAATTTATGTTTAGGAGCTCCTGCAATCGGGTCACTCTGATCCAAAAAACTATAATTGGTTGTAAACGAAAGATTCTGTAGAATCTGGTATTTCACTTCGGCCTCTACTCCTTTATTGGTAAATTCCCCTGTATTGACATTCAGCGGATTGCCATCAATCATAGCCGTACGGATCATATCTTTTCCATCGATGTAAAAGGCTGTCACCTCGGCCGACAAACGTCCGTCAAGGAAAGACTGCCCTACCGAGATTTCATAATTCATCATATTTTCCGGTTTCAGATCCGGATTCTTCGGCTTAAACATATATAATTCACGAATATTCGGGCTACGGAAACCTTTGGAAAGAGAAGCTTTCCAGACATTCCCTTCAAACGGCCGATATGTCAAACCTGCCTGTGGCACCCAAGCACCGCCAAACGAACTGTTGTGTTCGTAACGGACACCCGCATTTACCCCCAGTTTATTGAAAAAATCCTGTTGCATAATGACATAACCAGCCACTTCGTTGACAGATTTATCAATGATCTCCTGATCTGCAGAACCATCATTCATCTGATTCCAAGCATGACCACCCCAGTTTTTATAATCGATACCCACCGTGAAGTTATTCCCTTCAAAGAGCCGGAAAGATTCGTAAAAAAGAACGCCCAAATTCCGGTCGGTCGATCGGAATAGATAATTCTGGGGATCTTCGCCCGTATAATATCCATCATTAATCTCATGATTCCCCCAATTATAGAAAAGCCGGATTGCCCCACTCATTTTCTCATACTGGTTTTCGAGAGCCAATGACGAAGTACCACGCCAGACATCCATCTTATTGTCAAAAATCGGATTGAATGTTTCTCCCGGATTCTGGAACTTATACTTTGCCAGACTTACATCTCCGCGCAATTGGTAAACATCATTAAAACGATATCCTAAATTCGCAAAGCCATTGGTGATTTGGAAATCTGAATTAGAACGATGTCCGTCCGTCCGATCATGATTTATCGAGACAAAAGAACTGAAATTGCCCACATTATATCCATTATTCACCATATATTTCTGTGTATTATATGACCCGTATATCACCCGAGCCTGTGTACGACGTCCCTGCTGATGATGCCGACGCGTAATGATATTGATCACACCACCCATGGCATTTGAGCCATACAACAGCGAACCCGGTCCGCGAATGACTTCTACCTTTTCTACATCCGAAGCCACATAAGTATCCGGCAAGGCATGTCCGAAAAGTCCGGCCCACTGTGGTTGGCCATCAAATAATACCAAGACTTTGTTTCCACTTCCTACCCCACGGATATTGATGGTACCGGCAGCATTGGTAGAAACACCAAAACCGGTAATGCCTTTTTCCGTTACAAACAAACCTGGCACCTGCTCGGAAAGTACCGGTAAAAGAGCCGATTCACTGCTGTTTTCAATCTGACTACGCCCTATCACCGAAATGGTCAGCGGAACACTATTCCGATTTACCTCAATCTTATTAGCAGAAACAACCAAACTATTCAGATGGATCAAACTGTCTACTTCCAGCGGTGTTTCTGCCATAACAACACCCGAAGCAACCAAGCCTGCTACAATCAATACATTTCTTTTCATCTATCTCTTAATAAATATATACACTGTGTTACCTTTTTAAGAAAACGTGTTACCATATTACTAAAAAAATAAGGCTCAATCGGCCCGGCTCATCACCAGTTTACCATGCTTGATACCTTTAATCGTAGTCAGACGATCCGACAAATCCGTCAACCGATGCGCCTCACCCATCACCGTAGCAATATGCAAACAGAAATTCTTGTTTATAAAATACTGCGAAGAAGAAAGAATCACATCCTGATAATCCTGCTCAATCAGAATGATTTTCGAAGCAATCTCCTTTTTCCCCTGGTCATACATGATTATAATCGTACCTGCCACGATATGATTACAAAGCCACTTCTTCTCCGCCAGATTCTTCTCAATTAGGAAACGGATAGCCTGTGAACGATTCGAAAAACCATTCTCCAGTACATATTGGTCTAACGACTCCAACAAATCGTCTTCCAAAGAAACCCCAAATCGCTTTAACGCCATCCTGATTACTAACTAAATTATGGCACAAAAATAAAAAGATAAATTCAACTATACAAACCCAAGACGTTTATCCAACGGAATCACATTTCCTTCTTCTGAAATAAGAAGCAGTTCCAAATGTGCTGACTGCAAAAGTGGAGCACACGAACGATAGCAATCCTGCAAGATCATCTGATAAAATTCAGGATAGATCTCGGGAGAGATCAATTGCCATAACTCACGCGCCAAAGTCAATGACGGAATTGCAGATAAGATATCCGCTGAACAAGATGTCTTCTTGGCTACCTGCAACAAATAATCCCGATTCATGATGACTTTCTTACTATGCGTATCCAATGCTCCTTCTGCCAGCTTCACAGCTTTTCCCAACATTAGTCCCATAATGATATGCTGAAACCCAGTCTCAACAGCAATCTGAAGAGTTGCTCCAATAAAATTACCATAATGTACAAATCCTTGCTGCGGAATAGACCGATCAGCCAAATAAGTCTTTAGATATCGCTCGCTCTTCGCCCCCGAATTAATCACCAGCTGCGAACATCCAACTGCTTTAGCAACCTGGACTTCCTTCCGGATAGAAGCCACAAATGCTTCCGATGAGAACGGACGTACAATACCTGATGTACCAATAATGGAAATACCACCAACAATACCCAATTTTGGATTGAAAGTACGTTTGGCTAATTCCTCTCCATGCTCCACAGACACTGTGACCCATATAGAAGAAATCTTTCTTCCGGAAGCAACAACCAAACGATGTAGTTCCGTTTCCATCATCCGTCGGGGAGTCTGGTTGATCGCTGGTCCGCCAACTTCCAGCCCCAACCCGGGTAAAGTAACCGTTCCCACACCCGGACCTGCTTGAAAACGAATCAGAGGTTCTTCTTCCGTTTCTCCATCCACCACCGAAACATGTACTTTGATCCGGCATCCATTTGTCACATCCGGATCATCACCAGCCTCTTTAATCACCGAACATGCCACTCCTGTTTCATCTGCTTCCACAGAAGCAACAGGCAAAACAAGCGGTTCTCCTGAAGGCAACTGGATTTCCATAGAAGGAATTTCCTCTCCATACAAAATCTTATGCAAAGCCGCTTTTGCAGCAGCCGTCGCACAAGCTCCAGTCGTCAATCCACAATGCAAATCAAAAAAGTCAGGCAACAAACGATAAATTTCCCGCCGCAAACCAAATTCGCCATAGACACACAAAAATGAGTCCGGAAGCACAGGACGTTTGATCACATACACCGGAATATGCTTTTGGAGAGCTACTGCTGTTTTCTCTTCAAAGAAACCAGAACTGCCACTCTCTTTTGTCAGAATCGCATCTGGCAAAACCTGCCTGATCATACTCTCATCCGATTGTTCCTGATAAAAAAGCAAATGATCTGAAGGAAAACCTTGATCTGAAGCTATTCGCCGGGAATCATCCCGATTTAATATCCGGAAGAAAGACTCATGCGCAGACCAAAAAGGACGAAGAGGACGAATCGTATTCACGCCCGTCCACGCCAACAGTCGGGAAACACCGGCCAATTCCATTTTCTGCATGGCATCTGCATAGTCATCACACCATACAAAATCAGGGTTCCTTGGAGGATATTTCCGCTCATAACGAATAACCGGCAAACCCAGTCGGGCGGCAACAGCAGCAATTGTTTGGTGTAATTGGACTGCAAACGGATGAGCGGCATCTACAATCAAACGAACCAAAGCCACTGAACAACAGTCCGCCATAGCCTCTTCATTCATGGCTCCGCAAAGACGTTTGCCATGGACCAGCTCCATTTCTTGTCCCTCTCCTTTCGTGGAATATAAGAATGGCTTTCCGGCCTCTTCCAATACCCGGGCTACCAATCGTCCTTCTGTTGTTCCGCCAAAAACCAGTATCATGTCTTTACTTCCTGAACAAATGCTTAAACTCATCCGCATACAAACGAGACAAACCTTCCCGATGTCCGATCGCCTCTCCTACTACCAGCAGCGTAGTTAATGTCAAATGGTTTTCCCGTACGATCCGAGCTAAATCTTTTAGTTCACCCCGGAAAATACGCTGTTCCTTCCAAGTCAATTTATAGCAGACAGCGACCGGTGTATCCGGAGCATAATGCTGTAATAACTCTTGCTCCACTTTATCCGCAATAGAAGCACTCAGATAAATACACATGGTACTTTGACTGGCTGCCAGTTTATGCAACTGTTCTTTTTCCGGAACAGGCGTACGTCCTTCACCGCGGGTCAAAATAATTGTCTGCACTTTTTCCGGAACCGTAAATTCAGATTTCAATTCAGCTGCAGCAGCCTGGAAAGCGGAAATACCCGGAGTAATATGATATTCCATACCATACTGGTCGAAATAATTCATCTGTTCCTGAATGGCCCCATACAGACAAGGATCACCCGTATGCAAACGGACAACCAGTTTTCCTTTATCATAAAAGGATTTCATCAACGCAAACTGTTCATCCAAATTCATGTCGGCAGAACTACGGACTATCGCACCAGGTTTTGCATAATAAGTCAGCTCTTTGGGCACCAAGCTTCCGGCATAAAGAATCAGATCAGCCCCCTGGAGGAAATGTTTTCCCCGTACAGAAACCAACTCCGGATCACCAGGTCCGGCACCCACGATTTCAATATGTCCTTTTTGTCTCGGCATACCACTGTCCAAAGCTACCGCCCAAGTAAACTGCACATCCCCTTCATGATAAATCTGTTTAGGCAAGACCAATAAACCGTCTCCCGAAGCCTTGATAGCAGCAGCTTCACTTACACTGGGAATACCAATATTCGACTCTACAACAGCCGATGGTGTCGAAACCTCAATTTCCTTCAGTTCGGTTGCCGGATATGTATAAAAAGGAACGTGTAAAGCTTCAGCCAACAATAGTAAAGCTTTCTCGTCTGCTTTTATGTCAACCGAATCCAACGAACAAATTGCCTTTTCAGAGAGATGCTGTTCTCGCAAAGATGTCAGAATCTTTTCTTTTAACAACTGTACATCCACCAGCAAATCCCGTTTGCAGCCCATACCGACATGCAATACTTTCGGAACATATTGGATACACAACGCCGGATACGCATGAATCCATGGAGTTACAGCAATAACCAAGCTATATTTATCTACAGGTATCGACGCAACATCCTGATACAAATCCACATGAGAAGGTAAGGTTTCTATCAGATATTCACCACCTTCTACCGGACATTCCAATAAAAGCGCTGTTGGCTTTCGGTCTACGAAAAGAGCAATAGCCTGATTCAACCAAGAGTTCCTCTGTTCGTCTGAAACTGGTGTTGTATTTCCTTTCGGCAATACTTCCAATGCCCAATCATACTTTTCAGGCAACGTATCCAATGCCCATAAACCGATATTGTCACTTTGAGTTGTAATAACAGGTTCAGCCGACAACAAGCGAGCTAGCGAAACCGTTAGTTCGTTTGCACCACCAACGTGTCCCGACAAAACAGAAATCACCTGCTTTCCAGTGGTATCTATACAAACGACAGCCGGATCTGTATGCTTATCCTGAATATATGGTGCTATACTCCTGACACAGATACCTAAAGCTCCGATAAAAATCAAAGCATCCGAGCAAGAAAACGCTTTTTCCACCTCAGCTAAACGGGAGATTGTCACTTCGTCATAGTGCCGTGATATCCGCTCTGCTAATTCCTTTCCTTTCTCTGAAACAGCTATAATTGTTATTTTATTTATCATCTTGTCTTATTTTTTACTTCGTTCAGCTTTACATATCGTTATCGGATTGAAATCATCCACCGCCATTCGGATTTCCTCTTTACATTCAAATCCGATAGCCGGCAACGTATTCTTAAACAGTAACAGACTCTCCTCCGATACAGAATTAAATACGATTGTTCCGCGCTCCGCCAAACATGATGAAACCTTCCGGAGCATTTCTGGTAATTTTCCTCCATGACCACCAATAAAGACCGCATCCGGAGAATCTAAAGAAGAAACATCATACGTCATGAAATCTGTTATTATCGCTTCAATCCCAGGTGTTCCGAAACGGTGAGAATTTACATCCATCAACTCAGCTCCTTCCGATCTCACTTCAAAAGCCGTAATATGTAAATGAGGAAATTGTAACTTAGCTTCTATGGAAACCGAACCTGTACAGAAACCGATATCCCATAAATTCGTCTTATCATGTAAATCCAACAAACTTAAAGAAAGTAACCGGACCGGCATCTTGGTAATCATCCGAGTACGTCCATCCAGATGCTCAAAAGACGCATCCAGTATTCCAAACGGACGAGGCAAAAGCTGTCCCTCTTGTTCCAAGATCACACAATTGGGCGTCTGATAAGATTCCGTAGCTGCCTGTTGAAGCGAGAACTTACGGATACTCTGCTTATCCGGATTTCCCAGATTAGTCCCTACATACATCACATACATTGAATAACCATATTCAAGCATGCGTCGGGCTATTTGTGCCGGCGTATGAACATGATCTGTTAAAACTCCAATCTTTGACGAACGTTCTATCAGGGCACGATCCAATTCATGCCACGGACGCCCAGTCAATGAAACAATACGCATATCATGATAAGGAATCAATAACTGATGTGCCAGCATCTGCAATGAATTGAATGCCGGGTAAAGAAAAATCCCGGCATGAGGCAGTCGTCTCTTGATCGTATTGGCAAAACCAAAGAACAAAGGATCACCAGAAGCAAAAACAACAATACTTTCATTGACGTTCTCATACTGCTGGAACACCTCATCCATAGGACTCTTTATGTCAATCCAGACAGCCTGTTGGGGAAGCAATGAACGGACAATCTCATGATGCCGTACACCACCCGAGAAAACTCGATGAGACTTGATGATATGTAAGACTTCAGGCGAAAAGTCCGGATTCGGACAATCGTTCATTCCTATCACATAAAAACGGCTCATACGTCTCTTCCCGGTTTTAATTGTTCTGCATCATCAAAACAAAGAATGGCATTGACCAAGGTAGCCGCTAAATTACTTCCTCCTTTTCGTCCTTCCACTATAATTTTCGGAATGGAAGTAAACGGTTTCACCATGTGTTTTGACTCTTTCACATGGACAAACCCAACGGGAGCTACAATGACTCCAGCCGGTTCAGCCTTTCCTTTCCGGATCAAATCACATAATTCCATCAAAGCCGTCGGTGCGTTTCCAAAAACAAACAATGCATTCGGAGTTTCTTCTACAGCCAAACGAATACCGGCCTGCGTACGGGTAATACCTTTTTCCTTGGCCATTTCGGCTATCCGAGGATCACTCAGATAACATTTTACCTCAACTCCTAAACGTTGAAGCGCACCTTTCCGAATTCCCGAAGCTGCCATGGTTACATCCGTAACAATGGTTGTAATTGCTCCTTCCTTCAATTTCTGGAATAAGCACTCCACGGCATTCGGATCCGTATAAAGAATATCCTCCATATCAAAGTCGGCCGTCGTATGAATAGCATGCAATAAAGCCCATTTCTTTCCCAATGGTATATCCGGATGCTTCAGCTCTTTCTCGATTGTCCGGAAACTCCGGATCATGATGTCTTGACCGATTCCACATTCACCCGACTTGTTTTTCTCTTCGCCGTAATAACCACGAGGCGTAATCATCACCTGGTTTGAATGCACATCCCGACCAAAGAAACTCTGAGAATTACCAATCAGCAGCACTGTAAACATATCAATCTGTTCCGGATCCAGTTCTTCCAATGTGCAAGTATGCATTTCCTGTTCCGGCCGTCCAGCCTGACGAACATAGCCGACAGGAGTCTGTCCACAACGCTCTTGCTGAAATATCTCTTTCAACCGATACAGTTGCCAATACCGGCCATGACTTTTCGGATTATAAACGGCTGTTACGAAATCAGCCATTGCCGCAGCCCGTATTCTTCTTTCAATCAAATCCCATGGTGTCATCAAATCAGACAATGATATCACACAAAAATCATGTCCAATCGGTGCCCCCAATAAAGAAGCAGCCTTCTGAAAAGCGCTGATACCGGGCAAAGAAACGACCTCAACAGTCGCATTCAACTGTTCACGCATTTCATAAATCAAAGGAGTCATGCCATATATTCCTGCATCACCCGAACTGATCACGCATACGACATGTCCATCCAAGGCATATCGAAAAGCTTCCTGTGCCCGTTCCTGCTCTTTCTTCATGCCGGAATCCAAGCAAAGGGCATCCTGCCGGAGTAACGGTTGAATAAACTGAAAATAATACTTATATCCAATAACTACATCAGACTCACGAATGGCTGTCAATACAGCCGGCGTGATGTCGTCCAAACCACCAGGTCCAATACCAACGACAATGATCTTACCCTTGTTTGCTACCATAAAACTATTATTTTTCCTTTCTGAAAATGATCCTGATCCCGAGATACATTTTCTTTTCCTGATTTGTATGGCAGGTTTCCTGACTCCATCAAAAAAGATAGCCTTCCCATTCCTCTGTTACAGAAATAGTGGCTTCAAAGTGCTTATCTTTTCACCTTTAGATGTCACAGTAGCGGGCACTGTTCCGGATTTCAACCGGATTCCCTTTTCAAATCAAAAGCCGAAATAGCTTTTGTTTCACCAATACAACGACAAATGTATAGATATTTTTCGGGTTAGGCTAATCTTTTGATTATATTTGCACCGAAATTTATGAATGGATGAAGAATTCCCAGCAAATACTCCGGTTCATTATCATTGGTACATTGAACGCATTCATTACAGCTTTAGTCGTTTGGCTAATGATGGATGTGCTGCACTTTAATTATATAGCCTCAAACATAGCAGGTTATATAGCAGCTTTACTTAATAATTTCTTCTGGAGCAAATTCTGGATTTTTCAATCCGGGAAAGGACATTACCTTCCACAAGCACTCTTCTTTCTGCTGGCTTTTATCTGTGCTTACGGTTCCCAATTCATTTTTCTATTATGGATGGTTGAATTGTTAGATTGGAATGAATATGTATCTCAATTCATCGGGCTATTCATTTATGGCTTTGTCAACTTCCTCATGAATAAAAAGATAACCTTTCATTCCAAAGAGCAGTCAAGTATTAATTGCGAATAGGAAGCCGTTCCCAAATAGAAGAAGGTATCAATCGCCAGAAAAAGACCAGAATCACATATTTCCAATCCAGGATAACTCGTTTCTTACGCTTTAAAATGGCCTGAACAATCAATCTTGCAACCTTTTCCTTTTGCATCAATAACGGATACTTTTTACCGTCAGCCAATAAATCCGTAGCAACAAATCCCGGACGAATATCTGTTAAACTAATTGATAAATGATTCAAACGGGCCAATTGTGCCAGCGCTTCCAAATAACAATTCTGGAATCGCTTAGTTGCAGAATAAGCAGGAGCTGCTCCCAGTCCTTTGGTTCCGGCAATCGAACTAATAACAGCAATATGTCCTTGCCCTTTTTGACGGAAATAATCCCATGCCGCAGTTATCATACGCACAAAACCTTCACCATTCGTCTTGATGGTAGCCAGTTCAATAGCTGAATTCAACGAATAGTTCTGTTTTCCTATACCTGATGCGTGGAAATACACATCCATTCCTCCGCAGGATTCAATTAAGTGGGACAAACCATCTGTTGCATCTTCCGTAGTGATATCGATTACTTCCGTATGGATCTGTTGGGGATATAAAAGCTGGAGTTCTTTCAGTTCTTTTTCCCGGCGTCCTGCCGCACCGACTATCCAACCTTGTTGGGCGAAAAGGCAAGCAACTTCTCTTCCGATTCCCGATGTAGCTCCAACGATAACGATCCGTTTCATATGAATAAGTTTACAGTTCTTCCACTTCTGTATTCACCACCAGGTCTTTCTTCTTTTGGAAAGGCATTCGGAATTTACAATCGCGATATACAAATATCCGATGCATATTATAATTCCAAAACCAGCCCACCAATAAGGAAACTACAGCTTTACATACAATAAATATATTATCGAAGAACTGGGCCAGCGTTTCCTGTACCCAAGGGACACGTTGAATAGACTCCGTCATCCAGTAAACGCCCCATGTATTCAGACAGATACTGCCTATCCATACTAATGTATATTTGATAAGGACATATTTCTTTTTACACTCTTTGCTTTTGAATGTCCAGTAATAATTCACCGTACAATTCACTATTCCTCCGGCAACAGCACCCAAACTTGTTGCAACCACATAATAAACGTCAAAAGCTTTAGCCAAAACAATAGTTACCAGAAAGTCGGTTGCACTAGATATCTGCGAGGTAAACTGAGCACGCATAAAGGTAAAGAAACCGTCTTTCTTGCATATCTTCTTCGGTATATTTTTTATCCTACCAAACATGAATTCTGTTTTTAAGTCAAAAATCCTGCAAAATTAGAATTTATTCCCCAATTTCCTGACCAGAACTGACGAAAAGATTAATTTATGGCATTCTCTGTAAAAGACAAGACTGACAATGGGAATATATAAAAAAGAAAAGGTTGTCTCACGACAACCAATTTCCATTGTTAACCTTAAATCTAATACCATGAAAAACACAGTGCAAATATAGAGCTTTTATGTTTTACAGCACACATTATTGGCATAAAAATTATGCCTTTTAATATTATTTAATAACTACCGAAAGTTTTCCCCGATTGAACCGATATAGAGAATGGATTTATTTCTAAGAAAGAAAAGTTATGGATAAAACAGGAATGGCTATAAAAAGAAAAAGGTTGTCTCACGACAACCAATCTCCATTGTTAACCTTAAATCTAATACCATGAAAAACACAGTGCAAATATAGAGCTTTTATGTTATATAGCACACAAGTTTACTTGTTTTTCTCATCAATTTAACTTGATTTAAGCCATCCACACTAAAAGCAGATGTTATTAAACACATTTTTCATTCCATTCTATTTTCATTCACAAAAAAAGCTTTCTTCCAACGCTGTGGAAGAAAGCTTGATTCTATATTCTCTGTTCGATTTGATCAGGCTAGCGTATTGGTTCCTCCAATTTCGTGTCCCATTGACCAAACTCCTCTTACCTTTAACTTCCGGTCCAAGATCAATATATCCGCATCCTTACCACGCGCCAATGTTCCTTTCCGATCATCAATACCAATCAGACGGGCCGGTGTCTCGGAAGCCATCCGGATAGCATCAGCCAATGGTATATCTGCTTTCTGCACCATTGTACGAACCAGATCATCCATTGTAGCCAGACTTCCTGCCAATGAAGAATGATCGGCCAATTTACAAACGCCATCTTCTATCACAAAGCGAGGATCAACTTGCGGATGCTCACAAGCGGCATAAGAAACGGCATCCGTTACCAAACAAGTCTTTTCTACGCCTTTCAGTTTATACACCAACCGCAGAATTGTAGAAGGAAGATGCATACCGTCTGCAATCACTTCGACAGTCATATCATCCATCAGATAAACACTTTCTACGGTTCCTTCATATTTATATTCACGACGTTTATGGAAGCCGGGCATTGCATTATAGAAATGTGCCGCATGGGTAAAACCTGCTTCATTGGCAGCCTTGATCAGATCATATTCTGCTTCTGTATGTGTTACAGCCAGCATTATCCCTTTTGACTTGACATATTGGGCAAAATCCATCGCACCTTCCAGTTCCGGACTAATATCCCAACGCTTGATACATTTGATATCTTCCAGCAGGGCGCGGTATTCTTCTTTATCAAGATCTTTCACATGATCGGCAAATAATGCTCCCGCCATTTTCCGATTCAGATAAGGACCTTCCAAATGCAATCCCTGTACCGGACCCTGCTGAGCCATCATCGCTTCACAAACTGCACCGGCTTTACGGATTTCTTCTGCTGAAGAGGCCGAAAGCGTTGGAATAATGGAAGTCGCACCATGCTTCAGGTGAGCCTGAACGGCAGCTTGAAAAGCTTCTTCTGTTCCTTCCTTAAAATCATGTCCGCCACCACCGTGTACATGCATGGCTACCAATCCCGGTACGATATACATACCTTTAGCGTCAATTACCTTGGCTCCAATCACTGCCAGATCACTATTGGTTACTTCCAGGATCTTTCCGTCGCAAATCAAGACAGAACCATCTTCCAACCAACCTTGGGGAGTTAATATTTTTCCGTTTATTATTTGTGTTAACATACCTCTTTCTCCTAACTAATTACCAAATTGTGCTTGTTATCCGTTAATCAGAACAATTTATTTGTTCCTTCAACCAATTTACCCATTGCCCAGACAGCACGTACATTCAAATCTTTATCCAATACCATGATGTCTGCATCTTTACCACGTTGCAAAGAACCTTTCCGATCGTAAACACCCATGATACGAGCCGGTGTTTCAGAAGCCATCCGGACAGCATCAGCCAAAGGTATTTCTGCTTTCTGCACCATTGTACGGATCAGACGGTCCATTGTGGCGATACTTCCAGCCAAAGCCGAGTGGTCTGCCAACTTACAAACGCCATCTTCAATAATGACACGCGGGTCAAAAGCAACCTGACTGTCACTTGCCGCACAAGCCAACGCATCGGTAATCAAACAAGTACGCTCTACACCTTTAATCTTATATACCAGACGAAGAATAGTTGGCGGAACGTGAATTCCATCTGCTACTACTTCGACAGTCATATCATCAATCAAATAAATACTTTCAACAGTTCCTTCATATTTATACTCACGACGCTTATGGAATCCCGGCATCGCATTATAAAAATGGGTTGCATGTGAATAACCGGCTTCATAGGCAGTCAGAATATCTTCATATTCGGCTTGCGTATGTCCGACAGCGGCCAACACACCCTTTGAAGTAATGTATTTACCAAACTGCATAGCTCCAGGAAGTTCAGGAGCGGCATCCCAACGTTTAATACAATGTGTTTCTTCAAGCAACGGGATGTATTCTTCCGAATCCGGATTCTTGATGTTTTCAGGCATTTGTCCGCCGGCCATCTTCAAGTTGAAATAATGACCTTCCAAGTGTAAGCCTAAAACCGGACTATCCGGCTCTGCCATCAATTTTTCGGTCGTTTCGGCAGCAGCGCGTATCATCGGAATTGTAGAAGAAGACAAAGTCGGGAATATAGAAGTCGTACCATGTAACATATGTGCATGCACAGCCGCACGGAAAGCATCTTCAGTTCCTTCCATAAAGTCACGGCCTCCACCGCCGTGCACGTGTATTTCCACTCCACCGGGAACAATATACATGCCCTTGGCATCAATCAGTTTGGCTCCTACAATAGCTAAATCACAATTCGTTACTTCCAGAATTTTATTATCCTGCATCAGCACTGAGCCGTTATTTAACCAGCCCTGCGGGGTAAGAATCTTACCGTTTATAATTTGCGTCAACATAAAGTATATTTTTAGTTTTGTGTGTTATTCTTGTATTATCATACAAAATTATAAAAAACATCCTTATCATTGTCTCATTTCCATTTAAAAATAATCCGCCGGTCACTTATATTTTTTCACAACCCGCCTTTCTTTTCTGGATTTGCTTATCATATTTTCTTTATTCGCCGCTTCCGAATACATATTCAGTGTGGGCGAATACATATTCAACGACGACGAATATATGTTCGCCCTGGGCGAACAAAGTTTTCATAGTTAATTCTTCAATTTTTAACCGGAGGAAAAAGAATTTTATTTCCACTATTTTGGAAAAGACTCTCAATACAAGCAAAAAAATAACCCAACGGAAATGACATGAAAACCTTCCTGTTTTCTTGTCATTTCCGCCGGGATCTCATCAAATCTCTTCCGGTTTTAGCGGATCAATTCTGTTGCATTTCTTCCAATTCCATCGTCTGTTCTGTCCACAGATCCATCGTTTCGGACAAAGCCTTCTTCAAATCGGCATATTGGGTATAAAGAGCTGCGTCCGAAGCACCTTCGGGAGTAGCCAGCTTGGCCTCCAAATTGGCAATCGAAGTTTCCAGCTCTTCTATTTTCTTTTCCGATTCAGCAATCAGTTTCTCCTGCTTTTTAATGGCCTTGTTCAGTTCTTTCCGGGCCTCATACGAAAGCTTGTTCTGGGTCGGCACATTTTCGTCCGCCGCAGCCTCCGTTGCTTTGTTTGCCGAGACTTCCAGCTCCTGCAAATTCTGCATTTTCTTCCGTTCCAGGAATTCATAAATGCCACCCAAGTGTTCTACTACCCGCTTGTTGCCAAATTCATAGACTTTCTCAACCAGACCATCCAGAAACTCACGGTCGTGCGATACGACAATAACCGTTCCGTCGAAATCTTTCAAGGCATTCTTCAAGACATCTTTCGAGCGCATATCCAAATGGTTGGTAGGCTCGTCGAGGATAAGCAAATTGACCGGCTCAAGAAGCAAACGGATCATCGCCAGACGACTGCGCTCACCTCCCGACAAAACCGCAACTTTCTTTTCGGATGCTTCTCCACCGAACATGAAAGCTCCCAAAATATCCCGTATCTTCGTCCGGATATCTCCTTGGGCCACATAATCGACTGTATCAAATACCGTCATATTATCATCGAGCAGTTGCGCCTGGTTCTGTGCAAAATAACCAATCTTGACACCATGTCCCAGCTTCAAAGAGCCCTCAAACGGAATCTCATTCATGATACACTTCACCAAGGTAGATTTACCTTCACCGTTTTTACCAACAAATGCCACCTTTTCTCCCCGCTTGATCGTCAGATTGACATGCTCGAAAATCAAATGATCTCCATAACTCTTTGAAACTTCCTCGGCAATCACCGGATAAGAACCTGAATGAGGCGCAGGCGGGAATTTCAAGTTCAGCATCGCCGTATCAATCTCGTCCACTTCGATCCGTTCTATCTTTTCCAACTGCTTGATACGCGATTGTACCTGTGTTGATTTAGTAGCCTTATAGCGGAAACGCTCGATGAAAGCTTCAGTATCCGCCAATTTCTTCTGCTGGTTTTCGTAAGCCCGCAACTGTTGTTCGCGACGTTCTTTGCGCAACACAACATAATCGGAATACTTCACCTTATAATCATAGATATGTCCCAGCTCAATTTCAATCGTACGTGAAGTCGTATTGTCGATAAACGCCCTATCGTGCGAAACCAAAATAACCGCATTGGCCCGGGTTGCTATAAAGTTCTCCAGCCACTGGATAGATTCAATGTCCAAATGGTTGGTAGGCTCGTCGAGCAATAACACATCCGGTCGGCGAAGCAACAGTTTGGCCAGCTCGATACGCATACGCCAACCACCACTGAACTCGCTGGTTGGGCGGTCGAAGTCTTCACGCGAAAAGCCCAAACCGATCAAGGTTCTTTCCAGTTCGGCATGATAATTACTACCACCCATCATTTGGAACTGTTCCGACAAATGAGTTACTTTGTCAATAATCTTATGGTAAGCTTCCGATTCATAATCGGTCCGTTCTGCCAACTGTTCGTTCAGCAAATTGATTTCACGTTCCATATCATGAATATGGTCAAAAGCCATCTCGGCTTCTTCGCGTACTGTCCGGATATCTTTCAGTTGCATTTGCTGTGGTAAATACCCGATGGTTGTTTCTTTCGGAATACTTACAACTCCGCTTGTAGGCGATTGCAAACCGGCAAGAATCTTCAACATGGTCGATTTTCCGGCACCGTTCTTCCCCACCAAAGCAATCCGGTCTTTCTTATTAATGACAAAAGAAACATCATCAAATAAAGTAAAACCTCCAAACTCTACGCGTAAACCTTCAACTGAAATCATAATTATTTTCTTTAAATGTGTGTGCAAAGATACAACAGTTCAAAGTTTTTTTTATCTTCGCAACAAATTATCATTCTAAATTAGTAATATCATGAAGAAAAAAAGTCTTACACTAGCTGTAGCTGCCACACTGGCGGCAAGCATGACATTTTCGTCTTGCATCGGATCATTTGGACTGACAAACAAATTATTAAGTTGGAATCAAAGTATCAATAGTAAATTTGTAAACGAACTTGTCTTTATTGCATTTCATATCATCCCTGTTTATGAAATTACAATCCTGTCAGACATTCTGGTACTGAACTCTATTGAGTTCTGGTCAGGCAATTCTCCTGTTGCTGATGCCGGTAAAACTCAAAACGTAGAAACTGAAAACGGAATCTACACCGTTGAAACGAAGGTTGATGGCTATCACATTGAAAAAGCAGGAAAAGAAGACAAGGCTATTGACTTGGTTTATAACAGCCAGGAAGAAAGCTGGAGCGTTAAATCAAACGGAGAAATGCACAAATTGTTGAAGTTTGATGGAGCTAACGATGTCGTTATGTACTTGCCGAATGGCCAAGAAATGAATGTCGAATTAAGTCAAGCTGGAGTTCTTGCTTTCCAGGAAGTAGCAGAAAACTACTCATTTTACGCTGCCCGTTAAACATGAATTAATTATAAACAACACAAGCTTATTTGCAGATAACAGGCAAGTTTGTGTTTTTTTATTGTATTAGTTATGAAATATATCATTAAGACAATTTTATTGTGTGGAGCATTAGGCGGTCCGGTTGTTTTAGGTCCCGGAAATGTCTATGCGGAGAACAACGTATCGGTTTGTTCCCTTCCTTATTGGAAAGATATTCAAACCGTATCTGTCAATAAAGAAACGCCAAGGAGCGCCTTTATGACGTATCCCGACAAAAACACGGCACTCACCCATGCTTACGAGAAAAGTCCGTATTACCAGTTGCTGAACGGAACTTGGAAATTCTACTTTGTCAACTCGTACAAAGATCTTCCAGACAACATCACCGATCCTTCTACCAGTACAGACAACTGGAATGACATTCAAGTTCCGGGGAACTGGGAACGACAGGGTTTCGGCGTTGCCATTTATACCAATCATGGATACGAATTCAAGGCACGTAATCCGCAACCACCGTTATTGCCAGAAGAAAATCCGGTTGGAGTCTATCGGCGGGATATCGAAATTCCGGCAGATTGGGACGGACGAGATATTTACTTACATATCGCAGGAGCCAAATCAGGAACGTATGTCTATGTAAACGGACAGGAAGTTGGTTATAGCGAAGATTCCAAGAATCCGGCAGAATTTCTGATCAACAAATACCTGAAACCTGGAAAGAATGTTCTTACCTTAAAAATATTCCGTTGGAGTACGGGCTCCTATCTGGAATGCCAGGACTTTTGGCGTGTGAGCGGTATTGAGCGCGATGTTTATTTATGGTCACAGCCTAAAACTGCCATTCAAGACTTCCGGGTTATCTCAACGCTCGACGATACATACAAAACAGGTATCTTCAAATTGGCTATCGACCTGAAGAATCATGAAGAAAAAGCGAAGAATCTAACTATTTCTTATGAGTTGCTTGATAAAAGCGGCAAAGCCATTGCCACAGAAAGCAAAAACCTTTGGGTCAGTCCGGCTGTAAATTCTACGGCATCTTTTGAAACATCTATTCCGGATGTTGCAACCTGGACTGCAGAAATTCCGAATCTTTATAAAATGGTGATGACCATTAAAGACGGAGACAAAACAGTGGAAGTTGTTCCTTATCATGTGGGTTTCCGCCGCTTCGAAATGAAACAGACGAAAGAATTAGCCGGAAACGGAAAGCCTTATACTGTGTTCCTGGTTAACGGACAGCCGGTTAAATTCAAAGGGGTTAACATTCACGAGCATAATCCGGAAACCGGACACTATGTACCTGTCGAGTTGATGCGCAAAGACTTTGAGTTGATGAAAAAGCATAACATCAATTCTGTCCGTTTGTGCCATTACCCGCAAGACCGGAAATTCTATGAATTGTGTGATGAATACGGATTGTATGTATATGATGAAGCCAACATCGAATCACACGGTATGTATTATAGTTTGAGCAAAGGCGGAACCTTAGGTAATAACCCGGAATGGCTCAAACCGCACATGGACAGAACTATCAACATGTATGAGCGGAATAAGAACTATCCGAGTGTAACCTTTTGGTCATTAGGTAACGAAGCCGGTAACGGATATAATTTCTATCAGACTTATCTCTACATCAAGAATAAGGAAAAAGACGGAATGAATCGTCCGGTCAATTACGAACGAGCTTTGTGGGAATGGAATACAGATATGTATGTACCACAATACCCTGGAGCCAGCTGGTTTGAAGAAATCGGACAAAAAGGAAGTGACCGTCCGGTTGTTCCTTCTGAATATGCACATGCCATGGGTAATTCAACCGGAAGTTTGCTGGACCAGTGGAATGCAATCTATAAATATCCGAACCTGCAAGGTGGTTATATCTGGGACTGGGTTGATCAGGGATTCCTGGAGAAAGATGCAAACGGTCGTCCTTATTATGCCTACGGAGGAGATTACGGTGTAAATGCTCCTAGCGACGGAAACTTCTTATGTAATGGTATTGTCGGTCCAGACAGAACGCCTCATCCGGCAATGGCAGAAGTAAAATATGTTTATCAGGACGTTGCCATCACGGCCAAAGACTTGGCCAACGGTACCTTTGAAGTATTCAACCGATACTACTTCAAAAACCTGAAAGACTATATGATTACTTATACCATTATGGCCAATGGTAAAGCTGTCAGACACGGAAAAGTATCTTTGGACATTGCTCCGCAAACATCGAAAGAGTTGCAAGTAAACATGGCCGGCTTGAAGCCTCAAAAGGATACTGAGTATTTCGTTAACTTCAGTGTTGTAACCGTTCAGCCTGAAGGATTGATACAAGAAGGGCATGAAATCGCCAGCGAACAATTCCGTTTACCGATAGAACCTATAAAATCTGATCTCAAGACATCAGGTCCGGCATTATCAGTCAGTGAAAACGGAGATGAACTCGTTGCTTCTTCTTCGAAAGTAAACTTTGTATTCAACAAGAAGACTGGTCTGGTTTCATCTTATAAAGTCGGTTCTACCGAATACTTCAGCGAAGGCTTTGGTTTACAACCGAACTTCTGGCGTGGTCCTACCGACAATGATTACGGAAATGGCCAACCCAAACGCGAACAAATATGGAAACAGAGTAGCAAAAACTTCAATGTATCGGATGCAACAGTCAAGATGGATGGAAAAAATGCTATTATGACTATCAACTATCTGTTACCGGCAGGTAACCTGTACATTGTTGATTATACAATCTATCCAAGTGGAGCCGTTCATGTTGCAGCACATTTCACTTCTACTGAAATGAACGAAGCAGAAACAGAAGTATCTGAAGCAACCCGCACAGCTACATTTACTCCGGGACGAGATGCAGCTCGTAAGGAAGCATCAAAACTGACTGTTCCGAGAATAGGTGTTCGTTTCCGTATGCCGGCCACAATGAACCAAGTAGAATATTTCGGTCGCGGACCTGAAGAAAACTACTGGGATCGCAAAGCCGGTACATTGGTAGGTCTTTACAAATCTACAGCTGAAGATTTGTATTTCCCTTATGTTCGTCCGCAAGAAAATGGCCATCACACAGATACTCGTTGGGTTTCTGTTAGCTCAAACAAGGGAAAAGGACTAAAGATTGTAGCAGACGATCTGATCGAATTCAATGCGTTACGTAATTCTATCGAAGATTTTGATGATGAAGAACAGACCAATCTACCTCGTCAGTGGAGTAATTTCACTCCTGAACAGATTGCCAACCATGATGAAGAAGCAGCTAAAAACGTTCTACGCCGTCAACATCACATCAACGATGTTACACCACGTAATTATGTTGAAGTTTGCATTGATTTAAAACAGCAAGGTGTAGGTGGTTATGACAGCTGGGGCGCACGTCCGGAACCACAATATACATTGCCTGCAAACAAAGATTATCAATGGGGATTTACTATCATTCCTGAATAAAAATCCCATCCATTAATTATCCAGCCGCAATCGGGAAACTCAAGTATATAAGAGCCGGTTGCGGCTGTTTTTGACCTTAGATGTTTAATTTTCGTTTAAAATACATGCCACTTTATCAGTATTCACATTTTATTCCTTACATTTGGTCTGTAGAAACAACTTATATAATCTAATTTCAATTTAAGCATTATGAAAAAGTTTTTAATGGCAGCATGCTTATGCTGTATCTCATTTCTGCCGTCCAATGCAGAAACACAAGGTAAATGGAAACCTTTGTTTGGTAACAACCTGGAAGACGCGACCTACAATCCTGAAGTATGGAGCATGAAAGACGGAGTCTTGTCGGCTACCAAGGATGAATCCATTTGGACAAAGACCCAATACGAAAACTTCGAATTGGATCTGGAATTTAAGACAGACGAAGGAACAAACAGCGGCGTTGTAGTGTATTGTACCGACATCAATGACTGGATTCCAAACTCTGTAGAAATTCAGATTGCAGATGATTATTGTGAAAAATGGGCCAATGATCAACCTTATGCCCGTTCAGCTGCTATTTATGGACATCTACCGGCTAAAAGAGACCGGGTTGTAAAACGTCCTGGTGAATGGAACCGCATGCGTATCAAATGCGAAGGTCAACACATTACTGTAGAACTCAATGGAGAATTGGTTACAGAAATGGATATGAGTAAATGGACATCAGGAACTGTCAATCCGGATGGTAGTAAAATCCCAAGCTGGCTTCCGAAACCATTTGCCGAACTTCCAACGAAAGGATATATCGGATTACAAGGTAAACATGGTGATGCTTTAATCTGGTTCCGGAATATGGATATTCGTACACTCGATTAATAAACAGAACATTTAATCATTAATAATAAACTCGCTTATGTTGATAGTCATCAATCCATAAGCGAGTTTATTATTTAGATATCATCACAAGCATGATTTCTGATATAAGACAAAGCAGCTCCGATAGCCGTTCTGTATTCGGCATATTTAGGAATAAGGAATCGTTTCCCAAACATCTTTTCCAGATTAGGAAATGTCTCGGCACATTGAGGCATACGTGTCAGATTCCCGATTAATACAAAATCATTAATATCCGAATTTAAAGAAGATAAAATAGCTGCTTGTCCTATACTTTGCAAAACCATGTGTACAATTCCGGCAGCTATATCTTCCAGAGAAGCATTGGCAGCAGCCTTCCCAAAAATGGAGGCCGTTGCATCTAAAGGCAAACCAGGTAACGGACGATTACAAATATCTTGAATCTGCAAATCAATAGACGAAACAGAACCTTGTTGAGCCAAATCTATGATCTGCTTGAAATCTTGTGTCTTCAATAACAAGCGGGACAAACCTAAAATGGTTCCGCCACCAATACCTATACCTCCGATATGTTGCACATCATTGCCGTCAACCTTGACAAAAGAAGTACCTGTTCCCATACTGACAACAATCAGCTTATCCAAGTTTGTCATATATTGTGCGCCCAAACCATTAGCTAGAAACTCATCTACCCGCGCAGTTGGCAAACCATACAACGGTTGAGAAATATAAGCACTTCCAACACCTGTCAATATAATTTTCTCGACCTTACTTAAAGGAATATTATTATCATACAAATATTTACCTAATGCACCAAACAAAGAGGCAACCGGATCTGTTGCACGAACAAACAGAGGATTACAAATCTGCTTGTTCCTTATACCTACAACTTTCGTTGTACTTCCTCCGACGTCAATTCCAATAACGACACTCATCTTAATACATAGCTATTTATTATCGCCAAAAGTACATTCTTTATTTATAACTTGCAAATCACAAGTCCATAGTAACAACAAAAAGTCTTTTCTGAAAAATCAATCAAACAAAGGCAAATTCGTTTCTATTCATTTAACAAACCAAAACATTTCCCTCATTTTTCCACCCAAAACGAGCTAAAAACTGGATGATAGCTTATAATTCCGGCACTTACTCATTAATAGCAAAAACACACAAATTGGTTTATTTTCAAAAAGAATTAGTCTATTTTTCTTCAAATACGTCATGTAGAATGTTTAACATATTACAAAAAGACAAAAAAAATAGCTCAAACGAAAAACAAAACTAGATCTTTTGTAATATTGCAACCGTAATTTAAAGGCAAAATTCTAATGGGAGAAATAAAAGGTTTTATTTTACAGGTTATCGGTCCAGTCGTGGACGTTCATTTCGACAAAACGTCGGATACACCCATCGTACTCCCTCATATCCACGACGCCATGGAAATAACTCGCCCCAACGGGAAAAAGCTTATTGTTGAAGTACAACAACACATAGGTGAAAATACCGTTCGTACAGTAGCCATGGATTCAACAGATGGTTTAAAAAGAGGGATGGAAGTCATTGCATTAGGTTCACCTATCACAATGCCAGTAGGCGATCAAGTAAAAGGACGTCTGCTTAATGTCACAGGAAATGCAATCGATGGAATGGAAGAACTTGATCACAAAGGAGCATTTCCCATCCATCGGGAGCCACCTAAATTTGAAGAATTAACGACAAGTAAAGAAGTTCTTTACACAGGAATCAAAGTTATTGACTTGTTGGAGCCTTATTTAAAGGGTGGAAAAATCGGTTTGTTTGGTGGTGCTGGTGTTGGAAAAACAGTATTGATCATGGAGCTGATCAACAACATCGCCAAGAAGAATAACGGTTTCTCTGTTTTCGCCGGTGTTGGAGAACGAACACGTGAAGGAAATGACTTACTACGTGAGATGATCCAATCAGGAGTTATCCGTTACGGAGAAGAGTTCAAGAAAAGCATGGAAGCTGGAAATTGGGATCTATCCAAAATAGATCATAATGAATTAGCCAAATCCCAGGCGACACTTGTGTTCGGACAGATGAATGAACCTCCTGGAGCACGTTCTTCCGTTGCTTTGTCAGGACTGACCATTGCCGAATCATTCCGTGATTTATCAAAAGAAGGAGAAGCTAAAGATATTCTGTTCTTCATTGATAATATCTTCCGATTCACGCAGGCGGGTTCTGAAGTTTCAGCCTTGTTAGGACGAATGCCTTCGGCAGTAGGTTATCAACCGACACTGGCAACCGAAATGGGTGCTATGCAGGAACGAATCACTTCTACCAAGAAAGGTTCTATTACATCCGTACAAGCAGTCTATGTACCTGCCGACGACTTGACAGACCCGGCTCCGGCAACTACATTCACTCACTTGGATGCTACAACCGTACTTAGTAGAAAGATTACAGAATTAGGTATCTACCCGGCTGTTGATCCCTTGGAGTCAACTTCCCGTATTCTGGATCCATTAGTAGTAGGTAAAGAACATTACGAATGTGCTCAGCGCGTAAAGCAAATCTTGGAACGTAATAAAGAATTACAAGATATTATTTCCATTTTGGGTATGGAAGAACTCTCCGATGAAGACCGGCAAATTGTCAATCGAGCTCGTCGTGTACAGCGATTCCTCTCCCAGCCTTTTACCGTTGCTGAACAATTTACCGGAGTTCCGGGTGTAATGGTTTCTATTGAAGATACAATTCGAGGCTTCAACATGATTATGGATGGTGAAACGGATGATATTCCCGAACAGGCATTCTTGAATGTTGGAACCATTGAAGATGTAATTGAAAAAGGTAAACGTTTGGCTCAACAAGCGAAGTAAAGAAAATGAAAGTTAGAATTATCACCCCTGAAAAAGTCTTATTTGAAGGAGAATCTGAGTCGGTTACATTTCCGGGAATCAATGGTTCTTTTGATGTGTTGCCTCATCACGCTCCTTTAATAACAGCACTGCAGAAAGGGACCATTCGGTATCTTGTAAATGGGACAAAATACGAACAATCCATAGGTAGTGGATTTGTCAAGATAGAGAATGATATACTCACAGCTTGTGTGGAAAAATAATTCAAATCATGAGTGGAAGATTAAAAATAAAGCTTTTCGGTCTTATTACATTTATCAATGTAGCAATTGGAGTCACATTAGGCGGACTTCTTTATACGATTTGGCCTGACCATTATTTTGAATGGTATCCATCTATACCACTTTTTTATTGGATCATGGCATTAGCTATGGTATTCTTTCTTGACAAAGTGAAACGGAAGAACGGCGATGTGTCTGTGACGACATTCATGCTCGTTCGATGTTGCAAGTTTTTGATGGCTTGTATCTTCTTATGGATGTACGCTAATTGGGTAGGAATTCAATTACGCACGTTCGGATTCACTCTTATGTTATTCTACTTCATTTATTTGACTTTGGAAACATACACAATTTATTTGTATGAAAAGAAAAGAATGAAAAGAGAAAAAAAGGAACAAGATGAACAGAATAAACTATAAACATTTTAAATGGCTATTATCTATCTGCCTGTTGTTAGTTAGTTTTCAACTAAGAGCAGCAGAAGAAGAATTGGATGTGCAAGAAGTTGTATTCTCGCATATTCAGGATGCTTATACATGGCATATCACAGAATGGGGAAATCATGAGATCTCAATTCCGCTACCTGTCATCGTTAAGAGTCAAGAAAATGGTTGGCATGTTTTTCTATCATCCCGTCTTCATGAAGGAGAGAACTATCAAGGATTCTCTATTGCTCAGGAAGGAGATTATGCAGGAAAAATAGTGGAGACATTATCTTCTGGCGAAGTTGTTCGTCCGTTGGATTTCTCCATGACAAAGAATGTATGTGGACTGCTTCTAAGCTGTACCTTGTTGTCAATCCTTATCCTAAAAACAGCTCAATGGTATAAGAAACATCCGGGTAAAGCTCCGGGAGGATTTTTCGGGCTTATAGAAATGGTTATTACATACATTTATGAAGATGTAATCAAGAAAAACGTAGGTGAATCTTATCGATTCTTTTCTCCCTACTTATTGACTGTATTCTTCTTCATTCTGATCAATAACCTACTAGGTATTATCCCAATATTTCCTGGTGGAGCAAACTTGACAGGCAACATTACCATCACAATGGTATTGGCAGTTTGTACATTCATAGCAGTTAATGTTTTCGGTACAAAAGCTTATTGGAAAGACATTTTCTGGCCTAATACGCCTATTTACCTGAAATGTCCGTTACCCATCATGCCATTTGTTGAGTTCTTCGGAGTATTCACCAAACCGTTTGCCTTGATGATCCGTTTGTTTGCCAATATCATGGCAGGTCATACCATTATTTTGGCATTAACTTGTTTGATTTTCATCACTGCTTCTATGGGCGTTATCATTAATTACAGTATGACGGTTGTGTCAGTCGTTTTCTGTATTTTCATGAACTGCCTTGAACTATTCGTAGCTTGTTTGCAAGCTTATATCTTTACACTTTTATCGGCCAGCTACATAGGTATGGCACGAATAAAAGATTAATCCAGCTGATTCAACTCTATAGAGATTGAATTGACATTTTAACGAGTGAATAAATAATTAGGTTATAAATTAAAAAACTAAAGACGTATGTTATCAACTATTTTATTACAGGCAGCTGCAGCAGGTGTAGCAAAATTAGGTGCAACAATAGGTGCCGGTCTGGCAGTAATCGGAGCAGGTATTGGTATTGGTCTAATCGGTAAAAGTGCCGTAGAAGCAATCGGTCGCCAACCGTCTGCAGCAGGCGATATCCGTACTTCAATGTTGATCATGGGTGCTTTGATTGAAGGTGTAGCATTGTTTGCTATCGTTGTTTGTTTCCTCGGATTATTCCAATAAGCCAAAAGTATAGAATATGTCATTACTAACACCGGATTCAGGACTTCTGTTCTGGATGATTCTTTCGTTCGGTATTGTTTTGATCATTCTTTCCAAATATGGTTTTCCGGTGATCGTGAAAGCGATTGAAGACCGGAAAGCCTTTATCGAGGAATCGCTGAATACAGCTCGCCAAGCCAATGAACAGTTGGCCAATATCAAAGAAGAAGGAGAAAGAATCATATCAGAAGCGAAAGAAAAACAGAATGCCATTCTAAAAGAGGCTTTGAAAGAAAAAGAACATATTATTGAAGAAGCTCACCAGAAGGCTGCTGCCGAGACTCATCGGCAAATGGAAGAGGCAACACGTCAGATTCGCGAAGAAAAAGAAAAAGCAATCCGCGAAGTCCGCAAGGAAATCACAGATTTGTCTATTGCCATTGCTGAGAAAGTCATGAAAGAGAAAATCAATCGGGATAACAGCCAGGAAGAGATCATCAATAAGCTGCTTGATGAGATGTCATTCAATAAATCGTAAGTTATGGATTTAGGAACTATTTCATCCAGATATGCACGAGCTTTGTTTTCTCTGGCAAAAGAGAAGAATGAAGAAACGCGTGTATATGACGATATGAAAATGCTTAAACAGAGTTTTTTGCTCGTTCCTGAATTGAAAGAGACATTACAAAATCCGATTGTTTCTGCTGCAGATAAAGAAAAGTTGTTGATCCATGCTGGTGGAATAGAAGTTTGTGAATTATATCGCCGATTCATCCACATGGTACTGAGCCATAAACGCGAAAGTTGTTTACCCTTCATTACATACATCTTTATTTATCTGTATCGAAAGGAAAAGAAAATTACTCGAATTCGATTCAGTGCGGCGACTCCTATTCAGGAAAATACGCAAAAGCATTTAATAGAGAAGCTTCAGCAGGAAACCGGAAATATTATCGAGTTTTCTGGAGAAGTGAAACCGGAACTAATTGGTGGTTTCTGCTTACAAATCGGAAATTATCGTCTGGATGCAAGTTATGCATCTCAGTTGAAACACATCCGAGAGCAGTTACTGCAAAGAAAATAAAAACTGAATATGACAGACCAGATAAAAATCAGCGAAGTTTCAGATATCCTTCGGAAAGAACTGGAAGGAATCAATACGAGTATCCAACTGGAAGAAGTTGGTACCGTATTGCAAGTAAGCGACGGTGTAGTCCGTATCTATGGATTGGACAATGCCGAAGCCAATGAATTGCTCCGCTTTGACAATGGAATGGAAGCCATTGTCATGAACTTGGAAGAAGATAATGTCGGTGCCGTGTTGTTAGGCCCTACCGATCTGATTAAGGAAGGTGATACAGTTACACGCACAGGCCGAATTGCTTCTATCAATGTAAATGAGAATTTGATCGGACGTGTGATTGACCCTCTGGGAAATCCGATCGACGGTAAAGGTGAAATCACTGGCGAAACTTGCGAGATGCCATTGGAAAGAAAAGCTCCAGGTGTTATCTTCCGCCAGCCGGTAAATGAGCCTTTACAAACAGGTATCAAAGCCATTGATGCGATGATCCCGATTGGTCGTGGACAGCGTGAGTTGATCATCGGCGACCGTCAGACAGGAAAGACTGCAATTGCCATTGATGCCATTATCAATCAACGGGCAGCCTATGAAGCCGGAAATCCGGTATATTGTATTTATGTAGCAATTGGTCAAAAGGGTTCTACTGTTGCAGCTCTTGTCAATACCCTGCAAGAGAAAGGCGCGATGGATTATACCATTGTTGTAAGTGCAACGGCTTCTGATCCGGCAGCCATGCAGTATTTCGCTCCTTTTGCCGGTGCAGCGATCGGAGAATATTTCCGTGACAGCGGTCGTCACGCCTTGGTTGTATATGATGACTTGTCGAAACAAGCTGTTGCCTATCGTGAAGTTTCTCTGATTTTACGTCGTCCTTCGGGTCGTGAAGCTTATCCGGGTGATATCTTCTACTTGCACTCCCGTTTGCTGGAGCGTGCAGCCCGTATCATCAACCAGCAGGAAGTAGCCTGCCAGATGAACGACCTACCCGACAGCATGAAATCTCGCGTTAAAGGTGGTGGTTCATTAACTGCACTTCCGATCATCGAGACTCAGGCCGGTGATGTATCAGCTTATATTCCGACTAACGTAATTTCTATTACCGATGGTCAGATTTTCTTGGAAACGAATTTATTTAATCAAGGTAATCGTCCCGCTATCAACGTAGGTATTTCCGTATCACGTGTAGGTGGTAATGCTCAGTTGAAAGCCATGAAGAAAGTGGCTGGTACGTTAAAGATCGATCAGGCTCAATTCCGTGAACTGGAATCTTTCGCCAAGTTCGGCGGGGAAATGGACCCGGTTACGGCCTTTACCATCGACAAAGGACAAAAGAATACACAGCTGTTGATCCAGCCGCAATATAGTCCGATGCCTGTTGAGAAACAAATTGCTATCTTATATTGTGCAACAAAAGGCTTATTGCGTGATGTACCTTTGAATAAAGTACATGAATTTGAGAATTCATTCCTGGAGTCATTGCAAGTAAATCACCAGCATGATGTGTTGGATGTATTGAAGCAAGGAACGATCAACGACGAAATAACAACGATACTGGAAGCAACTGCCCAACAGATAGCAGCTTCTTATAAAAAATAACAGACGACTATGGCCTCATTGAAAGAGATTAAAAATCGGATTAATTCGATCCAGAGTACGCAGAAGATCACAGCTGCCATGAAAATGGTAGCTTCGGCCAAACTGCATCATACGCAAGCAGCAACCGAACGGACGCTGGCTTACGCTGAGCAGCTGACGGATATTCTGCAAAGTCTGCTGGCTGCCGAACAAGAATTCGATTCACCTTATACAGTCCGGCGTGAGGTTAAGAACGTAGCCATTGTGGTTTGTTCTTCCAATACGGGCTTGTGCGGTAGTTTCAACGCCAATGTTTGGAAGTCGTTAGAAGAGTTAATCCAGTCGTATAAAGCCCAGCAAGTTCATATTGAATTTTATCCTGTGGGTAAAAAAATAGTCAAAGAACTGCAAAAGGCAGGATATGATTATCATGATGAGTTTATTTCCATCGCTGATAACCTGGAATATGAAAAGGTTGCCAAGCTGGCAGCACGACTACGGGAGTTATACATCAGCAAGCAAGTTGATCAGATAGACTTGTTATACCATCACTTCAAAAACATGGTACAGCAAATCCTGACGCATAAAATATATCTCCCGCTATCTATTCAGGAAGAGACAAAGTCTGTTGATAATACAGCGTATGCAACAGATTATATTCTGGAGCCTTCGGTTTATGAATTACAACAGCTATTGTTCCCGAAGATGTTGGACCTGCAAATTTATACAACGTTGCTTGATACGACCACTTCCGAACATGCGGCTCGTATGATGGCTATGCAAACGGCCAACGATAATGCCAATGAGTTGATCCGTCAACTTACATTGCAGTACAACAAGACTCGTCAGCAGGCCATTACCAACGAATTGCTCGACATCATGGGCGGTGCCAGCCAGTCTTCTTGATACAACTTCACGAATCATACAAAAGAATCTCCGGTACTTACAATATCGGAGATTTTTTATTCAACCACTTCCCTTCAATAATTAATCAGCCTCATACATAAATAATTCAAAGCATTTGAATAACTTTGTTCCTGATAAACGATATACAATGAAAAGAATTCTATTTGTCTACCTCTTTTTGGGAGGTTTGCTACTTCACGAAGCAGGTAATGCCTGTACCTCCGTGATTGTTTCTGGGAAAGCGACACCCGATGGCCGTCCGCTGATGTGGAAGCATCGCGATACCGGAACACGTTATAATCATATTACATTTGAAAAGGGAGAAAAATATAATTTCCTCGGGCTGGCAAACAGCGATTCGACGGATTATGATATCTGGACAGGCGTTAATGAAGCCGGATTTACGATCATGAATACCGCATCTTTCAACCTGAAAGACGACGATGTACAGGAAATGGATCATGAAGGTCGCCTGATGCGACGTGCGTTGGAAATATGTAAGAACCAACAGGATTTCGAACATTTTCTCGATACCCTATCTCGTCCGATGCGAGTAGAGGCCAATTTTGGCATCGTTGATGCCTATGGTGGGGCTGCTTATTATGAGACAACCAACACACGCTACTATAAAAAGGATGTAAATGATCCGAATCTGGCACCCGACGGGTATCTTGTCTACACGAATTTCTCCTTTGAAGGCAGAAAAGATGAAGGGTACGGCTATATCCGTTATGAAAGTGCCAAAAAGATTTTCGCCGATATCTATCCGCAAGGACTGACTCCTCGCTCAATCTTCCAAGAGGTATCCCATTCATTTTATCATAGTTTGTTCCGAAAAGACATGAAAGAGGAGAAGAACACGGAATGGCAACTCGAACAGGATTTGATTCCCCGATTCGAAAGTACGGCATCAATCGTGATCCAAGGAGTAAAGAAAGGAATGAATCCGGAACTGACAACGATGTGGACCGAATTGGGTTATCCACCTACAGCCATCGCGTTGCCTCTTTGGGTAAAGCTGGGTGAAAAACAGCCGGAACTGGTTTTGTACAGTCCGCAATTCAAGACGGCTCCTCTATGTTATTTTGCGACTCTGCTGAAAACACAAGCCTATCCCATCCATCGAGGCAACGGACAGAAATATATTCACTGGTCTGAGCTTTGGAATGCCCAAGGAACCGGTTACATGCAAACTTTAATGCCAGTATGGAACGAAATCTATGATCTGTTTGCCCGCCATCAGGCAGAATGGGAACAAAAAGGATTGGATGTGGAAACCATAAACCGTCTTTACCAGGAAGTGGAAAAGAAGATCAAGTCGGCTTACTACCGCCTGATGCGTGTCGATTGATTCCAAACAAAGAAATGCCGGGAATCGTATTTCCGGCTCACATAAATCCATTAACTTTACAGCAGAAACAGCAATAAAGATCAAACAACTTATGCAACTTAGCAATTATCATAGCCATTGTAACTTTTGTGACGGACGAAGTTTCCCGGATGATTTTGTCAAATTCGCCATCCAGCATCAATTTCGGGCGTATGGATTTTCATCGCATTCTCCCCTGCCCTTTGAAACCTTTTGGAACATGTCGAAAGATGACATGAATGAGTATCTGGAAGAGATCAACCGACTGAAGGAAAAGTATGCCGGACAATTGGAGATTTATACCGGATTGGAAGTCGATTATCTGGACGCAAGTTACAATGCATCCATTGATTATTTTACCAGTCTGCCGCTTGATTATCGGATCGGTTCAATCCATTTTCTCCCCATCGCCTATCCGCTGGCTGAAGAAAACATGATGTGCATCGACGGTTCGTTCAGCGATTTTGCCTGCGGTGTCGATTTGCATTACGAAGGAAATATCCGAAAATTAGTCAAACATTACTACGATTCCTCCTGTGCGATGGTGGAAGCTGGTGGCATTGATATCGTTGGTCATCTGGATAAAATCTATATGAACGGACAACGATACAAGGGCTTCTCGCTAGAAGCCGACTGGTACACCAAAGAACTGTTTGCTTATCTGGATTTGATTGCCGAGAAAGGATTGATTGCCGAAATCAATACGAAAAACCTGAAGAAGAAACAGGAAATTTATCCGCACGAAAAGTTTCTGGATGCCATCCGCGAACGTCATATCCCTGTCATGGTCAATTCAGACAGCCATTATCCGGATCTTGTCAACGACGGACGCGAGGAAGCTTTCGAACTTCTCCAAGCGAAAGGGTTCAAAACAACTTGTGAATTAGTGAACGGGAAATGGGAAGAAATAGCAATTGAATAAATCCTCCCCTCAAAATAAACGAGAATCGTTTTCGATCCTCAAGGGAATTATTTTCGATATACGTTGGTTTTGAATGAAAAGCCGGCGTATCTACACAAAAAGCCGGCGCATTTTGATGAAAATACGCCGGCTTTTTTAGGATTCAATTAAACGATTGAATGTGTCTTTACAAACTCGATAATTTCGTCGATATAACCGAATGCCATACCTACTACAGTATCGGCTGCTCCATAATAAACAGCTACACGTTTGCCATCCTGCAAAGCGGCACACGGGAATACAACATTAGGCACATCGCCCTGTAATTCATAAGGAGCTGCCGGAGCCAGGATATAATCGCGAGTACGGTACAGTACCTTTTCCGGATTCTCTTTATCCAGAATAACCGCACCCATTGAATAACGATAACCGTTACAAGTCTGGATAACGCCATGATAGAACATCAACCAACCGGCTTCTGTCATGAAAGGAACAGATCCGGCACCGATCTTCAGGCACTGCCAAGCACTTTCCGGGAAAGGAGTTACTTTCATCACACAACGATGTTCTCCCCAGTACTTCATATCCGGACTATAGCTGATGTAAATATCACCAAACGGAGTATGACCGTTATCGCTCGGACGGCTCAACATGGCATATTTACCGTTAATCTTCTGCGGGAACAAGACACCGTTACGGTTAAACGGCAAGAAAGCATTCTCGCACTGATAAAAGTCTTGGAAGTCGAAGGTATAAGCAATACCGATGGTCGGTCCGTGATAACCATTACACCAGGTAATCCAATAACGGTCTTCAATCCAAGCTACACGCGGATCGTATTTATATTCCGATTCAATCATGTCCGTATTTCCGGCTTTAAACTGGATCGGTTCATGATTGATTTCCCAGTTAATACCGTCTTTACTGAAGCCGGCAAAGATATTCATCTGTACAGCTTTGTTGTCGCAACGGAAAACTCCGGCATAACCATCCTTGAACGGAACAACGGCACTGTTGAAGATACTGTTGGATGTCGGGATATGATAACGGCCGATTACCGGATTCTTTGAATAACGCCACATCACGTCTGTACAACCTTCCGGACGGTCTTCCCACGGCATTGCTGCTATTTGCTTCAATTCACTCATAATTGTCGTTTTTAGTTTAACTTGTTATTACCTGCAAAAGTAATACTTTTCGGGATTATTTGCCAAACCTGACACCGATTTGTAGCCCGATATTCAACGGATTCTCGGTCCGGTAGGTTTCAACCCGGTTGGTTCCCAGCATATCGAAGTAGTAACCGAAGTTGGGCTCGAGATAGATGGAGAATGATTTATAAACCTGCACCTGGAATCCTAATCCGCCTTGTATGGATGTTTGCCACCGGTTGACCGGTAAAGAATGAGATGACTCACCGACAAATCGCCTCCGCGCCGACACGCAGTATTCCTGTAACACGCCACCCGACATATAGAATGACAGATTATCCTTCCGCCAAAATGTCCAGTTCAGTTTGAGAGGTATTCCCAGATAATGCAGCGATTGTTCACCCATCCGGTAGCTTCCCGAACGTAACGACGAATAAAGCCAGGTGTATGTCAGCCCCGTTTCTATGCCTAAATCCGGTTTCCAAGCATAGCGTGCCGACAAACCAAACGAGATCGGCAAGCGATGATGATAATCGAACGACGGCTCCCGTATACCTGATACGGCCGACAATCCACGGGTTTGCAAATCTTCTTCCGGTTTATCCTCATCGCCGTCTCCATAACTGCCATCTCCTCCCGGTTGCGCAGGATCTTGTGCCACATAATCATTGTCTGCCGAAGCCAACGAAAGGTTCATCGCCCCGCTTCCACCGGCTGCCAAACCAAACGACCAGCTTCCTTTGCGGCGACGGGGTTGTTCTCCTTCAGGCAATGTCCAGACCGATGTTTCCGGCATGATTTCTTCTGTCTCTTCTGCTTCTTCGGATGCTGAAACAACCTCAGGCTTTTCAGGAATAGATTCTTTCTTTTCTTCCGGAATAGCGACGGAATGCAATGGAAATTCTTCTTCCGATACGGAAAGATACGCCAAAGGCAAGACTTCCACCTCGGGAATAACCGGACGGACCTCATCGGGAACGGATTCTGTCACGACTTCTTCCGGCAACGGTTCAACCTCCGGCATTTGCCACAGCCACCAACCGGAGAAAGTAATTCCTGCCAACAACGCCGCTGCCGCCAGCCAACGCCACCAGACAGACCGGCGGCGCGCCGGTTTCTCCAGTTCTTTCAGGTCGGCTTCGAGGCGTTCCCATCCGTCCACAGGCAATGGAAGCCGGAATTCTTCTTTCCGCCTGCGACAGACTTCGATAATGTCATGCTGCTTTTCTTCCATTATTCTGTTGATTTTAGATAGTTTCTTACTCGTTCCATCAGCATTTTACGCGCCCGATTAAGTTGCGAGGCCGATGATTTCTCCTGTATATGCAAATAAGCGGCAATCTCTTTGTGCGACCATTCCTCAAACACATAAAGATTAAATACCGTGCGATAACCCGGCGGTAGTTCCGCCACAAGGCGCATCAGTACGTCGATAGACAGACGGTTGGCATCCGGTTCTTCTGTTTCGTCCGCAGTATCCGCTATCGTTTCCAGCGGGACCAGCGAAGGCAATAATTTATTAGCTCGCAAAAAACCCAACGCCAGATTGGTAAATACCCGGCTCATCCACGCCCGCAAACTGCCTTCTCCCTGATAAGTAAAGGAAGAAATCGACGAAAAGACTTTCAGGAAACCGTCGTGCAGCAAGTCTTGCGCCTGTTCCAAATCGGCGACGTAGCGAAAACAAAGGCATAGCATCGGCTGGGCAAAAAGCTCATACAGCTCCTTGCGCGCCCGGTTGTCTCCTTTTTTACAACCTTCAGCCAACTCCTGTTCGCTCATCTTTCCGAAATCTTTTATCTACAGAATGCGAAGAAAGCACAAATACTGCATCTACGATACTAAAAAAAGCCCCGAAAGCACATTTTTTCTGAAAAAAGCATTTTCGGAAACCCCGAAACCCGATTTTTCCCTAAAAAAGGACTTTCGGGACGCCCGAATGTACATTTTTCCTCCCAAAAGCACTGTCGGGAGCGCTGAAAGCCGATTTTTTTCAAAAAAAGGGCTGTCGGGCGGGATGAAAGCCCTTTTTTCAGAAAAAAAGCCCTGTCAGCCGGGGTGAAAGCCGATTTTTTCTGAAAAAAGCATCGTCAGCCGGGATGAAAGCCGATTTTTTCGAAAAAAGCATCGTCAGCCGGGATGAAAGCCCTTTTTTCAGAAAAAAAGCCCTGTCAGCCGAAGCGACAGAGCTTTTCTCCGATTTTCCCGGTTATAAACGGAAGCGATAGAGCTGCGCCATCGCTTTCTGATATTCATTCTGCAACTGCAGGTAGTTCTGCATGCTTTGATAGAAAGTCGTTACGTTGACGAAGTATTCGATCATCGAAATCTGCCCCGCCTGGATCGCCTTGTTCAGCAACGCGATATTATTCTGCTGCCGCAACACCGAAGCGTATTCGTCGACCGACGCCTTCAGTTTCCCTGCCTGTACCCACACTTGGCGCAAAGCAGCCGTCTCGGTATCCGTAAAACTCTGTACCTTGGTTTCGGCATAGAAACGTTCGGCCTTGGCTTGCTTCACTTTCCCTCGGTTGGAGAAAAGGGGGATAGAGATACCCACCATCACACCGTTATAACGATCACCGCCACTCGAAGGATTCATCCGGTATCCTAATGTCAAGTTGGGCAACCATTGTTGTTTGCTAACCGCCACCGAACGCGATGCCGCCGCCTGGTCGCTTTGCAACGCCTGCATTTCGGGCAGCGAAGCCAAGGCTTCTACCCGGAAAGCTTCGAAATCGGACGGATATTCCCAAGCTGACCGGTAAACCGTATCGGCAAATGCCACCGGAACACCACCGTTCAAGGCAGTCAATTCTTCCAGTTTCGCCTGGCGTGCCGCCTCATTCTGCCGCGCCTCATTGCGGGCGTTCAGCAACTCCAGGTCGATCTTATTCGTTTCGATAATATTGGTCGATCCCTTTTCCAGCTGTGAAGCGTAGAAACGGCTCAAGGCCTCGGCATTTGCCAGACGTTCATCCAGCAAAGCCTGCAACTGATTCAGATAGATCAAGTCGAGGCAAGCCTGCTGTGCCTGCAACAGAATCTGCTGGCGCGAAACGGCATACTGAGCATCCAGTGAACGGAAACGCGACTCGTTCAGTTTGTTGCGCTGCGCATAAAGCGTCGGGAAGTTGAACGACTGGCTGGCAATGAACTCGCCCGTGAAACCCATGCCTTCCTTGTTTCCCCACAGATGCGAATACGTTACTTCGGGGTCGGGCAAATTATTCTCGGTCCGTGCCTGCCATTTGAAGGCTTCCGTCTGCGAAGCCCCCGCCTTCAAGTCCTTATTGTTCTGCTCAATCAACTGGAGCAGTTCATCCATTGTCTGCGGCCGGCAGACTTCCTGCGAGAAGGCTGCCGAGAAGCCGAAGCATAAAGCGATTGTAAATAGCTGTTTTCTTAGCATGTCTGTTTCTCCTCTTTATTCATAAGTAGATAAATGATTGGAATGATAAAACCGTTGAGGAAGGTAGAAGAAAGCAATCCTCCCAAGATGACCGTCGCCATCGGACTTTGGATTTCATTACCGGGCAGATCACCGTTCACTGCCAACGGAATCAGCGCCAACGCCGAACTCAAAGCCGTCATCAGAATCGGGTTCAGACGATCCAGCGAACCTTGCACAACGGCTTGCTGCAACGCCATGCCTTCGCTTCGCAACTGGGTATAATGACTGATCAACAACATACCATTGCGCGTCGCGATTCCGAAGAGGGAAATAAACCCGATAATCGCCGGAATACTGATCTCGCCCGAAGTCAGGCACAAGATAAACACGCCACCGATCAACGCCAACGGCAGATTGATCATCACCACGCCACTCTCGCGGGCATCTTTGAACTCATGATATAATAAAAGGAAGATAACGAGCAATGACATCAGCGAAGTAAGCAACAAAGTACGGCTGGCCGCCTGTTCGCTCTCAAACTGTCCGCCGTACTCGATATGATAACCTTCGGGAAGAACAATCTTTTCATTCACCGCCTGCTGGATATCATTTACCACGCCCCGCAAGTCCCGCTCCGAAACATTGGCACTGATCACAATCTTCCGGCGTACATTCTCTCGGTTGATCGTATTCGGTCCGGCAGCCGAACGGATCTCGGCCACATAGCTCAAGGGTACTTTAGTACCGTTGGCATCGATCATCAGATTACGGATATCGTCCATCGTCGCCCTACTCTCATCGGAAGTCTTGACCGTCAGGTCGAAAGTCTTTCCGTCATCATATACCTGGCTGACTACTTCGCCACCAAGCATGACATTCACATATTCCTGGAACTCCGGCAGCGGAATACCGAACTTAGCCAAGATGTCACGCTTCGGTGTAATCGTCAGCTGCGGGCGTTCGATCTGTTGTTCCACTTTCAGGTCCACCAATCCTTCAATTCCCTTTACCGCATCCTTAATCTGATTTCCGATCTGGAACATCCGGTTCAGGTCCGTTCCGAACAACTTGATGGCGATATTCGCTTCCGTACCCGAAAGCATCGCATCAATACGATGAGATATCGGCTGACCAATCTCAATATTTGCTCCCGAGATAGTCGATAACTTCTCACGGACATCATTCGTTACTTCTGCTCTCGAACGGTCTTTCAACTCAAACGGAGCTTCAATCTCACTGACATTCACTCCCAAGGCATGTTCATCCAACTCAGCACGTCCGGTCTTGCGGGCCACCGTCTGGATTTCCGGCACCTGCAACAGCAATTCTTCTGCCCGACGCCCAATCTTATCCGACTCTTCCAAAGAAATACCCGGCAATGAACTGACATTAATCGTAAATGATCCCTCATTAAATGGAGGCAAGAAGCTGCGCCCCAATGTAAAGAATAATCCTAAAGCGACAGCAAATACAACTATGGTAGAACCCAAAACTGCCTGTTTATGATGAATGGAGAAAAGCAAAGCCTTCTCATATACACCACGCAGCTTTCTCGCTACCCAAGCATCTTGAGTTGGTTTCTCTCCTTTCCGATCCAACAAATAACTGCATAAAACCGGAGTCAATGTCAAGGCTACCACCGTCGAAGCAAACAAAGCCACGATAAAAGCAATTCCCAGCGGAACCAGCATACGGCCTTCCATTCCCGTCAGGAAGAACAAGGGAACAAAGCTCACCACAATGATCAAGGTTGAATTCAGGATCGGCATACGTACTTCCCGCGAAGCATCAAAGACAACATCTTTCGTCGGGCGCTGTTGTTCTACCGGTAATAACCGATTCTGGCGTAATCGCTTATATACATTCTCCACATCCACAATCGCGTCATCCACCAACGAACCAATGGCAATTGCCATACCACCCAAACTCATCGTATTAATGGTTAATCCGAGGTAATGCAACGTCAGAATAGAAACCAGCAGCGAAAGCGGCAAAGCAACCAGCGAGATCACTGTTGTACGCACATTCATCAGGAAAAGGAAGAGAACGATGATCACGAAGAAACTTCCCTCAAACAAACTGTTCTTGACATTATTGATCGAGCTATCAATGAAACGGCTCTGACGGAAAATATCTGTTGAGACATGTACATCACTCGGCAAATTCTTCTGCAAATCCGCCATCACGGCATCCAACTTCTCCGTCAGTTCAATGGTACTGGTGTTCGGCTGTTTGGTTACTGTGACCAAAACTGCCGGTTTAGTCCGTTCGGAAGCCAGACCCAACTTCGGTTGTTTACCGCCGATTTTTACCGTCGCAATATCTTCCAGAAGAATCGGTGTATTATCCGGTGTCATAGCCACCACTCCTTTTGCCAGCTCTTCGGCTTTCGTTGTCGTCAAGACTCCACGTATAATATATTCATTAGAATATTCATACAAAACACCACCGTTGGCATTCTGATTCATCTGGCGACAAACCAATAAGACCTGATCCAAGCCGACGCCATAATGTTTCATCCGCGCCGGATCCAATAAGATCTGATATTCTTTGATGTCGCCACCGATAACAGCCACCTGGGCAACACCTCCGGTAGAAAGAAGTCGCGGACGAATGGTCCAGTCGGCCATGGTCCGTACATCGAGTAAAGAAGTCGTATCCGAAGTCAATCCGATAATCATCATTTCTCCCAAGATAGAAGACTGCGGTCCCATTGTCGGGCGACCCACATTCTGAGGAAGATCATCCGTCACAATTGCCAACTTCTCCGATACAATCTGACGGGCCAGATAAATATCCGTTCCCCAGTCGAATTCCACCCAGACAACCGAGAAACCCGTTGTTGAAGAAGAACGAACCCGACGTACATGCGTAGCTCCATTGACAGCTGTTTCTACCGGAAAAGTAACCAGACGCTCTACTTCTTCCGGTGCCATTCCATTTGCTTCCGTCATAACAACAACTGTAGGCGCTGTCAGATCCGGAAAGACATCCACATCCGTATGATAGGCTGTATAAGTTCCGCCTATCAGCAACAACACGGCACACACCAAAACGACGAGCCGGTTGTGCAATGAATAATGTATAATTTTATTCAGCATATCCGTATCGATTTCGTTTAATGACTATGGCTGTGAGCCGGAATAGCATTGGATGCCGATGCCAGCTTAATCTGATAAGCTCCCTTTGTAACGACCTGATCACCGGCTTTCAGTCCGGAAAGTATTTGGACACGTTCGCCGTTGTCTGCTCCTAAAGAAACTTCCTGCTTCTTATAACATTCTTCATCCAGACGGATGTAAACAAAGAATAAACCCTGTTCCTCTACCAAAGCACTATGCGGAACACTTAGTACCGAATCCATCGGATTACCCAGCAAATAGACTTCTACAAACGAGCCCGGTATGATTGCTCCTTTGTTATCAAACTCGAACAAGACAGGAATATAGAATGAATTATTGGCAGAAGATTTACCATACGAAAGGAAACGACCGTTCAACTCGTTCAACTTATAAACCTGGTCATCATACGGTGTCTTAAAATATGCAGAACGCATCATCGGAATATGCGCATAATACTTTTCCGACACATCGGCCCGTAATACCAACCGATTATTCTGAGAAATCGTTGCCAAAGGCTGACCTACGGCTACATAATCACCTTCTTTCACCAGAATATTCTTCAAGAAACCACTCATCGTTGCCGTAACAGCCACACCATTGGATGAATGTTTTCCATTTACAGCTTCGTAGGCAACCTTAGCGTTCTCATAGGCCAAACGAGCCTGTTCGAAGTCCTTTTCGGAAACGATCTTGTCGGCTACCAGCCCTTTCATTCGTTCATATTCTTTCCAAGCTGTTTCGTAGGCATTCTTCAAACGCAAGGCTACATCACCATCTGACAATGTCCTTGAAGCCAGAGATAAAATAGTTTGTCCTTTTTGTACAGCCGTTCCGTCCATCAAACGGGTTGTTCCTAAGGTTACCACACCTGGAACTGTTGCGACAACTACCGATTCCGAACCTTGCGCTGCCTGAATCTGACCACTGGTTTTCAATACTTCCGAAAAGGCTACCGGAGTCATTTCTTCCGTCTGCAAACCGATAGCTTCGGCATTTGCCTTCTTAAATACGATCTCGCCGGCAGAATGACTTTCTCCGGCTTCTTCATGTTCATGATTATGTTCATCTTCTCCGTGTTCGTGATCATGTTCATGATTATGTTCCTCGTGTGCATGTTCGGTTTCTTCTTCATGATGATGTTCATGATCATGCTCTGTATGCACACTCTTTGCCTGACAACCCGCCAATAAATAGGCAGTTGCCAAGAATACCCAATATATTTTCTTCATTTGTTTTCTGATTTGATTAATTGTTATATTCCTCTGAAGACCGGACTTCCAATAAGTCTTGTCTTCTAAACAATCGATACAACAGACGTACAAACAGTCTATTATATCATAACATCGGATCAAATCAGGGAAGGAGGAGCACGAAGTCCTTTAGCCCGTGGTATCCACGAGGTATGCAACGTCTCTTGATAGACGGTTCGCCCTTGTTCAAAAAGAGCAGATAACCAGTCTGAATCTTGTCGACGAAGTAAATAGAAAAAGGAAAATATAGGAACCAGCCAAAGGTGTATATCTTCACCTACTACATGTTTCTCAATAGCTGGTTTTAATGCCTGATTATGTGTGCAGTCGGTTGCATGATCATGATCTCCACCATGAGAATGCGCATCCGAAGCGGCTCCATACCATAACCATTCGTAACAAGGAGAGCCATCGGCATGGTGATGATGAGGAACGATTACTGACAGCAAAACCAAAAAGCTCGCTATCAATACCAAAACATAATATATCCGTTCCTTCAGTCTCATCCGTTTCTCTCTGCCGTTTATTAATTCTTTGCAAAGAAAAGGAAAATCAATCAATTTCGCAATAACCGAAATCAAAACATCGTAAAAAACAAAGCAGAAGTCACATACAAAACCCAACCCACGAGTTTGGTTTTATACATGACTTCTACCTTATATTATCATCCGATCAAAATAACGGATTCGCTACCTTCTCGTCCAATAAAGCCAATTTAATGACTTCCTGAATATCGCTTACATAGTGGAATGTAACCCCTTTCAGATATTCCGGTTTGATTTCATCAATGTCTTTCTGATTTTCCTTACACAAGATAATCTCATTGATGCCGGCCCGTTTAGCCGCCAAAATCTTCTCTCGGATACCTCCTACCGGAAGAACCTTACCACGCAAAGTGATTTCGCCTGTCATCGCCAGATTACTCTTCACCTTCCGCTGCGTGAAAGCCGAAACCAATGATGTTACCATGGTAATACCGGCACTCGGACCATCTTTGGGAATAGCTCCTTCCGGTACATGAACATGGACATTCCAATTGTCAAACAGGTCTTCTGCTATACCAAACAAAGGAGCATGCGCATGAATGTATTCCAATGCCAGCATCGCTGATTCCTTCATGACATCACCCAGGTTACCGGTCAACGTCAGTTTGCCGCCTTTGCCTTTGCTCAAACTGGTTTCAACAAACAGGATCTCGCCACCAACAGCCGTCCATGCCAAACCTGTCACCACACCGGCATAGTCATTACCCTGATATTTATCACGCGTATATTCTATCGGTCCTAAGTAATCGTGCAAATCTTCCGGTTTGATTTGTGCCGGAAGCACTTCATCCGAGGCTTTCTTATAAGCCAGCTTACGCATCAGCTTGGCAATCTTCTTATCCAGCTCACGTACACCGCTTTCGCGCGTATAGGATTCGATGATCGCCTGGATTGTTTTCTTCGGCAACTTCACTTCCTTCTTATTCAATCCATGAATCTCGGCTTCTTTCGGGATCAGATGTTTCGATGCTATCTCTACCTTTTCTTCCTGAATATAGCCACTTACCTCGATCAGTTCCATACGATCCAATAAAGGTTGGGAAATTGTATTCAGATTGTTGGCCGTAGCAATAAACATCACATGGCTCAGATCGTAGTCCATATCCAGGTAATTGTCATGGAATGCACTGTTTTGTTCCGGATCAAGTACCTCCAGTAAAGCAGCAGCCGGATCACCTTTAAAGTCGCTCGACACCTTGTCGATCTCATCCAATATAAATACCGGATTGGAAGTTCCTGCTTTCTGTATATTCTTAAGGATTCGTCCGCACATAGCACCAATATATGTCCGGCGATGGCCTCTGATTTCTGCCTCGTCGTGCAAACCACCCAAGGAAACACGTACATACTTCCGGCCCAATGCTTCTGCAATAGAACGGCCCAAAGAAGTCTTTCCGACTCCCGGAGGACCATACAAGCAGATGATAGGCGACTTCATATCTTTCTTCAGCTTCAATACAGCCAAATGTTCGATAATACGTTCCTTTACCTTCTCCAAGCCATAATGATCCCGATCCAATACCCGACGGGCATGATTCAAGTTGAAATTGTCTGTCGAATAGGTTTCCCATGGCAAACCGACAATGGTCTGTACATATTGCATCTGCACCGAATAATCCGGAGACTGCGGATGCAGGCGTTGCAGCTTATGAAGTTCTTTGTCGAAAATCTCGGCAACGGCTTGCGGCCATATCTTATCAGCCGCTTTGTCCTTCAGTTCCTGTACATCCCGATCATTCACGCTGCCACCCAACTCTTCCTGAATCGTCTTGATCTGTTGCTGCAAGAAATATTCCTTCTGCTGCTTATCAATATCTTCCTGCGTTTTCATCTGGATAGAAGCCTTCAGTTCGATCAGCTGAAACTCCCGGTTCAATAAAGTAAGCAACTTATAAGCGCGTTCCTTCAGACTATCCATCATCAGCAACAGCTGCTTGTTGGCTACATCATTCAAAAGATTGGCACTTGCATAATTAATCAGATACAGTGCATTATTAATATTTCTGATGGCATAGGCCATTTCCCGTTGTCCGAGTTCGTTGGTTGCCATCAGGATCTTGATCATCAAGTCCTTTACATTAGATAGTAAAGCCTTGAATTCTTTATCTGATTTTGCTGGGAAATGTTCGTCCAATAAGGTAATTCGTCCCTTCAGGAATGGTTCGTCCTGTACCAGTTCATTTAATTCAAAACGTTTCTTTCCCTGTAAAAGAACCGTAGTCATGCCGTCCGATACATCCATAACCTTAAGTACGTCGGCAATGACACCTATCGGATACAAATCGTCTTTATTCGGATCCTCGACAGACATATCTCGCTGGCAGACTACTCCTATCATCGATTTCGAACTGCCCATGTCTTTTATCAGGTTCATTGATTTAGTTCGGCCTACCATAACGGGCAAAGCCACGCCGGGAAACAAAACCATATTACGCAACGGTAAAATAGGAACTTCGCTTTCCAGCTTGTCAATCCCTTCCGTAAAATCCTCATCGTTATCACAATTCGTCAGAATGGGTATTACAATATCCATCGGCTCGTCTGCTATAAACGAGGAGGCGGAGAATATTTTCTTTTTACTCTTCATACTTCTAATTAAGCGGTTGTATAATTTTTTATACAATAAACGTGCCAAAGGTACGAAAAATAGCAGAATCTCTCTAATTTTGCAGCTGGTAATCAGAAAAAAGATGGCGAATCCTTATTTCCAGTTCAAGCAATTTACAGTTTGGCACGACAAGTGTGCGATGAAAGTGGGTACCGACGGTGTTTTATTGGGTGCCTGGTGCTGTGTAGAAAACATAACACGCATACTCGACGTGGGTTGCGGAACCGGACTGATCAGTCTGATGCTCGCCCAGCGTTGCCAGGCAGAAATCGACGCAGTGGATATAGACGAAGCGGCCTGTATCCAAGCGCGCGAAAACGCCGACCGCTCACCTTTCGGTGAGCGACTGCAGATTTTCCATCGTCCTTTTGCCAATTTTGTCAACGAATCAGCCGGAATCCGCCAATATGACTGTATTGTTTCCAATCCGCCTTATTTCATTGATTCACTGAAATGCCCCGACAAACAGCGCAATCAGGCACGGCATACGGATACACTCACATTGGAAGAACTGATTGAAGGTAGCAGGCAACTTCTGGCTCCGCAAGGAAAACTCTGTTTGATCCTGCCTTTCGATCAACGGGAAATCCTCTTACCTATTATATATAAGGAGTCTTTGTTTCTGCACAAAGAAACGGCAGTCCTGCCCACTCCCTCTTCTCGCCCCAAACGATTGCTGGTAGAAATATCCGACACACCGGTTACAGAAGTCCAAGCAGATACCTTGACAATCGAGAAGGATAGGCATGTTTACACGGATGATTTTATAGCGTTGGCCAAAGATTATTACCTGCATCTATAGCAATAACAACTTGATCACTTTGAAAGATTTTACAGTTGATAGCCAACAGTAAGACAAAATCAGCCTTAATCTGCTAACATCCATTCATATCATATTGCACAAAAAACAGGCAAAAAGGGCTGTTTTCACCCCTATTTTCGTCCCCAAAGGAGGAATTCATGCCTACTTTTGTCCAAATTCATGCCTATGTTTTATCAAAAACACACCGGGAATTTATTCAAATCTAGTAGGATTTCCCGTAAAAAGTCAGGTATTTTGAAGATAATTCCCGTTTATTTTGTCCGTGACACGCTTTTTCGGCAGTTTTTCACCTGCCGAGAGGCTGTTTTCCTACCTTTTTCTTATCCAAATCCAGTTACTTTTAATCTGCCAAAAAGTAAAGTAAATCTAGCCACCAACCAACAAAATCTATTTTTTTTACCCAGGACTTACTGGATCAACAATCTTTTTTTACACAAACACGCCTTTTACTTTCTTTTTGACAAACCTCAACTTCGCGAGAATCGCATAAAATCAAACAAGCCCGTACTCCGAACCGTACAGCTCAGTTTTAAGGCAGTTAAATTGACAAAGTGTCAGGATGTCAATCTGAAGAGAAATGTTTATCTACCTAACTTCAAGTAACAGTTAAATAAGTCCTAAATCTTTAGCAATCCGACAAGCCTCGATGGAATTCTTAACCTGAAGCTTACTGAGAATCTCTTGTCGGTGCCTGCTGACCGTATTGATACTGATCGAAAGTCTTTCTGCTATATTTTTACTCATCAGTCCTTTATCAATCAGTCGGAGCACTTGCCTTTCCCTATCCGACAAGATCTTTAAATCATTCTTTATTTCCAGCTCTTCCGTTTCTCCTGTTACCGAATTGACCACCACACTCCCGTTTGGCAAATCAACGGTCAACGGAGTATATAAACACAAAGCCAACCATAAACTATTCCCATTGGGTTCGGGAACATAAAACAAACGATGCAAAACGGCATGGTAATTACCGGAAGAATCTTTCATCCGCAACTTGCTTGCCAAATAATAATGATGACGACGGCCTTTAGGCAAATGCTTCACAAAATGGAAAAAACGCAGTTCATGCAAGTATTTATTATGCAAATCATCCGGAGAAACAAGCTTTAAGATCTCCTCTTCCCAAATAGAACCAATACGATCTTCTTTATCAGTCATTTTTCCTAGTCCTAACACGTCAGAGAAATCACCATAATAAATATAACTGGTATTGGCATGCATATCACTTAATACAGCAATGGCGTTTTCAATTGTGGCATATCCCGAAGCAATTCTTTTATACTTATCCAGTTCTCCGGCATCCAGATCTTCTCTTGAATTCGTAAAATCCTGTCGTGAAAATTCGTTGGTCAGCTTCTTTACAATATCCATAGCGAAAATGGTTATTAATAATCATTGTACAAATTAATCTTGCCATTTACCTTTGCAAAGGTAAATTTAAAATGCAGTTATACACAAACTGCCAAATGAAAAATGAAGAAAAGATTCCATTGATTGATTCATTCATATTTAATTATACTAGCATTCAATGAAAAAGTTATTTTTTACCTTATTGGTCTTAGTGTCTTTCCAAATGGGTATAGCCCAGTCGCTGGAGAAGATGCAATGGTTCAATGAACCGGAAGAATGGGAAATCAAAGACAATTCGCTGTCAATGTTCGTAACGCCTCAAAGTGATTACTGGCGGATTTCGCATTACGGCTTCACGGTTGATGATGCCCCTTTCTACTATACTACCTATGGAGGAGAATTTGAAGTAAAAGTAAAGGTAACAGGAGATTATAAGCAACGTTTTGATCAGGCAGGATTAATGCTGCGGATTGATCACGAGAATTATATCAAAACCGGTATTGAGTTTGTCGACGGTAAGTTTAATATCAGTACGGTTGTTACACACAAAACATCGGACTGGAGCGTCATCGCACTCGACAAACCAGTTCCTTATATCTGGATCAAGGCAGTCAGACGCCTAGATGCAGTTGAGATCTTCTATTCACTCGACGATAAGGAATACACCATGATGCGTACGGCTTGGTTGCAAGACAATATTCCAGTCATGGTTGGCTTAATGGCCGCTTCGCCCGACGGCAAAGGCTTTAAAGCGACCTTCGAACATTTTAAAGTAAAGCATCTTCCGGATTGTCGCAGACTGGAATGGCTGAAGAAAAATGCAGAAGAGTAAGGAACTCACAAATGAATAATGTATCAAAGCAGGCAAAAGGATTTATTTTCTTTTACCTGCTTTCTTTATTATTATACCATCGTTCCAAACGGTATTTTTGTCAAATTGATTTCTCATTATATATTTGTATGCAAGAACAGATTTATCTGTACATATTATAATAACAATAATTCTTTATAAGATATGGAAAACGAATTTTTAAAACTCATTGAGACACGCCGTAGTTGCCGTAAATATTTACCTGAACAGATTACCGACGAAGAACTGAATGCCGTATTACAGGCCGGAACCTTTGCTCCAACCGGAATGGGCTGGCAATCTCCATTCATCGTAGCCGTACAGCAAGAACAAATGAAAGAAAAGCTGGCAGCCATGAATGCGGCTGTTCGCGGAAAAAGCGGGAATCCTTATTACGATGCACCAACTTATGTATTGGTTTTCGCCCCAACTGACTGCCCGTTTGCCATTCAAGACGGAACTTGTGTACTCGAAAACATGATGCTTGCCGCCCATGCCATAGGACTTGCCAGCTGTTGGATTAACCGAGAGATCGAAATGTTCGCTACCGAAGAAGGCAAACAACTGATGAAAGAAATGGGACTACCCGAAGGTCTGGGCGGAATCGGAGCCATTGCTTTAGGTTATCCGGCAACAACACCGGCCGAACCGAAAGCCCGTAAAGAAGGATATGCCCGGATCATCCGATAAATGCTTCCGATGGCGAAAGCAGACTGACAGGTTGTCCTGAGGAAATATCCGCATTTGTCAGATTCGGCAATATTGACAGCCTGTCATCTTCCCAAATCGGTTTGGCACACTATTCGTAGAGATATTAGCGGAAGTCGTAAAAAGACTCCGGTAAATGTCGATTATAAAATTATAAATTAAAACTTATACAGATATGAACATTAAACCATTAGCAGACCGCGTGCTTATCAAGCCGGCTGCCGCAGAAGAAAAAACTGTAGGTGGAATCATTATTCCGGATTCAGCAAAAGAAAAACCTTTAAAAGGTGAAGTGAAAGCCGTTGGTCAGGGAACCAAAGACGAAGAAATGGTTGTTAAAGAAGGCGATACTGTATTATACGGTAAATATGCAGGTACTGAAATCGAATTCGAAGGCGAAAAGTACTTGATCATGCGTCAATCTGATATTTTGGCAATCATCTAAATAAAAACCTACAAACAAACAATTTTAAAACGAATAAAATCATGGCTAAAGAAATTAAATATGATATGGATGCCCGCGACCTTTTGAAGAAAGGTGTGGACGAATTGGCAAATGCCGTTAAAGTAACTCTGGGTCCGAAGGGTCGTAACGTAATTATCGAAAAGAAATTCGGTGCTCCTCACATCACAAAAGATGGTGTTACAGTAGCAAAAGAAATCGAATTGAGCAATCAGTTTGAAAACATGGGTGCTCAGTTGGTTCGTGAAGTAGCATCAAAGACTAATGATAACGCAGGTGACGGTACAACTACTGCAACTGTATTGGCACAAGCAATCATCGGTGTTGGTTTGAAGAACGTTACAGCAGGTGCAAACCCAATGGATTTGAAACGTGGTATCGACAAAGCCGTTGCTAAAGTTGTAGAAAGCATCGCTGAACAAGCTGAAGAAGTTGGCGATAAATTCGAAAAGGTTGAACACGTTGCCAAAATCTCTGCCAATGGTGATGAAGCTATCGGTAAACTGATTGCAGAAGCTATGCAAAAGGTAAAGAAAGAAGGCGTTATCACAGTAGAAGAAGCCAAAGGTACTGAAACAACTGTTGATGTTGTAGAAGGTATGCAGTTCGATCGTGGTTACATCTCTCCGTATTTCGTAACAGATACTGAAAAGATGGAATGCCAGATGGAAAATCCGTATGTGCTGATCTACGACAAGAAGATCTCAGTATTGAAAGACTTGCTGCCAATTCTTGAACCGACAGTTCAGAGCGGTCGTCCGTTGTTGATCATCGCTGAAGACATCGACAGCGAAGCTTTGGCTACTTTGGTTGTAAACCGTCTGCGTGGTTCTTTGAAGATCTGTGCTGTGAAGGCTCCGGGCTTCGGCGATCGTCGTAAGGCTATGTTGGAAGATATTGCTGTATTGACTGGCGGTATCGTTATCTCTGAAGAAAAAGGTATGAAGCTGGAAGGCGCTACTATGGATATGCTGGGTACTGCTGAAAAGATCGTTGTTAACAAAGACAACACAACTATCGTAAACGGTGCAGGCGACAAGCAAGCTATCCAGGATCGTATCGGTCAGATCAAAATGCAGATGGAAAATACTACATCTGATTATGATAAAGAAAAATTGCAGGAACGTTTGGCCAAGATGGCAGGTGGCGTAGCTGTTCTGTACGTAGGTGCTCCTTCTGAAGTTGAAATGAAAGAAAAGAAAGACCGCGTTGATGATGCTTTGCATGCAACTCGTGCAGCTATCGAAGAAGGTACCGTTCCTGGTGGTGGCGTTGCTTACATCCGTGCTATCTCTGCCTTGGAAGGCTTGAAGGGTGAAAACGATGATGAAACAACGGGTATCGAAATCGTTAAACGTGCAATCGAAGAACCGTTGCGTCAGATCGTTGCTAACGCTGGTAAAGAAGGTGCCGTTATCGTTCAGCGCGTAAAAGAAGGCAAAGGCGACTTCGGTTACAACGCTCGTAAAGATTGCTTCGAAAACTTGTGTGCTGCTGGTGTAATCGACCCGGCTAAGGTAACTCGTGTAGCTTTGGAAAATGCCGCTTCTATCGCTGGTATGTTCTTGACTACTGAATGTGTTATCGCAGACAAGAAAGAAGAAACTCCGGCTGCTCCGGCAATGAATCCGGGTATGGGCGGAATGGGTGGCATGATGTAATCTCATCCCATATAAGATAATAATAATCCCGGTTGCTTATCCCCCAAAGAAAGCAACCGGGATTTTTTTGTCTCCCGCTTTCTCCTCTTCACATTCTCTTAATGGTTACTTTCCCGAAACTCCGGAAAATCCCGGCGCGACGGAAAGATGCTTCCCGAAACTCCGGAAAATCCCGGCGCGACGGAAAAGTGCTTCCCGAAACTTCGGAAAACCCCAATGTGGCGGAAAAGTGCTTCCCGAAACTTCGGAAAGTCCCAATGCGGCGGAAAAGTGCTTCCCGAAACTTCGGAAAATCCCAATGCGGCGGAAAAGTGCTTCCCGAAACTTCGGAAAGTCCCAATGCGGCGGAAAAGTGCTTCCCGAAACTTCGGAAAACCCCAATGCGGCGGGAAAAGCTTTTATCTGTATTAAGAACGGCTTACCTGCAAACCTTTATTCGAAAGATTCATTTCTACCAGGCGGGCATTTGCATTCGCAGGGTTTGTCATCAATGTCTGCCGAATCCGACGGGCAGCGTCCGGATCTTTTGCCACGACATATAAATAGCCGCCACCGCCGGCTCCCGGTAATTTATAACCTAAAGCCTCGTCCTGGATACGGTTGATAATGGCTTCCACAGCCGGAGGATTCGTACCGGAATCAAGCGCCTTGTTCTGTTCCCAACTCTTCCCTACCAGACGACCGTACTGCTCGAAGTTCCCCAACTGAACCGCCTCAAACATATCCAAGGCATGACGTTTCATCTCTCCTAAAATATGCAGATGAGCAGCACTGTTGAGAAACATTCCCTGAACAATCTCTGCCAATATGTGCTTTGCCGTCCGGGTAATTCCCGTATAATACAGAATATGACAAGACTGATAACAAGGATCTGTAAAGAGATATTCAGGCAACCAACGGACTTGCGGATGCTGATAAAAGCCATCGTTGGTCTGCAATAACTTCAGACCGTGCAACACACCGCCATATTGATCCTGCCAGCCTCCGCCGGTGGTGAGCAACTGCTCCAAAATCAATGTACGACTACCGATTTCATTCTTATCCCAACCCAAGCCACAGAAGTCGGACAAAGAACCCAAAACGGTTGCTGCCAGAATTGAACTTGTTCCCAAGCCTGAACCCGCCGGAATAGCAGCCAACAACGTAATCTCCAAACCACTGCCGAAGTCTTTCAGCTGTTCTTCCAATGAAGTAAACTTATCTGCTGAAAAACGGGGTAAGAATCCGGCCAAAGCCAATGCCGCTTTCGGGATTGAGAAAGGCGAACCCACTTTATTGAAATCGGACAATTCTTCCCAAGTCTGAATCTGTTCCATCGCTCCCAGATCAATCGAGCGCAAGGTAATCCGATAATCTTTAGAAGGCTTGATATAAACTTGTAAAGGCGGTTGTCCATTCAGTTCGATGGCCACATTTACCACATTTCCTCCGGAGAAAAGACAGTACGGAGGCGTATCCGTCCATCCACCAGCCAAGTCAATCCGGACAGGACTTCTTCCCCATACGATCTGGTCGGGATAAACTTGCCGATGCGGACGCTGTAAATCCGAATCAAGCGTCTGCAACAAACCATCGCGCAGTAAAGCAAAGGCAGCCTGTTGCTCAGCTTCCCAAGGTTGTCCGGCTAATTGATGGGCTTTCGAACGGAACATATAATTATGAATGCGCTTCATGACCGGTTCATCGACAGGCAATATATCCGGCAATGGCAACCGACAATGCGCAAAGGCTTGGGCTGCATCGGCCAAATCCAACTGATAGAAGACACTTTTCGCATGATTCTTGGCTAACATCGGCCAGTTTTTCCGACAATAGGAATCCCGCTGTTCTACCAACCGCAAGAGATTGGCCTGATCTGACAGTTGGTTTGCCGACAACTTCTCGGCTTTCTCCCAGACTTCTTTACCGGCGATCAACTCAGATTCGGATATCATCCAACGCAATACAAGCCCTAATTCCTCGACAGAGGTACAAACCGGAAAGATAGGTGCTTCCTGCAAATCCGAGAAATCGGGCAATGAAACCTGGCGTTCCTGCATCCATTCCTGTACCGGTTTTCCCATCCATTGTGTTGAAGCATCATCGCGTTTTCCCTTAAAGGCATCATAAAAGCCATACGGACGAGCCACAAATGCTGATTCCCGCAAGGGAACAACATCTACACAAACACCGGCAGGCAAAGTCAGACTCCAGTCGTTTCGTGGCACACCGGTTATAATATGTCTGTTGGCCAGTTGCCATTTTCCTGCCACATGGCTATTCTCTATCCATACTTCCGAATTATCAGCCGTCAAAGGCTTATCCAGGATTGCATTCTGTACAAACATCGCCGGATGCGGTTTGACTTTCCGATGCATAATGGCCCGCTGGTCGCGCACCAGGTTCTGTACGGCCAACGTAGAAGAGATTAATTCTCGACTCGTTCCATAATGATAAAACTCACCTCCCGGCAACGGCAGAATAACCACCTTCAACTGATTCAAAGCTTCATCCTTTACCTGCGGATTCCGTCCCAATGCCAACCCGAATTCTCCATACATATCGTAGAAGTTCCAACTTCCGTCAGCTTTCTTGGAGCGTTCTGCCAATAGCCGGACTGCTTTATCGCTTAACAGCCAAATACCAATATCCATCAGGAACAAATGCGAACCCGACAAAGAAGCCAGTTGTTCCAAAGAAGGCTTTTGCCACATAAAATCCAGTTCGTCCGGACAATTCCGGTCTGAGACAAAAACACCATGATTGGTTGCCAGTGACGGGTCAACCCATAAGCCATAACAAACGACATCAGCTTCGGGAATTTCCTGCAAAGGCTCGCTATTCCGGATATAAACATCTCCGCTGGCCACTAATGTATGCAAAGAATCCGGTGCCTTCTGCATGATTTCCCGATACAACGGAAGCTGCAACGACAGCAGATTCTGCGACAACCGTTGTCCCCGAGCCCAACGAAACACCGGAACGGGTGTCAAAATCTTTCCCGAAGGTGCATACGAAGGCAAACGCCGACTTTGTCCGCCGGCATGCAACAAGATACGCTTTTCCAAAGCCAGCCAAGAGGCAAAGTCGACAGGCTTATGCTCTTTCTGCCAGCACGATTCCAACAGCCAGGTAGTTCCGCCTCCCGAACCCAGCCGGGCACCTACAGGATCGGATGTACAAAACCAAGCATCTTCTGATACCTTTTCTATCTGATGAAAACAGTCCACCAAATTAGGTGGCAATGAAAGTAATGTCTTCATGTAATTCTATTTATCTTGATTTTATTCTCTTTCAATAAGGCGATAAAAGTACAAATTATTCATGAAAATACATTTCCGAAAAAATAGCTATCAATTGTTTTATTTATAAATTGCTATTACCTTTGTCGGAAGAAACAAGATAATAATTAATATAAACAGAATAAAGATGCACAACTGGTTTGAATGTAAAGTCTCTTTCGAGAAGATGCTTGAAAATGGTATGCAGAAGAAAGTAACAGAGCCTTATCTTGTAGATGCTCTGTCATTTACAGAAGCTGAATCACGTATTATCGAAGAAATTCGTCCTTTCATTACAGGCGAGTTTACGGTAACAGACATCAAGCGTGCACGTATTTCAGAACTATTCTTCAATGAAAACGGAGACCGTTACTATAAAATAAAAGTATATTTCATTACGCTCGACGAAAAAAGCGGAGCCGAAAAGAAAACAGCCGCTCAGATGCTGGCTCAGGCTTCTACTTTAAAAGAGGCAATCGCCGTATTGGAAGAAGGTATGAAAGGAACATTGTCTGACTATACGATCGCTTCGGTTACAGAAACTCAGTTGATGGATGTATTCCCGTTTGATCCGAACAGCATTCCTTCCGAACCCAAATCAAAGGAAGAACTGATTGCTGAACAAAAGAAAGCGGCAGAAACAACGATCTAAATCATATCATTATGGATATAGCTCAGCATATTCAAGAATTACAGGCTTCACTTCCACAAGGAGTGACGCTTGTGGCTGTTTCAAAGTTTCATCCGGTTGAAGCTTTGCAAGAAGCTTATCAGGCCGGACAGCGTGTATTCGGAGAAAGCAGAGCTCAAGAGCTGGTAGCCAAACAGCTTGTTCTCCCCAAAGATATTGAATGGCATTTTATCGGTCCGCTACAAAGCAATAAGGTAAAAGACATTGCCCCGTTCATCAGTCTCATTCATAGCGTTGACTCACTGAAGTTATTGAATGAAATCGAAAAACAGGCGGCCAAGCATGAGCGAATCATCCGTGTCTTGCTGGAAATCCATGTGGCAGCTGAAGAAACCAAACATGGATTTACACCCGATGAATGTCGCGAACTGGTAAATCATTTACCGGAATTACCCCATGTACAAATCTGTGGCATCATGGGTATGGCTACTTTAACAGACGATGAAAGCCTGATCCGCAAGGAATTCCATACCTTGCACGCGCTTTTCACGGAATTAAAGGAAACCGTATTCTGCCAATCAGAAGCTTTCTCGATCCTTTCCATGGGAATGTCGCACGACTACAAACTGGCAATCGAGGAAGGAAGCAACATGATACGTGTGGGAACTTATATCTTTGGAGAAAGAGAATATTAATAACTGGTCAACAAAACGGTTGACTAACAATAAGTCTAATAAACAATAAAAAACAGAATAAATATGATTAACCTAAAGACACAATATGCGGGACTGACACTTCAGTCTCCTATTATCGTCAGTAGTTCCGGTTTGACCAATAATGCGGAACGAAACAAGGAATTTGAAAAAGCCGGCGCTGGTGCCATCGTTCTGAAATCATTGTTTGAAGAACAAATGGAAATGCAAAGCGATGCCATGTTGCAAGAATCCGATTATCCGGAGGCTGCCGATTATATCCGTGGCTATGTAAAGGCAAACCAAGTGGAAAATTACCTGGAACTGATCCGCAAATCCAAAGAATTGTGTACCATTCCTATCATTGCCAGCATCAACTGCTATCGGGCAGATACATGGATTGAGTTTGCCAAACAATTACAAGATGCCGGAGCTGATGCGATCGAACTGAATGTTTTCTTCCTTGAAACCGATATCCATCACAGCTGTGAAGACTTGTATCAGTTATATACCCAGATTCTGAAGAAAGTAAAGCAAGTGGTTACTATTCCGGTTATCATCAAACTCGGAAAATACATCTCTAATATGCCGGCTTTGGTTAATCAATTGAAGGCTAACGGCGCAGACGGCGTTGTTCTGTTCAATCGTTTCTATCAGCCGGACATTGATCTGAATACAATGCAGCTGGTATCAGGCAATGTATTCAGCAGCCATTCAGATTTGAGCGACACGATTCGCTGGACAGCCATCGTATCCGGTAAGATTCCGAATATCAGCATTGCTTCTTCTACCGGAGTACACGACTGGGAAGACGTTGTTAAATGCTTGTTGGCTGGAGCATCTGCTGTTGAAATGTGCAGCGCCATCTATACACACGGAGCAGAAATCATCTCACAAATCACGACTTGCGTAGAAGAATGGATGCATCAGGCTCATTATGAATCATTGGATCTGTTTATCGGAAAACTGAATTATGCCAATATTCCTGACCCGGCATTATACGAACGCTCACAGTTCATGAAATATTTCTCCAACAGAGACTAAAAGTCGTTGGAGTATATATACGAAAAAGAGAAAGTATCCGGTGAGGATATTTTCTCTTTTTCATTTTGACATTTTGTCAAAACTACCCTCTTATTTCTGCGATATTTGAAGAGATTTGTACAGATGATCGGGAATATGCGACGCACAGCGAGTTAAGGTTTAACAAAAAGCTGTTCAATCCTGATATTTTCTGACAATAAAACGAAAGAAAAAACATTCCTTATAGGATTAATCGACCAGCTGTCACTCTTTTGCATATATAACGATCTTTTTATCATTCAAAAATAGAACGGATTTGAAATCATTTCTGACAAAAAAATCTGTTATGAACAATAGTAAAAGGAAAAATCACCGCCTTTTGAAATATATTTTAACTATTCAATTCTTTCTAAAAGGACTTTTCTGAGACAAATCACGAGTTTTTCAGACAAAACTCACTGATTTTGTTTTTATTTCTCGTTACTTTTTCCCAAAAAGCTTACCATGAATTTACCCAAACACGCCGGCTTTTGATCAAAACGAACCGGCTTTGCATGAAAATGTACCGAAAAAGAGGGAAAAAGCTTCCTTTTTCTCCTAAAATGTACGAGAAATCCATTTTACTGTGTCAGCTAAAAAAAGAGAAAAAGCTATTTTTAGTCAGAAATACGAGGGATTTACTTACATATTAAATTAAAGATCTACATAAATTACTATCAAGAGCAGATAAGACTTAAACCAATAATCTTCAATGAGATAATAACCAAGCCATAATACTTACTCACCTATTATCATGCCGTTTTGATTGAAGCTAAAAACTCACTGATAGTCTGCCCCGTCATCTGTTTAAAGAAACGCATCAAATGATTAGACTCAGAGAAGTGCAAACGGTAAGCAATTTCTTTAACTGATAAACCTGTAAATAGCAAATCGCTCTTGACTTCCTGTAATAAACGTTGTTTCAACAAATGCACGGCCGACAAGCCAAACTCGCGCATCACAGCTTTGTTTAAGGTAACTCTACTAATATTCATCATCTCCGCATAGTCAGCTACACGCGTCTTTTCAGAAATATTCTTCTCAAGCAGTTCTTTATACTGATAGGCATAATTATTCAAAGGCGGATCAAAAGGTAAATCAAAACGATTTGCATAAAACCTATTAAGCAACAATAAGAATTGATACAGACAAGCAACGATCATGTGATAACTATCGGCAATTGGATTCCTCAGTTCCTTTTTCATTTGTAGCAGTTGGCTAAGAAATGGAACCATCTCTTCTGTACTCATATCAAAAAATGTAGGATAATCATGCTGATAACAATACAACAACCTATACATAAAATATTTGTCTGAAAGGAAATTGTTTATAAATTCTTCTTGGAAAATAAGAAACGTATAGTCCAGTTTATCTAAATCCACATGCCATTCTTGTAATTGGAAAGGAGAAATAACAAGTACCATATTAGGATGCAATATTATTTTCCTTCCAGCCAGCAACATATATCCTTCGGCTTTCCGGAAGAAATAGAATTCAAAGAAATCTGTTTTATATCGCTTGTCCAGATTAAACCAACCTATTTTCTCCGAGCTTTCTGCCGTATTGAGTAAAAAGTCTACTCCGCAAGAGCTCTTGGAATATTTCAACAAGGAAATATGCTCAGTTCTCTTTTCAGGATAAATACCCAATTCTTTATATTCCATAGATATTGTTTTCTAACAAAGATAGTCCTTTTGCTGAGATTCCTGATTATTGACAAAAATATTTATCTGATCATACTGACCGATTATGCCTATCCAAGAAAATATACCAGAGTTTTTCTTTAAATAATCTCTTATCAAAATGGTAGTAACTATTCCATATTTGATAGAGTACTCAGCCAATAACCTTTGTTATTTTGTACATCATTAAAAAGAAAACACATTATGACAAACTCTGGTTTATTAAAAACTCTGTGTCTAGTTTGCTTCTTCATTATTGCTCCGATATACATTGGAGCTACGAATGCAAACAAAAAAGGACCGAAAGTCATTCTTTTCATTGGCGATGGAATGAGTATCGCCCAATGGCAAACAGGAATGATTATGAATCATTCTCCTCTGAACATCGAACGAATGCATTCCGTAGGAATAATGCAAACAAACTCTTTAACAGATTTCAATGGAGATGGTCCATCTCATGGAACAGCTATTGCTTCAGGCATAAATACCCGAAAAGGAGCAGTAGGCGTCGATTCAAACAATCAACCCACAAAATCAATTATTGAATATGCCGCTGAAAAAGGAATTATGACCGGTATAGTCTCAGCAAATACATTATTTGAAGGTAGCATTGCTCCTTTCATTGCCCATGTAAAAAGCAGGATGCAAAAAGAAGACATCGCTTTAGCATATGTAGAGCAAACACCCGATGTCTTTATTGGAGGAGGCATGAATTCTTTTTCTACACGTAACGACGGGAGAAATTTGTTGGAAGAACTGGAAAGAAAAGACTATCATGTTGCAAAATCAATCCATGAAATACAAAACATTAAATCCGGTAAATTAGCAAGATTTACTTCAGAAACCAATCTACCCGATATTTTACACGGACGAGGGAACACATTAACAGCGTCTGTTTCTTCTGCTATAAATCTACTAAATCAAAGTAATAACGGATTTTTCTTGTTGATTGGTGATATGTTTATGGATCGGGCTTCCCACAATGGAGATACCAAGTTAGTTGGTCTGGAAACCATAGATTTTGACAAAGCCATCGGCATTGCTTTAGATTATGCAGAGAAAGACGGAAACACTCTTGTGATTGTAGCCGGCGGTCCTGAAGCATCAGGCATGACACTTGTTGGAGAAAATGAAAAACAAGAACCAATAGCCAAATGGACTATGCCAGGTATGATTCATACAAGTACCATGGTTCCTATATTCTCTTATGGAGTTGGAGCTGAAAAACTTCAAGACATCATAAAGAACACCGATCTGTTTTTCCATATAAAAAATATATTATGTGATGAATAAAACAAATAAAGATAAAATGATAAAAGCTATTTTCTTTGATATTGACGGGACTCTAGTAAGTTTCAAAACACATCATATTCCTCAGTCTACAATAGACGCCATCAGAAAGACAAAAGCAAAAGGTATCAAAATTTATATTTCTACAGGAAGGCCTTTTTCTTTAATTAACAACTTAGCGGAAATTGAAGAACTAATAGACGGATATATAACCGTTAATGGCGCTTATTGCTTTTCAGGAGAAAAAATTATTTCCTGTACCACAATACCAATCAAAGATGTTCAAACAATGATACAGTTTTCCGACGAAATGAAATTTCCATGTATGATAGTAGGAGAACATGACCTAACGATGTACAATAGCAATGAAAGTACAAATCAGATATTCCGGCAGATGCTAAATGTACAAAATCTGAAAGAAGATAACCAACTAGAAACGATACTCAATCAAAAGATTTTGCAGCTCACCCCTATCATTCCAGAAACAGTGGAACAACAAATCATGCCATATCTCACCGGAAGTATCTCTTGTCGTTGGCATCCAGCATTTGCAGATGTTACTGCTAAAAATGCCAATAAAGGAAATGGTCTTTTGGATATGATAGCCCACCAAGGTATTCATATTGAAGAAACAATGGCTTTTGGTGATGGAGGAAATGATATTTCAATAATTGAAAAGGCAGGAATCGGTATTGCTATGGGCAATGCCAATCAAATACTAAAAAGTCATGCTGACTATATAACATCATCAGTTGATGAAAATGGTATTTACAATGCTCTGCAATATTTTATTTTTAATGATTAATCTATCTGATCATATCACAAACTATATAGTAAGTATTTCATATGGTTGGTCACAAACAAAACATATATACAATAGAGTTCGTATCGAATAATTGATTAAAGCATTTGACTTATCTTTATGCAGTTGAAGTAAGAAATAGCAAAGGATGCTTCTCCATTTTCAACAGCTAGATCATCTTAAGGAAGGAAAGCACATTGAATGAACTTCTTTTCTTTTTTCCTAAAGTTTTTATCTCCACCTTTTGCTCCACCTCAAACGGTAATATTTTGCCGTTTTTTGCGTGCTTGGGGAAAACAAAAAATCCCGATTTCGCTTGGAAATCAGGATTTTACTGTCTTTTGCTTTTCTTCAAAGTGGTGCCACCAGAACCTGAGTTTCTGAATGATTACGAATGAATTTGAACGCAATATTCAAGCAAAACGCTGAATAATAGTGAAATATGAACTTTGGTGAATTTTGCCGATTTTCAGATTTATTCAAAAAACGTGGTGACCTACGTGGTGACCCGACTTGACAAAATGCGGTTTGGGTTGTTATATTTGCAGAACCAAAGTGGCTGACTGTGAATAACTGTGAACGCCATCATTCAGAAATTTATAACAACGAAGATATGACAAAATCACCTTCTCCGAAAAAATTGACGCCGTTTCACATCCGTACTAAGGATTTGAAGAAGGACACTGCGACCCTCTTTATCCGTATCCATACCCGCAAGGTTGACGTGCTTGTATCGACCATGCTTCAGGTTGAGGTTGCCGACTGGCAGAAGGCTACGGCATCGCCTCGCGCATGGCTGGCGCATCAGAAGAAGAATTATCAACTGCACGCCAAGCTGACGCAGATAGAAGGCATCGTCAAGGCTCATCTTGCAAAGGTGAACTTTGACCGTGAGGCACTCGACATGGATGTGCGTTACATTTCCGAGCCGGAAAAGGTGGACGCTGAACGCCGGGCATTGGAGGAAGCCGCCGAAGCCGAGCGAAAGGCTATCGCTAAACGAGAGGCGGCGAAAGAAAAAGCACGCAAGAAAGCCGAGGAAAAGAAACGTATCGAGGAAGAGAAGAACCGTCTTATCTGGCCGTTCCTCGTTCAGTTTGTCGATGACATCAAGAGCGGGGTGCGAAAAATCGGCAGTGATGACTATGCACCCGGCACCTGCAAGGCGTGGAAAAGTTTTATCGGTGTTTATGAAGGCTTCGACCCATTGCACAAATTCGGATGGGCGGATATTGATCGTGCGTTTGTATCACGCTACATCAACTACTTGCAGAAGCACGGCTATATGGCGAAGGTAGTCAACAAGCATCTGACAAATTTGAAAGCCCTTATCAACGCCGCCTTCATCGACGGCGTACACGACAACCAACGTGCGGCAGCTCTAATCGTGAAGAAAAAGATTGAAGACCGCGACAAGGCAGTCGAAATCTATCTCACCGAGGAAGAGCTGCAAGCCCTCTATGAAATGCCGCTGACCGGGAAGAAAGAACACATCCGCGATGTTTTTCTCATTGGCTGCTATACCTGTCAGCGCGTGAGTGATTACAACAACCTCAATGCCGACAATTTCGAGACCACCCGCAAGGGAACGCGCATAATCCGTCTTGTCCAGCAGAAGACCAAGACCGAGGTGACAATCCCCATTCTCAACGAGAACCTTATCACCATCTGCGAGAAGTATGGCTACAACATACCGAAAGCCAACGAGCAGGTGCTTAACCGATACATTAAGGATATTCTTAAAGACCTGTCGGAGCAGTTGCCGTCACTGAAAGAAAAGGTGCCGACCAAACTCACCATGAAGCAGAAAGAGGCGTTAAAAAAGGAGAAGAAGGAGCCGGAGACCGATCTTAATGGCAATGTGATCGTGCCACGCTATGACTGCGTGACAAGCCATACCGCCCGACGCACCGGAATCACCAATATGTATCTGATCCACAGGTACACCATTCTCCAGATGATGCACGTCAGCGGTCACAAGACGCAAAAGACCTTCATGGACTACATCAAACTCTCCTCCGAAGAGATAGCCGACGAAATCGCCGCCATGTCGAAGAAAGAGAGCGATATGTGGTAAAGAAAAAAGTTGCAAAGGTGGACATAATCTGTCTATGTTTGCAACTATTTTTATAGAACTTCATTTCATCCACTCCAAAAATCTGTCATAAATGTCGCTTTTTTGGAGTGGCATCATTCGGATTGCTCCTAAATTATTCTGCAATAGCGGCTAATCCAAAATAAATTTGTAACTTTGTATTATGTTAACGGCATCACAAATACAGGAAATGGTCAAAGGCGGCGAGGGCTACAATGTAGACTTCAAGCGCAGTGTGCCATCAAAGGTTAAGGAAATTTCCGATGAAGTAGCGGGATTTGCCAATGCAGCCGGCGGATATGTCCTTATTGGCGTCGACAATGATAATCAGATTATCGGTGCCGAGATTGATAATAATAAGCGTTCTGCAATTCAAGATACGATTGGAGAGATTTCTCCCTCATTGAAATGTGAGTTTTATCCTGTCGATGTCGATGGCAAGAAAGTCTGGGTAATTGATGTTCCAAGTGGTAAGGATAAGCCATACATAACCGGAGGAATCATTTACGTTAGAGAAGGTGCCAATTGTCAGAAACTCCGTTCAGCAGAAGAAATACGCGCATTCTTTGCTGAGTGTGCCAAAATTTTCTATGATGCCATACCCTGCAAATGGTTCGACATTGACGAAGATATTGACCCGCGCAACTTCAAAGAGTTTATGGACAAAGCGCATTTGTCCAATACATTGCCAATCAAACAACTCTTTGATAATCTTGAACTCAACACTGATGCCGGTGTACCGAAAAATGCAGCCGCTTTATTCTTTGGAAGAGAGCCGGAACGTAAATTTCCACATGCCGTAATACGTTGTCTGCGTTTTAAGGGTCTTGACAAAGTTCATATTATAGATGACAAGACTTTCGGCGGTCCATTATACCAACAATACCTTGATGCGCTTTCATGGATTGAGAGCAAGCTTGAGGTCGAATATATCATCAAGGGTACAGGCCCGCGTCAGGAAATATGGGAGATTCCGCTTGACGTATTCAAAGAAGCCGTTATGAACGCCATCTGCCATCGCGATCTATATGAAGAGGGGGCAACAATCATGGTAGAGGTGTATGACGACCGGGTGGAAATATCCAACCCCGGAGGTCTGTTGCCTGTTGTAGCGGCAGAGTTCGGGCACAAGAGTATGAGCCGAAATCCACTTGTGTTCGGTTTGTTTACCCGTATGCACGTTGTCGAGAAAGTCGGCTCTGGAGTTCCCCGTATGCGCGAATTGATGAAGTATGCTGGCCTACCAGAACCGGTTTTCAGTACCAAGGGCTTCTTTACTGTCACCTTTATGAAGCGCGTCAAACCTCAAAGCGCCAATGGTGATAGATTAAATGATAGATTAAATGATAGATTAAACTCGCGCGAAAAAAGAGTGATTCAGATTTTGGAAGAGACTCCCGGATTAAGAACCAATGAGTTATCTTCGATGATAGAAGTAAGTATTCCTACATTATCACGCACTTTAAAAAATTTAATCGATCTTGGATTGATAGAGTATCGCGGGGCTAAAAAAACAGGTGGGTATTATATAATCATTGACAACTAAATATTCAAATATGGGCTCAAGTGAGATACCAATACTTTCATACTTCCGTTTACCATCTTTGCAGATTCTGACCATTAGAGGTGATTCGTTGTTTTTCAATACTTTACTTTTGTAACATACGACATTAATTGTTGTACCCATGGTTTACATCTCGGTTTACATGCCTCTGTAAACTCAGCACGAAAAACACAGAAAATAATGGGAATTGAAGGGGAAAACCACCGAAAAAGACATAAAAAAAGCAGTTACTTTCGAGTGTAACTGCTTGATTTTCAAGTGGTGCCACCAGTATTGGGGTCTTATATTAAACCGAGTGGTTATCAAGTTATTAGTGGTGTTTTGGGATTGCTCTTTAGCCTCCTTTACACCTGCGAATTTCAACGGTTTTCAGCATCTTGCGTCGTATGTTCAGTGTAGTCGGCAGAACGGGTGTAAGCCGTCTGCCTTATCCTAAGATGCCGAGTTTGTCAAAGTTCTCTTTGTTTGAGTGCAAAGTTAGGTATAATTTTTGATACCGGCAAATTTTGTCGGTTTTTTTACGCAGAATGTCCGACAAATTTATTACCTTTGCACTCATTAATGGAGATGCCAATGACAGTATCAAAGAAAATAAGGCAGGCTATCTCGGAGTTCCCGGATGATTTTGTCTTTGCCGTTTCAGACCTTGACTGTGATGTAAGTCAACGCGAGGCTGCGGCAAGGGCTTTGCAACGCATGGCTGAAAATGGTGAGATCTCAAAACTCTCAAACGGGAAATACTATAAGCCAAGAGTAACCGTTTTTGGAAATTTGAAACCTTCTCCGGCGCAGGTGGCAAAAGAATTTTTGGTCAAGGACGGACGGGTGATTGGTTATCTTACCGGAGCCACAGCGTTCTCACAATACTCCCTCACCACACAAATTTCGTCAGGAATCCAGATTGGTACCAACTATTACAGGAGACCGTTAAAGCGCGGCAGCTATAATATCTCCTTTGTTCTTCAACCCAATGACATCAAAGAAGATGCGATTGACCTGTTCAGGTTATTGGACTGTCTTAAATTTATAAAGGAAATACCGGGAACCACGCCCAATGAGGCGTGCAAAAGGATTATCTGCATAATAAGTGGGCTGGACGACGACGAAAAGAAAAAAATGGCTGAATACGCACTGAATTATGCTCCCTCGGTAAAAGCGTTACTTGGGGCGATTATGGAGTATCTGGGATGTGGAGATAGTATTGTTGAACCTCTGCGCCAATCTTTGAATGGTATATCCAAATATAGGATTCCAATAACGGACGCCGTTCTTCCCAATAAAATAAAATGGAGAATCTATGAACCTACACGAAAATAAAAAGCTTTTTGCCGATGCGGTATTTGCTACGGCCGAATATCTGGAGATAGATCCTGTCTTTGTTGAAAAGGATTACTGGATAACACGGTCGTTAAAGATGCTTGCGCAATCTGACACCGACAACCGCGCCATATTCAAAGGCGGAACAAGTCTGTCAAAGGCGCATTTTATAGGTACACGGTTCTCAGAGGATATTGACATAGCCATTGTCAACGCTTCATCATTGAACGGCAATCAAAGGAAGATGCTGATTAGGAAACTGGCAAAATCCATGACTGCCGGACTTGATGAGATTCCGGCTCCCGGCGTGACGAGCAAAG
>ERZ836877.206-NODE-206-length-105116-cov-5.452956_pt1 | contig 105116 bp, 138 predicted proteins | sample MGYA00519469_ERZ836877 | MGnify/ENA primary metagenome ERZ836877 (study PRJEB31850, sample SAMEA3708809) | human gut metagenome | biome: human gut; feature: human-associated habitat; material: faeces | place: China | collected 2014 ...
GGTCTGAATTTTATGATGTAAAAATGTTTCTGTATTGTAATAAATTTGAAGAAACAATGCTGTGGAAAAATCCTAGAGTGAGTTTGGAAGCCTTGTTTGATGCGATTCTTCAGCAACAACCAAGAAGTGAAGAAAAGTCATTTAGAGAATTTTCAACGCTAACAGAGTTACAAGAATTTGTTAAGACCATTACAGAGTTTGATATGTGTATTTAAAATCCTTAGTAGTAAGCCTACCTCGTTTTACTACTAATTTTACTACTAACAGCCCGCAACAACTTGCTTCATCTTGCCCTATTTTGCCAAGATGCCACCTAAATCACACATTTCACAAATCCCCGAAATCCCTTGCAAACAAGGGCATTCCGGGGCAAAACAAGGAGAAACAAAACAATGATAAAAGTACTTTTCATCTGCCACGGCAACATCTGCCGTTCCCCCATGGCTGAGTTCGTCCTAAAGGACATGGTAGAAAAGCGTGGTCTGACAGGTCAATTCGAGATAGCCTCAGCCGCTACATCTACAGAGGAGTGTTATGGCGGGCATGGCAATCCGATATATCCGCCGGCGCAGGCGGAGCTTAGGAGGCACGGTATAGGCAATACGGCTTATACTGACTTTAGAGGTAAGCGCGCACGTCAGGTGACGAGGGAAGATTATGATTATTATGATTACCTATTGTGTGCAGATAGTGCGAATATCCGCAATACGATAAGGATAACGGGGGAGGACAGACAGAACAAGGTAAAGCTTCTGCTTGGTTTTGCGGGCAGACCGGGATGCTCAATATCGGATCCGTGGTATACGGGAGATTTTACGTCAACATTCGCAGATGTAAAGGCTGGCTGTGAAGGGCTTCTGGAATATATTTTTGCGAGAGCTGAATGAGAGAAAATTACAAAAGAGTATATTTTTACATCTGCATGGTTCGGGTCCGGAGAGCTGAGTTATAAAGTGTAGCTATTTATTCTGTTAGCAGATATCTGATACAGGATATTATTATAATAATTGTTTCCGGCTCGGCCCTTGAGGTAAATAACAATCGTCAAAGCCTGTAAAATCAGTATATTCAGACTTGACAGAAGAGGAAAGGCGATAGAAGGATGAAGAGATATTCGATTCACAGTGTAGCGGAATTGCTGGGAGTTTCAGCGGATGCCATAAGATTGTATGAGAAGGAAGGGCTGGTGAAACCGCTGAGGGATGAAAAAAACGGTTATAGATATTATGAGAATGAACAGATTCACAAGATAATGGGGATACATCTGTACAGGCAGATAGATATGGGACTTTCGCAGATAAAGAGAATGTTTGGAATAGATACATTTGATGGATTGGAGAGTGAATTTGATAGGCTCATTGATAGCAATGAGGCACAGATAGAGCGGCTTAGGATAAAGACAGATAAGCTTAGGTTCATGAAGCAGCATATTATGAGTGTGAAGCATGGGATTGACAGGTATGAAATAAGGGAGCTTCCTACAGGATATGTGATACACGCAAACAGCACGGGTGAAATTAAATACAGCGAGATTAAGGAAATATTTAATAATCCTGCATTTTCCTTTGGGAATATGTGCTACCATATAAAAAAACAAGGAGACAGCTTTGCTTCAGACAGCCTTATGTTTGTAATAAGGGAGCCTATGATTGGGATAAGCCCTTTAAAGGATGAGAAAAAAGAGTTAGGAAGAATAGAAGGAGTGAAGAGCCTGTACACGATACAGTCATTTGATGAAAAGACGGCTGGTATTGAATGGGATTTTTCCCGGATATATGAATATGCAGGGAAACACGAAATAGAGTGCACGGATGAGATATATGCATTTTATATATACAGCCTTGTTGCCGGGGAGAAAATAATGGATTATTATGAGATATTTGTTCCGTTATGTGATGACAGGAAGTATGTGGAGGAGGATTGTGCCGGAGATGAAAAGCTGTACGGCCAGAAGAAAATGATAAATTTATAACTCATAGAATGCTCTGGGTTCAAAACATGCTGCTTTTGGCAGGGCTGCTTAGCAGAGTCAGGAAAACCTCTAAGCTTATAGAGCATTCTTTGACTCCTGCATTATAGAATTGAATATAAAATACATATTTTAAATGCTGCTGTGACAAAATAAATGAGAAAACAGAATGAAAAATTGTGAACAAATTGTTAATTTACAGACAATTGATTGACTTTGGAGCCGCTCCATACATTATTATGTAATTATTGAAAACGTGGTAGTTATTATGGTTAAAAATTATATGATTTTAGGAGGAGAAGGCTTATGGCAGGACAGGAAAATTTGTCACTCAGTGACCGCACATGCATGCGGGCCAACAGAAGCGTATGCATCACAATTGTGATTGTCAGTATTTTTTTAATTCTGATGTATTTAGGGCAGATACTACAGGGGATTATGGGGGTAAGAAGGGCAGTGATTATTGCATTGATGATAGCGGTGCCAATGCTTCTTTCCATGATATACTTTGCAAGACTGCCGTTATCGTTGAATTACAGGCATTTTGCGATAACAATGTTTTATGTTGTATTCGAGGTTTCATGTCTTTCGTCCAAGGTTTTTGTGTATAATCTTTTTATATTTCCGGTAATGATAGCGGCGATGATGTATTTTAATTGTAACCTGGAAATCAGGTTTGCCGTGGTGAATAATATTCTTGTAGTGTTTAACGGAATATATTCTGTGAAGGTACTTGGAGCCTCTGACCGAACATCACTTAATCAGATTTATATGACTGTGCTGATAGTAGTTATTCTGAATATCAGTATATATATAGCGTCAAAGGTCGCTGAGGTACATAACAAGGAGGAGCTTGCAGAGCTTGCCGCAGAGCAGCAGAGGCAGGAGGAGATGATGCAGTCGATTATTTCTGCGGGAAAGCTTATCAATCGTTCTACGCAGTCGATAAAGGGTACCGTTGGAGAGGTTTCTGAGGCGACCAATAATGTAGCTCAGTCAATGTGCGATGTATCAGCAGGTATGGAGAATACAGTGTCAAGTATACAGGAGCAGACTGTCATGACAGAACGTATACAGGGCATAATAAAGGACACTGTGGATATAGCAGGACGACTGGAGACTATTGCTGTACAATCTGATAAGAATGTGATGGTGGGACAGCAGTTTGTTGAGGAGGTTGTGTCAGGAACAAATGGCATGGAGAGTGAGAGCCGTGCTGTAAGGGAAAATATGGGAGAGCTTCATGAGCATACAAAGGATATGGAGAAAATTGTCAGTATAATCAATGAAATATCAAGCAGAACCAGTCTGCTTTCACTTAATGCTTCAATCGAGGCGGCAAGGGCAGGGGAAGCAGGAAGAGGCTTCGCTGTTGTTGCGGAGGAAATCAGGAAGCTGTCTGAGCAGACTAAGAACTCAACAGGGGATATACAGCAGATTATAGATAAGCTTAATGTCAATGCAGAGGATACGTTAAGCTCGATGGATACTGTTATGACGGAGATGGACAAGCAGGTGTCAATGATTCATGAGATTGAAGATAATTTCGGAAGTATTAAGGAGAGTATTGGGAAGCTTAAAATTGATGCTGCTGACATGAGTGCAAGGGCAGTAAGCCTTAAGGATACGAATGCGGTGCTTATAGACAACAACAGCAGTCTATCATCGGCAAGTGAGGAGATAAGTGCTGCTTCCGAGGAGACAACTGCGATGTGTACTCAGAATTCCGAGAGGCTTATGGATGTAAACAGAGTCATAGAGGAGCTTGCAGCGGAGGCGGCCAGAATGAATGAGTATATTGAACAGTATACGGTTACCCGCGATAAGAAGGGCTTATTATAATTATAAAGCTCATTGTGTGAAAATGGTTTATGTGAGCAATGGGAAACAGCGGAATATGATAAGGCAGCGATTCACGGAGTAAACCGACGGACTTAGAAGGCTTTGGAATTGAGGAGTACAAATGAATATTTTAAAATATATTTTGGCATTATATCTGATAGTGATAAATATAACGGCATTTGCAATGATGGGTGTTGACAAGAAACGGGCGAAGAAACATGAGTGGAGAATACCTGAGGCAAGGCTGTTCGGGGCGGCACTTCTTGGTGGAGGTCCTGGGGCGGTGCTTGGCATGTATTTTTTCAGGCACAAGACAAAACATTGGTATTTTGTTGTCGGAATGCCATTGATAATGATTCTTAATTTTGCTATTATATATTTGCTGGCAATATATTGTTTTAATTAAACTCAGAAATTGGATTAAACATTATATGTCATAAGTTTTTTTACAACAGTAACACCGGAATCCGGATTATAAGCTAAAGACACAGGTTCAGAACACGAGACCCAGGTTTAGAACATAAGACCCAGGTTTAGAACACAAGACCCGGAACATAAGTGCAGGAAATAAGTTTGAACATAGTTTCTAATATAATATATCAGAAAGGGGCAAAACTATGAAAATTGTATTTTATGACACAAAACCTTATGACAGAGAATCATTTGAAAGATGTAACGGTAATTATCCGGACATTGAGGTGGAGTATGAGGATGCGGATTTAACAGAGAAGACGGCCATGCTTGCGCGTGGTGCGGATGCAGTATGTGCGTTCGTCAATTCCAATCTCAGCGCGGGAGTGATAGACAGGCTTGCAGATGAGAAGGTCAAGTGTATCCTGCTTCGATGTGCAGGTTTTAATAATGTAGATATAGAAGCAGCGAAGAAGCATGGGATAACTGTGCTGAGAGTTCCGGGATATTCGCCGGAGGCGGTTGCGGAGCTTGCGATGACGCTTGCACTTGGTGTCAACAGACATCTTCATAAGAGCTATATCAGAGTGAGGGAAAATAATTTCAGTCTCAATGGTCTTACCGGAATCAATTTCTATAAAAAGACTGCGGGAATTATCGGAACAGGCAAGATTGGTGCGGCGATGTGCAGGATATGTCATGGGTTTGGAATGAATGTAATTGCTTATGATATGTATCCGAATAAGAATCTGGATTTTGTGACTTATAAGAGCCTTGATGAAGTGCTTTCGGAGAGTGACCTTATTTCACTTCACTGTCCGCTTACAAAAGATACCTATCATCTTATATGTATGGATACAATCAGGAAAATGAAGGACAATGTCATTCTTGTAAATACATCAAGAGGTGCTCTTGTCGCTACGAATGATCTGATAGAGGGAATAAGGGAGAAGAAGTTCTTTGGAGTTGGACTTGATGTTTACGAGGAGGAGGGCAGCAATGTCTTCGAGAACAGGGAAGATGAAGTATTGCAGCATTCGACGACTGCAAGACTTCTATCGTTCCCTAATGTTATTGTCACCTCACATCAGGGTTTTCTGACGGAGGAGGCTTTAGAGGCAATCAGCCTTACAACCTTTGAGAATGCTGTTGCATTCGAGAGGGGAAATGTTGATAAGAATAACGTAGTGTGTTAGAAACCTTCCGCTCTGCGTAGTTTTCTCATATCGCGTCTTTTTATGGCAGACTCGTATTCCATACGATCCTCTTCAGTCTCAATTATGATATCAGGAACCGGAACGGGTCTACCATTATCATCAATGGCGACCATCACAATATAAGCTCTGTTTATTACACGGCGCATTCCATCTAAATCCTCTGTGTATGTGTCAACGCGCACCTCCATGGAAGTGGTGCCGGCATAGGTGATATGTCCGACCAGCACAAGCATCTGTCCGGCGTACACAGGGGCTTTGAATTGGAGATTATCTATAGCTGCAGTTGTTATATTGGCGTTCGCATGCCTTCTTGCAACGATGCCTGCAAGCTCATCTATCCAGCGGAGCAGCTCTCCCCCGAACAGTCTTCCATAATGGTTCATGTGAGCAGGGCGTATAAGATACTGCTGCTCGGTCCTTGACTCGGAAATATGTTTTGCGGGTCTTTTATTTATATTATTTTCTGTAGAATTATTCATGCTTTGCTTCCTTTTAACATTTATTTTTCCTTGATATCAGAGTACCACGCATAGGAGTTCTTTCCGTTCTTCTTGACAGTATACATCGCCTTATCGGCACATTCAATAAGCTTTTCAACGCCGATGCAGTCATCAGGTGATACAGCTATTCCAAGACTTATCTTAACGGAAATACTTAAGTCTTTAATCTTGAAATCGGGTTCAAACAATTCCATGCAGTGTCTGGCGCATTCGTCTATCTGTTCATGGTTGCGGGTTCTGTATATACATATGAACTCATCGCCTGCCAGCCTGTATGGTGTGAAAGCAGGATTTTTAACGCTGCTGATACGCTTGCCCAGTTCGGTAAGAACCTCGTCGCCTGCCTGATGCCCATAGGTATCATTAATCTGCTTGAAGCCGTCTATATCGAAGATGAAAAGGGCACATGAGGCATGGCCTGCACCTAATATATTCAGGTCGGAGTATAGCTTGCTGCGGTTAGAGAGACCGGTTAGAAAATCGTAGGTCGAGTCCTCGGCAATCTTTTTCTTCTCGCGGTCTAACTCACGGGTGAGAAAATACTGCTTTATTGAACGTAATAACAGAAATACAATAATTATCAGCAGGAGCAGCATAATTATGGCAATCGGCATAAGAATAATATGATACTTTTCAAGGAAGGTAGGGGTATGATTTATAATCCTGGCATCCTTTGGAATAAGCTTAAGGTCAAGTCCGTACTTGCGCATCACTGCTTCATCTATGCAGTAGATGTTCGGACTGTCAATTATGGAGGTGTACTCCGCAGGATTTTTTCCATGTACGATTTCATTTGCCATTTCGGCTGCAAGCTGACCTGATAGCTCCATGGAAACAATGTTGCCGCCAAGAAGACCATAGCCTATTCCTCCTGAAACCATACGGATAGCCGGAACCCTGCTGTAGGTACTTATCAGGTTGACTGATTGGAGGCTGGTGTACTGCCTGCCGCTTGCATCCTCGGTCATGACTATGTATATCAGAATGGTATTTTCGGGAATGTCTGAAAGTCTGTCAATGAGTTCGCCGGATGTCAGCTCAGAGCAGTTGATTTCCGAAAAAGTAAGGGATGGGTAGAGAGGAGCAATGCTGTAAAAAGAGCTGCGCTCTGCTTCACCTGTAATCGAGTTATCAAGAATTGCGATAACTTCTCTGGCATCAGGGTAGAGCTTAAGACCGAAATCAATGTTCGATGTAATAGACAGATCCTCAACCACGCCGGTTATAAGCGGGTCTTTGGAAACCTCCTTTGCATATTCTATATCATTCACACCCTCGAATATTATAGGCATATCCCTGAATAAATCGTCACGATGCTCAATGGCAAAATGCAGGGCGGCATCGTCTCCGACAATAAGCGCATCGTAAGGTGCGGCATGGGACATACGGTAGGATAGACCTTCATAAAAAACATCAATGCTTTCCTTGCCGGGGAAGCGTTTGGTATCCATGAATTCATAGTCTAAAACAACATCATCGGTTATTCCATTTTTAATTCCTTCAATCTGAATCTGGACAGTGTCCCATCCATAAGAATAAGAGCTTAAAAATAGAATCCTATATTCGTCATCCGGGGCAGCGGCGCTGATGTCGAAATGTGTGCTCGACATCAACGAAAATGTCAGTAGAAATGACAGGAAAAAAGTAGTTATTCTCTTCATAGCTATGTGCTCCTCTAAGTGTAAGATGTAGGGGTAAAATGTCAGAATATGCAAAAAATATATCACAAATAATGCCAAAATAGTACTCTTTACCTATATTTTATTCTACAACTATAGCTATTTAAAAGCAACTGTTAATTGAAATATACATGAAAAAAATGTATAATAATTTTTGGAAAGTATCCGGAATTCGGATTTTATAAACAGACACATTTAATAATAAGTGTGAAAAATTATATGCTTGGAGGCAGGGAATGGATAATAAAACGAATCTTAAGATAAAGAAATACAATATGATAATGTGGAGCTTTCTCGGGACGGTTTCCTTTATTATATTGATATTGACTATTTTGTCGCTTGCGGGAGTGCTTGATGTGCTTTTTAATCCTGTGCTGGGAATATTGATACCGGCAATTATGGTGCTCAGTGCATGCAGCCAGATAAGGTCATACTTTATGGAGACAATGTTTTTCTTCGAGAAAGCACAGGATGGCGATAAGGATGAGGTTATGCAGCTTTTAAATGCTGCCAAGGAGAATATGAAGGAGAATGGGCTTGACCAGTGGGACGAGATATATCCCGCAATAAGTGATGTCGCGAAGGACATAAAGGAGGGAACCCTAACACTTGTAAAACAGGGAGGGAAGCTTGTCGCTGTATATACGCTCAATAAACATCAGGATGCGGCATATAAATTCGGCAATTTTAAGGATAATTCGGATAATTTTATTGTGCTGCACAGACTGTGTGTGAAGCCGGAATATAGAGGGATGGGAATTGCGGCGAGAACGCTCAGACACATTGATGAAGAGGCATTAAAAGAGGGCTTTTCCTCAATACGTCTCGATGTATTTACGAAAAACCCCCGCGCTGTTAAGTTATATGAAAGTGCAGGCTATAGCTACGCTGGTGATGCATATTTCAGAAAGGGGAAGTTCCTCCTTATGGAGAAGCTTACTTCACCTCATACTTCTTCTGAAGAGTAAAACCGCGTCCCTTTACCTCATTGACCTGGCTGATAATTATGAAGGCAGCCGGGTCAACCTTCATGACTGCCTCCTGTATTGCAAAGAGCTCACGCTTGTTAATCACAGTTAACACGGCACAGGTTGAATTTCCTGTGAACCCACCGTTTGCGTTATAAAGCGTTGTTCCGCGGTCAAATTTTGTTGTTATAAGTTCATTTATCTCTTTGTATTTATCACTGACTATCTCGACCTGAGTCTTGCTTTTTCCCATTATGAGAACCTTTTCAAGTGCAAATGTATATATGCATACAAGAAGTATTCCGTACAATATCTGTTCGCGGTTAGAGAAAAACATCTGTAGTATAAGTATTGTAAAATCAAATACATACAGTGAGACAGACACATTTATTCCCAGTTTTTTGTTGAGGACAAGCGGAGGGATGTCCATACCGCCGGTGGATGCTCCGGCACGGATTACAATGCCGATGCCCATTCCGATTAAAAGTCCGCCGAACACGGTGCACAGTATCAGGTCATGCGTCAAATCCCCCATCAGCAGATTAAGTCTCTGTCCCAGTGACAGCATGAATGGATAGCATATTGAGCTGAGTACTGTTGAGAGGGCGAAGGTCTTTCCGAGAATAAGAAATCCAACAATGAACATCACTATATTAAAAATAAGAACAAAAAGACTGATATCAAAACCGGTGAGATAATTTACAAAAAGTGCGATACCTGTGGTTCCGCCTGTGATAAGCCCGCTTGGAAGTATGAAAAATGCTATTGCAAATGAGTACAGCAGGTTCCCAAGAAGTATCATTATTATTTTTTCTATTGATTTTAAGCTGATATGTGACATATAATAACCTCACGTTTTGTATATTTGTATCTGCAATCACGAAGTATAAACGAAAGATAAAAAAGTGTCAATTCGCTGCTACATTGCGATAGAGCAATACACTGATGCTGCGGACGCGTGATATAAAGACAGTTCATGATATTTTTTGTATGGAGGAATAAAAATATGCGTTTTCCTGAATTTTTAAAGTCCGATGGAACTATAGGCTTCGTTGCGCCTTCATTCGGGTGTAACACTGAGCCTTATAAAACAGCATTTAAAAATGCACAGAAAAAGCTGGGAGAGTTAGGGCATAAGCTCGATATAGGCCCTAACTGTTATGCAGGGGACGGCATAGGTATAAGCTCGACACCGCAAAACTGTGGAAAAGAACTTACGGATTATTACTGTAGCGAGAATAATGACGCCCTGATATCCTGCGGCGGCGGAGAGCTTATGTGTGAAACGCTTGATTATGTGGATTTTGAGAAGATTATGCAGGCAAAGCCTAAGTGGTATATGGGCTTTTCGGATAACACTAATTTTACATTCCTGTTAACAACAATATGCGATGTGGCTTCAATATATGCTCCATGTGCTGCTTCATTCGGAATGGAGCCGTGGCATGAAGCTATTCAGGACGCTTATGATGTCCTTACAGGAAAGAAAAATATTGTGAAGGGTTATCCGATGTGGGAGAAGGAAGGAATAAGGGATGAGGAGCATCCGCTTCTTCCGTACAATCTCACTGAGAAGAGAGAGCTGTACTATTACATTCCGGGTGTTGGCGGCAGCATGGCGAGAGACTATGAGGTATTTTTATCCGGGCGTCTCATCGGTGGCTGCATGGACTGCCTTGTAAATCTTGCAGGCACGAATTTTGACAAGGTTGCCCGGTTTGCCGAGCAATATGAGAACGATGGCATTATATGGTTTCTGGAGAGCTGCGACCTTAATGTGATGGGAATAAGAAGGGCACTCTGGAACATGGAGCATGCCGGCTGGTTCAAGCATGTGAAGGGCTTTATTATAGGAAGACCGCTGTGCTTTGGCAGCGATATGATGGGGATGAACCAGTACAATGCGGTAACAGGCATTCTCTCAAAATATAAGGTTCCCATCATAATGGATGTGGACTTAGGCCATTTGTCGCCTATGATGCCGGTCATCTGCGGAAGCTATGCGGAAATCAACGCGTTTGGGAATGATATTTCGATAAAGATGACGAATTAGAGCTTTGCGATTATCTTATAAGAAAAGTATGTGAGGAAAAATTATATGCTTCAGGATATTTTACCAAAAAAATACGATAATAATTATTACCCGGACAAGACCCCGGATGAAAAGGCGTTGTGCCTTATATTCAAGGACAGCTATGTGCTCACGGCACATGAGAAATGTGAGGGTACGCGGGATATACCGGAGGAGTCGGCAAGCTCACTCGAGAAGGATGTGCCAGCGGGTGATGTGTACTTTCCCAGGTTCGGTGAGCTTGAAAAATACGTGGCGGAATACCGCTATCTGTTCGCCATAGACGGTGAGGAATATTTTCTGATTACCCACTATACCGGGGCTTCTGAGCCGGACTGGGCTGAGCTTGGATATTCGTATGAGCATTACAAGGCACTGCGCCATGCAAAGCCTAAGTACAGGGTATTTGCGCTCATGACGGGCTATCATCTGCACTGCTGGTACAGGGACAATGCGCACTGCGGAAGATGCGGCGGACAGACCTTCCATGATACAAGGCTTCGTGCGCTTCGCTGTCCGGACTGCGGCAATCTCATTTTTCCGAGAATTTCGCCTGCTGTGATTGTGGGTGTCCACGATGGCAGCCACCTTCTCATGACAAAGTATAACGGCAGGGATTACAAGGGCTATGCACTCATTGCGGGCTTTGTTGAGATAGGAGAGTCGGCGGAGGACACTGTAAGAAGAGAGGTGTTTGAGGAGGTTGGCGTTCAGGTGAAGAATGTCACCTATTATGCGAGCCAGCCGTGGGGCATGGACGGAGGCTTTCTTATGGGCTTCTATGCGGAGCTTGACGGTGCCGACAGGATAGAGCTTGACAGGGAGGAGCTGTCGATGGCGGGCTGGTACACGGCGGATGAGATTACGGTTGAGGATGATGACATCAGCCTTACAAGCTGCATGATTGCTAACTGGAAGCGAGTAATAGCAGCGCGCAGTTTATAGAAGCAGGCGGCGTAGCTGATTAGAAAAATTTTTCACACTTTACCACAATAAATTGTTGACAAATAAAAGGACACCTATTATAATCCATTTTAAGGCGTTGATAGAGAGAAGTACCATGAGTGGTCACTTACAGAGAACCGGGGATGGTGGAAGCCCGGCAGCAGAACACATGGGAATAACACTCAGGAGCTGCAAACAGAACGGATAGAGGTATGAAGCCTATAGCTGTACGGAATTGCATGAGGTATACAGAGCATATCAGCTTATTGGTTATTTATATCGCTTCTAAGTAAGGGCGACGTAGACCGGGCGATAACCGGAAGGGTTTGTTAGAACCGCAAAGTGACTGTTTATCAGTAAATCAGGTGGTACCGCGGACAATATGTTCGTCCTGAACTAGGTTTAGTTCAGGACGTTTTTTTTACCCAAAAGCCTCTTGGACAGTATCCTAATATTGATAAAGAGAGCGCCGTCGGCGCAGATATGGAGGAGAACATGAACATCAACAACATTTATCGTGACAAGACCATTGACTGTATCACAGAGGAGGATGTAGGAAAGAGCTGTAAGGCTGCAGGCTGGGTTGAAAATATTCGAGATCATGGCGGAGTGTCCTTCGTGGACCTGCGTGATATGTATGGAGTTCTGCAGGTGGTTATGAGAGATACAAGCCTTCTTAACGGACTTTCCAAGGAGGATTGTATAAGCATCGAGGGTGTGATTGAGCACAGGGATGAGGAGACATATAATCCTAAGATTCCTACCGGGACAATAGAGCTTGAGGCACATAAGGTCACAGTGCTCGGCAAGGTGAAGGCACAGCTTCCTTTTGAGATTATAACCTCCAGGGAGACGAGGGAGGATGTCCGTCTCAAGTACCGCTATCTTGATTTGAGAAATAAGAAGGTTAAGGATAATATAATTTTCCGTTCACAGGTTATAAGCTATTTAAGACAGAAGATGACAGAGATGGGCTTCTTAGAGATTCAGACACCTATCCTGTGTGCGTCATCGCCGGAGGGAGCGAGAGATTACATCGTTCCTTCAAGAAAGTTCAAGGGTAAGTTCTATGCACTGCCTCAGGCACCGCAGCAGTATAAGCAGCTTCTTATGGTGTCAGGCTTTGACAAGTATTTCCAGATAGCACCATGCTTCAGGGATGAGGATGCAAGGGCAGACCGTTCACCGGGAGAGTTCTACCAGCTTGACTTTGAGATGGGCTTTGCGACACAGGAGGATGTGTTCAGGGCAGGTGAGGAGGTTCTTACTTCCACATTTAACAAGTTCGCACCTGAGGGCGCATCTGTCACACAGGCTCCGTTCCCGGTTATCAGCTACAAGCAGGCTATGCTTGAGTTCGGCTGTGATAAGCCGGATTTGAGAAACCCACTTAGAATAATGGATGTCACAGAATTTTTCCAGAAGTGCACATTCAAGCCGTTTTTAAAGAGAACGGTAAGAGCTATCAAGGTTCATGCTGAGATGTCAAAGGGCTTTCACGAAAAGCTTTTAAGCTATGCACAGTCAATCGGAATGGGCGGACTTGGATACCTTGAGATTGCAGATGACATGAGCTATAAGGGACCTATCGACAAGTTCATTCCTGATGAATATAAGGCGGAGCTGGCAGAGCTTGCCGGACTTGTACCGGGGGATACCATCTTCTTTATCGCTGATAAGGAGGAGAGGGCTAATCTCTATGCCGGACAGCTCAGAAATGAGATTGGAAAGAGACTTGATTTATACGAGAAGAACGCATTCCGCTTCTGCTTTGTAAATGATTTTCCTATGTTTGAGTATGACAACGAGGAGAAGAAGATTGTATTCACACACAATCCGTTCTCAATGCCACAGGGAGGACTTGAGGCGCTTAATAACAAGAATCCTCTTGACATACTGGCATATCAGTATGATATTGTATGTAACGGAATTGAGCTTTCAAGCGGAGCTGTCCGCAACCATGACCTTGATATAATGGTAAAGGCATTCGAGATTGCAGGCTACACACAGGAGGATTTAAAGACCAAGTTCGGGGCACTCTACAGTGCGTTCCAGTTCGGAGCACCTCCACACGCAGGTATGGCACCGGGCGTTGACCGTATGATTATGCTTCTTCGCGATGAGGAGAACATCCGTGAGATTATCACGTTCCCTATGAACGGCAATGCACAGGATCTCATGTGCGGAGCACCGGGCGAGGTTACGGAGACACAGCTTCGTGAAGTGCATATTAAGGTAAGAGATTAATTTAAAGTATAATTGCGAAACTCTGGCTATGTATACCGGATGTTGTGTGATTTTGCTATATTACATTTGCAGACAGTCGGGAGTGTGATATAGTAGATTGCATAACGGCAGGGATTTAAGCCGGGTTTCGCAATTATTTTTTCGTGTAACATATAATCAATGAAGCAGCAAGGCGGCTTGCGGACAGCCGCCTGGTTTTAGGAGGAAAATTTTTAACCATGGAATACACATATCCTGATTATTATAAGAAATTCTGCTGTATCGGCGGTGAGTGCAAGGATAACTGCTGCGCGGCAGGCTGGCAGATAACGATAGACGAGGAGTCACTTGAGCGGTATGAAAAAATGGAGGGCGAGATAGGTGTGCGCCTGCGCAACTCTATAGACTGGGAGAACGGAATGTTCGAGCAGTTTGCGGGTAAATGTGCACTTTTAAATGAGCGCGGTCTGTGTGATGTCTACTGTGATGCCGGGGAGGATAAGATGTGTATTCTGTGCCAGAGATATCCAAGGCATTTTGAGGAATATGAGAATGTGAGGGAGATTTCCCTTTCCGTGTCATGCCCGGAGGCGGCGAGAATAGTTCTTGAAAACAGAGGCAGGGTAGGATTTTACACCGAGAATGACGATGAGGAAGAGGAGTATGAGGATTTTGACTATCTTATGTTTACAAAGCTTCTTGACATCCGGGAGGTGCTCTATGATGTTCTGCATGAGAAAAAGGGGACGATAAGCTTCAGGCTTGCAAGGCTTCTTGATATTGTGCATGGCATACAGGGACTTATAGACAATGACCAGATATTCGAGATTGATGAAAAAGAACATCAGGCAGCCACGGAAAAGAAGACCTACAGCGGATACCTCGGCAAAGCAGGCTTAAGGCAGCAGTATATGAACGATATGCTTGAAGAACTGCACAGGCTTGAGGTGTTAAGATCATCGTGGACAGAGTCTGTAAGGGAGACGCAGAAGCTTCTGTACAAGGATATGACCGCCAACGAGTATGAGGTCCTCTGTGAGGAGTTTGACAGCTATTATTCCGACAGGATGGAGGAGTATGAACAGCTTATGTCATATTTTATCTTCACATATTTTGCCGGGGCAGTATATGACTATGAGGTCGAGAGCAAGCTGCGCTTCGGACTTGCGGCGGTTCTCATAATACATGAGCTGGATATGGCTCTCTGGTATAAAAATGGCAAAAAGCTCACATTTGACGAGCAGGTATGGCTTGTGCACAACTATTCCATGGAGATAGAGCACTCGGACCTCAATCTTGATGACATGGAGCGCATGGTGATGAGGGAGAAGGCGTTCGGGTATAGAAGAATGTTGACGGTGCTTATGAACTGGAAAAGATAATTGATATGCCGGCGCAACTTAAACGTAAATTCTTATATGATACATGACTGCCGGAAAAAATTTAAGGAAGTTAAAGACATTGACAATAACGAATATGAAAAACGGAGATTGAAATGAATAAGAAAAATAAAGGCTTTACATCAATACCTACAGATCCATTTGATGTGTCATACGATGCCAAGCGCAATATGGGTAAATGGCAGAGATTTTTTTCATATTATAAACCCTACAAGGGCTTGTTCTTTGCGGATATGTTCTTTGCGATTATGGGTGCGGCGGTTACACTTGTGATACCGCTTATAATAAGATATATAACAGGTACGGTGATATTTTATGAGGCGGACGAAGCACTCAAGGTTATTTTAAAGCTTGCACTTTTGATGGTCGGGCTTGTGCTTCTTGAAGCATACTGCAATTTCTTTATCGCATATCAGGGACATATCATGGGAGCTAAGATGGAGTATGATATGCGAAATGAGATATTTGCACAGTACCAGAGGCTATCGTTCAATTTCTTTGATGACCAGAAGGTCGGACAGCTTATGAGCCGTGTGACTAATGACCTTTTTGAGATAGCGGAGCTTTTCCATCATGGACCGGAGGATATTGTCATATCCATAATTAAGTTTATCGGTTCATTTGCGATTCTTGCGTCAATCAATATAAGGCTCACCTTGGTTGCGTTTGCGATTATACCGTTTATGTTTGCTTATGCATATTATTTTAACAAGAAGATGAAAGCAGCATTTAAGCGGAACAGAGCAAAGATTGCTGACATAAATGCTACCATAGAGGATAATCTTTCCGGAATAAGGGTTGTAAAATCCTTTGCAAATGAGGACGCGGAGATGGAAAAGTTCCGTGACGGCAACAGCCGCTTCGTTGAGACTAAAAAGAGCAGTTATCTGTATATGGGAGGCTTCCACTCAGGGCTTGGCGCATTTATGACCATGATAAATATTATTGTTATTGTGGCGGGGGCTGTGTTCATAACCAAGGGTATTGTAGATGTGACAGTGCTCATAACCTTCCTTCTGTATGTGAACAACTTTACCGAACCGGTTAAGAAGCTTATCAACTTCACTGAGACTTTCCAGAACGGTGTCTCAGGATATGAGCGTTTTCTTGAGATTATGTCTATTGAGCCTACGATAAAGGACAAGGATAATGCAGTTGAAAAGAATGATTTCAAGGGTGATGTTGCCTTTACGGATGTCTCCTTCAGATACAATGACAAGAATGATTATGTGTTAAAAAATGTAAGCCTTGCTGTGAAGGCAGGTGAGTATGTTGCACTTGTCGGCTCATCAGGAGCGGGAAAGACTACCCTTTGCAGTCTCATTCCGCGATTCTATGATGTCACTTCGGGAAGTATAAGCGTCGATGGCGTCGATGTGAGAGATTTAAAGCTCAGATGCCTGAGAAATAATATAGGAATTGTGCAGCAGGATGTATACCTCTTTGCAGGTTCAATAATCGAAAATATCAGATACGGAAGACCGGGCGCGACCGATGAGGAGGTCTATGAAGCGGCTAAAAAGGCTAATGCGCATGAATTTATTATGAGCCTTCCTGAAGGCTACGATACAGATATAGGACAGCGCGGAATAAAACTGTCTGGTGGGCAGAAGCAGCGTCTTTCGATTGCGAGAGTATTCTTAAAGAATCCACCGATTCTTATATTTGACGAGGCCACAAGCGCTCTCGACAATGAGAGCGAGAAGGTTGTTCAGGAGTCACTTGAGACACTTGCTGCGAACAGGACAACATTTGTTATTGCACACAGGCTCTCAACAATCAGAAACGCGGAAAGGATACTTGTACTTACGGAGGACGGAATTGCGGAGAGCGGAACACATAAGGAGCTTATGGAAAAGCAGGGTGTGTATTATAACCTATATAATATAGCGACAGGATGCTGATAAAATAGGGAATTGTGAAACGCAGTGTATGACAGCCGTACGTTGTGTAATTTTACTAGTACCCTTCCGGACACGTTCGCACTCCTTGAAAGCCGTAGCGGTACATAAGCGGCTAAAATACAGCCGCTAAGGACCGACGGCGTTCAAAAGGTCCGGAAGTGTACTAGTAAAATTACACAACTGTTTACTGGCAAATTTGTGTTTCGCAATTACCTATGCTGATAAAATAATATAAGGAGGAACCGGTATGATTTCGGAGAGAATGGTAGGTCTTGTAAAGGGCAGCTCGGTGATAAGAGCCATGTTTGAGGAGGGAAAGAAGCTTGCGGCACAGTATGGGGCTGAGAATGTATATGATTTCAGTCTTGGAAATCCCAATGTGCCGGCACCGAAGGAGGTCAATGAGGCGATAAAGGCGATTGTCGATGAGGAGGAGAGCACGTTTCTACATGGATATACAAGTAATCCGGGCTATGCGGATGTGAGAGGTGCGGTTGCGGAGAATCTTAATAAGAGATTCGGGACGCATTTCACATTTGAGAATATTATTATGACCGTGGGGGCAGCAGGTGGTCTGAATGTCATATTCAAGTCACTTTTAAATATCGGCGATGAGGTCATCGCTTTTGCTCCATACTTTGGCGAGTACCGTTCCTATGTGGCAAATTATGACGGAAGGCTTGTGGAGGTTGCACCGGATGAGGCTACCTTCATGCCTGATATGGAAGCCTTTGAGGCGGCTGTAACCCCAAAGACGAAGGCGGTTATCGTCAACAACCCTAACAATCCGTCGGGAGTTGTATATTCTGAAGCTACAATCAAGAAAATTGCCGCAATTATGGACAAGAAGCAGAAGGAGTACGGCACAGAGATTTATCTTATAGCCGATGAACCATATCGTGAGCTTGTGTACGATGGTGTCACGGTTCCTTTCCTTACAAAATATTATGACAATACGATTGTAGGATATTCATTCAGCAAATCCTTGTCGCTTCCGGGCGAGAGAATAGGGTATCTTGTGATTCCGGATGAGGTGGTGGATGCCGGGATGCTGCAGTCGGCGGCGGGAGTTGCCACGAGAATACTTGGCTTCGTGAATGCGCCTACACTTATGCAGCGCGCGGTGGCGAGATGTCTTGACGCTGAGGTCAATGTGGAAGCCTACGACAGGAACCGCAGGGCACTCTATGACGGTCTTACGAAGCTTGGCTTTGAGTGCATTAAGCCTCAGGGCGCGTTCTATCTGTGGGTCAAGGCACCGGGCAAGGACGAGAAGAAGCTTGTGGAGACGGCAAAGAAATATAACATTCTCATTGTTCCGGGAAGCTCATTTGCGTGCGCGGGGTATGTGAGAATCGCATATTGTGTTTCTTATGATACTATAATGAACGCACTGCCGAAGTTCGCGCTTGTGGCGAAGGAGCTTGGAATAGAGGGATAAGCATAGGAGGACATAAAGATGAGTGATAAGAAATGGAGAGATAATATTCGCAGGGTTGTGCCGTATGTTCCGGGGGAACAGCCGAAGGTGGAGGGACAGCTTATAAAGCTCAATACGAATGAGAACCCTTATCCGCCGTCACCGCTTGCGAGGCGCGCGGCTGAGCAGATGGACATGGAGAATTACCGCCTTTACCCGGACCCGGCGGCAACGAAGCTTGTGAAGGCATTGGCGGCTGAGTATGGAGTCAGCGATAAACAGGTTTTTGTCGGAGTAGGTTCGGATGATGTTATTGCGATGTCATTTCTCACGTTCTTTAATTCGGATAAGCCGGTGCTTTTCCCGGATGTGAGCTATTCCTTCTATGATGTGTGGGCGGATTTGTTTAAGATTCCTTATGAGCGCCCTATGCTTGACGGGAACTTTAATATTAAGCCGGAGGACTACATGAGGGCTAACGGCGGAATCGTTTTTCCTAATCCCAATGCACCGACGGGCGTCTATCTGGAGCTTGACAATGTGAGAAAAATCCTTGATGCCAACCGGGATGTTATAGTAATCGTGGATGAGGCATATATTGATTTCGGGGGAAAGAGTGCACTCACGCTCCTTGACGAATACGATAACCTTCTGGTGGTCAGAACCTACTCTAAATCGCGTTCAATGGCGGGACTTAGAATCGGCTATGCAATCGGAGGGGAGGAGCTTATAAAGGCTCTCAATGATGTAAAATATTCCTACAATTCATACACAATGAATATGGCGGCTATAGAGCTTGGCACTGCCGTGCTTGCCGACAAGGATTATTTTAATGAGACAGTTGCTAAGATTGTAAATACGAGAGAGAATGCCAAGGTAAGACTGAGAGAACTTGGATTTACCTTCCCGGACTCAAAGACCAACTTCATCTTTGCCAGGCCGTCGAAGATAACGGCGAAGGAGCTTTTTGAGGAGCTTAAAAAGCGCAACATCTATGTCCGCTATTTCACAGGTGACAGAGTAAAAGACCACCTGAGAATAACCATCGGAACGGACGAGGAAATGGAACGCTTCTACGAAGCCGTCCGTGAAATCCAGGGCGCCTGACCCGAAGCTCACCACGGACATGACGATACAGTTAATTTAACATTAATATAAGTTTATACTTATTTAACAGATTTTTCCCACAGAATGTGCTATCTTATATTTTGACTTAAATCATTATCTAAAAACCAGGGTGTAAAAACATGCATTACAGACTTGGCTGTGTATAACGTATTATGTATGTACATTTCGACGACTTTGGGAGAAGCTTAGATGTTCTTAGGGCTCTGTAAGCTGCCTAGCCAAAAGCAGCACGGATGCTGCTTTAGAAGCAATGCATACATGGATGTATGCTTTGCTTCGGTGGCGGACGAATAGAAAGCCTTTATCAGAGCCCTTAGAACATCTTGCTTCGGACAACGGAGCCGAAACGTACATACATAATACGTTATACACTAATAGACTAGGCATGCTTTTACACCCGGATATCGGTGATATAATTTAAAAGGAGACACACACGCTGTATGGGAAACTTTATGAATAACTTTCGCTCAAAAATGTACCGCTTTATGCAGGGAAGGTATGGAGTAGACCAGTTTAACCGGTTTTTGTTTGGATGTTCCATAGCTTTCCTGCTTTTGTCAATTTTTGCGGGAAATCTTATGTATATGTTGGCGTTAGCCTGTCTTATATATTCCTATTTCCGCATGCTTTCTAAGAATACGCAGAAAAGATATAAGGAAAATCTGATGTATGTCGGATGCACGAAGCACATCAGGGGATGGTTCAACACATGGAAGCTCCGCTTCAAGGAGAGAAAGACACACCACATATACAGATGTAAGAAATGTGGACAGAATATAAGAGTTCCTAAGGGAAAGGGCAGGATATGCATAACCTGTCCTAAGTGCAAAAATGAATTTATAAAGGTGAGCTGATGTTTGGTTATGTTACTATTAATAAGGCAGAGCTGAAGGTTAAGGACTACGATAAATATCATGCATTTTACTGTGGCTTATGCCATGCGCTAAAGAAGCGCTATGGGAGGCTTGGACAGTTTACACTCACTTATGATATGACGTTTGTAACGCTGCTGCTCACCAGTCTCTATGAGGAGAAGAGTGTCCGCATGAAGGAACACTGTCTGGTGCACCCGGCGGCGAAGCACGATATAATATACAATCGCTTTTCGGACTATGGTGCAGATATGAATATGCTGCTTACCTACTATAAGCTTCTCGATGACTGGGAGGATGACAGGGACTATAAGGCACTTATCATGGCAGGACTGTTAAAAAAGAGGTGCCGCAGAGCCGTCATGGAGAATCCAAGGCAGGCGAAGGCAATAAAGACATATATTGTTGAGAACAAGGCGTGTGAAAATGCCAATGAGAAGGATTTTGACAAGGTTGCGGGCTGTACGGGAAGGATGATGGCAGAGTTGTTGTGCTTTAAGCAGGATGAATGGTCGGAATACTTAAGGCAGCTTGGCTTTTATCTTGGAAAATTTATATATCTTATGGATGCTTATGATGACCTTGATAAGGATGAGAGGGATGGCAGTTATAATCCGCTCAGGCAGCTTATAAAGGCAGGCTGGAGCAAAGAACAGATTGAGGCTAAGGCTTATGATATGCTCATGATGATGGGAGCAGGAGCAGCGGCAGGTTTTGAGAAGCTTCCGATATTGGAAAATACGGATATTCTCAGAAATATTCTGTATTCGGGTATATGGGGAAAGTACAACGAAAAAACAAAACCACGGAATGGAGAGAAAAATGAGAGATCCATATAGTGTGCTGGGAGTATCTCCCAATGCCACTGATGAAGAAATAAAAAAAGCATATAGAAGGCTTAGCAGAAAGTATCATCCGGATGCCAATATCAACAACCCTGACAAGGCGGCTGCCGAGGAGAAGTTTAAGGAGGTTCAGGCTGCGTATGACCAGATTGTGAAGGCAAAGGAAAATCATACATCAGCTTATGGTTATGATGACAGGAGCTATAATCAGGGCGGAGCCTATGGGCAGAATCCTTTTGGAGGCTTCGGAGGCTTTGGAGGGTATCAGAGTGGGCGGACCACAGGGCAGGATGCACAGACACAGCATCTTAATGCGGCGATGGATTATCTCAGCCACGGCTACTATAAGGAGGCTATGAATGTTCTGAATGATATATCTGAGCATAGTGCGCGCTGGTATTATCTTCACGCTATGGCGAACAGAGGACTTGGAAACATGGTCAACGCCAAGGAGGATGCTAAGATGGCTCACCAGCTTGAACCGGGGAATACGGAGTACGCACAGTTTGCCTCTGCCATGGAGAACGGAACGGACTGGTATGCTGATATGGGACGTGTGTACGGAGGACAGGTGTATCAGGCGAATGAGTGCAGCAGCTGCCTCACAAAAATGTGCTGTCTCAATATGATGTGCGGAGGCTGCTTCTGCTAGAGCTTTGCTGTGCATTACCATATAAGGCAGGGGGGATGAGCAGCAGGGTGTCTTTTGTCGTATTTTGCGATAAAATTTTGTTGCACTTCCACTATAAAAGGGATAAGATAACAAGGTATTGATATTTACATTATTCTTTTTAGAATGGAAATGAAGGAAAGCTTGTATGACAAAGGCAGAAGAATATATTAACTCCATTCCAAAGTTCGCAGGGAAAACGGAGCTTAGAAATACAGAGATTTTATTGAAAGAATTAGGAATAGATACCGATGACATGAAGATTATTCATGTCGCAGGAACCAACGGAAAAGGTTCAGTGTGTTCATATATATCCAACACACTGGTAAGGGCAGGGTATAAGACCGGTCTTTTTATCTCTCCGCATCTTGTAAGGATTAATGAGAGAATACAGATAGACGATGTGCCGGTTTCAGATGATATTTTTGAGAGCGCATACGAAAGAGTTCTTGAGGCGGCACACAGGATGGAGCAGTCGGGTGGAAAGCATCCGGCTTATTTTGAGTTCTTGTTCGGAATGGCCATGCTTGTGTTCAGGGAGCAGAAGGTACAGTACATAGTTCTTGAGACGGGGATGGGCGGAAGATTAGATTCCACGAATGTGGTAAAAAAGCCTCTTATGACGGTTATAACAAGTGTCAGCATGGATCATATGCATGTCCTTGGAAACACCATTGAGGAGATTGCATCGGAAAAAGCGGGAATAATTAAGCCCGGAGTACCATTGGTATTTTATGGTGGGGACAGCAGGGTAAGGGGAGTTATTGAAGCTGTTGCGGAGCAGAAAAAAGCTCCGTTTGAAGTAATTACCTCTGACAATGTGTCATCCATTGAAAAAAAAGGTAAATTTATTGATTTTTGTCTGAATAACAGATATTATAAAAATGAAAGCTTTTCAGTATCGAGTGCAGCACTTTATCAGGTGTGGAATTCATCGCTTGCGGCGACGGCACTTGCATGGCTTTCTAAGGAAAATGATGGTATCAGGCTTTCGGACGAGCAGATACATACCGGAATCACAACAGCCTTCTGGGAAGGGCGCATGGAGGAGCTTCGTCCTGATGTGTATGTAGATGGGGCACACAATGAGGACGGAATAAGGGCTTTTCTCGAGACTGCTAAGGCGATGAAGGACAGGAAGCAGATACTTATGTTCTCTGCGGTTGCCGACAAGGCGTATGATACAATGATTAAGGAGATATGCGATTCGGAGGCATTTGACGAGTATGTCGTATGTACGGTTGAGTACACTAACCGTGCAATGCCGGCGGAAGTGTTTTTGGAGACTTTTCGTAAGTATACGGATAAGCCTGTATTTCAGGAGGAGACAGCTTCGGCTGCATTTGCGAAGGTTATGTCTCTGAAAAAGGATGGGGACAGGGTGTTCATAGCAGGTTCGCTGTATCTTGTAGGAGAAATTAAGAGAATAGCAGGTGCACCGGAAGAAGGCTAGAGTATGTTTTTGTCATCGCCGGACGGTGGCATGGAGGATTTGATAATGATAGATTTTGATGAAGAGATTAAGAAGTTTCAGCCGAGTCAGGAGGTTGACGAGGCGGAGGATGCTATATATGGTAACAATACGGTTGATGTGACAGATATTATTGATAAGATTATCAGCAAGACCGTCGAGAGTAAGTAGTGCCGGAGGAACAGGATGAAGTGTTATGTATGCAACAGCCAGCTTGACAACAACAGTGATTACTGCTTAAAATGCGGTGCGGACGTATCTGTTTACAGGATTGTCGTCAGGACTTCCAACACATATTACAATCAAGGACTTGAGAAGGCTAAGGTACGCGATTTGACAGGTGCTGTAGAGAGCCTTAGGACAAGTCTCTGCATAAATAAGAATAATATAAAGGCAAGAAATCTGTTAGGTCTTGTATATTTTGAGATGGGTGAGGTTGTTATGGCCTTGTCCGAATGGGTTATAAGCAAGAATCTTAAGCCGGACAGGAATGTTGCCGAGGTCTATATAAAGAAGGTTCAGGATGATCCTAACAAGCTTGAGCTGATGAATCAGGCGATTAAGCGTTTCAATATATCACTCAGGTATGCCAAGGAGGGGGCAGCCGATATGGCTGTTATCCAGCTTAAGAAGGTTGTCACAATGAACCCTAAGCTTATAAAGGCAGGTCTGCTGCTCGGCCTTCTTCTGTGGAAGGACGGTCAGACGGACAGGGCGGGAAAGTGTTTCCAGAGAGTGTTAAAGACCGACAGGAACAATACGCTTGCTCTCAGATATTTGTCGGAGCTTGATGGGAGCCTTGTCAATGAGAGTGAGTCTAAGGAGACTGCCTTTAAGAAAAAGAAGAAGCCTGTGCAGGCATCAGTGACGGGGCATGATGTTATTATACCTCCGAACTCCTACAAGGAGCCAAGCAATGGTATTTTTACCGTATTGAGCATACTTCTTGGAGTTGTATTGGGGGCGGCACTTGTATGGTTCCTTATAGTGCCATCTAAGATATCAAGTCTTAATTATGATAACAACCAGCTGGTCTTGGATTACAGTGAACAGCTTGCAGCCAATTCTGTTGACATGGCTGACCTGAAATCACAGATTAAGTCGCTTACAACGGAAAGGGATAATCTTTCAAAGCAGCTTTCCGGATATACCGGTGAGAATGGAGAGTCCAATATGTATTCTCTCCTTATAGAGGCAGCAGATTCATACATTAAGTACGATTTTGCACAGGCACTCGTATTGCTGCAGCAGATAGATGTGGCATTGCTGCCTACGCAGACGGCTAAGGATGTGTACAATACCATGCTGGAGACAAGCAGCGGAGGTGCGGATAGCTATTATGCACAGGGCAGGAAAGCATTTCTTGAAAAGGATTATATTTCAGCAGCCAATTATTTTGAGGCTGCATTGATATATGATGAAACTAACGATGAAGCGGCATATTATCTTGGTCTGTGCAGACAGGAGAATGATACGGCAGCTGCAGCAGCAGTCTATTACGAAGACTTTCTGATTAAGTTTCCGCAGTCGGGCTTTGCTGCGGATGTCACGGCAAGGCTTGCACAGCTTAGAACGCAGCTTCCGCAGGAGCAGGAGACTTCCGCAGACAATCAGGAAAACGGACAAAACACAGAGGATGACAGCACGGCAGATAATGAGGAACAGCCGGTATCAGCAGAAGAAACACAGGGACAGTAAAAATACGACGGATTTTATAAAACACGCACGAAGAGGAGTTGTTTTCGTGCGTGTTTTTTATTTTATGTTAAGGAGGGAGAGCACATGGATGACCCGTATGTTGTTAAGGGGAATTGTCTGATTATACATCTGGATAAGGAATTGGATCACCATCTTACGGAGCAGCTTCGCAGTCCGGTGGATGAGATTATAGACAGGAGAGGGATAAGGTATGTCATTATGGATTTTGAAAATAAGAGCTTCATGGACAGCTCAGGCATTGGCTTTATCATGGGACGCTATAAAAAAATAGCACCGTGTAAGGGGAAAATATATGTGGCAAATCTAGGGAGAGGACTTGAACGAATATTTAAAATAGCCGGACTGTACACAATAACTGTCGAGAAGGACAGTGTGGAGGCAGCATTATGTGAGGCGGGAGGAAATGTGTGATGAGTACAAGCAGCAGGTTCTATATGGAGATGGATGCGATATCCGAAAATGAAGGCTTTGCCAGAGTGTGCATAGCAGCATTCTGTGCAAGGCTCGACCCTACATTGGAGGAAATAAATGACATTAAGACTGCGGTATCTGAGGCAGTGACCAATTCGATTATTCATGGATATAAGAAGCAGGGAGGGATAATACATATCAATGCCGATATTGATGAGAATATATTGACTATATGTATAAGTGATGATGGCTGTGGTATAGAGGATGTGAACAAGGCGATGGAACCGCTGTATACAACCGGAGCCTTGGAGGAGCGTTCGGGAATGGGATTTACATTTATGGAGATATTCATGGACTATCTGCATGTAGAATCGGAACCGGGTAAGGGGACGAAGGTTATTATGAAAAAAGAAATAAGTAAAAATAAATAAAAAGATAAGGGTGTGGTATATATGGATGATACCAAAGAACTTATCTTAAGAGCACATAATGGTGATAAAGCTGCCAGGGACAAGCTTGTGCTTGAAAATATCGGGCTGGTGTACAGTGTGTCCCGGCGCTTTGCCGGAAGAGGGTATGAGCTTGAGGATATTAATCAGATAGGAACGATAGGACTTATAAAGGCAATAGATAAATTCGATGACAGCTTTGATGTCAGGTTTTCCACCTATGCGGTGCCTACGGCGGTATGCTAGTGCTAATGCCGTATTTATCGCGTTTTTTCAAAGTGGAAATTGAATATTTGTCGCTTTTATGTCACCAAGCTGTCGCTTTAGGCGGCTTTTTTTATGCCAAAATATAAGCAAAAGGAGGGATAACCGATGTTGTCAGACAAAGTAATTGAGAAGATTTTCGCAAAGAAAGAAATCCAAAAATTAGATCTGATGACGGTATCTCTTATTATTCACGCAGTTGGCGAAGCTATCGAGGAGGTAGAAGAAGAAAATGCAAATGAACAGTCCTCAATACAATAATCCTTATAACATTCCGAGCTGTTATCCACAGCAGTACACAGGTTATCCACAATACTTACAGCAAATGCAGGCAGCAAGGTATCAGCCTCAGGAGCAGGCACCGGTACAGATGCAAGGAACATATCAGCAACAGACAGTAGGCATCAATGGGCGAATGGTGCAGTCCGTTGAGAACATCAACGCTAATGAAGTGCCTATGGACGGCTCAATGGCATTCTTCCCTAAGCAGGATATGTCGGAGATATACGTCAAGGCTTGGGACGCTAACGGACTAATCAAGACGATTGTGTATAAGCCTTATATAGCCCCTAAAGATAATCAGACAGTAAATTCTATGTCTAACGCAGAAAACGCTAAATTTACCCTATCAGACGAGAGCACACAGCTATTTCTGAATAAGTTCGAGGAATTATCAGAGAAGATAGGACAGTTGGAAGATAGATTTGATAAATCTTTAGGGACACAAAGAAAAACTTTAAAGACTCAAAGCAAGGGCGGTGATGAAGAATGAATCAGCAGTTAATTCAAACCATAAATCAACTTAAGTCAATTCGGAATCCACAGCAAATGGCAATGAATTGCTTACAGCAGTCCGCTAAACAAGGCAATCTTATGGCAAAAAACTTACTTAATCAGATAAACAGTGGAAATACACAAGGCGCAGAGCAAATTTTAAGTAATTTTATGAATACGCAGGGGATAAACCTTAATGATATTAAGGGAATGATGAATTAGAACATTTTGGGGTGCGCGCGCATAATGACCGGTTATCCCATTTGTTAATAAAATAAATGGAGGTAAACAAGATGTTTAATTCAAACGGAGTTAGTCTCGCAGATATTGCCGCAGTAACAGGCAATAATCGTAATAACGATGGTATGTGGGGCGATGGTGCATGGTGGATTGTAATTCTCTTAATCTTTGGCTGGGGAAATAACGGCTGGGGCGGTTTCGGTGGAAACGGCAACGGTACAGGTTATACAGATGCGGCTATTCAGAGAGGGTTTGACAATCAGGCAGTTATTAGCAAGTTAGACGGCATTTCCAACGGACTTTGCGATGGTTTTTATGCTATGAATAACAGTATGCTCACAGGCTTTAACGGCATTAACACAAATATCATGCAGACCGGCTATGGAATTCAGCAGGCTATTAACACTGATACAGTCGCTAATATGCAGAATACCAACGCTTTACAGTCACAGATTGCTAACTGTTGCTGCGAAACAAGAGAAGCTATCCAAGGTGTAAACTACAACATGGCACAGAACACTTGCGCATTGCAGAACACCATGAACAGCAATACAAGAGACATCATTGACAGCCAGCAGGCAGGAACAAGGGCAATCCTTGACTTCTTGACACAGGATAAGATAGCGACACTCACAGCAGAGAACAACGATTTACGCAGAGCTGCTTCACAGGATAGACAGAACGCACTTCTGACTACTGCAATGACAGCACAGACAAATCAGATTATTGATGCAGTAAGACCTACACCGGTACCGTCATTCCCAGCAAGCAACCTTTACGGATATGCTTACGGATGCGGATGCAATACAGGTTGTGGATGCTAAACAACTTAATAATCAAGTATCTTAATCGAAAGATTATGTCTGCTATGCAGTATTACGTTGGTACCGACATTGATGTCGGGAGCATGGGGCAGACTTGTATGGTTTGCCCTTATTTTTTAGAAAGAGAGGTAAAAACAATGGAAATTACAGGAATTGCGTTACAAACAGTTGCCGCCGGAGAAGATGTTGCATTTACAGAAACACCAGTTTGCGGTAGTAAGTGTATCGTACACAGACAGGGAAGTGGAATTATCAAGTTAAGAGGTATTACAAATCAGTGCAAGGCTAGATTTTTAGTATCGTATTCCGGCAACATTCAGATACCTACAGGTGGCACAGTAGAAGCTATTTCACTTGCCATTGCAGTAGATGGAGAACCTTTACAGTCTACAAGAATGGTCGTAACGCCAGCCGCTGTTCAGAATTTATTTAATGTATCGGCGCAGACATATATTGATGTACCTTGTGGCTGTTGCAGTACAGTAGCGGTGCAGAATACATCTACACAGGCTATTGAGGTACAGAACAGTAACTTAATTGCAGTAAGGGAGGCTTGACGTAATATGCATATCGAAAGAATACACAGAATGATTGAATGTCTTACAGAGAAAGCCTTATGCGAGCTTGATAAGGGTGTTGAGAATGTCAACACAGAGGAAATGGGCGAAGCGGTCGATATGATTAAGGACTTGTGCGAAGCTGAATATCGCGCTGTTATCGTCAAGTCAATGAAAGAGGCTGATGAAGAGGAAGAAGAGTACAACAAAGAGCTTCTTAGAATGCTCAAAACCGAATATGGCGAAGAGGATGGCAGACGCTTCTACGATGAATACCGCTACAAGACAACTGGCAGATATGCCCCTAAAGGCAAGGGTACTTATGTAGGCAGACGCGGCTACGAGGAGCCACCATACTGGCACAAATACCCGGATGACATGACGGACTATGACGGCATGGAGCGTATGCGCGACATAGATAGAATCCGTGGACGTATGTATTATTCCGATATGGGGCATATAGGAATGATAGACCAGCCGAGAAGTGGCAGTGCTGCCGAGCGTGATATGCGTGAGGGTAGAAGTGGCATGAGCCGCAAGCATTACATGGAGACCAAGGAACAGCACAAGACTAACACCCAGCAGGATAAGGACGCAAAAATGCAGTCACTTGATGAGTACATGAAAGAACTGTCGACAGACTTAACCGACATGATAAGCGACATGACACCAGAAGAGAGGTCACTTATGAAGAGCAAAATGTCAATCTTGTTGACTAAGATGTGATTTATGAGGTAGGGGCAGAAATGCTCCTACCATTGTGAGGTATAATATGTTTACAATCAACGGCATTAACTGGAGCTTAATATTCGTCAATAATTCAAGTCCTGACTTGTTGCGTTCAGACGGCACTACAAGTCTTGCTGTGACCGATTGGAACCGCAAGAGTATATTTGTATCACTAGCACCTAAAGGGGCTTATCTGAGGCGTATAATCGCTCATGAGCTATGCCATGCGTTTTGTTTTAGCTATGGCGTATCAATGCCGATTGAGCAGGAGGAATACCTTGCTAACTGGATAAGCTTGTACGGCACTGATTTGATTTATTTGCTTGACAATATTATGTCAAGCTTATCTCGGAGGGCAGTATGACAGCAGAACAGTTATTAGAGTACATCCGGAGAACTAACCCGGAAATGACAATGGAGCGCATGATATACGAGCTTAGCCAAAGCATATATACGGCTAAATCTGTGGTTTTTACTGCACAGAATCAAGTCAAAAAATAATGCAAAAATTTTTAATCGCCCCCACCTATGGAAATGAAAAATAAAAAATCGAAGTCAAATTCTTGTGAAATTTGGCTTCGATTTGGTGTCATTTTGTCTGATATTCTCGATATTTTTTTTCAAAAATTTTCCCTAAAATTTTCGGGTCAACATTTTTGGTACGCCCCTATACCCTAAACGCAAATTATGAAAACCGATTTCAGATTTTCACAAAATTTGGTTCGGATTTGAGGGCAGTTTTACCCTCGGAATGGGTGCAGATAGACCTGATATCCCCTGGAAACTGTGCCCGGCTTCATAATCTGAACGTGACAATCGTGCTGTTACCACATCCAGTAACAGCATAGCCCATTTTTATGTTTTTGTCAAGGAACGACAAAAAGAGGGTTTTATCCCCCCCTTTTTTTTAATCGTAATAATTTTCTGAAGCTGCTTCGAGGCAGTCATAAGCGTAGCCAATCGCTTTTTGCCATTCGCCATTGCTGGCATTCTGCGGAATTATTTTATCCAACTCCGCTTTTACTTCAAGCTTGACCGTCAAATATCCTTTATACGCCAAATGATGGCTAAGGTCATTAACAATTTTGATAATTTTGTCGAGGGTGTCCTCGTTAAACTCATACTCTCCCGGTTCTGGAACCCTTTCACAATATTTTTCGAAATAAAGTGCTTTTTCGACGCATTCAGCCACAGTTGAGCTGTAAGAAGGTCTTGTAAATTGTGAAAACTCGACAAACGGCGAGCTAAAATAAAATCCTTCGTGACCATATCCGTTGCAACCTATGTATACAGCTAGAGACTTTCTGAATTTTATTTTCAGTTCAAGCATAGGTGTCAACGGCGCAGAGCCTCCTCCCTTGTTAAATTTTCAAGCCCCAAAGCGGAGCTGATACCGCCGCCCGGTAATGAACCGGGGACATCCTCTGCGGCGGGTGAGCAATTATAAACCGTAGAACTCAAGTATACGTTTCTTGCGCTCTTCTGATTTCTCGTGGTCTTTAATGTAACACATCATGTTATCACCCTTGCCGTCTGAATTTCCTAGTTTTTCGACGAATATCCAATTTTCGCCTGCGACAACCGATACAAAATAGCCGTGGCGCGCAGCGTATCCGATAGCTGCATACATAACTACGTCACTCCAGTAGTCTATGTTGTTTATAAAAACAGATGTTGTATCGCTCAGATTTTCGGTAATAATCCCGAAAATCTCATAGTCCTGCACATCGGAGCAGCTTCTCATATTCACTACTTTTAAATTCCTTTCTCCACTTCTCATTTTTAATACCTCCGTATATTTTTTAATTATCTAGCCGACTTTACCGGCTGAAAAGTGACGGGCGGAATCGAACCGCCCACGTTGGCACCTGCCGTCACTTAGGCTTGAATTGCTGCACGTTTTAACACGTCCCACAATTCCGCGCGCTTCCCGTTTACCATCGCACGCGCTGTGGTTATATCAATGCCGAGCCATGTAGTTAGCATTGTAGCAACGCCCATAAACGCGGCGTATTCATTTTTATATGCATCGTCAAATGCTTTCTCATAAGCCGCATTTTCAGGCTCGCGGTCATAGTCTGCATCAGCATGATTTGCGATTTCCTCCAATCGCTCTAGCCGCGTTAATTCTTCAATTATTTTTTTAATCATAAAACGCCTCCTAAAAAATGATGTATTTTTAATGTCTCCCCTAAGGAAGAAAAGCAACCCGGGGAGTTGAACCCCGGCAGTGCGCCGCCTCCGGTGATTGCCTTAATCCAAACAGCTTTCCCATGAAATCGCATACCGCGTTTTCAGTAGGTCGTATGCTCTATCCGTGACCATGTAAGCGTTCCAGCCGCTCTTATACTGCCCGGAGCTTGTCAAGTCGCCGGGCTTGTACGTTTTTAAAAACTGGATGCCGCGCCCCTTAAGCTCTAGTTGAGTGTCGATAAATATATGGCCTCCGTAATATGCGCGGTGGGCTTCCATCTGACAGCCCTCCGGTTTCTGTTGCCCCATTTCCGGGGTATATACATAAGTCCCGGGCTTCTCAGCCTTCAGCGCCTCCTTTTGCGGCGGGGTGGCAAGTTCAAGACGCTTGCCCCTGCCGATACGGCGTAGGGTGTGAAGTTCGCTTTCTGAAATGTCACCATTTTCGAAAAGCGTCTCAACAATGTCCAGATAGGCATTACAGCTTGCGACACTGTCACAGATTTCAAACAGTGCAGTAAGATTATAATATCCGTTGCTCTTCTTAACGGGAAACTGTATTATTTCTCCCATATTCGTCCTCCTTATAATGTTAAAATTTTAATACCCCTATAAAGAGGGGAGAACCGCCGCCGGTATCGGTCCGGCTGGCATCCTCTGCGGCGGCTATTTTTTACGGCTGTAAAAATTCTCGCAAGCCTCGTCGAACTCCTCCGGCGTGGCGATAAAGCGAACGCGGTAGTCGTTGCCTCGGAGAGCATCTGCATAAGCTCTCTTTGTTGTAAAAGTATCATTTTTTACAACTTGTATCTCGCCCTCGTATCTCACACTTGCTATTAACATCATATATAGTCACCTCCTTGTTTTAGGGTACAACAAACACATGTTCTGTATCTGTTCTTTTTCCCTTTCGTTGATATTATAATATCACGATTATTAGAGAATGTCAACAAGAAAATCACTTTTTTTAGAGATTTTCTTGTTGACAAAACCGCAGCGCCTTAATATAATGTAGTCACTGAGGAGGTGATATATTGATATCTTATAAGATAAATGTTACGGAAGCATTAAAAGAGGCAGGTTTTAATGGCTCAACAGCAAAACAGACCGGGATTTTCAGCCAGAGCACAATGCGGAAGTTCAAAGAGGGCGACACTGGAATAACCCTGGACAATCTCAACCGCTTGTGCTGCATTCTCGAGATGCAGCCACGCGACATCATTAAGTTTACGGAGACTGACGATGATAGAAATAATATTTTAAAAAATATAAAATAAGTGTTGACATTCTCTAATAATCGTGATATTATAATGATGTCGGAAGGGAGAAGATAAGAATTTCCGAACGTGTGTTTGCTACACGAAAAATTAAAATTTAGGAGGAATGAATTATGAACATGACGGAGTTAGCGAAATACATTATCGCGGTTGAGGTGCTGGAGAAGGAGCAGGCTCCACTTAAACAGCAAGTAGGGGACTTGATACACAAGAAGTTCACAGTCGGATTGACGAGAGACGAGCAAGAACTTCTCACAATGTCCGACAAGGCAAATCAGCAGTATCAACTGATACTTGCTGACCTGAGACATGTGGCAGGACTGGACAGCATATGCCTATCGCGTGAAGAGCTTGAAGAAGAGCACCGAACCATAGAAGAAGCTCATGCCTCAGTGAGTGAGTGGTTAGCAGGATATGGCGAATGATAAAAAACAAGCCCCGGCGAGGTTAATCGTTCCGGGGCTATTTTCATGCCGTAAAGTGCCTATTAAATTAAATAATAATGGCTCCTGCCAAGTCACGACCGATTAAAAAGCATACCAAGCGATAACGGTCAGCACTTCCAGCTCTCACAGCATACATGATTTACGGCTGATTGTCAACGTATCAGATAGTATATTGATGTATTTTAAGTGTTGACAAGTCCACGGCTAACTGGTATTATCATAGACGGGCGAGGGCGAAGAACTCATGGCAGTATCGCAGATAGCACATTGACAACCGCATATCTCACACACCTAAAATTTTAGACCAATAACAATCCGTTATGTGGTCTTTTTGTCGTTCTGTTAATATCTTGACAATGTATCTTATTTAATCCCATGTCTTTAAGTTATTTATGTATCGTATATTATTATAAAATTTACTGTCATAGATTAAGAGCCTGAGCCCTTATATTATATTTATTAATATATAGGGCTGCCGGGCACATGGACACAATCTACATCATTACATTAACGTGATAAAAACTGTATACAAACCGTATACATTCCGTTACCAAAGTGTAGCCTAGAGAAGATTAGATAAGATTAGACAAGGTAAGATTAATGAGAATGCGTAAATAAATAATCAGTTTTTAAAAAACGTATATAATTATATACTGTATATGCGATTAGTACCAAAGTACTATGCATAAATACCCCAAAGTTATATTTTATATACTTTATGTATATAGTCACATTCAGATTAATGTGCTATGATGATTCATGTGTGAGAGATAAAGAGATTATGACCTGGAGGTGATTATATTATGAGTAACGATAATAATAGTTATGATATTCAGACAATCAGGACTGTTGATGATATGAGAATTGTGGCTAGTGATATAGTCACTAATTACTGTAATAGACATAACATTGACGAGAACGATATATTTCCGTCTATATGGGCTGATATAATTACTGAGTTAAACATATTACTATTTACCCCATGCAATAAAGTACTTAAAAAAGTAGACGGTATTCATAATGAGTATGACATAGACAAAGTTGAATATGTTTATAATTATATATATAAGCGTCTATGTAATAGTCATTGTCAAGAGGTGACTATTAAGGGCTTTCTTGATATGTCGGGTATTAATAGACAGACGCTGTATGACTGGTCGAACGGTGTACTTGGTTCTCAGCGTTCCGATTTGGCTAAAAAAATAGCCGAAGATAATGAGGAGAGCCTGTTCAACCTGATGAAGGATAGACGATTAAATCCTATGAAAGTGTTACCAAAGTTAAACAGATACCACGGTTGGAATATGCCGGGAGCCAGAGCTGAGAGAACGGAGAGAGAAGCCCTTGGAGCTGATGCCCTGATACAACTTGGACAGCAGCCGAGACCGCTTGAGCTGTCAGATAATAGCTCAGTGATAGACAGTGATAGTTGATGTTTCATCACATACAGTTGTCACACAATTCTATACAATTCACGAATGCCCTATTTATAAGGGGTTACGGATATGTGACTTAATGTCAACTATTCGCAAAAGTTAGGTTTAACGAATAGTTGAGCAGAACAGAATGGAATAATAACGCCATTGTATAAATTGTTTGAGAATTGTGTATGATACAGTAGAACAAGCACCAAGTTAACTGTGATGGGTCCCGTGGGGGTCTATACGAGTGGTCAGAAGTCCCCTCTAAGTCCCAAAAACTCCGACAAAAATAAAAAGCCCCTTACCACATAAAGGAGAATAAATATGACAGGCAAAGAATATCAGCAGTTGGCGATGAGAACCAACGATGGACTTAATAGATTGCGTTTAGAGGACGCAATCGCAAATCAGGGTGACATATCGGTATCACAGTTGCTTAACGGAGCATTAGGGCTTACTGGTGAGGCTGGGGAAGTCTCAGACCTTATCAAGAAGGGCATATTCCACGAAAACGGCATAGACCTTGAACACTTGAAGAAAGAGTGCGGCGATGTGATGTGGTACTTAGCGATGATAGCTGATGCGTGCAACTTCACGCTTGATGAAGTCATGCAGATGAATGTTGACAAGCTCAGGGCAAGATATCCACAAGGCTTTGACGCTTACAGGGCTAATCACAGGCAGGAGGGCGATATATGATAACGGATTTGGTAGTATTTGGAATTTTATGTATGCTTGAAGCTCCTGCATGGTGCTTCGTGGCAATCGGTATATCGGTTTTAATCAGGGTAATCAGTTTCGGCATGAACTTAGGTGCTAGACAGTCAAAAAAAGCCTTAGATGAGGCAATAAAGAGGTCGTTGAATGAAATATCAAGGCAGAGAGATAAATGATGAGTGCTCGCGTTGCGGTAACATATTTGAGTGTGTTCTATTTCTCAAAGGTCACGGCATAGGCACAGAGCGTGAGCATGTGGCAGATATGCTTAGATGTCAATTTAAACACAAGGAAAGGCATGATAAAGGCAATGGGGATAATTAGATTTCTCGGTCTGACAGCTTTAGGGATATTTATAATCGGCATAATAATAGTGCTCATAATGATTTTTGCCATAGCCATAAGGGCACTTATGTAGATGTTTAAAGACATGTAATTTTTCGGGCTATCGTCAAGCGGTAAGGCACAGCACTTTGACTGCTGTATTCGTCGGTTCGAATCCGACTAGCCCAGTTTGGTCATGCAAATGACCATCGGACTTTTAAGTCATGTTGTTTCATAAACTCCACCTATTAGCGGAATGCTGTTAAGAGCCGTCACAAGGCTCGATAGGTTTTCGGGTTTTGTTGCTGTAGTTACCCGGCGCTCCATAACACGCTAAAAGAATAGCAACAGTGCGGACAACATAAGCCGGGAAGCTTGCGACGCTGCTGATTCTCGCTGTCGCCCAGTCTGCACTTACGGAATATAGTTCAGTTTGGCAGAACGCTCCGCTTGGGACGGAGAGGTCGTAGGTTCAAATCCTGCTATTCCGACTGCCTCGAATGAGGCGCAAAGCAATACCCCTTTTTGATTCAATTTTCGTGTAGCCTTGCCACCGCTCGGCAAGTAAAACAAAGAGCGGACATGGCGCATTAGTCAAGTGGTTAAGACACCGCCCCTTCACGGCGGAGACGTGAGTTCGATTCTCCCATGCGTCATTTAGGCATAATTGTCTATTGGCATGTAGCTCAGTTGGTAGAGCAATCGGCTGTTAACCGATGTGTCGTGGGTTCAATCCCCACCTTGCCAGTTGGTGTGCGGTAAATAGCGTAACGCAAACAAAGAAGTTGATTGGTAGCATGTTTGCCAAGTAATAGGCGGGAGACGTCCGTAATTAGCAACAAACAGCTTTCAGAAACCAGTCCATGTGCAGCTTGATTTTGCCACACACCAATTTGCCAACATGGTGTAATGGTATCACAGCGGCTTGCTAAGCCGTCCAACAGAAATGTTGTACAGGTTCAAATCCTGTTGTTGGCGTTTTCACATACAAGCGAAATGGAAATATAGTTGTTGGCTATCTGTATTTTCCTAAAACCAACCGGTATGTGAGTTGATGTGTGGTGGAATAGGTAGACGATAATCAGATATACAAGACTTCGCTCGGTGAAACTGCGTAACGATATATGCAAGCGAGATAGCGTGAAACATCCCCTTGATTGGTTGTGAAAGCAATGCTACCCATTATACCAATGGATGCGGATAAGTTTGGAAGATGTTCCCATAGACTTGCACGAAGGGTAAAACGAGGCGTCGGTACACGCCTATTGTATATTATGTGTGGTGCAAATCCACACCGCATCAATCTTTTAGTATTGACACTGAATTACGGAGGACTACAATGGACTATTTTAGCATGTATAGAGATATATGGACATTCCACAAGAAGTACATCGACAAGATAAAGTTTGCCGATGATAAAATGTGGGCTGAAATAGTCACAGAAAGTAGTGAACTTGGAAAGAAATATGATAACTGTGGCTTTATTACGGCATTGACAGTGAACGAGGTGAATGAATTTGAGAAGATTAGCAAATCTGTACATCCGATACAAGACTAAAAATTTAAAAAGAATACCATTGTTTACGATGACATTCAATTATCCTAAGTATAAAGCTGAGGGTAAGAAAGATAGCTGCATGTTTTACGCACACCCTTATATTGCACAAGACGAATTTGTAAAGAACAAATTATAGGAAGTTGTTGACCATATCAGGGATAACTATGATTTAGACATTTTTACGAGGATTTGAGGTGTGCGTATGTGCGAATTTTGCAAAGACATAGGAATTGGATTGCCGGACTGGGATTTTTTACCAAAAGAGGACGAAGATATAGTGCCGTCTGGTGATGCAATAGAAATCAGAAAAATTATGAATAAGAATGCCCTTGTTTTTACGAATAGTGCTAACGAGTACGGACCGGGTGCGCTAGACATACAATTTTGTCCTATGTGTGGTAGAAAGTTGGTGGAAGAATGAAACACCAGAAAGAATGGCACACTTGCGATAGGTGCGGTGCAGAAATAGTTCACAGGAAAAGAAACGAAATGAAACGGAGTTAGTCGCTACCCTAAAACAAGACGAAGAAAATAGTCTTTAAATAATTTCCGAAACACTAAGAGGTGCGTACAATATTGGTGTGCTAAGGATAGCTTTTACTACTGACTACGCATATTACCGGCTACAGATTGATTGTAGTCGCTAACCTAAAACAATTATAGGCAGAGGTCTATAAGCACCTTTGCGAGAAAGCGAGGTGCTTTTTCTTTTGGCAAGTCTTGAATTGATTAAGCAATTCCAGAATAACAACAACTACATAGAGCGAAAAGGAATACATAACATTGTCAGAGACAAAGAAACTGACATTGTTATTCAAGCCTATGTAGAATCCATCAAATGGGGTATGTCTAAAGATAAAGACGTACCTTTTTCACTGGAAATTTCCCAAAAAACTAAAAATTTAATAGATGCTTTGGTCTGCGAATCGACCAACGGATGGCATATACCCGACTTGGAGATATATTGCGGTGAAAATAGCACAAACTTCAAGACACTTGATAGCTATTATGAGGTTCTAAGGTGCGAATCGCCGTACTTGGTTGACAGCTTTTTTAGCTATATCGAGATTGACGAGAAAGACCCATTCAAGCGGTTTTACTTCCCAAGGCGCAAGGTATTACAGCCTGTTGTTGGGGCATATCAAGAGGTTTATGACGGCAAATTAGATTTCCTGTCGGTATCGCAGCCTAAGCGTACTGGGAAAACGACCGGTGGACTGAGACTTGCAATGATGATGGGCGGAAGGGAACCTGATGGAAGTATATTCGGCGTTGGTAAGGGTGAAGGACTTGTTAAGCGTTTCTATGGTGGACTATTACAAGGCTTTGAGACGGAAAGCATATACAACAGGTTCTTAACTGTATTCCCAGAGGCGGTCAAGATAGGTGAAAAAGATTACAAGAGTGCCGAGAACTTGTCTATCGACTTAAAAAGTAAAAATATATTTCCTACTTTTACTTGCAGACCTATTGACGGAGCAATCGTAGGTTGTACAGAAGCAAATGCGCTTGTCTATATTGATGACTGCGTTAAGAATCATGAAGAAGCAAGAAACAGGGATAGATTAGAGTTCCTATGCGAAAAGGTCACAGATGACGTATTAGGACGTAGATTAGAGGGAACACCCATTATTATCCAAGGAACTAAATACAGCCTGTATGACCCTATTACAGCATTACAGAATAAGGCAGACGAATTAGGGTGGCGGTGGCGTGAAGTTGCAGTTCCAGCACTAGACCCTATAACCGATGAAAGCAACTGGGAAATATACCGCAAAGACAAAAAAGGCTTGCGAAAAATATTCACAACTGACTACTACCGCAAAGAGCGAAAGCTTGTATCAGAGGAAACTTGGGCGGCTGAGTTTCAACAGGAGCCGTATGAAGCAAAGGGGCGTATGTTTGCTGAGAATGAGCTTAACTACTTTGAAGAACTTCCGATTGACAGAGAGCCGGATGCTATTATGGCGGCTTGCGATAGTGCGGATAAAGGAGAAGATAGTTGCTCAATGCCAATAGGATATATCTTTGGCAACGAGGTTTACATAGTAGATGTTGTATTCGATAATGCCGGAACACAGTTTACCAAGCCGGAATGTGCCAACATGTTGATTAGGCACAATGTTAAGACCGTTACATTTGAGAGTAACAGTGCCGGAGAGTATTTCGGACGTGATGTAATGGAGATTGTAAAGTCGCAAGGTGGTAGATGCAGTGCGAGGTTCAAGTTTAACTGCTCAAATAAGATAACACGAATGGAGAATGCAAGGGACAATGTTATTCGCGATTACTATTTTAGGGATTTCAGGAAAATGGACAGGCAGTGTCAGTACTACAAGTTTATGAAGGAACTTACAACAATGACAAGAAGCGGAAAAGTAAAGCATGATGACGCACCCGACAGTATAGCATTGTTCGAGAATGAAATGCGGTGCGGCGTGGTGAGACCAGCTTCTATTATATCAAGCCCTATTTAGGAGGTGACACAATGACGACAAAAAGTATCTTATCGCAATACATTGACATTAAAGATGAAATCAGGGAAGTAAGAGCCAAAATTGACCGATTAGAAGCAGATATTCAGAGGATAGAGGACGGAGAGAAAGTTGTTGACAGTGTCGCTGGTGGATTTGGTGGAACGCAACATTTCCGAATCGAGGGCATTCCGTATCCTGAATATAGTCGCAAAAAGACTTTGCTTTATTCAAGGAAAACCACTTTACAACTGCTTGAAGATGATTTGCTTACAAAGACAAACGAAGTCGAACAGTTTATTGCAAGCATACCTGATAGCCGCATGAGAAGGATAATAAATCTCAGGTACCTCGAAAATATGTCATGGAATAAGGTTGCGGACCATATCGGCGGTGGCAATACAGAGGACAGCGTGAGGAAAGCATGCGAGAGGTTTCTGAAAAGCAACTAAAGTTGTCCGATATGTCCGCTTGACGATATGTTATAGTTATACTTGAAAAAAGTTCGTTCAAGAGCTTAATATTCACTCCTCTTAGGAAAAGCATCGTCTTAATGGCGGTGCTTTTTTGCGTGAAAGGAAATTATGGGAAACGATAAAAAGAAAATATACTGTCCACAATGCCACCGCCGGGTTGCGGAGTGGGACGGAAAATATTCAGGGAATATAATAGTCGGTTGCCGTAAGTGCCACAAAAAGGTTGTGTATTACACAAATACAGGCATTACGGACATAAAGCCATGGGCTCCAAGGAAAACAGCAAGCGGCATGACATATCTTTAGGAGAAAGCAATATGCAGACAGGACGCAATATTTTATTTACGGAAGAGCCGGAAATTACATACGAGAATGTTTTAGATGTGTTGCGCAATGTCTACACAGCACACGCCCAAAACGCAAACAGAATACAGTTCTTGCTCAATTATGACGGTGGAGAACAACCAATTATACGAAAGCATAAAAAAACTTACAGACCCGACATTGATTGCGAGTGCTCTGATAATGTGGCTCATCAAGTCTCTAATTTCTGGACTTCTTATGCGTGGGGCAACCCGATAAGTTTAGTTCAGAACGGTGACGATATTAACGAAGTTGTAGCTAAAGGCATATCGGAGCTTAATAAGCAATACGAGCTTGCCAAAATCAAGGCTAAGACACAAGAGATTGGAAGATATGTTGAGATAGGTGCTGTATGCAATGTGCTTATTGATGTAAACATGGATTGGGAACCGGGAAAAAGCTTTTTTGAGCTTGATGTGTTAGACCCGCGAACATCATTTGTTGTCAAGTCAAGTTACTACCCGGATAAGCGTACAATGATGGGGGTTACTTACAGGCACAGCGTTAAGACAGGCAATACATATTTTACTTGTATTACAAAAAAATACCGATTTGAGGTTGTCAATCTCCAAGAGATTGCAAACGGAGATTACACCAAGAAAGAAGCATGGAGGCATCGTCAGAGAAGTGGTGAGATAAATCCACTAAGAGTTATTCCGATAGTTGAATATTTTCGCTCTTATGACCGCATGGGTGTGTGGGAACATCAGTTATCGGAAATGGATAATCTCAATTTGCTTATATCTGATTTTACAAACGATGTCGAGCAGAATACACAAGCTGTATGGCACACAAACGATGTTGAGTTTCCAACAGAGCGTAAGGTAACAGACAACGAGGACGGCACACAGACTGTTGAAGAGACTGTTAGAAAGCCAAAGTCCGGCGAATGGTTACAGACCTATACAACACCGAGCGGCAAAACTCCACAGGTTGAACCACTCGTTATCAATTATGATTATGCCGGAATGCTTAATAATATTCAGTATCGAAGAGATAAGATACTGGAAAAGTGTAATGTTCCGCTAACAAACAGCAACGCATCTAACATAACTGGCGTTGCGGCAAATAACGCATCGGGTTGGGACCATGCTGAGGCTGCGGCATCTAAGCAGCAAATGATAACCGAGAGCTGCAAAATAGACGAATTAGAGGTTGTCCTTGCGGCTATTAAGCATAGCCCTTATGTTCCGCAAGACAGCCCATTAAGGCAAATAAGCCTGAGCGATGTTGAGATAAACATAAAGAGGCAGAAGTTATATGAACTTTCGACTAAAGTCAATAGCATAGCCACACTTGTCAAGACAGGCTTTAATGGCGGTAAAGTAATCAATGCGATTCCTGTATTTGACGACCCTAACGAAGTTTGGGAGGCAAGCAAAGATACAGTTGAAAAAATACAAAAGAGTAACATCAAGGATGATGCAGTCAACAGTGACCGCACAATGCAAGACTTGTCAGACCAAGTCAGCAACAGCCCTTTGATTGATAAGAATAGGGCAAACAAATAAATATTTTTAGTTAATAAGAGCTATCAAGTTTATCTTGGTAGCTTTTTTATATGCACAGAGAAGTGGGTAAAACACAGAGAGACAGAGAAGTCAAGAAAACACAGAAAAGTGAGGTAACAAAAATATGGCAGATGAAACCAAATCAACAGGAACCGAAAACCCAACAGGCACACAGCCGACCGAAGGTAAGCAAGATACACCGACAGTTGAAGAGCTTATGGCACAGCTTGCCACAGAAAAGGCGGACAGAGCCAAGGAAAAGCAGGCACTTGATAAGGCTTTAAAGGAAAAAGGAGAGCTTACCAAGGCTTTAAGAGCAAAGCAAACCACCGAAGAGCAGGAAGCAGAAGCCAAGGCAGAAGCTGAACGCTTGCAGAATGAGAAGTATGAGGAAGCCATTAAGGAACTGAATCATATTAAGGCGGTTAATGCTTATAAGAGCGTGTCGGAAAAGTCCATAGAGAAGCTGATTGATGCAGTTTCGGATGCAGACCATAACGCCATAGCAGCAATCATAGAAGCTGAAAAGAAAGCAGCAGTCGCAGAAGCACAGACGGAATGGATGAAGTCAAGACCTAGAATGAACATCGGAGGCGAATACTCCGGCATGACCAAGGAACAGATTATGGCAATTCCTGACAGAGCAGAGCGAAGAAGAGCCATTGCTATGAATATGGAATTATTTAATTAGGAGGTAAAAATATGCCAGCAGAAGCAAATTTAATCAAGAAGACCGACCTTGTAAGAGCGAGAGAGGTCGAGTTTGTAAACATTTTTAGTGAGAACATCAAGAAATTAGTTGAGGCACTCGGAGTAACAAGGAAGATTCCGAAGCAGGCAGGCTATACACTGAAGTCTTATAAAGCTACAGGAACACTTGTAGATGGAAAGGTTGCAGAGGGCGAAACTATTCCACTTTCCAAGTATCAGACAGTAGCGGTTCCTTACGAGGAAATCACTCTTAAGAAGTGGAGAAAGGCAACATCAGCAGAGGCGATTATTAGCGGCGGCTATGACCAGGCAGTGCAGATGACAACTGACAGAATGTTGCTTGATGTTCAGAAGGGCATTAGAAGCGATTTTTTCACATTCCTTGGAACAGGCACAGGAACGGCAACAGGAGAAGGCTTTCAGGTGGCACTTGCTCAGGCATGGGGACAGTTACAGGTTAAGTTCGAGGATGATTCCATCGAGGCTGTATACTTTATGAACCCACTTGATGTTGCAGATTATCTCGCAAAGGCTCCTATTACATTGCAGACAGCTTTCGGCATGACATACGTTGAGAATTTCCTTAACCTTGGAACTGTTATTTTTGACAGCAAGGTGCCGCAGAAAACTATCTATGCAACGGCAAAGGACAATATCGTGCTTTATTATATTCCTGTCAATGGTGCTGACCTTGGAGAGGCATTTGACTTCACATCAGACCAGACAGGTCTTATCGGTATTCATGAGACACCTGATTACACAAACATGACAGCATCGGACACAGTAGTTTCCGGCATTGTGCTTTTTGCTGAAAGACTTGACGGAATTATCAAGTCAACTATTACGGCAGAAGCAGCTTAGGAGAGACAGAATGGGCTATAAGGTAGTTTACAGGTTCAAAGATTTACAAGACCTTAATCATGTATACGAGGTGGGGGACGAATACCCTCGCCTCGGTGCAAACCCTAGTCAGGCAAGGATTGAGGAACTTGCAAGCAATAAAAATAAAATCGGCAGACCGCTTATCAAGGCAAGGAGCAATTCTGCAACGCCTGTGGAATTGCCTAAGAGTGCTCATAAAGACTTGACAAAGACTGCTATTAACCGCATGTCTACAGCAGACTTACAGGAACTTGCCAAGACACAGGGTATCGGCGGTGCTGAGCTGTTAAGCGGTGCGGAGCTTAAAAAGCTGTTAATCGAGAAGTTCGGATTGTAGGAGGGCTTATGTCATACACAACATTAGAGCAGGTCAAGATAAGGCTTAAACAATATCATATTGAGACAACTGAAAATGCTAGTGTTGTGATATGGGACGAGTTAGAGGACAATCCGCACATCGAACAGCTTATTGAGCAGGCAAAGCAAGAGATTGTCAACGTAAGGAATTATCCGAGCAGTTATACACAAGAGCAAATTGATGATGACTTAGCCAAGTACGAGAGCGTTATCGTCAATCTCACCGTGTATGACCACTCGCAAGCTGGTGAGAGCTTTATGGCAAGTTACTCCGAGAACGGCATTAGCCGTAATTGGGTTGACCGCAATAATCTACTCGCCGGGGTAATTCCATTCGTTAAGGTATTATAAGAAGATTGTGCGTTACCAATATGGTAGCAGGCGGCACACTTTAAGGGTGGTGGGCGGTGTGCCAATTTTACGATTACAGGAGAAACAGCATAATGGATTTTTTATTGCAGACATATACAATCGCATTACCTGTAATACTCGGATATATAGTATGGCTTTTGCAACAGCAAAAGAAAGGTAAGGACGCAAACAGCAAAGGAACAATGTTACTCTTGCGTGTGCAACTCATTGAATATCACGACAAATATATGAAGTTGGGTGAAATACCTTCTTATGCGTATGACAATTTCGTTGAGATGTACAACGCATACCACGCATTAGGTGGTAACGGCATGGTTACGAAGATGTATAACGAGATACAGGCATTACATTTAGGCAAAGCAGGAGGTAAGGATTGATGGATATTACACAGGTATCAACAGTAGTTGCAATCGTTGTTATCACTTACTTAATCGGGTTAGCTGTTAAGGCAATCCCACAGATTAAGGACAACTACATTCCCATAATCGTAGGTATTGCAGGCGGTATCTTAGGTATTATCGGTATGTATGTGATTCCTGATTTCCCGGCAAATGACATTCTCAATGCTATTGCGGTCGGCATAGTGTCGGGGCTGTCAAGCACAGGCGTAAATCAGATTTACAAGCAGCAGGTAAAGAAAGATGCTTGACATCAATAAGCAGAACATGAAGTATTCTCGGCAAGGACAGCGTACAGTTGTTTATGAGACTGACAGTGAGGGCAACATAATCTATGAGGGCTACACTGACAGCGAAGGTAACTTTATTCCGTATCTTGATGACGATGGTAATAAGATACCGCGCATCAAGGAGGAATACATAGGCTATTCACTGCCGGTTGCTTTCAAAGCAAATATCGCCTTTAGCGGCGGCGAAGCAGAGGCGGAAGAGTATGGCTTTAACGTGGCAGACTTTGATGCAGTTATGCTGACGGAACGCAACGAGCTACCATTGAGCAAAGGTGATGTTATATGGCTTGATAGTGAAATTGGCTACAAGGACGAGGACAAGGTTCATGTTGACGAGATTACAGCGGATTTCATTGTTGTCGGAGTAAAACCGTCCTTGACTTCCACAAAATATATGCTGAAAGCTCAGGTGAAGTGATGGCAAAGCACAAGATTGTTGTTAATGTATTTTCACAGAAATCCATTGAGAACGCAATAAAAGGCTTGCAGAGCTATCAAGATTATCTGACATATAAATGTCAACTACTTGCGGAAAAACTGGCAGAAAGAGGCGTTGAGATTGCGAGAGTACAGGTTGCGGAGCTTGACGCAATATTCACAACTGAATTGCTTTCAAGTATTCATTCTGAATATAAAGGAAGCGTAAAAGGTGGCGGCGTATGGGCGGTTGTAGCAGACAGCTCACACGCTGTTTTTGTTGAATTTGGAACTGGCGTTATCGGCAAGGCACAGCCATATAAAGGCACATTGCCTGAGGGCGTTACTTGGGAGTATGCAAGTGGTAAGACAATCAGACAGCTTGCCGATGGGCGTTATGGTTGGTTTTATAAGGGTAAGGATGGCAACTGGTACTTTACAGAAGGTATGCCGTCAAGACCGTTCATGTACAACACAGCGAATGAGCTTAGGTCAATCGTTATCAGCACAGCAAAGGAGGTATTCAAGGACTAATGGCGAGTGAAAACGCATGGGCGTATGACATTGAAAGCACAATATATTCGATTGTCAAGGCTAAGACATATTCAGCAATCAAGAAGAAATACCCCAACTTGCTGTTTACCGACAAGGGGCAGAGTGACAGTTCACCGACATTCCCAACAGTGTACATCCACATGTTGGCACCGACAGAGCAAGGGCGAACGATTGACGGACAATCCATTAACGGCTTACTTGTCACATTTCAAGTTGATGTCACAACTAACACAAGCAGTTCGGATGTGCGTTGGGTGATGAGTGAGATTGCTGAGGTATTCAAGACTATGCGGTTCGAGGCTAAACCGATGCCAGAAACTTCATACGCAGACAAAATTTACAGAAGCACCGCGCGTTTCGGGCGCGTTATCGGTGCAAATGACAGATTGTTATAACTAAGAGCTTTTTAAGGCTCTTTTTTTATTTTCATTTTTATAGGAGGACAAAAAAATGGCAGTAGCAGGTATATCTACATTAGGTGTTACGTTTGGTTACGGCGCAGAAACAACAGCCGGAACTAAGCCGACAACATTCACACAGCTTACCAGAATTAATACTATTGGGGGAATTACTATTGACCCACAGACCATCGACGCATCAGCACTTGAAGATATGGTAACAAGAAGTATTAAGGGTAGAGCAGATACAGGCGGTACATGGACTGTTACAATCAATCTTACAGACGAGACAGAAGCAGAATGGGAAGCTCTTATGACAACGTATAAAGCTCTTACTGGTGGCAAGAGAATGTGGTTCGAGACGATTTTTAAGGGCTTGACCAAGAGCTTTTTTGTTGTGGCTCAACCGCCAGATGAGATTCCACATCCATCAGCAGACCAGAACGGTCTTGCAACAGTTGAAATCAACCTTACAATCGAGGAATACAAAGGACTTGACACAAAGGTGGAGCTTACACCGGGGGAATAGTAAGTCATTCAGCTAATATGGCTGTACTGAATGACGATACAGCCGATGATTACTTGTCGATGTATGGCAAGTAAGTGATTATTTGACAGAGAAGGGCGGTCTACGGACTGCCCCTTTTCCTATGGAAAACATAGGAGGAAAAGGAGAGCATAATGATAACATTTGATATTGATAACAAGGAATATAAGTTAGAGTTTGGCTTTGATGCCGCTGAGAATAAGGACATCGTACAGAAGATGTTCGATTATATGACCGGAGCATACATTTATAAGGAGAACGGCAACACAATCACCGCAATGTCTAACGGTGCAGGTAAGATGGTTGCTGATTACAGCGAAGTATGTCACATGGCGTTTTATGCCGGCTGCTTACAGCACAATTCAGTCACTAAGGCAGAAGCTAAGGCTCTGACACGAGCATATATAACACAAAAGAGAAAGACCGACAGCAAGTACGGTTATTATCAGTTATTTGACGACATTAAGAAGTGCATGGAGGACGATGGTTTTTTCGTTTTGAGCGGTCTGCAGGAGACAATCGAGCAGATGAACAAGTTGGCGGCGGAGCAGCTGGAGATGATGCAGAAAGCAAAGGGAAAGAAGTAAATTTCCACAAACTGATATGGGAAGAATACTTCCCGCTTGCGTTTTCTATTGGCATAAGCCTTGAAGAGTTCAAGAAACTCACACCTAAAACTTTAGGCTATTGCCTAGAGGGTGAGAAACTTAGACGCAAGGAACGAGACAGGGAAGTATGGCTATGGACAAGACAATACGGCTTGCCGGCTATCATCATCGGTACAAGAGGCGGTGCATGGGGCAAGGATAAGGTTGAATATCCTGAACAGGCTATATATGTTGCACAAGACCCAGTGGAGCAAGAACGGCTTGCAGAACAAAAAAGACAGGAATTACTTGCACAGCTTATGGGTATGCAAGAGAGCTTTGAACGCAATAAGAGAGAAAGAGGCGGTACGGAGTAATCTGTGCCGCTTTTATTTTTATGACGAGGAGGTGAGAGAATGGCAGAAGTTGACAGCTTGGAGATTGGGTTGCAGGCGAACGCTAAAAAAGCGAATGACAGCATTGAAACCCTTATCACTAAGCTTGGCATACTTGCATCGGCATTAGGGAGTGTCAACAGCTCACAGCTTGGTACATTGGCTATGAATGTCAATAATTTAGGCGCGTCCATGAAGTCGATAAACGATGTCGGCACAGCAAGCTTTACAAGGCTTGCAAAAAACATCACTAAAATAGCAAGTGTTGACAGTTCAGCACTTAATACGGTTGCAAGCTCACTTAATTCCACGGCGAGCGCATTTAATCAGTTTACGGCGGTATCTGAAAATGCAACTAAGATAGGTGAAGTTGCCAAGAACATAGCAAAGCTTGGAAACAAGAGTGTACAGACCTCAATTACCAACATGCCGCAGTTGGCAACTTCGCTTACAAATTTGCTCACAACGCTTGCAAGTGCACCGACAGTAAGCAATAACGTCATCCAGATGACTAACGCATTGGCGAATTTAGCAAGCCAAGGGTCAAGGGTAGGTTCTGCTTCACGGACAATCCAAAGAAGCCTAAATGGGGTTCACAGAAGCACACAGACGGCAACTAAAAGCACATGGTCACTGGCTAAGGCGTTCGGTAAGTTTTACGCTTCATATTTCATGGTCATACGTGGCATTAAGGGTTTGTGGACTTCGATTGAAAGTACCACGGACTACATAGAAGCATTCAATTACTATGCGGTTGCGTTTGGCAAAATCGGTTCCGAATGGGGCAAAGACTTTGAAAAGTACGGCTATGACAACGCTACGGATTATGCGAACAGCTTTTCAGACAGAGTAAGTGCGTTGCTTGGTAAGCTTTCAGGATTACAGGTTGATGTTGAAGGTGGATTGCTCACGGCAGACGGCGCAAAGAACTTGGGCTTGAATATCCAAGAGGTTACGGAGTTTGCGTCACAGCTTGCTTCGGTAACTAACTCACTCGGACAGACAGGAGAGACAACCACGGCGGTAGCAAAGTCAATGACAATGCTTGCCGGCGATATAAGCTCTCTTTTTAATGTTGACTACTCATCGGTAGCCACCAACTTACAAAGCGGCTTAATCGGTCAATCAAGGGCGTTGTACAAGTATGGTATTGATATTACCAATGCTACACTTGCGACATACGCTTACAACTTAGGTGTTGAAAAATCCATAAGTGAAATGACGCAGATGGAAAAGCAGCAGTTAAGAGTACTTGCTATACTTGACCAGTCTAAGGTTTCATGGGGTGATTTGTCTAATACAATAAGCAGTCCAAGTAACATGATTAGGCAATTCAACACAAATATCAAAGAAACAAGTATGGTTCTCGGGCAGTTGTTTATACCTGTCCTTCAAAAGGTTATGCCTGTTGTCAATGGTACAACAATCGCAATCAAACGTATGCTTGTGGGCGTTGCAAGCCTTATGGGTGTTAAGATTGATTTTGATGCTTTCGGGCAGAACGGTTATAAGGATACCTCTGACGGATTAGAGGATATGGCAGATGGCTATGACGATGTGGCTAAGGCAGCTGACAAGGCGCAAAAGGGTGTTCGTGGGTTCGATGAACTTAACGTAATTAGCACTGGCACTGATACGAGCAAAAGCACGGGCGTAAGCGGTGGCACAATCGACCTCACAGACGAGATAGTAAAAGCAACCGAGGAGTACGAGAAAGTATGGAACGATGCTTTTGACAAGATGGAGAATAAGGCTGAGGCATGGGCTGATAAAGTGCAAGGCTTTTTTGAGCGCATGTTTAAACCGCTTAAAACATGGGGCGGTAAAGTTGACTGGAAGAAGCTTAAAAACGGCTTTAACGGCATTTTGGACTTTGCTAAAAAGTTTACAGTTGGTACAGGCACAGGCTTTTTGGATTTTATCGAGGGTTTATCCAATATCGGTGCGCCTGCTATCAATCTTTTAGGTGGTGCCGTAGAAATATTATTTAAAGCACTTAATTTAGTTCCGGCTCCAGTGTGGCATACATTGGGTGGTGCTTTAGGTGGCGTCGCAACAGCTCTTCTTGCCTTTAAAGCTTATTCTGCTATTGCAAGCGGTATAAATACCGGCTTAGGTAAATTTGCAGATGCAATTTTGAAAATTTCAAGTGCAAAGCCGGTTAGTGTTGGCGAGGGTGTTGGTAAACTTGGTACAGCGATAGCTTCATTGAGCACAGGCGGCTATGTAGTGCTTGCTGTTGGTGCATTGGCAGCGGTGGCAGGAGCTATTATATCTGTTGAACAAGCTTATGACAACATGGTTGATAAATTTGTTGACGCAAGCGTGTTCGACAATCAAGGAACCGCAATAAGCAATATTGCCCAAAGCGTGATTGAGCTTATTGATTCGACCGGCACATCAAGTGAGGACATGACAAACTTCGCTACGGAACTCGAAAGGGTTAACACCAATTTACAAAATGCAAGTGAAGAAGTTGACAACCTTAAATTCCGTTTTGATAATTTAGGGCTTGAAAATGTGACAGATAATGACATTGAGAATATGAAAACAGCTGTCGGTAACTTAGCTTCGGCGTTGCGTGATGATTTGCAAGTAAACTCTGATATGGCATGGCAAGCGTTACAGAATATGTCTAGTCAGACTGCTGAGCAATTAGGTATTGATGTAGGAACCATGACAACTATTTTGTCTCAGTTCAATGCAAAGTTTAATGGCATATACACTGACATGGAAACACAAGCAAATGTCATTTTCGATAAAATACTTAGTGGTACTGCCACACAAGCCGATGTAGACGCTCTCAATTCGCTTCTTGATGACATGAATTATCTGAGTGAAGCGGCAATTAAACGTCAAGTAGAATTAGAAAATACCGTTAGCGACATGATGAATATTAATTTCGGAAGTGTCGAAGAAACCACTAAGGCTATAGCGGATATTACAGAAGCAGGGCAAACAAAGCTCAATGAGGTTGATGAGTATTATAAGAGCCTTATGGACCGAGCAAACGAATGGAAAATATCCACCGAGCGCGCCCTTGAAATAGGCAGAATCACGCCAGAGGAAGCCTCTACATATCTTGATTGGATTAGCCAGTACAAAGAAGCTCAAAGTGCTAACTGGAATGAAGAAAAGAATAATATTACGTCACAGATAAGTACAACTTTCGATTATATTCAGTCACAAGTTGAGAAAGCAGGAGTTGAAGCTTTCCAGAATGCACAAACTAAAGACTGGGGCATTGCCGAACTATTCAAGAATCCTATTCAGGACGTGGCTAAGAGTTTTGACAAAAATACTTTTAAACCAATTTCAGATGCTCTTAGTAAAGGAATGGAAGCTCTTAATATTGAACCATCTAAAGATAATCACCTGTATCAGCGGTGGCTTGAGAATGCTACATTGTCTGAGAATGACGTAAGCGGATGGGCGATGCAAAATGCAAATGCTATCGGTAACGCTATATTAGCAAATGCAGATATCACAACTAAGGCATTTGCGGACATGGCAGGATATGATGTAAGCGGTTATACGGACGCAATCAAAAAATATCAGCCTAATGTAAAAACGTCTCTGATAAACATGAATAATAATGCGATAATGGGTTTGCCGAATGAAGCAAATACTAAAATGCAAAATGTAGGCAAATCGGTTATTACAGGTTATATTGGCGGTGTAAATAGCAATTCTCAACAGCTCATTAAACCTGTAGCTGGGCTTGCCAACTTATCGCTTAGCACTTTTATGGAAGCTCAAGGCTCACAAGGCAATAAGCCATCATCGGGTTTTAGTGGAATTGGTAAAAATTCCATTTTAGGCTATATACAAGGTATTGATAGCCTCGAAAAAGTTTCAACAGATAAAGTGTCCAGCATGGCAGCTAAGTTGAGCACTACTTTTGCAGACAAAGCAACTGTCAATATGCCAAGTATTGGCGTTCAAGTAATGACCGGGTTCCTTAATGGTTTGACCTCAATGGAGCAGTCAGTATACAGCAAGGCAGACGAGATAGCCAAGAACGTAGCAAAGACTATCCAATCAGCCCTTGACATTCACTCACCATCAAGGGTTATGTTTGAACTTGGTGCCTACACCACAGAGGGCTTTAAAAATGGTATGGAAAGCCTCTATAAGCCAACAGAGCTATCCATTAAGGATTTTGGCTTTGGCATGGTTGAGGCGGTTCACCCACAGCAGTTGTACAGCGGTTATGCCGATTACACGCCGAGCGTAAGCACATCGACAAGTACCACAACGCAGAACTATTACAACACAAGTTCAAGTGTGGACAATGCAGAGACAAACGCACTGCTGAGAGAGCAGAACGAGTTATTGCAACGCATACTTGCCAAGGAATACGGCATAAGCAAAAGCGATATAGGCAAAGCTTCAAGAGAGTATGCAAGAGACTTTTTTAAGCGGACAGGGCGTGACGCTTACACATTTTAAAATTGCGTAACTCATTGAAAATTATGCAATTATAATGTATAATGAAGTCACAATTTAATTTGTAACATTATAACGAAAGCATTAAAGAATACCAGTCGGCGGGCTGGCGGCAGAGTTGGTGTTACGAACAGTAAGAGGATGCAGGCAGAGTGAGCTTGAAGTAATTCCCTCAGCAGATACATTGTAGAAGTGTACCTGTTGAGGGTTTTTTATTACAAATCATCAATGAGGAGACGATATGGGCGTTCAAGATTACACAGAAAATTTAAAATTTTTGTATGAGTATTTGTCAGAAACAAATTATGAGTTGGCTGAAAAATTGTCAAGGTTCATTCGGGATGGAATTGGAAAGCCGGAAATATTGTTAGAAAGTGCTGTATACGCAAGCTTTAACAAAGCCTATTGCAATTCAGCTTTGCTCTTGTTAGAAGCTTACGAAGCTTATTTGCTAGAAGCAGGAAGTGATTTATATCCTTTTATGATTTATGCGGTGCGAGAAGAAATTTTAAAGAACATGATAAATGTGAAGTCAAACACATCAAGTAAAAGCCTGTACTTGCTAAAAATGAGCAACGGAACAGTCAAAATTGGAATTGCTGCAGATGTAGAAAAGAGAGTTAATCAATTAAAACATGCTTCTGGAATGGATATAGAAAAAATTCTATTCACAGATAATTTTGATGATTCTGAAAAACTAGAAAATCTGCTTCACAAAAAATACAAAAATTGTAGGAAAAATGGAGAGTATTTCTTGTGTGAATTTTCTGATGTAGAAAAAGACATTATTAAGCTTGCTAAAGAAAAAAACGTAAAAATTCACAGGATTTCTTAATGCCATTCATAGAAATCCCTCGTAAACCACTAATCCGACCAAAAAATTACTTGTCGCATAAGTTGACATACCTCTCATATCGTGTAATAATGAGGTCACTACATTATATGGGAGGTATTGTTATATGGAAGAAAAAACTACTAAAACCGACAATCAAAGCAAAAGCAGTGAGGATATCAAAATAAATGTAATATCCATACTGCTTGGTTTAGCTTTTTTGTTAGGTGTATTTTTGGCTTTAACTGGTAGATTTATGATTTTATTGTGGATAATAGGCATTTTTTTAAGCCTGTTTTGCTTATTTTTGGGTATAAGACTTTGCTTTGATGTCCACGCAATGAGAAAGCACCTTGACAGCAAGGAGGGCAGATAATATGAGAAGATTAAAAATCGGAGTAATTATTTTATCTGCCGCATTGATGGTTTGTGGTTGCAATAGTCCACAGGGCAATGCAGAGACAACTACACCGGCAAAAACCACAATCGAGAAAATTCCAGAAACAACTACTATTGCAGAAACAGCAACCGAAGTTGAGCTGTCTGATAGCCGTAAAGGACAATATGATGTTACTGGTGGAAATGTGGAATATACTGCCTTAACTAGTGGCATGAAATCACAATATATTATAAATGCTACGGCTGATAATTCTGACATGGCAACTATAATGTATTTTGTATTTGCTGGAATAATCAATGATGTTGATAGTGAATATATTGATTTTACTTTAACAATAAAATGTTCAGATGGCAGTATTGTTTACTCAAAAATAGGCGGTAAAACAGTTGTAGGCAGCACTGATAGATATGGTAATATATTGACAACACTTCCTGAATGGTGTGATTTGGGAATTGATGTTGAAATTGAAGAAAATAAAATGTGTTTTTACGATACATTTAACAGTTTTTCTCAATTTTTATCTGATGCTTTCGGGGTAGAATACAAGCCTATAACACCTGATAATGCAAATGAAGCCGACAATATAGTTTATGAAGATAGTTACATAAGGGTGGAATATAACGGCGTTGAAAAAACGAGATATAACGATGGCAGCTATGATATAATCGTCACAGTAGAGAACTTGACAGACCAAAGTATGACAGTGCAAGCAAGAGAAATGTCTATAAATGGTTACATGGTTGACCCAATTTATTCTTGTGACATTGCGGCTGGAAAGAAATCTAAGGAAGGAATGAGGATAAGTTCCGACAACGCAAAGGATTGTCCAATATCTGATATTGAAAATATTGAGACAAGATTTATTTGTTATGGTTCTGGATTTAATTCACTAGAAAAGACAGAGCCTATTGTGTTATATCAGAAATAAGCAAGAGGGAGCTAAGAAGCTCCTTTTTGTTTGCGAAAATATTTTAAAAAAGTGCTTGACAATTATTGCAAGGGCAGTTATTATAATAACATAAATATTGCAAGGGCAATAATTGAAAGGAGATGATTTTATCAGTCCAGCAGGCAGACCGCCAAAAGACAACCCTAGAAATGTAAATCTTAACATCAGAATCACCAAGGATGAGGCACAAAGAATACAGAGTTGTGCAGATGAGTTAAGAACTACAAGGACAGACACTATTATGAAGGGCATTAGTTTGGTGGAAAAAGAGTTAGGCAAATAAAAAAGAAGCGGTTGCTCAATGTTTGACCGACGTTACGCAACCACTTCTAAGTACACCAATCCGCAAAGGAATTGATAAATCTATACTATCATTCCTTTTGCGGAAAATCAAGAGGTTTTTAACAGAAAGGAATGGTATGATATGGCAAGAATTAACTGGAGAGAAGAATTTGACAAGGTAGACGAGGAAAACATGAGACTGCTTTGCGAGTGCAGGAAAGAGCAGTTGAGAAAAATCATTATGCAGGTTATCTTGGATTGCGATAACGAGAAGTACTTAGACAATATCGCAATTTTCGCCGCCGCTACGAATGGCAAGAGCGTAGAGCGTGTCATGGGTGGCTATGAACTTACCTCAAAAGGAAAGGCAGGTGTTGCATAATGGAAGAAAACAGAGCAATACTTCACAAGCTGATTGACAGCATAACAAGTGGCGGCACACTGGAATATCTTGCTACATTTGTAAGATTATTCTTAGAGAAGTGGGGTGAGTGATATGGCAGAGCTTGTAAAGATTGAGGGAACAGAGCTATCTATTAAGGAATACAATGGTGAAAGAGTAGTTACGCTTAGGGATATAGATTTTGTTCACCAGAAGAAGTCAGGGTCCAGCAAGAGAACTTTTGAAAGATATAAAAGTCACTTTATTTTAAATGAAGATTACTTTGAACTAACAAGGAAAGACTTAGGGGACAAGTTGTCCCCTAACGAAAAAATAGTTGGAAATCCTAATCTGAAAACATATCTTTTAACTGAAAGCGGGTATTTGATGGTTGTTAAAGGTTTTACCGATGATTTAGCATGGCAGGTACAGCGACAGCTTGTAAACGCATACTTCAAGGCTAAGGCACAGCCGCAGACAGCGGTTGCACCGGTGCAGGTTGAGGACACCAAGTACAACACAAGCAATACGCTGGTGCCTAAGGTCAAGAGCTGGTATATCCGCAACAGAAGCAACCTTGAATGGGTAGCGTACAAGACGAATTGCAAGCTTTCGTACGTTTGCCACAGGCTTTTAAAGCGCATAGGTGAAGAATATGACCTAGATGCGGCAAAGAAGATATACGAAGCGGAGACTGGACACGCACCGCAGTACCCACTTGATATTGTGGACTATTTTCCTCAATTATCGGCAATGGCTACATGGTGGTTGAATGACTTGATTAAAGTGATTGAGGAAGAAAAATAAAGGAGATTAGCAAGATGAAAAAAGTATTATGGTTCAGCAGACACGAGATGACAGATGAACAGAGAACAGCATTGGGGGATGTTGACATTGTACAGGTTGACAAAACAATCCAGCACGCAACGGAATTACAGGATGAGATAGCACAGGCAGACATTATCGCTATAGTTGCTCCGATAGGCTTACAGGCAGAGTTCCTGAAGCTTGCAGGTGATAAGCCGGTGATAGTAGCAGTTAATGAGCGCATACTTATCAAGAGCGATGACGGTACAGAGAGCAAGGCAGTGTTCAAGTTTGTCAAATGGGAAAGACTGCTAAAGATAGAGGTAGTTAAGGAAGACTACATACCGGAATAAAATTAAGATGTTCGTTAGACAGCACCTTGTTTTCAGGGTGCTGTCTTTTTAATGGTACTCAAAGTACCAATGGGGATGTTAAATGTACGAAATTTGTCCATTGCTTTTTCAAAAGGGACAAATTGTCCCTTTTAAGCATTGCAAAGGTATGTACGTTAAACGTACTTTTAGAATGTATTGTTTGATGAAAGGAGCATTAGTGATGGAAAATTCAAGAATTGAAATCAAAACAGACGGAGCTTTTTCACAGATATTCATTGACGGCAAGAAACTCAATGGTGTAAGAAACTATAAGTTAGAACATGCGGCAGGCAAAGCGCCAACATTAACACTAGACCTCAACGCATTTGATTTAACCGTTGACGGACAAATGCTATTGATACAGAAGGGTGTCGGTGAGATTGATGTGAGTATAAAGGGGTAGCTGATAACTACCCCACAGTTTTAGCCCGAAATGCTTTCAGGAGCATTTGAAGCAATAGGACATCGAGGTAAATCGCAATCATTGCCACAGCTAATATAATCGCAACTTGCAATACCTTTGGCATACTCAAAGCGTTCAGTTGTTGAAGCGTTGATGTAATTAACTCTAATCGAATAGTCCTTGTTTTGGGTTGGGCAAAAGCCATATACTCTTTTGTACATAATACACCTCCTTCCAAGGAAGATTGTAGCACACAAAAGGCTTAAAATCTACTTTTACAATTTACTATACTAAAATCTGTATACAGTCTGTAAACAAAACGTAGCCTAGATAAGTATAGATATAGATAAGAATAAATAAGATTAATAAGAGTATATATATAATAAAAAAGTAAATAAAGAAATACAGTATATTATTAATAATAATAGGGCAGTCCACAAGGGCTGTCTTTTTTATTAGATAAATTAGACACATGGAGGGATAAGACTATGAACATTGGTAACAGAGTATTTGCAATTCAGGGCTATGCTGTAACGCAGACCTACGCACGGCACGTTGAAGCCGTCAAGAACGGCGGTTATGCACAGGGAGTTGACCTTGTGCCGCAGAAGGACAACAGATACATTCCAAGCAGTATTGTGGCTCATTCGGACGGCACAGTGCTTTACGCTGGCAACGGTGACGGCTATGGCAACGCTGTATGGATTCTGCATAATGGCAACTATGTGACTGGTTACGGACACATGAGAGAGCTTAGGATTAAGACAGGCGATGTTGTTAAGCGTGGTGATGTGATTGGCGTTGTTGGCAACACCGGTCATTCAACAGGCATACATCTTCACTTTGAGGTTCGTAAGTACAAGAAACCTTATACTGTCAACGCTAGTGATTTCTGGGGAGCTAACTCCTTTATGAACACGTCCAAGTTTGACTGGGTAGACCCGACACCGTACATCAACGCTGATTTACCGGGGCAGACGGTACAGGCAACCAGAGATAAGTACTATCGTGTACAGGTTGGAGCTTTTGAGAACAAGGCTTATGCAATAAACATGGCAAGAGACGTTAGGAGCAAGGGTTACAGTGCGATAATTAAGTACTATGAGGGCAACTACCATGTACAGGTCGGAGCATACGAGGCTTACTGGCGTGCTACGGCAACAAGGCTCAGGCTGTTAGCATCCGGCTACAAGGGAGCATTTATTACAAATAAGACAGGACAGGACATAGCATTTTAGCATCTATCATTGATAGGTGCTTTTATTATGCCCTAGAAAGGCGGTAAAGGTGGCATACGGCGGTTTTTTAATTAAAGTGGGAGAATATATCATCCCGCAAAAATTTATCAAGGCTGACACATATAGGTCTTATGTGAATATGCAAGACATAGACGATTACCCGGATGCTAACGGCTATTTGCACCGTAACGCCGTGGAATTGAAAGCACTAAAGGTTGAGTTTGATGTGCGTGCCATGCTGACAGGTAGTGAACTGGAAGAGCTTATGTCTAATATCCGCAATAATTACACAAGTGCAAGAGGCAGGGAGTGTATCATTACCGCCTTTATTCCTGAGTATAACGACTATGTGACGCAAAAGGGCTATCTTGCTGACTTCCAGCCACAGATATACGGCACATACGGTGGAGAGATACATTACAGTTCATTCAGAATGGCATTTATTGGGGGTGTATACGATGGTTGATTACACTTTGCAAGACTTGTTTTATCGTCAGAATGTGGATAAGCAGTTCATAATCACAACCGATGACGGCTCCGTTACAATCACCAACACGGAGCTGCATCAAGAGAGCTTTGAACTGACTGAGAGCTTATGCTCCGAGAATGAGCTAACATTTGGAGCATGTGAAGCGGCGACGGTTAAGTTCACAATTTCAAATATTTTTACTTCACTGAAAGACAAGTGGATAACTGTCAAGATAATCCTTGATGGCAACAGCGATAATTCGTTCATTTTAGGGCGTTATAAAGTTGTGTCTGATAAACCTACGGCAGACCGAATTAAACGCGAGATTGAGGCTTACGATGCGTTGTACGATGTGATTAACACCGATGTTGTTGATTGGTACAACAATATCTTGCCAACAACGGACACTTACATCACATTCAAGACTTTCAGAGACAGTTTTTTTGCTCATTTTGGCATCACGCAAAAAGAACTTACTCTTGTCAACGATACTATGACTGTAAGCAGAGGTGTTTACACTGACGAACTTAGCGGCGGTCAAGTCCTCAATGCTATCTGCGAGATTAACGGTTGCTTGGGGCATATCGGCAGAAGTGGGCAATTCGAGTTTGTATACCTTAGCAACACGGCACCTATAACAATCAACAAGAGCTACTACACAAGTGCTGATTATCAAGACTACATTGTGTCACAGATTGACAAGTTGCAAATTAGACAGGACGAGAACGATATAGGAGCTATTGTCGGCACAGGCAGTAACACTTACGTTATTGAGAATAACTTTCTTGTGTACGGCAAGGATGCGGCGACACTAAAGGCTATTGCAACTAATATATTCGACAAGATTAAAGGCATAACGTACCGTCCGGCAGAAATAACAAGCCTCGGCAATCCATGTATCGAAGTTGGCGATGCAGTCAACTTATCAAGCAAGTATGCAGAGATAAACACTTACGTCTTAGAACGCATCCTAAAAGGCATACAAGCCCTTACAGACAGTTATACGGCACAAGGCGAACAATTACGCACCACACAGATAAACAGCTCTAATAAGTCAATTACACAACTTAAAGGTAGAGTGAACCGACTAATCCGTGATGTAGACCAGAACAAAGCGGAAATATCGAATGTTGAAGCCGGATTAAAGAATGAGATAACACAGACCGCATCGGAACTGGATGTAAAGATACAGAGTTTGCAATCGCAGATAGATGGCGAGATAACCGTCATCAACGGTCACGGAGTACCAACGCTTTATAATTACCCGGCATACAACTGGGTAGCCGGTCCCAAGGTTGGCGATATACTTGTTGAGGGCACAAAGTTCACTTATTCGGATGAGGTGTATCGTAAACACCAGAGGACATTGTTTTTCGATGAGGATACGGCGACTACATACCGTTTTATAAAAAAGAATGATATGTGGATATGGGAGCCGATAGCCGACACTGAATATTCGGTGATTCAGAAGCAGATAGCAGACCTTAATGTAACTGCACAAGGAATTACTCAGAGCGTTGAGCAGCTGTCAACCAAGGTGACGAATGAGTATATCACACAGATTGATGCCAAGACACTTGTAACGACCACAGCAGACGGAATCAAGGAAGATATATCTAAGACGTACACAACTAGGGATTATGTCAACACATTGAGTGCAGAGTTCAACAGGACAGCAGAGGGACTTACTACACAGATAAGTGAGGTTAATGAAGCTCTTAATGGTGCCAATGAGGTCTACACCATACAAGGAACCCCAACTTTACAAAATTATCCGGCGTACAACTGGACATCGGGACCAGTGGTGGGTGATAAGCTTACGCAGGGATTGAGGTTTACTTATTCAGACGCAAGCTATAAGAAACACAACAGAGCACTTGTTTATGATGAGGTTGCCGGCAAGACGTACAGGTTCATCAAGAGCGGTGACACATGGGGATTTTCTGATGTTGGCGATACCGAGTTCTCATGGATGAACAAGAAGCTTGCTGAATACAAAGCTACGGCAGACGGACTATCTGCTGATTTATCAAAGTTCGAGACTAAGGTTAACTCGGATTACATAACCAAGATTGATGCTCAGGCGAGCATTAAACTCTCAGCGGATGGACTGAAAGAGGACTTTAGCAAGACGATAAGCAATTATTCAACCACTACGCAGATGAACTTAGCGATAAGCGAAAGCGCAGAAGGAATTAAATTTGAAATCAGTAAAAGCTATGCGACAAAAAAAACTGTAGATGATATGAAGACCACATTGGATGCCACAGCAGAAGGGCTGAGCGCAAAAGTCGAAAAAAAAGAACTGATAACAGAAATCAATGCAAGTGCCGAGCAAGTCAAAATAGCATCCAGCAAGCTTGACTTACAAGGCTTGGTTACAATTTCTTCTCTAAAGGAAAGCGGGCAGACCATAATCAATGCCGACAACATTCTTACCGGAACAATCAAGGCTGTGACTATTGAGGGATGTAATATAACAGGTAGTGCAATTGCGTTTGCCAATGATTCCGGTGGGTGGAATTCAGTGTTAAATTCAGAAGGGATGTGGATAATAGGCAACGGCACATTGGCTGAGCCGGATTTTCAGGTTGATAAATGGGGTTTTCTGCGCCTTGGAGGAAGAGTAAAAATGAACCCAGCAGGGGTATGGTGGGCAGATAATGCTGGAACAGAACATTTTAAATCATGGTCTGAAATTATGGGATTTTAAATTATAAGGAGGAGCAATGGGAAATTACGATATCAGGATGTTTCGAAATTCATTAAGTTCATACATTAAGAAGTCACCGATAGAACCGGAGGTTAAGCTTCTGGTTCTAAGGGATTTAACCGCGCAGACAGAGAAGGACGCAGACGAGATGGTTGTCCGCGAGGCGTCTGAACTGAAAAAGGCTGAACAGCTCAAGAAAAATGCCGTTGATAAGGCAACGGAGCAGAAAGAAAGTGAGGCATAAACTATGGCAGTAGAATATAATCAGCATACATGGGGCTACGGAGAGGAGCTTACACCGGATAAGCTTAATAATATTGAGGGCGGTGTTAAGGCGAACGCGGATGCCATTAATGAGGTAAATAATAATTTAAACATTTCAAGCCTTGAAATGGGAACAGCCACAACTTCAACCGAAGGTCAAGCAACTATTTATTATTCTAAAACTCATGATAGACCAGCAGATATTATCATCGCCACAGCTCTAAGTGCACACAATGTTGTAAGAATTGTGCAAATTACAGGCTCATATAATAATAGATTCTTGGCAGAATGCTGGAATAATAGCTTCGAGGACTTTGTCAATTGTACCTTTAGTTACCTTGCAATTTGGAACAAGGCATAACATTATCCTAATTGTAATGCGTAGAATGTTGGAGTATATATTGACATATTGCCATCAGTAACGCACCAGAAATATATTGGTAATTCTTTACTTGTCTCAATACATTGGGCAAGATTTACATTTGTTTTTACAGCACCTTTCAATATTTGACCTTCATAACTTTGAGCAAGTGCAAATGAATAGCCTGCTTCACCGCTTATTACAACATAACTGGTAAATCGGTCATCGCCAACTTCGACATATGCGTTGCCGAACAGCAACCATTTACCTGCGGTTAAATTGATGGTCTGTAAGATTGCCGAATTGTTTGTTACATTGATGGTTTCAACTTTGTTATATACACTTTTTTGAACATTGGATATTTTGTTTAAATTATTATTTACATGGCTACGGCATCACACCGTAGCCACATATTTCTCAAAGATATTCCGGGTGTGCTCCTCACTTATATAGCTGTAATGCTTGCCGGTAACACTTTGGCCTTTACGTCCGAGGTATTCTTCGGCATCATGCACCGAACCGCCACGTTTGACAATGTTTGTGGCGGTGGCTTGCGGAATAGGTGAGGATATATGCGGCGGTCAATCTTGGCATTGTTTTTAATGCGTTTAAGGCTTCCACTGACGGCTTCATCACTCATAGGCTTAGTTGTTCGGCTTTGGGTGAAAAGCGGCTTATTGGGGCTGTTAGAGCTATTCCTTGACGCAATATAGTCTTTCAGGTACTTCATGGTGACATCATCAAAGTAAACCGTCCTGTAATTCTGCGTATTTTGTCGATTTTTTTGGCACGATTGAGAGTGAGTTACCGTTGATTCTGTGTTATGCTCAACATGTTCCTAACTGGAACAACATCAAGCTTCGGCGAGGAGCGGTGTGATTGGCGTTGCACCGTTCCTTGTGCTTGACAATATCGAACTGATGTTCTATGATGGATGCATCGCTACTGGGAAACGTGTGGATTTTGGGAGGGGTAATGTTGGGTAAGGTGAAGTTAAAAGAACGAGCCGAATTAACCAAAGAAGCTATTGACAACAAAGAACAAATCATTAAAATGATAACTAAAATAGAAGATGCAGGCACCCTAGAGTACCTGCATACATTCATCAAACTTTTTTTAGAGAAGTGGGGTTAATCCTCACTTTTCTTTTCGTGAAATCATTAAGTTCACCATATCGAGAACCACTTCTTTATCTCTCTCACTGAGTAGAGATATTTTTCTTACTAACTCTAAGTCTTTAGAAGCTTCGTCTGAACTTAATTCCTTTTTCTTGGGGACATCAAACCCCATTAACCACATCGGTTCTACTCTTAAGACTTTTCCTATTTTCCCACTACTAATATTCGATGGGGCATGTGAGCCGTTAAGATACTGACTTATAGATGCTTTATTAACGCCGGATAAATCGGATAATTCCTGAGGTCTAAGCCCGGCTTCCGTTAATGCTTCTCTAAGCCTTGATGCCGTAAGTTCGCACTTCAATACACTCACCTCCTTATCTTGTGCAACCTTATAATACCACAACGCTGTTAAACTTTCAACAGAAAAGTTAAACAAAATTAAACTTTATTGTTGACAAATGAGTTAAACAGTGTTAAACTGCATTTGTGGTTGAGAGAAAGGAGGAAAAGACATGCCGTATAGTTACAACAAATTAAGAGGACGCATTGTTGAAGTGTTTGGGAATCAGAATAATTTTGCTGATAAGCTTGGAATTTCCAGTACATCATTGTCGCGGAAGTTGAATTGTAAGACAGGTTTCTCACAAAGCGATATGTCAGAGTGGGGCAACTTGTTAAATATTCCACAGGCTGAATATGGTGATTATTTTTTTACCTAAAAAGTTAAACTGCGTTTAACACAATAATGCAGAAAGGAGAAGAATGAACGAGTTAATCAAAGTTGACGCTGATGCACAGGTTGTATCAGCGAGAGAACTACATGAAGCCCTTGGAGTTGAGAAAAGATTTAGTGCTTGGTTTGAGACAAATTCTCAAGGGTTCGTTGAGGGAGAAGATTTTACAGGTGCGTACCTAAAGGTACAGAGCAATCAGTACGGTGGAGAAAAGGAAATTCAAGACTATAACTTGTCTGTCGATATGGCAAAGCATATCTGCCTTATGAGCAGAACGGATAAAGGTAAGGCTTGCAGGCAATACCTTATAGACGTTGAAAAGGCTTGGAACACGCCGGAACAGGTAATGGCAAGAGCGCTAAAGATTGCTAATCAGACAATAGATAGTTTGAAAGAGAATAACATAAAACTTATCAAAGCTAATGAGAGAATGAAGCCGAAAGAAATTTTTGCTGATGCTGTGGCTACGAGCAAGACTTCAATTCTTGTCGGAGACTTGGCGAAGCTGATATGTCAGAACGGCTACCAAATAGGACAGAAGCGGTTGTTTGACTGGTTACGCAACAACGGATATTTAGTCAAGAGCGGAAGTTCTTACAATATGCCTATGCAGAGATATGTTGAACAGGGCTTATTCGAGGTCAAGGAAAGCAACGTGCAGAATCCGGACGGAAGTGTAAGGACTACACGCACGACAAAGGTTACAGGCAAAGGACAAGTTTATTTTGTTAATAAGTTTTTAGGGAGAGGATAATGTCAATTCTAAGCATTTTGTGCGCTGCATGTATATGCGTTGCACCGACAGCACTCAACTACATAGAGAAGCCGATATATGGTCTTGTTGAGGAAGCATCGGACGAATGGCAGACATTTGCCATAACTGCCTACTGTGGTTGCGAGAAGTGTTGTGGAAAGAATGACCGAATAACTGCAACAGGAACTTATGCCGTTGAGGGTGTTACCATAGCGGTAGACCCTACGGTTATTCCTTACAACTCACTAGTGGACATTGAGGGAATCGGAACATTTGTCGCTGAGGACTGCGGTGGTGCAATCAAGGGCAACAGGATTGACATATATTTCGAGGAACACGCTGACGCATTGAAGTTTGGCGTGTGGGAGGAATGGCGAGTGAGGGTAAGAGAGTGAAACAGCCAAAAAATTGACGTATAAGCAGAAAGTTATTGTATCGTCGCACAGGCTTAATGCAAATGACTGGATGTTGGAGAAAGAGACGGATTTTTACTTGTACCTTATGAGTAAAGACGGAGCCAAGAAGAAAATTATAGACAAATTTAAAAGGAGGTAAAACGTGATGGTTATTACAGACTTAAACGCATTAGCGGTAAAAGAGCTGGCTATTGTATGCGAAGCAGAGAAAATGGGAGTGATTATTGAGGATGGCAAGATTACAGGAGCCGTTCAGAAGGAGGACTAAGAGGAATGAATATTAAGCTTTTGAACATGAGCGTTGAGAACTTCATGTGTTACGCAAGCAAGGATTTTGATTTTTGTGCCATTACTAAGCTCATGGCGAAGAACGGTGTCGGCAAGTCAACAATAGCCACGGCATATCTGTGGTGCTTGTTTAACTGTGATTATGAGTTGAAAGATAATCCGGTTGTCAGAAGAGAAGCTGACGGAGTATCAGTTGATGATATGGATGTATCTGTTGAACTTGTACTTGATGTTGATGGAAAAGAAGTCACTATGAAGAAAGTGCAGAAACGTACTTATAGCAAGGATGGCAGCAGTTACAAGGATGATAATGCATACTTTGTCAATGACGTTCGTAAGAATTTAAAGGATTTCAATGCATATCTTGACATTGATATGAGCGTATTCAAGATGTGCAGCAATATCAACGCATTTCTAAATCAGAAGCCGGCTGAAATGAGAGAATACTTATTTAGTCTTGTTGAGAATGTGACAGACCTTGATATAGCACGTTCTAAGGCTGAATTAGCCGAGTTAGTACCGCTGTTAGAGAAATACACAACAGAAGAATTATCCGCTATGAATAAGGCTACTAAGGCTAAAATCACAAAGGATTTACCTATCCTTGACGGACAGATTAAGGAAAAGGAAAGAGATATTCAGATTAAGCAGGACACAGATGTATCTGACCTTGAATTACACAGAAATAGCCTTAAGGAGCAGATAAGTAATTGCATAGCCAATCAGACGGACACTGACAAGATGTTGGCTGAATATGACAAGGCTAGTGCCGATATTCTTGATTTGAAGTTCAAGCAGAGCGATATGGTTCGCAAGGCTAATGAGGAGAATATTAAGGCTAGGCGAGAGATTGAGGACAAGATTTCCGATAAAAAGTTTCTTATTAAGCAGACGGAAAAGACTATCGGCGAGACAGAGAGCTGTATTGAGCTGTCAAAGAAAACCATTGAGAGTATAACCGGATATCTCAATGTGGAACGTAAGAAGTGGACTGAGGAGAACAACCGCCAGTTTGATGAGAACAGCCTTATCTGCCCTTACTGTGGCAATGAATACAGCGAGGATAAAAAGGAGCAGTTAAGAGCTGACTTTAAGAAGCATAAGGCAGACACGCTAAAGGCTATAACTGATAACGGAAATCTTTACGCAGATAGATTGAGCAAGGAGAAGAAAACGCTTGCAGACCTCGAAGCAGAGTTGCCGGAGCATGAGGAAAGCCTTGGGATGCTGAATACAGCTATCGAAGTTCTTACAGAACAGTTGACGGAATTGCCGCAGGAGATTGATATTACCGATTCAGAAGAATACAAGGCACTTGCTAATGAGATAGCCGAAAAGGAACAGGCTATTCACAAGGCTAATGACATATTGGCGGTCAAGGCTGAATTAAAGGCGCAGGAAAGTGAGCTTAGGCAGCAGTTGTCAGAGTGTGAGCGAAAGATAGCTGAAAGTAACACAGAGAAAGACGAACAGCGACTTGAAGAATTGAGGGCAGAACAGCGTACACAGGAACAGAATAAGGCTAATGCTGAAAAAATCCTTGACTTGCTTGATGAACTGGATAAGGCGAAGAATGAAACATTATCTGACAGCATTAACAGTCATTTCTCATTAGTTAAGTGGAAGCTGTTTGAATTGAACAAGTCGGGTGGTTACAAGTCAGTTTGCATACCGACAGTTGATGGAAAGTCAATTCTTACAACTATGAGTAATAAGGGTAACAGGATTCTTGGTAGGGTTGATATATGTAACTCTATTCAGAAGATTAGCGGTATGTCAGTACCTATTATCTTAGATGATAGTGAGAGCCTTGACAACACTAATCAGAAGAAAGTTGCTGAAATGGTTGATAGTCAGTTGATTATGCTGGTTGTTGATGATAGCGAGAAATTAGAGATTGTGGAGGGGTAATATGAAGAAATCAAAAGCGGAAACGATAGCATATGCAATTAAAAAAGAGTGTCAAAGAACATCTTTAATTGATTGGTGCGACAGTTGGGATATTACGACAGATGAATTTGACGAATTTTTAGCACTTGCAGTAGACAATGCAGAGTCATCGGAAAGTGAGGAGTAAAAATGAGCAAGGCGTTAGATATGGCAAGAGAACTTGTCAAGCAGTTAGAAGAAGCTGAAAAAGCTAACAAAGTACAGTTATTGGAGCTTAAACCGGGCGAGGTATTCAAGATAGGAGAGCATGATTTTATTGTGCTTGAACAGAAGAATGGAGCTACAAAGGTAATATCTAAGGGCTTCATGACAGGTAGTACTGACTTTGACAAAGATACACGAGATTACAGCAAGTCAAACCTCAAGGAAGTTATTGAGAGCGAGATACAGCCTATTATTGAAGCTGAATTGGGAGCAGATAATCTTGTCGAGCATATTGTTGATTTAACTTCAGTTGATATGCAGCATGAGTTTGAGCCTTGCACTTGCAAGGTAAGACCTATCACGTTTGATGAAGCAAGGCAGTACAATGTTTTACTTGTTAATAAGGATTTAGACGATTGGTGGTGGACATGCACACCTTGGTCTACGGAAGAAAGAGGTTATCTGTACGTAATAGCCGCTGTTCATCCATCTGGCGATTTCAGCTACTACAGCTATGACTCCTTCAACGGCATTCGCCCAGTTTGTATCTTGAAATCTAATATCTTTGTATCGAGAGGAGAATGACAATTATGGCTACATTGACAATGGAGATGTTACAGGAACAGATAACCGAATTAAGCAATAAGATAGCTGCGTTTGAAGGTAATGTTAAGACTAAGACGAGAAAGCGTTTTACTGGGTTAAAGGTCGGAGATACATTTGAGCTTGCAGGGCTTAACTGGAAGATACTTGATATTACGGATGAGGGTTATATGTGCCTTGCGGACACGCTTACAGACAAGATAGTATTTGATGAAAATTCTAATGACTGGGTTCAGAGCCAGTTAAGAGAATACCTCAATACAGAATTTGTCGAGAAGATTGCCGATGAGATAGGAGAAGAGAACATTGCCTTATTTAAGCGAGACTTGCTTTCGCTTGATGGACAGACCGAGTATGGCGAGTGTGAAGATAAGGTATCGCTTCTTACGCTTGACGAATACCGCAAGTACAGAAGCCTTATACCTAACACAGATGACTACTGGTGGCGTTTGATTACGCCGTGGGGCACGGCTTGTAATAACGACTGGAGTACTGTTGCTGTCACTGTTACTTCGTCCGGCAATATCATTATGCGTTATTGTGATGACTACTACAGTGTTCGCCCAGTTTGTATCTTTTCCTCTTCAATCTTTAAATCAGAGGAATAGCAGAACATTAAAATAAATCAATTAGAAAGGTAAAAAAATTATGGCAGAGAATACAGCAGTTGCAGAGAAGAAAGCATTTACCACCTCATTAAGTGAGTGGAGTAATGCAATCACAGGTCTTATCATTGATGATTACAAGTCTTGCGGAATGAATATGGATGATTATGCAAAAGAGTGTGCTATGGAAGCAATGACAAGCATATTCAATCTTGTCAAGAATGACCCTAAGACTAATATGGGTAATCTTGATACAAGCAATATAAGGGGCATTGTAAAGCGTTGCGCAAGCTTAAAGCTCAATGCTAGCGCATACCCAAGGGAGTGCTATTTCCAGTTAAGGAGTGTGAAAGTAGGCACTGACCCACAAACAAAAGAAGAAATATGGCAGAAGCAGGTCGAAATGGGAATTGAGGGAGCTGGCTACGATTCGCTCTTATCCAACTACGGGAAGAATGTTGATACAGTTTATCCATATTGGGTTATCAAGGAGGGTGACGTGTACGTTCCGCCTAAGCACAAAGGGCTTTCAATCACCGACCCGGAGTGGGAAGAGAAAGGATTGTCCGACAAAGCTGTAAGAGTTGTATATCCTGTGAAGTTAAAGGACGGAACGGTTACTTATTTATCCGCGGACAGAGACAGCGTAAAGATAAATTTACTGTCCCATGTAAAGCAGAATATGCAGAATGAAACTTTCGGAATAATAACCGGCACGAAAAAGCAGTACAACAAGGAAGTGGAACGCACTCGTTATGACGCTACACCGGAAGAGAAAAAGAAGATAAAAGAGAAAAAGGAAGAAGTTCTCAACGCGTTGAGGCAGTGCGAAACTGTAGACGATATGATAAAGTGCGAAATCGCTAGACCGTTTATATCGGGTGCTTGGCTTGATACCCCAGAGAGCATGATTCAGAGGAAAATGTGCAACAATGCCACAAAAAAATTTCCGAAGAATTATGACCCAATGGCAAGACAGGCACAGGTTGAAATGGACGAAGTTTATCAGCTTGCACAGGCTGAGATTGACGAGAACTCTAATACAGTTGAGTTCATAGAAGATAATTCCAGTGCAACGGCGATAGAAGCAACCAAGGAGCAGTCAACAGAGCAGACGGAGTTACCGCCATTTATGACGGCAGAATAGGAGGTTATATGATTGCTAGTGACAAGGGAATAGTAATGATTGACGGCAAGGGCATGGACATTATAGCTGATTTCGGCGTGTTGACAAAAGAGGTATATGAGAAAGTATTCCATAGTGATAAGCAGTGCTTCGACATGATGCTGAATGAGTTTATTAGATGTTCCGATAAGTGTTCTACCGCTACAGATAGCGATTTTGGTGCAGTTTTAAGGAAAATCATGGAGGGTAAGCATGAGAATAATTAGTCAAGACGGAACAACAGATGTGCCATACGAGCATGTGGCGGTTATCAGGCTCAACAAGAAGATTTACTTCTTTAACAGCAACTTGATTACCGATTCACAGGCACTTGCGGAGTACTCCACCGAAGCAAAGGCTATTAAGGCTATGGAAATGTTGAGAGAGCAGCACGAAAAGGTCGCTTTTTTAAAAACGATAATAAATACTGAAAAAGGTACTTCATTCGTAAGCTGCTTGTCGGAAACTGTTTTTGATAAGATGACACAGAATTATTTCCAGTTCCCGAAAGATGATGAGGTGGAAGCATGAAAGGGCTAAGAAATTGCCCTATATGTGGTGCTGAAGCTGTTGTTCTTAGAAATGAGCCAGACGGATTTTTTATGGGATATAGTTCTGGCTGTCCGAGATACAGGTTAAACGATGGAGTACACGCAAAGAAGATGTTCTTTCATAATGTAGCCACAAAAGAAAAGGCAATAGAAAAATGGAACGAATATGTTGAGAGGTTTTTGGATGAAACTTAAATGTATTTCAACTGGCAGTAGCGGTAACTGCTATTTGTTACAGGCAGACAACGGAGAAACACTTATCCTTGATTGCGGTATCGGCATCAAGGAGATTAAGAAAGGCTTAGATTGGAACATTAAAGATGTTGTGGGTGTCTTATGCACCCATAAACACCTTGACCATAGTAAGGCATCCTTAGAGATGTGCAGAATGGGCTTTCATACAGTTTTGCCATATATGATAGCCAGTAAATCGGAAACACTTACTTACAAACTGAAAAAAACAAATTTCGATATCAGTGCATTTGCTTTAACTACAGTAGATGGCAGATGGACACATACTAACGCAGACGGAACAGAATGCCCTTGTTACGGATTTCTGATAACACATAAGGAAATAGGTAAATTGCTTTATATAACCGACACAGAGCTGATTAAGTGGCGTTTTAAGGGCATAAACCACATTCTCTTAGGTGTGAACTATGACAAGGATTTAGTTGATACCGACAATCCGAAAGCTAATCACGTTTTCAGAGGTCATTTAAGCATTGATACAGCTTGCGATTTTGTCAAGGCAAACGATTCAGACAGCTTGCAGAACGTCATAATGTGCCATTTATCAAGTGAAAATGCTGATAAGGATAGTTTTATTGAGAAAATGAAAAATGCCGTAAATGGGGCGAATGTAGACGTTGCAGAGCAGGGCAAGAGTTGGATTTTAAGGAAAGGAGATGAACCACCATTTTAAACAATTGGAGTGATATAAAAGAACTGATGGATTGCTTTCCAAGGAGCGTTATTAACCATAATGGAGAGCTTATAGTGCATATCGTAAGTAACACATATTTTATTTTAAGAGATTGTAACGACAAGGAAGATGTTAAATGCAAGGTTTTAGAGTGGCTTTCAAGACCTGCTTACAAAACAGAACCATACGGCATAAAGCGAAAAAATGATGAATTTCACAGTTTTATCCTTGCAGGAATAAATGATTACCTTGGTACAGATTTTTCGGAGAAAGATATGGAGAAGATTTATACATACTTAGGCAATGCTTGCAATCACAAAAAGACATTGAAATTCATTGAAAGTGGCTACGATATGAGTATTTTGAAAGATGATTAAGGAAATAAAAATGTGTGTCTGTTTTAGAAAGGAGATTATGTGAACATTGATGAATTTATAGAACATACAAAAGAAAAAGCAAGAGAGCATAGATACCATGCGGATTTCTTTGAGAGTGATAACCCTATGAATACAGTTTGTATTAAAAGTGCAGAAGATTGCGAGCAGTTAGCTGAATGGCTTGAAAAATCCAAAGTGTATCAGCAGTTAGAGGAACGGCTTAACAAGGTGTATGGAGATTGCGATGGCTTGTTACTGAGAGTGGTAGAAATGCTTGAGAAGCACCCATGCGTTGACATGACAAACAGCACATTGAAGTCACGGCTTCTTACCGATGAAGATGTCGACAAATGGGAGGAATACAAGCAGTCAGAAGAACAGGGCAGACTTATCAAGTTGCCTTGTAAGGTGGGAGATACAGTATACGGAATATCAATGGGAAAAATTATTACCCTTATAGTAAATGAAATTTCAATATTTTGTATGAAAGGTGAGAAGATAATTAATGTAAAATGTCAAAGCAGTGATGAGTTCAGAAATTATGTTGAAAGGGAATTCGGCAAAACAGTATTCCTCACAAAATCCGAAGCAAAACTGAAAGAATTGAGAGGTGGAGAAAATGAGTAAGCTTCTTGAAAGCGTAAACAAGCGTGATTTTGATAGAAGAATATCGGAAGTTGTTGAAATGCTTGAGGAAAAACAGCTCTACGGAACTATCAGTCTGATAAAAGATTTGAAACATTGCCTTGACTTAGCTACAGAAGAAAAGACGCACACCTGCAATTGCAAGCATAACAGCAATTCAAGAGATGATGAGCCTTGTTGCAGATGTGACAACAGAATGACTAATGCCGACAGGGTTAGAAATATGTCAGATGAAGAGTTGGTGGAATGGCTTACGAACATGTGCGATATTGAAAGACACGAAGAACCATATAAGTCAATCTATAACCTTGATACCGGGCAGGAAGAAGAAATTCATGACAGTTATGGAGATTTACTGAAGTGGCTTCAATCAGAAGCGGAGGAAATCAGCGTAAGGAGCTAGACGAATGAAATGTTGTCGAGACTGCCCTAACAGAGGTTGTGGGGCGTACCACGATAAATGCGAGAAGTACCAAGCAGAAGTAGCAAACAACCACGGAACTAATGCAACTCGAATAATCGAGAGTGAAAAGGATAGCATGAGCTTTTTGTATCGGGAAAACAAGAAACTCATGAGAAAATGGGATAAGCGAAGGAGATAAGACAAAGAAAGCGTGAAATAATAATGAATTTAATAACCAAAGAGGTTCTGTATGAACTTTATGTAGCGCGTGGCAAACCTATGTATAAAATAGCCGATGAATTAGGTGTTGCAGTTGGTTCTGTATATAACTATATGAAAAAATTTAATATAGAATCAAGAACCGCAAAAGAATGCCTTAATAGATTAAAACAAAACGGGTGGGAGTATCCTGAATCTGCAAGAAAAGCTATAAGCAAAGCGCACAAAGGCAAGGCCGTTTCAAAAGAAACAAGAAAGAAAATGTCTGAAAGCAAGAAAATTCACGGCATAGGGCATAGAAAAAAGAGAGCAGACGGATACATATCTATATATTTTCCAGACCATCCAAAATCAACGATTGACGGATATGTAATGGAACACGACCTGATTATGGAATGCTTAATAGGTAGGCAACTAAAAGATGATGAAGTAGTACATCATATCAATGGCATTAGAGATGATAATAGAAAAGAAAACTTAAAACTTATGACATTTAAAGAACATGCAAGATATCACATGTTAAAAAGGTATGAATTAAAGAAAGGTGGAATGACTTATTAATAAAGTGATTTTAATGGGAAGATTAACGAGAGACCCGGAAATCAGAACAAGTGTTGCAACCAACACTACAACAGCAAGGCTTACACTTGCGGTTGACAGGAGATTCAAAAAGGAGGGCGAACAACAGACAGCAGATTTTATCAACTGCATAGCGTTTGGCAAGACAGCGGAGTTCATTGAACGATACTTGCATCAGGGTACTAAGATAGCGGTTGTCGGACGTATTCAGACTGGCAGTTATACCAACAAGGACGGACAGAAAGTCTACACAACAGATGTTGTTATTGAGGAGTGTGAGTTCGCAGAGAGCAAGAACGCTAACGGCAGCAGCCCAAGCCAGCCGGCTTCGAATATGGCTGCTCCAGCAATGGCAAGTGACGGCTTCATGAATTTGCCATTGGGTGTAGAAGATGAAGGTTTACCGTTCAACTAAGGAGATGGGGCAGCATGACAAAGCAAAAGAAATGTAGCACATGTAAATACAGTTGCCGTATAAGCTTTGAGGGTGGCGACAGATTCTGCCAGTACATATTGATAACCGGGCACAGAAGACCGTGTCCGGGAGGTAATGAATGTACGGTGTACGAGAAAAGCAAGCGACTAAAGGAATACAATTTTGGCGATTGAACTAGGAGGGGATAATTTGGGCATTCTGGAAGCAATTGAAATTCTTCGTGATGAACAAAAACTGCTAATAAATGCAATAGCAGTATACAGTAGCGATTACTTGGGATTGAGCAAAGCGAGGGAAAGAGAGCTTACAATGATAAACAAAAAAAGAATTGAAGCTATTAACATGGCAATCGAAGCACTGGGAGGTAGAGAAGATGAAGTCTAAGAATGGTAATATGAGTGCATTTATTTATGGCAAGCCGACAGGCGGTAGCCGTTACGTTGGAAGCAAGAAGAAGCGTAAGACTACAAGGATTAACAAGAGTAAGAAGGTGGTTTCGTGACAGAGAGCGAAGCAGTAGAAAAACTGAAAAATATGCGATTGTTTATGCAGATTGAGGATGAGAACAACGACTGCAAGTTTACAGAAGATGATTACAAGGCTAACGAAATGGCGATTAAGGCACTTGAAAAGCAGATACCGAAGAAACCTACGAGAATAGAAAGGAGTGCTATGGGATGGGAGTATAAGGACTACTATTGCTCTTGCGGAAAATTCGTAGGACCTGAACCGCACATAAAATCAATATTAGAAAAGGGCGAAGTACCTGTGAAATATTGTGATAATTGTGGTCAGAAGTTGGATTTTGGAGAATGAAGTATGAAAGATTATTAGATTGGAGCGATGAAGAATGAATGAAGAATTAAAGCCGTGTCCGTTTTGCGGTGGGAAAGCAGAAATTATAATCTTTAATACTGAATATGGAACAGTAACTGTCGGCTGTACTAACGAAGAGTGCGATGTTACTATGGGGAAAGCGTTTTTCACCGACGAAGAAGCTATTCAACACTGGAACAGGAGGGTGAACGATGAGGCTGATTGATGCAGATAAATTGCGAACTATATTAACTGATGAAGAATGTCCCTGTGCGTTGCAGACGGCATTAATTGGAATTATTGACGCACAACCAACCGCCTATGATGTTGATAAAGTTGTGGAACAGTTGAAAGAATTAAAGAAGTATAATCTTAATTTAGCAGACGGTATGTTAGATATGCAATCGCATGGATTAGGTAGGCATTTTATATGTTTAGAAGATGCAATCGAGATTGTAAAGGCAGGTGGAATAGATGGCAATTAAACCGATTTTATTCAAAACCGAAATGGTACGGGCAATTCTGGACGGGAGAAAGGCTTGTACAAGGAAAATTTTAAAAGGCGGGATTCCATTTGATGAGAAAGCGGAATATTGGAATGTACTGAAAAAAGGAGAATGGAGCGGTCCTATATGTGTAGAATACTTTATGAAACAAGGCTCACCGTATAAGCCGGGCGATATCCTGTACGTTCGGGAAACATGGAGCTTAAGATTCGATGGAGAAAAGTGTTTCTATAAGGCGGATAAGAATACATTCAGAGAAGAAAAATGTCTGCTTGATTATGACGATGTAAGGTGGCACCCATCAATCCACATGCCGAAAGAAGCCGCACGCATTTGGCTTAAGGTTATGGATGTGAGGGTGGAGCGGCTTAAAGATATGACAAATAATGACGCTTTGAAAGAAGGTGCGGAAGGTGTCAGATGTGACCATGCCGGTTCAGGAGCCTATGGATGTACGGATTGCATGAATACTGGATGGTTAGAACCACCAATAGTGGAATTTGTGCAGATTTGGGACAGCACCATCAAGAAATCCGACATTGACCGCTACGGATGGAATGCGAATCCTTACGTTTTCGTGATAGAATTTGAGCGGTGTGACAAGCCAGAAAGCGAGGGATAATATGGCAAGAATATTTAGATTTAGTGGCTATTTAGTTTCCAATCGTGAAGATATTTCACTCGAAGATATATATGATGAGATAAGTGATACAGGATATGCCGAAAATTGGCAACAGTTACATATCGAACAGTCGGAAGAATTTAATCTTGATGGCGAAGATAAGCCAAACTGTGACCTTGCGTTACTCACAAGGCATTTTAAGGCAGATAACATCAATACAGAATTTGACAGACCGTTACCGCAGAAAGGCGAGGAATATAAGCATTTTAAGATTGGCAAGATTGTTACTGTTATCGGCATATCAAGACATACTGAAACAGAAGAATTGACAGTTGTCTATGAATATGAGGGAATGATTTGGAGTAGACCACTTGAAATGTTTATGAGTGAAGTTGACAGAAAAAAATACCCGAACGCAGCACAGAAATATAGATTTGAAAAGGTAGAGAGTGAGGAGCAGTGAATCAAAATATTAGGCAGGCGAAAGCCATAGAGCAGAAGAACAAGGAGAAACTCATGAAAGTCAATCCCAAGCTTGATAATGAAAGCGGCATCTACTTTCTTACAAGGGTTGATGAGAATTGTTTCAAGTACGCATACATCGGACAGGCGGTGCATATCCTTAGCCGATTAGCCCAACATCTTGTGGGCTATCAGCACATAGACCTCTCGCTCAAGAAGCATGGGCTATATGACTTCAAGAGCAATCCTTACGGCTGGAAGATAGGATTCTTGCATTATCCGATTGCCGAGCTTGACAAGTGGGAGCAGCATTACATCAAGGCATACGCTGATAACGGCTACCAGCTCAGGAACAAGACGAGCGGTAGCCAAGGCGAGGGCAAAGCACAGATTGACGATTACCGCCCAGCTAAGGGTTACAGAGAGGGCATACAGCAAGGCAAAAAGGTGTTAGCTAAGGAATTATCGTCTATCGCAGAAAAACACCTTAAAATCGAAATTAGAGACGATAACAAGCATAACAAGGTATCGCAGAAACAGTATGAAAAATTTATGGATTTATTGAAAGTGGGTGAGAGCAATGCTGATTCCGGCAGTTAAAGCTAAAGAGTTTGAGAAGTTTGGCTTTAAGAAATGCAAGGGCGAATATGGTAAGCAGGGTTGTTATTACTTGTGCGTAGCAAGAGGTGTGCAAAATGCTTTTTGTGAGTGATGTGTATTTTGGTATTAATGACTGGGATGATAACGACCCAAGAATCCACAAGGACGCAAATTGCAGATACAGAGACAACAGAACTTACCTTGACATTATCTATGAGTTAATCAAGGCAGATATGCTTAAAAGTGATTGTACGAAAGTGGGTGGTAACGATGAAGATTGAAACTACTGATATTGAAGTTCAGGATTATGTCAAGAAGCTCGTGAACGTAGTCACTAAGACAATAGTTGATTCATTTGAAAATCTGACTATAGAAGATGTAAATATGTTTAAGTTGGGTTACAACAAGGCTGTTGATGACACTATAAAAGCTATCAAGGAAGAATATGCTTTCACAATCTTAGAAGAAGAAAAGATTGACGAAATAGCCGAACAGTTGAAAGGAGCGAAACAGAATGAAGATTTTAAGCAAGAAGAAATACAATAAACTCTTTGATGATTGTGAGAAACTACAGGAAAAAGTAGAAGAACTCAAAAGAATAAATGAAAGCCTTGGAAAAAAGTTGGAAGATAAAAAGACAAGTTGCAAGCTGAACAATGGTAAGGATTTCTGCTTTAAATGCCAAAACTCTTACAGATATAAGACATATTGGGGAATTACAGAAGTCGAAAAATGCGGTTGCTTGCTTAATTTGCCTTGCGAGGATTTTAAAAGAAAAGAAAGCGAGTGATTCAGAATGAGTAACAATGCGAATATAGTAATAGCACAGGCTTTAATGATGAGAATTAAAGATTGTGTAGAAAGAGCCTTGGATAAAAAAGATGTAACGATTGATATAGCTATGACTGAAATACGCTATACAGTTGACGCTTATGACGAGTATTTTCAAACAGGCAGAAAACCACAGTAACTAACTAAAAATCAAAGAAAGGAATAGGTTGTCGCGACATAAAACTGAGGTTTCCTTTTGGTGATTTGAGATGATAGTACATTGTTTATTTGAACAGTCTGGCACATTCAAGAATGCTTTCAAGAAGTATGGAATTGAAGCCTACGATTATGATATTCAGAATGAATTTAACGAAACCGACTATGTTATTGACCTTTTTAAAGAAATAGAGGGGGGGGTATCAAGGTGAGCCGAGTTTGTTTGATAAGATAAGCCCTGATGATTTGATATTTGCATTTTTCCCTTGCACTTATTTTTCAGACCAAAGCCCTAGGCATTTATGCTGCACAGCATATCAATACAAAAACTATACAATAGAACAAAAATGCGAGGCGTCAATGAAAAGGCATAGGCAGTTAAGCTTGTTCTATGAGATACTTAACAAATTTGTTATTGTATGCCAAAGAAAACATCTAAGGTTGATTATAGAAAATCCGTTAAGCGCTAGTGGAATGCATTATTTAACACATTTTTGGTGCATAAAACCTAATGTTATCGACAAAGACAGAACGTTGAATGGAGATTACTATAAAAAGCCTACGCAATATTGGTTCATTGGTTTGCAACCTAAGAATAATCTTGTTTTTGAACCATTAGAGGTAGTTGAGGTTATGAAACAAAGATATGTTACAAGTGATAATTCATTGGGAGTGGACAGAAAAACAGCAAGGTCGATGATACACCCACAGTACGCAGATAGATTTATTAGGCAATATATTCTTGATGAAGTGATATGGAGAAGCGAGGAAACTTAGTATGACGCAGGATGGACAATTTGAATTAACAGACTTTTTAGGCAAGAAGATTGAGAGTAAATCTGTTATGGACTTGACAACTTGGATAAATAGTCAGGGCAAAGCACAGTATTCACAGATTGGCGAGATTATAGAAGAAGTTTACAATCGTGAAAAAGATAGCGGAGAGCTTATTGAAAGGCTCACAAATGCCGTATCAATATATGTTCTTAATCAATCTATGGGATATATGAATTATTTGCGAAAGGAAAGTGAGTAATGACAGACGATACAAAACAGGAAATACAAATAGTCCTTGACTTGCTAAAAGGTAGTCTTACAAGGAATGGCGTGTCAATGGGATTCGATAAAGAGAATCATGCATTGCTATTCTTTGACACGAATACATTCTTGGAAAGTAAGAAAATGGACGGATTCAGAGTTAAGTTAGAAGATTTAGTGAGATAGAAAATCGAAAAGGAGCGGAATATGGCAGACAAGAGAATGTTCAGCAAAAAGTTAATAGATTCGGATGCGTTCCTTGATATGCCAATATCGGCGCAGGGTTTGTTCTTCCATTTGTGCATGAGAGCGGATGATGACGGCTTTGTGGATGCGCCTAAGAGGATTGCGAGGGAATGTCAAGCGTCAAGCGAGGACTTGCAGACATTGATTGACAAGCGGTATATTTTGACGTTCCCTAACTCTAACGTCATTGTAATTAAGCATTGGCGGCTACATAACACCATACCTAAGGACAGATATAAGCCTACACTGTACACTGAGGAGAAATCGCAGATAGGTGTTAAGCCTAACGGAGCCTACACAGATGACCCGGCTAAGATGGTGAGCATGAGCACAACCCAAAGCTCAACACCAAGGACAAAGAACACGTTTAACAAGTTTTCACAGAGAGGATATACGGACGAACAATTCAAAGAGATGGAGCGAAAGATAATACAGAAAGGAGATAAAGATGACGGCTAGCGAAATATATTATAAACGCAAGGCGAACCATGAATGTACATACTGTGGAGCTAAACTGCCAGACAATTACAAGCTTTCAAAGTGCGAGAATTGCTTGAAAACCGATAGTGAAATGACTAAATACGCAAGGAAAATGGCACTGAAAGCAGGATTATGTACAATATGCAAGACAAGGAAAGCACGCCCGGGCAGAGTAACCTGCGAAGTATGCGGGCGAAAGAAATCAGACGAGGTTATGGCACGGCGAAAGCGACTCAAAGCACAAGGACTCTGCACCATGTGTGGAAAAGTACCACACACAGAAAGCTCCTGCCTATGCGAGGAGTGCAAAATCAAATGGAGGGGGTATAACTATTGATGGCAACGACAATAGCTTTTTTGACCGGAACGATATTATCAGCTATGGCAACATTTTTGATAGTGGGAGCAAGCAAAAACAATACAATTATTGAAGCGTACGAAGAGGGTTACAGAGATGGGTTAAATGCAGCCGGAAACGGAGTAAAATATGACGAGGTTCGCTGACAATCTTCGGGTGCTTATGGCAAGACAGAAAATATCACAGTTCAAGTTTGCCAGTGATTTAGGCTTGTCTCAGGCACAGGTAAGTAAGTACTTATGCCGTAAAGCATACCCTAGACCACATACGCTGAATAAGATAGCGACTTACTTTAATGTAAGTGCTGATGAACTTGAATGTGAAAGAATGTGAGGAGTGACACACAATGGCTAAGAGCGACAAGAAGATACATGAATACAGAATGTCGGGTGCGGCGTGGATATTAGATGTTGCACAGAAATACGGCATTGACGAAGCAGTTAAGGAGCTGAAGCAGAGGAACGCTGAGTTTATTCCGCTTGAAGTATCACATGAAGAATTAGAAGCATGTACACGAAGAATAAAGAACAATGTTGTTGATTCTATATGCCTGTTATCAGCAGTCACGCTCCAAGATGAGTTTGACTTTGGGCGTTCAAGATTAAACCGATTTATGGATAGGTTTAATAGCAAGGCAGAATGCCTTGCCGATGACGATGTGAGTTGGGCGGACATGAGACAGACCATGCGTGAAGAGTGCGGCTTGGACTTTAACTGGCGAAGAAAAGAGAGAGAATAGGAGGAATAACGGCTTATGAAGCTGTCGAAGCTGACTAAGCCGGAGCTTGATAAAATTATTAACAACGCCAACTTCACAGAAGAAGAGATTGAAGTTTTTAAACTTCTTGCAAGAGGTAAAACGATAACGGAGATTGCACAGCAAGTATCGGTATGCAATCGTACAGTGAACAGGCGAATTGAAAGAATTAAGTCAAAAATCAGCAGATTGGAGGGGTAATCATGGTGATTGTGACACAGAATGGCAGGGAGATTAAGACAGGCGAAATCAAATTGCCGGACAAGACCAAAGAACTGATTGCATCAATAATTGACAATCAGTAAATATGAGCGTAAAATGTGCCGTAACGCGATAAGTACGGCACATTCTTTTTTAAGAGGAGGTTAAACGATGGAATGTGTTGCGTACATGAGAGTATCAACGGAGAAGCAAGCCGAAGAAGGCAATGGGCTGGAAAGCCAAAAAAGAGATATTCTCGACTACTGCTCCAAGAACGAACTGATTGTTACAGATTGGTATGTTGACGATGGCTACACCGGAACGAATATGAACCGCCCTGAGCTTCAAAGGCTTGTTGCTGACTGTAAGCATAAGAGGATATCTTGCGTAGTGGCTTTTAAGCTCGACAGATTATCAAGGAATATGATTGACGGTCTATATATGATTGAGAAGATATTCCAGCCAAACGGCGTACAGTTCAAGTGCGTACATGATAGCGTAAGCTACGACAGCCCGATGGAACAGGCATATACTCAGATGATGGCGGTATTTGCACAGCTTGACAAGAATACAATGATGTTGCGTATGCGTGGCGGTATGCTTGAACGTGTCAAGCAAGGTTACTGGATGGGCGGTGGCAATCTGCCTTATTGCTACAGCTATGACAAGGATAGTGGAATCTTAATCCCTATTGCAGAACGCAAAGAACAGGCAAATAAGGCACTTGAATTGTATATAAGTGGATATTCGGATGCGATGATATGCGAAATATGCGGATATAAAGGAGAGCGTGTTGTCAATCGTATACTTACAAGTACTGTCAACATCGGCATGATACCATACAAGGGCAAGATATATCAAGGTTTGCATGAGCCTATATTCGATAAGGAGCGGTTTGAGCTTGCTCGACAGTTGAGAAAATCCCGAAGCCTTAATAAGGCAAGCTGTATAACTGAACCGAACCTATTGACCGGGCTGTGTTATTGCGGTGTGTGTGGATGTGCCATGCGATACCAGAAGTGGACACACGGAAAGCACAAGATATATTGCATGTCAAGAAATAAAGCTATGTCTTATCTGCCGAACCACAAGCCGGACTGCAATAATTCGCTTGAATGGGCGGACGATATAGAGGAGCAAGTTGAGAAAGAAATGCTCAAAATATCGCTTGACTTATCATCGTACAAGCCTAAGGAGAAGGAAACGAAGCTTGATATTATGCAGTCACAGCTTGACAAGGAACAGGCAAAATTGAAAAGGCTTTACGGCTTGTATGCGGATGGCAACGACACAGTGTTGAGCATGATTAAGGAGCTTGAAGCAAATATATCTGCGATTAAGGAGAACATTGCAGAAGAACGGAAGAACTTTTCGGCAAGACAGAAGAATACTATTGTGTATGACGAAATAAAAAAACTTGCCGATGTTTGGGACAGCATCGACAAGAAACAAAAAAATATGATATTAAAAACTATAATTGACAAGATAATCATTGTCAACGGAAATATTGAGATACAATTAAAGAATTTTTAGCACTTACTGTATGCGGTGCCGATGATAGCCGGCGAGATAAAAAGATTTTTAAGGGATGACGGAATGCTCAAGGTCAGCCGTTCGCTCAAGGAAAATGGATACAGGATAAAGAAGGCGTCCGATGAGCTGGTATCACAGAACGGAAGGGAGGCAACGATAGAGGAGCTTGCGGCAGCCACGGAGCTGTCGGTTGAGGATGTGGTTATGGCGCTTGAGGCGAATACGGATGTTGAGTCGATTTACAGGACGATATATCAGAATGACGGCAATGAAGTATATCTTGTGGACAAGCTGTCCGGCAGCAGCGGGGATACCGTAAAGGATGAATTTGCCGGAGCACAGGAGCAGCTTCTCAATTCTATTTTACTGGAACAGCTGTTGGCGGAGCTTGATGAGCTGGAGGGAAAGCTTATTATGCTCAGGTATTTTAAGGAAATGACGCAGACACAGGTGGCGGACAAGCTTGGAATCAGTCAGGTACAGGTCAGCAGGCTTGAGAAAAAAATACTCAGGAAGCTCCGTGGGTATATAACGTAATAGCCGGATAAAATATCAATGTATAAATAAAATCCTCATAGGAATAATAGCATTATGTAACAGCATTATTGGAAATGAGGATGAGTATGGAACAGACGATATATATTAAACTTAACAAAAGCGCGTGTGTTGATGGAACAGATGTTTTTATAAGTGATATTGCGGGCGTGTACTGTGAGAACAGGAATATAGTAAACAGAGTGAAGGCTATAAAGATATTGAAGCTGCAGGAAGATAAAAAGAGAAGATATGTAGTGAGTGTACTCAAGGTGATTGAATGTATTTCAAAGGAATTTCCGGGTATCTGTGTGGAGAGTGACGGAGAGCAGGACATTGTCATAGAGCATAAAGATTTAAAAGGTAAGGGTAAGGCTTCCGAATATGCAAAGGTGTTCTTTATCTGTCTGATTACATTGCTCGGAGGCGGCTTCGCAGTGATGGCGTACAACAACGATGTCGGAATGGCGGACATGTTTTCAAGAATATATGAGCTGGTATACGGCGATGGGAATACAGGCGGAAGGATTCTTGAAATCACATATTCAATAGGTCTTGCACTAGGGATTATCGTATTTTATGGTCATTTTGGAAGCTGGAAATTCGGAAAGGATCCGACCCCTCTTGAGGTTGAGATGAGGCTCTATGAGGATGACATTGATACGGCGATGATAAAGCAGAGTGAGAGGGAGAAGAATGAAATTGATGTGGATTAAGAAAATCCTTCTTGCTGTCATAGGCTTGAGTGCCGGAACAATGGTCGCCGCGGGCTTTTTCGCCTTCATAACCGCGATTGGAGTGGTCACAACCTACGCGCAGAGGACAAAGACGGCAGTCTATATAAAGACGTATGAAAATACACTGGCAGCGGGAGCGATTCTTGGAAATGCATGGTGGTCATTGGGGATACATTTCGGAATGTCAGGAGCCGGAATTGTATTTACGGCTGTATCAGGTCTGTGTTACGGGATATTTGTCGGTAGTCTGATTATCGCACTTGCCGAGACGATAAAGACGATTCCGGTCTTTTTCAGGCGGGCTAAGATAACAATGGGGCTTCCGGTGATCATAATTGCGCTCGCGCTTGGAAAATGTATAGGAAATCTATTATTTTATTTACTTGGAATGAAGATATAGTAATAAAGCATAAAGAAATTATTCCGGTATTGTTTTTTTGTGATTTTATAGTTATAATTATTTGTGAGAAAGTTTTTTAACAGGTAAAGATATTTAATATTTAATATTTTATACGTGTATACGGATTTAGGCTATACAAAAGAACCGGAATGGGAGGCTCTTTATGTACGAAAATGAAAAGAAATTCTGGTCGGATATGGATGGAATTTTTCCTGAGCTGGTTAAACAGATGGCATCGCTTGCGAAGAAATCATATTATTCAATCACAAATCTGAAAAGCGGTATCACATGGTGGTCCGAGAGTACGCTGGAATATTTCGGGCTTGAACAGAATTATACTGCCATTGGGAAGGAAAAGACCAAGAGAGAACTGCACCCGGATGATGTTGAGACTTTTAAATACTGCTTCGGACGGCGCGTTGAGGGAAATGACCTTGACAAGTCATGGGAATATCGTGTTAAAGACGGAGACAAGTATAACCGCTTCAACGCTATGTCGAGGATGATCAGTGATAATGAAGGGAAACCGCTTTTACTTATAACCAGATTCGTTAATTATGGTTTGTCTGATGAGGTGGATACAGTTACGGGGCTAAGGACAGAAGCAGTTCTGACACGTCAGCTTAATGAATATATATCGGAAGGCAGAAGGGGTGCACTGCTCAAGGTAAACCTAGACCAGTTCAGCCATATCAGCGTGATGTATGGTGCGGCGTTTGGCGATAAGGTACTCAACTGTGTGGCTCAGCTGCTTATTAACATATTGCACGATAATTCTAATATCTACAAGCTTTCAGGTGTGAAGTTCGTGTTGGCGCTTGGGGATATACCGCGAAAGAAACTCCGGGAAATCTATGAAAAGATAGAAGATGCCATGGAGAATAATGTCGAGGTTGAAGGCAAGAAGATTCCGCTCAAGATTTCGGCAGGTGCTGTGTATATAGAGCCATACATGACGGATTCGAATGCTGTGAGAAGCAGACTCACGTATGCAGTTAATCATTCAAGATATGAACATCATGGAGAACTTGTCATTTTTAATGATGAGATGGGAGGAAAAGATAACCAGCATCAGTTCGAGCTTATTGCACTTATACATCAGTGCGCAACGAGTGATTTCGATGGCTTTAAGCTATTCTATCAGCCGATTGCAGATACGAAGAATGGAACTATACGCGGCATGGAGGCACTTATACGTTGGGAGAAGGAGCCGTATGGAATAATTTCACCGGGAATATTTATGGAATGGCTCGAGGAGGATCCTTGCATATTTGACCTGGGCAACTGGATTTTACGCACGGCTCTTAATGATATAAAGAAGGTAAGGGATGAGCTCCCCGGCTGCTTTGTCAATGTCAATGTCTCCGCAGCACAGCTTGAGAGAAGGGAGTTCCGTCAATCGGTAATGAATATCTTGTCGGAGACCGGAGCACGCCCTGAGGAGCTTTGCCTTGAGCTTACTGAGCGCTGCAGGGATTTGGATGTGGACTTTCTGAAGGGCGAGGTTGATTTTTTTCATTCTAAGGGAATTAAGATTGCGCTTGATGATTTTGGAACAGGTAACAGTTCACTCAGTCTGGCACTTGAGCTGCCGTTTGATGAGCTTAAGGTTGATATGAGCTTTATAAGGGATATCAAGGATAAACCGCAGAATCAGGCTATGGTGCAATCAATAATAGACTATGCTAAGAGGACGAAGACAGAGACGTGCATAGAAGGCATAGAGAACCGGGAGGTAGATGATTATATCAAGAAGTTCGGTGCGACCTGGCATCAGGGCTACTATTATTCTAAGCCGGTACCGATTGAAAGCATTGAAAAGCTTATACGTAAATAGTGTTTTCGGGGAAGACTGCTTCTGAATGAATAAGAACTTATAAAAAAGGGATAATGTAAGTATATTTCATTCAGGAGGCATCTATGAAGGACAAAAAGACACGTACACAGGAACGCATAGAAAAGAGAAATGAAAGCTACAATGATTATGTAGAACAGGTCACGCCTAAGCATAGCTGTCTGAAAAACTGTGCACAGGCATTTGTGACAGGAGGAATTATATGTACTGTCGGTCAGGCAGTCATGAATATGTATATGCTCTGGAATGACAAGGATACAGCAGCCGCATGGACAACTCTTACTCTGGTTTTGATAAGTGTTATTCTGACTGCACTTAATATCTATCCATCTATTACAAAGTGGGGTGGAGCAGGGTCACTTGTTCCGATAACAGGATTTGCCAATTCTGTTGCCGCTCCGGCGATTGAATTTAAAAAGGAAGGATATGTTTTTGGAGTAGGCTGCAAAATATTTACAATAGCCGGTCCGGTTATTCTGTATGGAATATTGCTAAGCTGGATACTTGGAATTATTTACTGGATATTAATTTTTGCCGGTATAATATCTTGACATTTTACCTCTTATGTGCAACTATAGGCGTATGGGTTTATACAATATAAGAGGGTCATATTTTAGACCGATAGGAGTGTACATTGAATAATTTTAAGTCAATTAAGGCTATTCTTTCTGAAGTGAGAACAGATAAGAAATCTCATTTTAAGCAGACGAGTGGTTTTGTACAGCATGGGAACACATCGGTTATGAAGCATTGCATATCGGTGGCTTATGTAAGCCTTATGATAGCGAAAAAGCTTCATATCAAGGTTGACAGGAAGGCGCTGGTAAGAGGCGCATTGCTTCACGATTATTTTTTATATGACTGGCATGAGAAGAATAAGGAACATTCACTACATGGATTTAAGCATCCATATTTTGCACTCAGGAATGCAAGCAGGGATTTCAGGCTTAATGATATTGAGAAGAATGTCATTGTGCGTCATATGTTTCCGCTTACACCGATACCACCTAAGTGCAGGGAGGCATGGATTGTCTGTATGGCTGATAAATATTGTTCAGCGAGGGAGACTATGTATACTGTTAAGCGTTATGCACATAATGCACGCCAATTTGTGTTTGGATAAGACTTTATGGCGGGGATTTTGCCGGGGAACCGGCAGAAGCTCCGCCTTATGTTTTGCATAATCGGAATATTGTATGTAAGTACCGTATAAGATACAAAAAGGAGAGAGTTTTATGAATTTGTTTTTAGCGTTTGCTGCCCTTGTTGCCGGATTTGTGCTTCTGGTAAAGGGAGCGGATTTTTTTGTTGACGGAGCAGTCGGAATTGCGGCAAGATTTGGTATTCCTCAGCTGGTTATAGGACTTACCATTGCAGCTATGGGTACATCAATGCCGGAGGCGGCCGTAAGTATTACCTCCGCTATTAAGGGAAGTGCCGGAATTACGGTAGGGAATGTTGTCGGAAGCAATATTATGAACATACTGGTAATTTTGGGACTCACGGCGGTGATTACACCTATTGCGGTGCAGCGTTCCACAAGAAGGTTTGAGATACCGGGTATGATTGCTGTATCGATTCTTTTTCTTGTGTTTGGCTACACAGGCGGTGAGATAGTGCTCTTTGAAGGAATTATTATGTGGCTTGTTTTTATCGGTTATCTTGGATATCTCTTCTGGATTGCTAAGAATAACAAGGATGAGGAGAGCGGCGAGGAGGATAAGAAGTGGAGTCTTCCTGTTCAGCTTATTGCGATAGTGGGCGGTATTGCAGCGATTGTATTAGGCAGCGACCTTGCGGTTGACGGGGCCACAGCCATCGCCAAGGCATTTGGCATGAGCGACAGAATAATAGGTCTTACAATAGTTGCCTTTGGAACGTCGCTTCCTGAGCTTGTGACCTCTGTCACGGCAGCCAGAAGAGGAAAAGCAGATATTGCCATAGGAAATATTGTTGGAAGCAATATATTTAACATTTTGTTTGTAGCCGGAACGACAGCTCTTATCACACCTGTTGTTTTCGAGGCAAAATTCGTTGTGGACAGTATTATTGCCATTGTGGCAGCAGTCATTCTGCTTGTGTCCGTATGCAATAAGGACATGAAGCTCAAGCGTCCGGCAGGTGCAGTCATGCTTGTATGCTACGGCGTATATCTTGCATATCTTATTGCCGCTTAGTGTTTGTATGCATTATATGTAAATAAGGGTATAACTGAAGTTATTAAAAAAAAATTCAATGTATGATTTCGGAATTGATGATAGTGTAATATCCGATATCCGGGAAATGGTGATTGGAATGGTAGAGAAGATTAAGAAAATAGGCTCCTCCATAGGAGAGAATAGGTTCGGAGGAATGATTATAAATCTGCTGGGCGTAGCTATAGGTTCATTCATTTATGCCTGTGGTATCAGTCTCTTCCTTGATCCTAATAATCTTGCACCCGGAGGGGCCTCGGGACTTGCTATTGTTCTTAACAGAATATGCAATATAGAGACCGGTACACTCTACTTTATAATAAATGTTCCGATAATGTTTCTTGGTCTGTGGAAGTATGGAATAAGATTTATCGCCTCCACGTTCTTTTCGATTCTGCTCAACTCATATTTCACAAATAAGCTTGCACATCTTGGCGCACTCACGGATGACCTTCTGATTGCGACTATGGCAGGAAGTGTTCTTGTGGGTGTTGGTGTTGCTATTGTATTTAAGAGCAGGGCGACAACAGGAGGAACGGACATTATAGTGAAGGTTCTGCACGATAAATATAAGCATATCAAGACAGGAGTCATCTTCCTGCTCACAGATCTTGTGATAGTTGCGTTCTCCGGGTTCGTGTTCAAGGACATCAATATCATTATATATGCGCTTATTTCGGTGTTTGTTCAGGGCAAGGTGCTTGATCTGGTGTTGTACGGAGGGGATGAGGCGAAGCTCTTCTATATTATAAGTGACAACCCGGAGGCAATCTCGCAGAGAATTATGAACGAGATAGACATAACGGTGACTTTCCTGCAGGGAAAGGGTGCATATAGCAGAAAGGAAAAGCGCGTGATTCTGTGTGTTGCCAGGAAGCAGCAGGGACCGGCTATTGAGGAGATAGTCAAGGGTGAGGATAAGGATGCGTTTATGATAATATCGAGTGCGAATGAGATATACGGAGAAGGCTACAAGAACATTATGAACGATAAGCTGTAAGCTGTATTCCATAGCTGTTTGGAATGCTGCAGAAATCACGATGAATATAATTTGCCATTTTAGGGTATTCTAGTAAAAGAATTTAGAAAGGATGCCCTAAGATGGCTTTTTTATTTCGTTATGAGTGTAAAAATGATTGGAAAACAGAGCGTTTTATTTGATGAGCCGCCGGTCATCACTGCAAGGGCGAGCGTGGCGGGTAAGAAGGAAGGAGATGGACCGCTTGGAAGCTTGTTTGACGAGGTGGTAGAGGATCCGATGGCGGGACAGAATACATGGGAGGAGGCGGAGAGCACCCTTCAGGAAAAGGTTGTGGCACATCTTCTTGACAAGGCTAAGCTAAGTGAAAAGGATATACGCTACATTCTTTCCGGCGACTTGTTAGGGCAGCTTATCGCCTCATCCTTCGGTCTTGCCAAGTATAATATTCCGTATTTTGGCTTGTTCGGAGCCTGTTCAACGATGGGTGAGGGAATGTCGCTTGGCTCAATGCTGGTGGCCGGTGGCTGTGCCGACAGGGTTATTGCTGTAACTTCAAGCCATTTTGCCAGCGCAGAGAAGCAGTTCAGGTTTCCACTTGAATATGGAAACCAACGGCCATTGTCGGCGACATGGACAGTGACAGGCAGTGGAGGCGTAATACTTGAAAGGGCTGTGGGTAATAATGCGGCTTTCTCAGGAAAAGTGTGTATAAAAGGCATAACTACAGGAAAGATTGTGGATTATGGTGTCAAGGATTCGTTCAATATGGGCGCGAGCATGGCTCCGGCGTGTGCGGATATGATATATGCCAACTTCAAGGATTTAGGTGCTGATTCCGGGTATTATGACAAGATTTTTACCGGAGATTTGGGATATATCGGACAGCGGATTCTCATTGATCTGTTGAACGAAAAGGGAATAAATATATCCGGCATACATTCGGATTGCGGTATGATAATATTTGACCAGAATACACAGGATACACATGCAGGAGGAAGCGGCTGCGGATGTGCGGCGGCGACACTCTGCTCATATATACTGAAGCGCATGGAGGAGGGAGAATTTAAGCGTGTTCTGTTTGCCCCGACAGGCGCTCTTATGTCGACTGTGAGCTATAATGAGGGGATGAGCATACCGGGTATAGCACATGGAGTTGTACTTGAGCGGATAGATTAGAAGGATGTATAACGCAGAGCTGTGGCTTTTGTACAGAATATTTTGAAATGTTGTGAAAATAAATATTAGAGCTTGAATGGAGAAGATTATGGATTATGTTAAGGCATTTGTTGTGGGAGGGCTTATCTGTGTGCTGGTTCAGATACTCATGGAAAAGACTAAGCTGATGCCGGGACGGATAATGGTACTGCTTGTATGTACGGGTGCTGTGCTTGGTGCTGTGGGATTATATCAGCCATTTGCGGACTGGGCAGGCGCCGGAGCGACAGTGCCGCTTTTGGGTTTTGGCAATGTATTGTGGAAGGGCGTGAAGGAGGCTGTTGACCTTGAAGGTCTTTTGGGAATATTTAAGGGAGGCTTTAAGGCAGGTGCAGTTGGAATTTCGGGAGCACTTATATTTGGATTTATCGCCTCATTGTTCACTAATCCTAAGATGAAAAGATAAGCGCCGGAAAAGAATGAAAAGAGCTTCCATGATAATTGTGGGCATGCATAATGCAGGGCGTGCCTTATTATCACGGAAGCTCTTTTAGCTTATATTTTTAAAAGCATGTTGTTATGGTACTTTTGAGTGATTAATGTGAGTGAATATCGCACTCGTCATTCAGCTTATCAGGGGTGATTACATAACCTAAATCTGTCACAATATACTGGTCGATATTAGGAATGAGTGACAAATCTTTCTTGATGTATACTGCCTTAAAGCGTGATTCCGGAGGACAGCTGTCTGTTGCTATCTTATTTGAATCCTTACACATCGTGACCTGAATATGGACGTCACATACTTCTGTAGGGACTGTACCGTCCTCAAAATATTCTTTAATTACCTGGCTTCCTCTAGGGTCGCTGTCACACAGTCCCGGTATGGCAAGCTTGCCGGATGAAGCGCAGACCTCAGCCTCCACTATATTATATGGCTTCTGAAACTCAGTGTATTCTAAGCCTTCGTGTGCGTGCTCCATAATATCTTTCCAGATATTAAGCTGTGGCATTGTATAGTAGTTGGTGTTGACAGGTGTACTGTCATCATTTCCAATCCATACTCCGGCAGTATAATAAGGAGAGAAGCCTATAAACCATTTATCGGTGTTGAGCTGAGACGTACCTGATTTTCCGGCATAATACATATTCTTGCTGTCAAGGAAGGTGATATTGTCCGTCACAACGCTCCTGAGTGCACTGTCAAGAAGCCATGCGGTGGATTCTTTTATTACACGGTGGCTTGCCGATGCGGTATTATCTATGAGAATGTTGCCATCATGGTCGAGCACCTTTGTGTAGAGCTTAGGCTCATTGTATACACCATAATTGGCAATGGCTGCGTATGCGGCGGTCATTTCATAGTTGGTTGCACCATTGGTTATACCACCAAGAGCAATTGCCTGATAATGCTGCTCCTCAGGCGTGAGGGTAGAAATGCCGTAGCTAAGTGCGTAGCTGTAGCCAAGCTCAGGTGTAATATCAGTAATAATCTTGACGGCAGGTACATTTCGTGAAACTGTTATCGCCTCACGAATTGTCATAAGACCATGGTATTCGTCATCGACGTTGGTTACGAGCTTGCCTGTAGAATACAGATAAGGCACGTCATCATACACTGTGGCAAGTGTCATCCCGGCTGTATCAAGTGCAGGTGAATATACAGTAAGGAGCTTAAAGCTTGAACCCGGTGAACGAGTTGAGTCGGTAGCACGGTTAAGAACCAGTGAGTGGGTCTTGTCGCCACGCCCTCCCACAAGTGCTTTTACATAACCTGTTGATTGTTCTATAAGAACGAAGGAGGCCTGTGGTTCAAGGGTATATGTTATGTTTTCGGTACCATCCACAACTGTGCCTTCCGTCTCTTTAAGTATATATGATTTAAAATTGTTTATAGCTTCCTGTGCTTCGGATTCCGTTGAAAAAAGGAGAGTGAAGCCGGAAATGCCGAGAGTTGACTGATAAAAATTCAGTATGGAGTTCTCGGTATAGCTGTGGTGCTCTCCGGTCTTGTCCTTTATCTGGATCCGGTATCTGAGAGTGAAATCGTAACGCCCTGAATAATAATCAGGATTGTTTACCGCACTTTCGGCATATTTCTGAAGCTCACTGTCCTCGCATGAATAAATCTGCAGTCCGCCACGGTATACAAGATTGTATGCCTGAGTCTGCGTATAGCCCTTAAGATTCATCAGATCCTGCATGAGCTGGGATATGAGGGCATCGGTATAATATGAATATGCGGTCGAACCGGTCGACGTGTTCTTCACATTCATTATACGGTCATAGACGTTATCGGCCAGTGCCTCATCATATTCGGCTTTGCTTATAAGCTCCTGATCGAGCATATTCTTAAGGACGATGGCACGTCTGGTCTTGTTGTTTTCAGGAAAACGGACAGGATTGTATTTGTAAGGATTCGATGTTGTTGCTGCAATAACAGCACTCTCTGAGATGGTAAGCTCAGACACATCTTTATTGAAATAATTCTGTGCGGCAGCCTGAACACCCAGATTGTTATTGCCCAGGTTAATTGTGTTCAGATAATTCTGCAGGATAGTATCCTTGTCAACACTCTGCTCCAGGATAAGAGCCAGATACTGCTCCTGAAATTTTCTCTTGAAGGTGTCTACAAGACCGTTCTCACTCTCAGCAGAGAAAATATTATTCTTGATAAGCTGCTGCGTGATGGTGCTTGCTCCCTGTGTGCTCTTGAACTTGTTCTTAATTGTCTTGTATGCAGCGCGCACGATACCCTGCGGATCAATTCCGTTGTGTGAGTAAAAGCGGGCATCCTCAATTGCGATAAATGCGTTTATAAGATGCTTCGGCATATCGTCTATGCTTGCCTCGATTCTGTTTGAACCCGATGCGACAAGGGTTTCGACCTTGTTGCCGTTGCTGTCATAGATATATGACTGGTACCACTGCGGGGATACGGCATCCAGTGAAATCTGAGGTGCTGTCTCGATGATTCCGGTGAATGCTCCCAGCCCTACGCAGGTCAGCATGACAAAGCAGACCACAATGCATACAGTGATTAATTTAAAAAAAAGCACAACTGCCTTCCTGCCTATTTTTTCATAAGGAGAGCGCAGAGATTTTATCTTTTTCCGTATCTGTTTTGAACCATAATTCATAGTGAATAACCTCCGATTTCTATATTATAGCAAAAAACATTCTTCAAATAAAGCAAATTATTTCTTTACAATTGATTTTTTACATATTATTCTGGTTTTAAGCTCTTAAAGGAAAATAAAGTGCGTGCGATGCAGTGACAGCTTAAGCACTAAATTAAGTATGGAATATTCAGGAGAAATTATGGCAGATAGTGTAATCTTTTTAAAAAAAGGCGGGGAAGGCTATTATGAGGAAAAAAAATCGCGCTTTCTTGCAGCGGCATACAGAATCAGTGATGAGCAGGAGGCACTGGCTTATATAGAAGCGGCACGAAAAAAATATTGGGACGCCAGACACAACTGCTATGCGTATGTCCTTGGTGGGAACAATGAGCTTATGAGGTTTTCTGATGACGGAGAGCCGTCAGGAACAGCGGGAAAACCTATATTGGAAGTGCTTACAGGCAGGAAAATACATGATTGTATAATAATAGTTACAAGATATTTCGGCGGAACCCTGTTAGGAACAGGCGGGCTTGTGAGGGCATACCAGAAAGCCTCACTGGATGCAATTGACAACAGCACGCTGGCAAGACGGACTAAGGGAAGCAGGATAACTGTCACAACAGATTATTCAGGAGCAGGAAAAATCCAGTATACGGCTGCACAGAACGGCTGGACGGTTGAGGACATAATATATGCGGCGGATGTAAGCCTTATAATCACCGTCCCGGAGGATATGAGAGAAAGAGTTATAAAGGAAGCCACCGATATAACATCGGGAAAGGCGCAGATAAGTGAAGAAAAGAACATAGATATAGAAGAGGAGCTTTAGAGAAACAGTGCTGGGCAGTACTCAGGAATAATATCCGCAATAATTTAAGATGTCAGAGAGACAAGGTCATGGTTTTAATTGCAGCATATTAAAACCATGACCTTGTCTACTGTGTGTCATGCAGTCTGAATTAATTCACGGAAAGCATGCGAGGTTAATTTTCTTTGAAGAACTTCTTTATAATAAGCGGATATGCAACCGCAATCCATAATACAACGATGACATAGCGGATTGTATTGGATATCATTGTGTTTCCAAGCAAGAGCTTGAGTCCGCTCTTGATGACGAGGGCACCTGCAAGTCCAAGTACAACCTTCAATATCTGTAATGCAATATGGCTGTTCTTAGGATTGAATCTGATATAGTGCTTTTCGATAAACCAGCCGACAGAGAAGCCTATGCCCGCTCCGGCTGCCTTGAAACCATCCATGGCAAGGACATCGGTTGTTGCTCCTGTATTTACAAGGTAGTAAGAATAGCCGAAAAGGAATGCGGACAATATCAATATCAGCAGTGACACGAGCATATCTGTGACAAGTGTCGAATTGAAGCTGTCGAATATAAAGCTCACTACAGCACTTATAAGCAGGGTTACTACAAAGCTTACGAGCACATCCTTAGGTGTATGGCAGCCGAGATACATTCGCGAGAGCATGACCAGCGCAATAAGCACGAAGGACATGATGTACACGCCGCATTTTTTAAAGTGGAATGCAATCGAGCTGTAAAGGCTGGCAGAACTCTGGGTGTGGCCGCTTGGGAATGAATAGCCTGTCGCCGTGTCCATGACCGCCTCAACCGGCTTGAAATCCGGATCAATCACCCATGGTCTTTCAATCCTGAAATGAATCTTAAGTCCTTGGACAACAATTCCCGACATGAAATATGAAAAAGCGATTCTGTATGCAAGCTTCTTATTGATACACCAGTATATTATGGCGAACAGGCTGATGAGCACCAGCTCTTCACCAAAGGATGTACATATAATAAAGAAAATGTTGAGCACCCCGTTTCTGATGCTCTCGAGAAAATACAAGAATTCCATAAATACCTCCAGCATATTTGTACAGATATATTATTAAGGATAGTTTATTTAATGATAAAACAATGGGTCAGATATGTAAATAGCTATCACGGATAAAAGTATTTTGATATTTAATTAACATAGTTTTCAATTATACCACACCTGAAATGAAAGTAGTAGCTTTATTTTAAGACTGAATTTATCTGTTCTTATAGTAATATTACCTGTTTTTGGTGAAAATTATGCAAAACTGACATAAAATGTGGAAACGCTTACATACTAAATGTAAAATCAACATGTTGCTTTTAGCTAGAAACAAACATAATATATACACAAAACAACATTAAACAATACAAAACAATATATCGTTAAAAATTATGAAGAAAAAAATTAAAAATAATAAAAATAGTACTTGTATATTTTGTATAAAATGTGGTAGTATGAATGTACCGAAATTAGAATTATTACTAATGCTAATTGAGGAACAAGATTATAACTCTTAATGGGGGGAATCTTGTAACAATCATTTATCTTTATTTTTTTTAAAGGAGGTCATTTCTTACAATGAAAAAGATGACAAAAAAGGCTGTCTCTCTTGGACTTGTAGCTACTATGGCACTCTCTATGACAGCATGTAACAGTGCAACAGGCAACAACAGCACTACAACTGCTCCGGAGACAACATCCACAGAGACAACATCAACAGATTCTACAACAGATGTAACTTCATCCGAGGAGACTACTACCCAGCAGGCTGAGATTGTTAAGCCGGAGAAAATTAAGGTTATGTGGGACGGAACAATCTTCAAGGAGGGCGACAACTATGCTGAGGCATTCTACAAAGCATTAGAGGAGAAGCTCGGCATTCAGATCGAGTGGGTACGTCCTGACCACAGCGGTTATGCTGATCAGATCGGTATCGCATTTAACGATAAGAAAACACTTGCAGATGTAGTTGTTCTTCCATCTAACTTCTATGCATCCTATGCTGCACAGGGTAACCTCTGGAACATGACAGATGCCTGGAATAATTCTGAGATTGCTAACTCAGGCAGACTTAACTCATATGCTGATTCAGTTATCAACACATGGTTAACTAAGGGACCGGATGGAGAAGAAGGCATCTATGGTATGTATCCGGCTCGTGGCGGCGGCTGTGTTACATATGTTAACAAGGCTCTTGCTGAGCAGGCTGGCTACACAGAGGATACTCTTCCGACAACATGGGCTGAGTATCAGGAGTTCTTAGCAGCTCTTAAGAATGTTACAGGTGCTGCTCCGATTCTTGCTGCAGGTCTTGTAACAGGTGAGGCTCCATATGTAAACTACCTTCCTGAGTTCTATCAGGACGCTTACCCTGATTTCTACTATGATGAGACAGCAGGCGCTTGGGTAGATGGATTCACAACAGACGCTATGGCTGCTGCTCTTGACAGATTAGCATGGGGCGTCAGTGAGGGATACCTCGATGCAGATATCTTCAGCAACCCTTCAACATCCAAGGTTCGTGATAAGTTCTATGAGGGAACTTCAACATCAGTATTCACATACTGGGCTGGTACATGGGCACAGACAATCACAGACAAGCTTGCTAACAAGGGCTGGGATGAAGGTGTATGGGTACTTAAGCCAATCGCTGAGGTTGGTGCTTACACAGAGAGACTTTCTCCTATGATTTGTATTACATCAGCATGCCAGAATCCGGAAGGCGTATTCAAGTATTTCATCGATCCGATTCTTGATGGTGGTGAGGTTCAGACATTATGGCAGTACGGTGTAGAGGGTACACACTATGTTGTCGGTGATGACGGCAAGTTCGTATTCCAGCTTACAGAGTCTGCTGCAAGAGATGGTAAGTCATCTAAGACTGCTAAGAACCTTTTCGAGTCACAGTTAAAGATTGCTGATTTCGATTCAGCAGTTTACCCGGATGGAGACCCAGGTGCCGGTACATCTACAACAGAAGCAGCTCGTAATTCGTTTAGCATCTTCAACGAGAATTCTAAGTACGCTCCTAAGATGAACGCTACAGATGAGTCTCTTGAGAACCAGTCAACAATCTGGAACGAGAAGACAAGACTTATCGCAGCTGTTGCTCAGGGACAGATGACAGGTGCTGAGGCTATTGCTGAGTATCAGGCTAACTGTGGAGCACTTTCTCAGTCAGTATTAGATTCATTTAACAACTAATTATCTTCTGGTAGTTATTTGCGAGTGGCTCAAGAATAATTAATTATGTAAGATATGGGACTGTCGGGAGCCATCAGGTTCCCGGCAGTATTTCAAGGTAAAGGCGTTGATAATCTAAATAATTGTTGCTTCGGCAACTTTTCAAATAACTATACATTTTTCGTAAAGGAAGGTATTGCTAATGTTATGTAAAGCATGTGGAACCGAGATACCTAAGAAGGCGAAGAAATGCCCGGGCTGTGGATGGCAGGTAAGACGCGAGGAGCGCAACATAAGACCTATTGCAATAGCTGGTGCGGTTATTTCGTTTGTTGGCGGTATGTTTCCGTTTATTCAGAATTCAGATTATGACAAATTAACCCCTGCAATGAAGTATGATGCGGCATTGGGGTACAAGGTAGTAGATTATTACAACTCGTTCGGTATGATGAACTATGAGCATCAGTGGGTATGGTATTTATTTATGGCACTTCTTGCAGCGTCCATTATCCTCTGTGCGGTTAAGTATGAAAAAATTTCAATTATTACAACTGTTCTTTCAGCTGTAGTATTTGGTGTAGCATATAACAATACATGCGGTTGGCATGGAGCCCCTAATATGGAGGTGGGACTTGGCCTCCCGATTGTAATTATCGGTACAATCGTAGGTGTTGCAGGTGTTTTCCTTGACGTTTATAAGTTAAAGAAAAAGCCTGAGGTAGATCCTCATTTCCTGGGAAATTCCAAGAGCATTTGGAGAAGAATGTACATCTACAGATGGTTCTATGTAATGCTCTTACCGGTTTTGGTTTTCCTTGTTATTTTTAACTATTTACCTATGTTAGGTTTAAGATATGCTTTTACAGAGTATAAGTCAGGTCTTCAGCCTTACTATTCAGGTATAGCTAACTTCGTTAACATGTTCGGACTTACAGAGTTAGGTAAGCTTAAGAGCCAGCAGTTCATGACAGCGTTTACCAACACACTGTATCTCTCAATCATTAAGTTAATTCTTAATACATTTATGGCAGTTCTCATCTCGCTTCTTCTCAATGAGATGAAGAATATCCACTTCAAGAAGACGGTTCAGACAATCATCTACCTTCCACATTTCATGTCATGGGTAGTTGTTGCTTCTCTCTTCAAGATGATTCTTTCAGAGTCACAGGTTACAGTTATGGATCCTGCAACAGGACAGGCTGTAGTTGATGCTGCCGGTAACGCAGTTATTTCCTCAACAGGTGTTGTGAATGCACTCCTGTTAAAGTTTGGTCTTGTTGATAAGCCGGTCAGCTTCCTTACATCACTTTCTAACTGGAGACCGGTATACTTTATAATCAATATCTGGAAGGATACAGGCTGGGGAACAATCCTCTTCCTCGCAACACTTTCAGGAATCAGCCCTGACCTCTATGAGGCAGCTCAGATCGATGGTGCTAACAGAATGAACAGAATGAGATACATCACTCTTCCTGCTCTTGCTAATACAATTATTACAGTATTTATTCTTAACCTTGCTAAGGTTATGAACCTTTTCGAGTCAGTATTCGTATTGTATAACGATACAGTAAGACCTAAGGCAGATGTTCTTCAGACATACACATATCGTCAGACATTCGGTTCAGGTACTCCGTCATACGGTTATACAACAGCGGTTGGTCTCTTCAGATCCGTTGTAAGCTGTATTCTTGTATTGATATGTAACTACGCATCCAAGAAGGTGCGCGGTCGTGGAATTGTTTAAGGAGGTAATCGATAATGGAAGATGAAAAGAAATATGTTTATGTAAAACCGAAGAACAAAATTACTCCTTTTGCAGTTTTTAATACAATTTTGTTTATCATTATTTCACTGCTGATACTTTTTCCGCTTGTGAAGGTGCTTGTCGACTCATTCGACTCAGCAGCAGGATATGGTCTTAGACTCTGGCCTGAGAAGTTTACATTCTCAGCCTATAAGTCAATTGTGACCAGTGTGACTCTTTACAGACCATTCCTTGTTTCATTACTTGTAACAGTAGCAGGTACATTTTTAGGACTTCTCCTTTCAACATTGGGAGCTTATGTACTTATTCAGTGGGAGATGCCGGGCAGAACCTTGTTCTCATGGTTACTTCTCTTCACAATGCTTTTCTCAGGCGGTATGATTCCTACATACATCGTTATGATGAATCTGCACTTAACAGATACATTGTGGTCAGTTATCCTTCCGCTTGGTATCAACGTATATAACCTTGTGCTCATGAGAAACTTCTTTGAGGGTATTCCTGAGTCACTTTTCGAGGCAGCCGAGATTGATGGATGTTCTCCGATGAGAACCTTCCTCACAATCGTTCTTCCTCTTTCAAAGGCAGCTCTTGCAGCTATTGGACTTATGTTTTCAGTTACCTACTGGAACGATTACACCAACTTCAAGATTTATGTAACTAACAATAAGTTATTTAACTTCCAGATGAAGCTGCGTAGTATGGTTATGGATAGTGACCTTCCTACAGATGATACTATTTCTACGAATGCACTTCAGAATGCAGCCGTTATTGTGGCTATCATTCCATTCATGATTTTATATCCATTCTGCCAGGATTACTTTGTACAGGGTATCAACGTAGGTGCCGTAAAAGAGTGATTTCGTAATAGGAATCGCATAATTTGTGTGATATAAAGCTTAGGGTTTCGGGGATGTCCCCCGGAACCCTTTTTTCGTTGTGTACCTTGTGGCATATGTTTTTAATGGGTAAAGTCCCCGATCCGCTCTGTCGGTGGGAAGGCTGCGACCTCAACATCATTACATCAGGCTATGTTTAAGAATAAAAACATATATAAAATTACCATATAAAAATAACATAACTTCAGGAGCATTAAATTGTCGATAAAAGTTAGCACGGAGATTGAAAAATCAATGTAAATGTAGTAAAATAACAATGTATGTGGTACAAAAATACGGAAAAATTGTCATAAGACAGATTAATACGCTATTTTTGCTTTTATAATTGCTGCAAGCCTGATAAGGCGGCATGATACGAATGACATTGAGCTTGCAGCGGACTAAGGATTCAAATAATATTATAACCGGGTAAGTGATGAGAACAGTATGAATGAGGAGTACTGATTAAGACAGAACCGGTTGGAAAAGAAAAGAGGAATATAAGATGGAATTATTGTCGGAAATGCCTAGAATTTTCTGGGCAGGGGATTCAACGGTGAAGCAGAATGATTTTACAAGCTATCCGCAGTGTGGTATCGGACAGGGATTTTCGTTATTTGTGAAGAAGGAGATACTTATTGTCAATCGTGCTGAAAACGGAAGAAGCACGAAGAGCTTCATAGATGAGGGAAGATTGGAATTTATCAAGGAGAATATCCGCAAAGGCGATTTCCTTTTTATCCAGTTTGGACATAATGATGAGAAGAATGACCCGTTAAGATATACAGATCCGCAGACTACATTTAAGGAAAATCTCAGAACATTCATAGATATCGCGCGTAATGCAGGGGCATATCCGCTTCTAATCACACCGCTGTACAGACGCTTGTTCGCAGAGGAGGGGAAGCTGGTGGATAATACACACCTTACATACCCTCAAGCAATGTTGGAGGTCGGCAGAGAGTGCGACGTGCCGGTGATTGACCTGTGCACAATGAGCCGCAGGAAGATAGAGAAGGCTGGGGACATGGCCAGCCGCAAGTGGTTCATGCATCTGGCACCTGGAGAATTTCCTAATTTCCCTGATGGAAAGACAGACAATACACATCTTCAATATGCGGGGGCGGTTGCATTTGCAGAGCTTATCGCCGCAGGAATAGCACAGCTTTCAAGTCCATACCGCGACATGTTGGTGAATCCGGATGATGTGAAAGAGGATGCGGCACTGCTTATCGATTAATAGTATCGGGCAAGGCTGGTTAGAATAAGCATGTATGACACGGCGCGGTTAATAAGCTATTTGATAGCCGGCATTACGTAACTGTCAGAACAAGCCTGTATGCAACCGGTTACTGAGTTTTTTTTGGATAAATATATAACGGCACCAATATATGAAACGAAAATAGATTTCTAAAAAGTTGAAAGGAAGATGAATTATGACAACGAATGAGATTATTGAGAAGCTGCGGGATATGCCTGTTGACAAGATGGGACCTGCAGAGGGAGTTATAGTGAGCTGTGCTGTATGGGAATACAACATTCTTTCATCGGATAATGCACAGAAGGAGGAGCTTGGAAAGCTTATAGTAAGCAAGGCAGAGCAGATGAAGGAGGCGGAGGCGACAGTTGACGGCTTCGAGTATCCGTCTGCACAGAATCTTTTATATACCGCATTTGCCATAACAGGTGATGAGGAGTATAAGAACATTATTACAGCGCTTGAGAAGTCTGATAAGAATATGGGGCTTGCTTTTGACATGAATTATGAGACTTATTTTGGCGGAAAGGAACACTATCATGCCATTACTGTCAGATTTGCCGCTCTTAAGGAACAGGACAGGGATGAAATGCAGGAGGCGCTGTTCATGCTCTCACTTGTTGATGCGATAGCAGCTATAGCACAGCCTGTATATGAGCTCTACCGTTCACTGGTAGACATTTTCCGCGATGAGCTTAAGAAGCTTGTGAACGCAGCATGGCAGCGTGTGAACAGGATGCCTGCCGGCGTTGGAGCAGAGCATGTTCCGCTTTTTTGCAATCAGGAGGCGAATGAGGTTATGTCCCTTGCTTTATTAAAGGCATGTGCACTTAAGGTTGTGCTTGCTGAGAAGTATGAGGCGTATATAGCTTAAGAGAGACATCTGGTTTAACGGTGAAGGGTTGTTTAGGATGGAAAGCATCAGGCATATATAGCCGGATAGCTGAAAATTATGGGATGACGATTAATATATGAATTTCATCCTTGATTTAATATATGATTTTGATGCCGTATGCGGGCAGGTGCAGCATAGCGGTTATTAACGAGGAGTTAATTTAGAACACCTGCAGAATGGAGATTAAATGGAACTTGGATTAGTTGCAAAGACATCGCGAAATGTCTGCATAGAGCTTAAAGATACCGGCATTTTTTATACGGATGTCAATAACTACGATATATATATAAATGGAGTGTACACACAGTCAACCAATCGTGTAATTACATCTATATATGGTCTTCTGCCGGGCACGGACTATAATATTGAGGTAGTGGAGAGTGCACAGGCAGGCGATGCCGGCACAAGAAATGAGGCAAACAAGGGCAGCCTGAGCGTGCACACTGATTTTGAGTACGTTACACTCAACGTGCGTGATTTTGGTGCCTATGGAAATGGTGAGCATGATGACACCTTGGCTATACAGACTGCTATCATGGCATGTCCGGAGAACGCAAGAGTGTACGTGCCGGCTGGAACGTACAAGATAACAACACTTTTCTTAAAGAGCAATCTTGTACTTGACCTTGCAAAGGATGCGGTGCTTTCTGCATTTACCGAGAGAGAGAGATTCGGAATACTTCCGGGAATGATACAGAGCTACGATGAGAAGGATGAGTATAACCTTGGCACCTGGGAGGGAAATCCTCTTGACTGCTTCACGGGAATCATAACAGGAATCAATGTGGAGAATGTTGTAATCACAGGTGAAGGAACAATAGATGGCTGTGCAAGCTTTGACAACTGGTGGAAGGACGCTAAGATAAGAAAGATTGCATGGAGACCAAGGCTTGTGTTCATAAGCCATTGCAAGAATGTCCTGCTTCATGGCGTGACGGTGACAAATTCACCGTCATGGACATTACATCCGTATTTTACGGATAATATCAGATTCGTTGATTTGAAGGTGATTAATCCTGCAAATTCACACAATACGGATGGACTTGACCCTGAATCATGTACAGGGGTTGAGATTGTCGGTGTGTATTTTTCAGTGGGTGATGACTGCATCGCCATTAAGTCCGGCAAGATTTATATGGGCAGGAAACACAAGGTTCCTACCTCAGACATGCTTATACGCCAGTCATGCATGCGTGATGGCCATGGCGCAGTAACTGTGGGAAGTGAGATTGCAGCCGGTGTGCACGATGTAAAAATCAAGGACTGCATTTTCTTAAATACGGACAGAGGCCTCAGGGTTAAGACAAGAAGAGGCCGTGGCAAGGATTCTGTGCTTGATAATATAACATTTGAGAATATCAAGATGGACAATGTCATGACACCGTTTGTTGTCAACAGCTTCTATTTCTGTGATCCGGATGGGAAGACAGAGTATGTCGGCAGCAAGAATCCGTTGCCGGTGGATGACAGAACACCAAGAATAGACAGACTTACGTTTAAGAATATAGAGTGTCATAATTGTCATGTGGCAGGAGCATATATATATGGACTTCCGGAGCAGAAGATAGCTGAGGTTACAATGGAGAATGTCCATATTGATTACGCAGAGGACGCTAAATCCGGAGTGGCAGCAATGATGCTTGGCTGTGATGCCTCCAGCAAGCGTGGAATAGTGGCAGCCAACGTCAAGAATCTTAAGCTTGTCAATGTGTCTGTAAATGGCGCAGAGGGTGAACCTTATGAGCTTATCAATGTTGACTCTGTTGTGAGCAAGTAGAGGTGTATATGCATGACAGATATGCAGGCATGCAAATAGGTAGTATATACATGTTGACATGTGAAATTGAGTATGTAGGTGTAAATGCAGGTAAACATGTATGTGCTGTGCTTGCGTTATGCAGTTAGATTGCACATATTGACACGGGTACAACAATTCTATAAAAGGTGTGGATGGCAGTGACGTGTTGCTGTTATCCGCACCTTTTTTTGATTTAAGGTGGTGAAAAAAATAGCTGATTGATATTTTTTCTAAAATCAGAAAATTCAAACAATTCAAGCAAAATACGTCCAAAAACTTACTTTAAAATAAAGCTTTACAAATCTGGAATAATATGTTAGTATGAACAAGCCTTGAAAAACAAGGCATTAGCAAGACGTCCGGTGCGCGAAAGCAATCCGGAATGAATTGTAAACAGTTTTTTGAAAAAAGAAAAAATTCTTAAAAAAACTGTTGACAACCCTCCGGTGACATGTTATTATATAACACGTCCTCAACGAGAGGAAATCAGTTAAGGCAGTGACTTCTGATAAAGAGGTTCATCTGTCCGGCATTAGGTTTGGAACTTATAACTTACCTGGGAACAGAGTGGTTCGACAAGGTTTTGAAAAAAGTTAAAAAAGTTCTTGACAAACAAAACTGATTATGCTAATATAAATAAGCTTTCACTACTGAGAACGACAAGAACTCACAGAAAGCGACAAGGTTCTTTGATAACTGAACAGTAAAACAACCCTGAAAATTCTAACGGGTTCTTGAAGTGGTTTCTGCTTGAAGAATCTAAGAATATTTCAGAAACGAACATAACCTTAAAACAAGGTAAACAACGGAGAACGAAAACTTCTTTAGAACAAGAAGCCAGAGCAGTTCTGACGGAATTAAACTTTTTATGAGAGTTTGATCCTGGCTCAGGATGAACG
>ERZ836877.209-NODE-209-length-104502-cov-23.983264_pt1 | contig 104502 bp, 72 predicted proteins | sample MGYA00519469_ERZ836877 | MGnify/ENA primary metagenome ERZ836877 (study PRJEB31850, sample SAMEA3708809) | human gut metagenome | biome: human gut; feature: human-associated habitat; material: faeces | place: China | collected 2014 ...
GCCATCTTCACGGGAACCACTACATTGATTATGAGCGAGTCGAGCGTCGGGCGGCTGAGATTCATGGGGGCCGTTGACTCTGACGGACTGCCGAAGCGGAAGCGGCGCTCCCAGTAGTCATGGAGCCCGATGTCGAAAAACTCGCGGGCCGAAACTTCGCTGTCGATGGCACAGAGCCGTTCTGTCATGCCGCTGTTGTTGCGGCGGATTATCTCGGCCAGATAGGCTATGCGGCGGTAAGGCAGGTTGCCGGGACGTATGCGTCCGCGTTTCCAGTTGAGCGATTCCGGGGGCTGAAGGCCGAATTTCGTGGAGAGAAAACGGTGTTCCGAGGCAAGCTGTTCGGCGTAGGGGTCTGCTGTTTCGGCGAGGAATCCGGCCTGACCGAAGAGCAGTGCCTCGAGCTGCATTATATTGCCCGAGTGTTTCAGAAGAATTTTCAGCGGAAGGCTCAGGGCGAGACGTTCCATCGGCTCGCTGTTGATGCCGAATCCGAGGGCGCGGGCGAGCGTGACGTAACAGACCGTGGCCCAGTCGCCGCCGAGTCGGTCGAGCAGCGAGATTATGCGGTCGGATTTCGAGTAGAGGCGTTCGGCCAGCAGGGTTGTCATCCACTGGCTGATATTCAGCGACGACATCGCGGCGATGTCGCCGGCGCATGGCATATCGCCGTCGATGCGGTTTATGAGGCGCGCCACGCTGTTGCGGAAGTCGGGGCTGCAGTGCATCTCGACCTGAGGGATTGTCTCGCCGTTGTGGCGCTTTATGTGGCAGTCTCCGCGGTCGACGACGTGGAGGATCACCGAGTCGTAGGCCCTGTCGCCGTCATGGCCGTGGCGGTGCCAGTCGCTGGCGCTGACGTGCATCTCGACGTCGCCGGCCCACAGGCGGTCGCCGATTCTGATTTTGGCATTGAAGAAGTCGGGCCCCGAGCCGGTGTTGAGGCGTCCCGGGTCGATGACGCGGAGCGGACGTCCGTCGTCGGTGACCATCTTCTCGGGTGGCCACAGCCGGTGTTGCCAGACATATTGCATCAGGGCTTCCATCGCAGGCGGAGGTTAAGGCGCTGTGACGAGCATCCATGCGGCATATTCGCTGAGAACCATCAGCAGCATGAGAATCCATGTCACGTATGGGCGCGTGGCGTAGCTTATCCACGCCAGAACGGCCGACAGGACAACGTAGAACGGGAAGATCCACAGCAGTGTGCGGCGTCCGGGGTCGGCGGGACAGTTGGCCAGCATTTCGGGAAAGGCGAACACCGGCAGCGACAGGAATATTATCAGCAGCGTGACCCACATCGGGACGCGGCGGCGCGGAGCGTTTAGCATTGGCGGAGGAATTGAGAGGATTAATGTTTTTTTTCGGCGCGGTAGGCTTCGACAACGCGGGCGATGCCCTCGCGCAGATCGACACGCGGGGCGAACCCCCAGTCGCTGACGGCCTCTGAGACGTCGCAGCGCCAGTTGCGCTGGCGCATTATCTTGAATTTGTCGCGGTTGAGTGTCGACGGCTTCATTGTCAGCGCGCCCAATTTCTCGGCCACTACAGAGGCCATCTTCGCAGCCCAGAGCGGAAGCCTCACGGGGATGACGAAGCGGCGCCCGAGGGCGTCGGCCACGATGCGCCGGAATTCAGTCTGGGTGTAGCTTCGCGGCTCGCTGATGATATATTTGCGATGGATCGGCGCGCGCTCAAGAGCGTCGTAGACGGCGTTGACGAGGTCGTCGACATAGATGAAAGTCAGTTCCTGACGGCGGTAGCCGACGCCGAAGTCGAAATGGCTGTCGATAGCCTTGACCATCATCAGGTAGTCGCGCTCGTGGGGGCCGTAGACGCCGGTCGGGCGAAAGATTATCCAGAGCAGGTCGGGACGGCTCTCGAGGAAGCTCTCGGCCTTGATTTTCGACAGGCCGTAGCGCGTGTTGGGGTCGGGCACAGTCGCGGCGCTGATAGGCGTGTATCCTTTTTCGTCGCCGGGCCCGAGGGCGCTCAGACTGCTCATGTAGATCAGACGCGCGGGCTTCAGACCGGCCTCGCCGAGGGCGTCGGCGAAACGCCGCAGATAGTCGAAGTTTATGCGGTTGAAATCGAGGAAATTGACAGCTTTCGTGGCGCCGAGGTTGTAGATTATGTAGTCCCACGGGCCTGCCTCGCGCAGGGCATCGGCCATTGCGGCCGTGTCGCCGTCGAAGTCGAGGGTGACGAATTTCAGGCGCGGATCGGCGAGATAGCGGCGCGAGGTCGAGGCGCGCACGCCGCAGGTGACGTCGTAGCCGCGCTCAAGGCCTGTCGAGGCTAAGAAACCGCCGATGAAACCGCCGGCTCCGACAATGAGAACACTCTTCTTGTCTGTCATGTCAGTAGAGGATTATAGGGTCGGCCACAGCGGTCGCCGGAGCTTCTTCGTGAGTTTCCGAGGCAGCCTCGATGTCGACCTCGATGCGTCTGACAATGGTGTCGCCGGCCAGACGTGAATATATGTCGAGAATCAGAGAGCCGTAGTCGGGATTCATTGCCCAGCGGTTGCTCAGCCCTTCCCAAGTCGGGGCGCAGCCGCGGCTGACGAGGCTGAACCGCGGGTCGACGAGCTCTTCGTCGGCCGGAAGGGGCTCGGTTGTGCAGTAGGCATAAAGATGTTGCATCATTGCGGTCACGCCCTGTTCGATAGAGTCGAACGAGGCCCCTTTGAGGCCGCGGCGCGTTACGCTCATGCCGCAGTAGTTGTGTTGGTCGGGACTGACCGCCGTGCCGCCTCCGAAGCGGAACCATCCTGTTTCGAGGATGGCCTGACAGAGGGCGATGTCGCCGCGTATGCCGTAGCGGTCGCCTACGGTAGCGAATGCCTCGGCGATAGCCGGATCGAAATCTGGGTTGTGACGGCTGACGAATTCGGCCATACGGGCTGCGTCGACAACGCGCTCGCCCATAATGGCAACCTCGGCGCGGACACCGAACCAGACCGTTAAAAGCATCAATATCGCAGCCAGCTTCTTCATCGCCTACAAAGATAGTGAAAGCAGACTGCAGTGCCAAATAAATATTTTAAATCTGGCGGGGTTGCCCACTTTGTATCTAGTTTGGTTTTTACGGTTCCTTTGATTTGTTATCAAGGCGCTCAAGAGCTTCGACAGCAGAAATTACATACGGCACACCATTGCCATCGGCATATATCACCGACTCTCCCAGTTTAGCCTTGCGTTCGAGCATAAGTCTTTGAGCCTTCCGAATGCCTTCGAGTATACGGCGACTCAATGCTTTATCTTCTTCTGACATGACTCTAAAATTTGATTAAACAATGTTTTATCGAGGATCTCTCCATTTTCAACTATTGGTCTGATATCATCAGTGTTGTCATATAATGACCAATTGTCAACTAATGGCTCGAATATATCAAAAAGATTTTGAATACCTCTCCAATAGCGTCGATTTATTACGTCGTTAGGAATATTATGGCCGCCAGAACTAACTCTCATTGCTACGCGCTTCTCTGCCTGTTGTGGAGATGGAAGCCAAAAAAACAGAAGCATTGTCTCATAGCCTAAATCTTTTGCCTTACAAATTAAGTTCTTATGGCTGCGAGTAGCCAAAGTGGTTTCAATTGCAAAAGTCTTTCGAACTGATAAAAGATATTCAATCCTTTGCAGCATAATTTTTCCTGCTTCGATAGCGACTTCTTCCGGATTAAAAGGAGACAAGCCTTTAGCTATTTCATCGGCATTTACGAATTCACGGCAATCAAGTATTTCAGGCAAAACAGTCATTGAGGCCGTCGTTTTGCCTGCGCCATTACATCCGGCTATGATATAAAGTTTTGGCTTCATTTGCTAAATTTCAGTTGGCATTTAGTTGAAATCTTAGGGAGCTTCAATCTTATATTTCTTGCTCTTTTTAAACTCGTAATATGATTATTGACAGCTGGTTGCTGCGTGAGATTAATCGGAGGGCGCGACGAACTGGAAGGCGCCGATCGAGGGGGCGGCCGTGGAGCGGGCTACGCCGTAGAAATCGCGGGCGGCGTCGGCGGGGGTGAGCGAGGGATCGCCGGCTTCGGCGGCGGGAGAGTCGGGGGCGAGGCGATAGTCGAAGATATATTCCTCGCGCACAGTCAGGTAGAGCGGATCGAGTCCCCAGAGACATTCGAGGAAGTTGTCGTCATCGCTCCCTTCGCTTTTGAAGAGGCAGCGGCGCACGGTGACAGCCGAGCCTGTGAGGTCGGTGCCCGAGAAGTCGGAGCCGAGGCCGTAGAAGATGCAGTTGGCCATCTTCGCGGTCATCAGCGGCTCTGACGAGTCTTCGACACGGGTGTCTTCGTTGTAGTGGTTCATCCAGACCGAGGGGAGCGCCGGAGCGGCGAAAAGGTAGTAGTTGGCCACAGTGACGTGGGCCATGTCGATCTGGCCTCCTGTCAGGAAGAGCGGCGCCACGGCGGCGTCGGAGATTTCCGAGCCGATGATGCGGATGTTCGAGAAGTAGCTGTTGAGGGCGTAGCGGGCCGAGTTGCGCACGCGGCAGTTGATGATTTCCAGTCCCGGCGTGCCGTCGGGAGCCGCAGGAACAGAATCGGCGAGGACGCCGACGGTCATGTTCTTGATGACTGTGTGGCTCAGGCGCGAGCCGGCCGAGGTGCGTTTGAACTCGACGCCGCCCCACTGCGAGGCCATGAGGTCGAAGGGGATGTCGCCGACGACGTTGTCGAGGCGGTCGCCTCCCATAACTACGGGTGCTTCGGCGCTTCCGAGACTCATGAGGCGTCCGCGAACGATCATCGTGGCCTTGTCGTGGAAGAAGAGCTCGGCGCCCGGTTCGATGGTAAGTGTGGCCCCCTGCGCCACCACGAGCGAATCGAACACCTGCATCGGGCGTCCGGCGCGGAATGTAGTGTCACGCTCGACGATGAGGCCGCGGCGCACGTCTATATCACGGCCTGTCGCCTTGAGCACGACACTGCGCGTCACTCCCGACGTGAGGAAGTCGACATAGCACTGCGCGCTTATCGAGTCGCGGCCGTTACCGCGGGCGACGGTGGCTTCGACGAAGACATAGATCGAGTCGTTGGGGCGTATCTCGATGTTCGAGAACGATTCGCCGGCCGTTCCGTCGACATTGATGCGGAAAGTGCGGTCGTCGTTGTCGCGCAGACCGATCCGGTCGATGTTGATTACTTTCTTGTTGCGGTTATAGACCACGAACTTGAAGGTCGGAGTCGGCTGGTCGGAGAAGAAACAGCCGAGGTCGAGGGTGTCGAGAGAGAACTGCGGCTGGTCGGATGCACTCGTGCTGACCGAGTCTTCGATACACGAAGTAACGGCCAGCATCGCCAATATCGTAAAGAAAAGAGCTTTCAGGGATTTCATATTCCCCAATATAACGGCCTGCGGGCGCTCTTTATTGCTCTGCAAACAATGGTTTTTCAGCGGCTTTCGGCCCTGGCGATGGCTGAGCGCAGACTCTTCAGCTCGCTGCGGCGCCGGTCGATATCGGCTTCGGCGGCGAGGATGTCGTCGGCGAGGTCGTGCTGTCCGCGGCCGTATAGAAGACGTTTGTGGGCGAGGATTGTCAAGGCGCTTTTGAGGTCTTTTTCGGCCGTAAGGTAGTCTTCCATCATGTCGCGGGCTTCGGCATTGTTGAAGTCGGTGAGACAGGTGGCCACCGATCCGTCGGGCAGAGCGAAACGGAATTCATCGGTTTCGGTGCGTGCGGGCATGAGGTCGCGTAGCACGGCAAGCCGTTCGCCGCGGTCGGCGGGGAATTCCACTGTCCGCATCATGGCAATGTCGGCGAGCCCTTCGGTGTCGGCCGGATAGTTGACGCGCATCTCCGACGGGGCGAAGATATAGATCGTCACCTCTCCTTCGGCGGCGTTGCGGTTAGTGGCCCACCAACCGAGCCCTGTGGCTTCGTCGATGACCATCATGTAGTCGTCGGCGGGGGAGTTGTAGGGCATTCCGACATTTGTCGGCTGAAGGAATCCGTCGGCATTGCGCCGCGCCATGAAAATGTCGAGGCCGCCAAGCGACGCGGGGCCGTCGGCAGCGAAGTAGACCGTCACGCCGTCGGCCATGAGCATCGGCGCCGACAGGGCGCCCCCGATGCCGTCGCCGAAGATGTCGGCGCGGGTGAACAGGCGCGCGGGCGCTTCCCACGAGCCGTCGGCGAGGCGGACCGATTCCATCATGGCGGGGTATTCGGCTTCCGAGCTGTCATAACCGACCCATATCATGTCGTCGCCGTTCTCGCTGACATATACGGGCTCGACGATCTCGAAACTGTCGGCGCCGGCCACGACATCGGCCGTGGCGAGCCGGCCCGTAGAAGGGTGAAGCTTATAAGCTCTGAAGAAATCGTCGGCGGCCACGGTCATTGAGTCGAGAATCTCGAGCTGCTGGACGCGCGCGAGCATGTCGGAGGCGAGCGTTATTCGTTCGCGAAGCTGCTCGATGGCGTCTTCATTGCCTTTGCGTGCGGCCGGCTTCAGGCGGTCGAGGATTTCTGTGGCGCCGTCGAGGTCGAGTTGCGAGTAGGCGGCAATGGCGTTGTCGAGCGACTGCGCCGCGGCACCGCCGTAGATTGCGGCGGCGGCCGCAGCAGTGATTATTCGGGCCGTGGATTTCATTGCTGAAGAGGTTTATTCAACCGTGACCGACTTGGCGAGGTTGCGCGGCATATCTACGTTGCAACCCTTGTTGCGGGCGATATAATAGGCAAGAAGCTGCAGGGGGATTGAAACGATGATAGGTGTCAGACATTCGGCCACGGGCGGAATTTCGAGGCAGTAGTCGGCGATGTCGGCCATTTTGTCGTTCCCCTTGTTGATGATGGCGACAACCTGACCGCCGCGCGACTTAACCTGCTGGACATTGCTGACAACCTTCTCGTAGAGCGAGTCGGTCGGGGCGATTATTACGGTAGGCATATCATGGTCGATGAGGGCGATCGGGCCATGTTTCATCTCGGCTGCGGGATAGCCTTCAGCGTGAATATAGCTGATTTCCTTGAGCTTGAGGGCACCCTCGAGGGCGGTGGGATAGTTGAAGCCGCGTCCGAGATAAATGAAGTTGTGGGCGTAGGTGAACATTCGCGACAGATCGCGGATCTGACCGTCGAGCTTAAGCACCTCCTTGACTACTTCGGGAATTCTCAGGAGTCCCTGGCAGACCTCGCGCACATGGGGCTGCGAGATGGTTCCGCGCAGCTGGCCGGCACAGAGGGCAAGCAGGGTCAGCACCGTGACCTGACCTGTGAATGCCTTTGTCGAGGCGACGCCGATTTCGGGGCCGACGTGGATGTAGGTTCCGCTGTGGGTCTCGCGCGGAATCGATGCGCCGACAACGTTGCAGATGCCGTAGACGAACGCGCCTTTGCTGCGGGCGAGCTGTATGGCGGCTAAAGTATCGGCGGTCTCGCCGCTCTGGCTTATCGAGATTACGATGTCGCGGTCGGTGATGACGGGATTGGAGTAGCGGAATTCGCTGGCGTATTCGACTTCGACGGGAATGGCGCACATCTCCTGGATGAGGCGTTTTCCGATGAGAGCGGCGTGCCACGATGTTCCGCAGGCTACGATGACAACGCGGTTGGCGTTGAGGAACTTCTCTTTGTTCTCGACAACACCGCTGAGAACGACGCGCTCGCCGTTGTCGACGATGCGGCCGCGCAGGCAGTCACGCAGAGTCTCGGGCTGCTCGAAAATCTCTTTGAGCATGAAGGTCTCGTAGCCTCCTTTCTCAAGCTGCTCGACACTGAGGTTCAGGGTGTGGATGTCGAGATCGGGGTGGCTTCCGTCGTTGAGCTTGGTGATTTCCAGAGGCTTGTCGCGGCGTATGAGGGCAACTTCGTCGTCGCCGAGGTAGACAACCTTGTCGGTGAGGCCCACGAAGGGGGTGGCGTCGCTTGCGAGGAAAAACTCGTTTTCGCCGATTCCGATAACCAGCGGAGAGCTTTTGCGGGCGCCGATAATCTGGTCGGGGTTGCCGGTCTCGATGACGGCTACGGCATAGGCTCCGACCACCTGCTGCAGGGCCTCGATGACGGCATCGCGCAGTGAACAGTTGTTGGTGTCGCGCACATATTGGATGAGCTGCACGAGAACCTCGGTGTCGGTCTCGCTCTTGAAAGTGTAGCCGTGCTGCGACAGAGCTTCGCGCAGAATGTTGTAGTTCTCGATAGTGCCGTTGTGGACGATCGCTATTGAGCCGTCGGAACTTACCTGAGGATGGGCGTTGATGTCGTTGGGAACGCCGTGGGTGGCCCAGCGGGTGTGGGCTATTCCTATCGAACCTTCGGGCTTATGGTCGCCTACGAGGGCCTCAAGATTGGCAACTTTGCCTTTGGTCTTGCATAGCTGTATTTGTCCCTGAACGTTTTCGATGGCAATGCCGCTGCTGTCGTAGCCGCGGTATTCGAGCCTGTGAAGTCCCTGTATAAGTATGTCGTAAGCCGGCTTATCGCCGAGGTAACCTACTATTCCGCACATATATTAAAAAAGAGGTTATAATGTTTATATTCAACAAATTCAGATACGAAAGCCGACGGCTTGCATGGAATGTCTGAGACGTTTCATGGCAGTCGTCGATGTCGGTGGAAAGAAGTTTGCGGTGCAAATATCGTCATTATTTGTCAATCCGCCAACTATTGCCCCCGACGCAGGCGTTAAAAAATTTAATTGTGACCGTTTATACTGGTTCTCTGAAAGCGCGCTTTTCTTGATTATTCAATGATCGACAGCCTTCTCGCCATTATATCGATCTTGTCATGATAAGCTTTCTGCAACGCCTTAGGCAGAAATGATTCGTTTATCAGTCCGTGCCATTTGGGGACGGATTTTGAGAATCGGTCAAACAGCTTTGCTATTGCGTTGTCTTTCATGCCATTTTCCAGCATGGCCTTCTCAAAGTCATTACGCCTGATGCGCTTTTTCTTCCCGTTGAGCGTCAGAGCCAGCTCTTCGTCGTCTTCGGGCATCGCGAGGGCGGTTGACAAAAGATCATAGGCCGGAGCCAGCATGTAATTATCGGCGGGACGGTAGAGTGAGAAGTTTTTCAGATGCATATCTGCATTACCGGTAAGCCACGAGAATACGACCACTTCCCAGAAGTTGACGACATCAAGCAATGGGGCTGCCGAATGTTGACGAATAAGTTTTGCTATACGTTCGTAAGAACCCTTATATTTGTCTTCGGTGAGTCTTTCAGATAACTGGCACATATCTTCCATGGCAATCTTTCCGCCTTGTCTGGTGCGGTCAATGCGCCGGGTGATATAACAGAGTTCGCCATCGGCGAACCTTATCAGGGAATGGGGGACTGTCTTTATTCCTGCGGCTTCGGCCATATGCATTGTCAGATCTTCGTTCTCCGGAAGATTAGCGAAGCGGTCGGTCTGGGGTTTGAGTATATATTTCCCCCATAGGCCTACGATGGTGAAACGTTGCGCATCGCCGGCTTTTTCGCGTGATATGTCGAGCGATAGCTTTGCCTGCACTCCCGTAACAGTCGTGCTTGCAGCAACGATCTCTCGCGCCAATTCCTTTATGTTGGCTCGGGTATATGGCAACACCGGCACTATTGCCGATTCAAATATTTTGCGGGCACATCCCTTGTGATAATCGACCTCACCGTCGGACAACGGCTTATAGCAATGAAGGCATTTCATAGTCATTGATCAGTTATTCGTTGAATTGAAATGTTGCCGATACAGTCCTTGCAACAGGCAAGCAGCAGTGAGAATCTGTCGCGGGCTGATATTTTCCAGTTCTGCTCCGCTATGTCGAGAAGCCATCCTTCCGGGATCAGTCCGTCAAAGAACGGGAACAGAATCTTGTCGCGATAGGGCTTCTCTGTCAGGGGTAGTGTAAGGCTTACCGGCAGAGCATTTTCTGATTTCAAGTAATCTGGCTCATAACGAAATTCATAGCCCATGTCGTCTTCGGTCAAAGTTCCGGCAAACATATCCTTCAAAAATACTTTTGCCTGTTTCATAGAAGGCTGAATTTAGAATTAGAAGTTTGGTATTGTGATTCTGGGGCTGACTGATTATCGGCTTTCAGTTCTCTTAGGTGACATTTCAGCGCCGAAGAGCGCTAAAACCTGATTAACTTTGTCAAGGCGTAGTGTTTCTTTGCCTTGTTCCAATTCACGCACGAAACGAAGACCTACGCCTGCTTTCTGAGACAGATCGATCTGCGTAAGTCCGTATAGCTTACGCATTTCTTTTACGTATTTTGCTAATTGAGTCATGGCGATATACCCGTATGGGTGCAAATATAGTGATTATATTCATTATTGCACCATAAAGGGTATAAAATTATTGGAATAATTTAGAATTACACCTTTTAGGGTGTAATTTAATAGGAGAGTATGCCGCTTCGGGCGCAGCCATAGAGGAAGAGTTGAGCGTCGGGGCCGAGATTGAAGATAAGGTCGAGTATGCTGAGGCCGGGGATGAAACCGAGCTTGTCGGCGCGTACTTGCCAGTAGGGAAGCTGACATGGTTTAAGCGCCGTGGGACGTTCGCTGAGCGAAGCGTCGCGTCGCGGCGCCTTTATGTCGAGAATGTCGCAGATGACGGCTTCGATACGGGCGTCGAAGCCGACGGCGCTCCCGCCGGGAAAGTCGGCGTAGAGCGGCGCAAACCTGTCGGCATAGAATTCGAAGAAGGGGGTGCGGCCGTAGGCGCTTTCGAGCGCTGTGAAGTGGACGGCCCACCAGTTGCCATGGTCGCTGAGCGCGATGTCGGCCCAGCGGGCCGAGCGGCTCGAATCGGGTTTCGCTATCGGCACGGTGAGCTCGAGGCGTCCGCGCGTGTCGGCGATGGCCATGCGGTGGACGCTCTTGCGGCGTTTGTCGAAAGGAAGCCCTTCGGCCACAACAGCGTCGCCGGCGGCCGCTATGGCGGCATAGCGTTCTATGGAGCCGGCAAGTTCCGGCGCCAGAACAATCCGGCGCCGAGGCTCGAGAGGCCATGGCGCCGAGTTGCAGGGGTTGGTGTCAGATATTTTCGTCGACACTGAATTCGTCGTCGAGATCCGAGAAATCGTCGTCGAGCTCCGGCTCGACGTCGTCACCTTTATCGGCCGTTTTAGAGTTGTCTTTGCTTGGCTTGGCGGGTAAGGCTGCGCCTGATTGCTCGATGCCGTGGAGAGCTGCCATGATTTTCTGCTCGAGTTCGTCGGCGAGCTCGGGATTGTCGCGCAGAACGTCCTTGGCGGCGTCGCGTCCCTGGGCGAGCTTCGAGCCGTCGTAGCTGAACCACGATCCGCTCTTCTTGATTATGTCGAGCTGAACGCCTAAGTCGATGATTTCGCCCGTGCGCGAGATGCCCTCGCCGAACATTATGTCGAACTCGCAGCGCCGGAAGGGGGGAGCCACTTTGTTTTTGGTTACCTTGACTTTCGTCAGCTTGCCGAGCATGGTGTCGTTCTTCTTGATGGCTGTCGAAGGGCGGATGTCGATGCGGACCGACGAGTAGAATTTCAGAGCGTTACCGCCTGTGGTGGTCTCGCTCGGGCCGAACATGACGCCGATTTTCTCGCGCAGCTGGTTGATGAAGATACAGGTCGTATTGGTGCGCGAGATTGCGCCGGTCAGCTTTCGCATTGCCTGCGACATAAGCCTGGCCTGAACGCCGACATTCTTGTCGCCCATCTCGCCGTCGATTTCGCTCTTCGGAACCAGTGCGGCTACAGAGTCGACCACGAGGATGTCGATGGCGCTCGAACGTATGAGCTGCTCGGCGATTTCGAGAGCCTGTTCGCCGTTGTCGGGCTGCGATATGAGCAGGTTGTTGATGTCGACACCGAGTTTTTCGGCATAGAAACGGTCGAAGGCGTGCTCGGCGTCGATTATGGCGGCAACGCCGCCGGCTTTCTGGGCCTCGGCGATGGCGTGGATGGCCAGCGTTGTCTTACCCGACGATTCGGGGCCGTAGATTTCTATTATTCGGCCGCGCGGATAGCCGCCTACGCCCAGAGCGTAGTTGAGGCCGATAGAGCCTGTAGGGATAACCTCGACGTCTTCGATTTTCTCGTCGCCGAGTTTCATTATCGCACCCCGGCCGAAGTCTTTTTCGATTTTAGCCAGTGCGTTGTTGAGCGCTTCGAGTTTTGCCCGGCGCGGATCGTCGGATTTCGGAGCTGAGGTGGTTTTCTTTGCCATTGTTGCGGTTGTTTTGTCGGTTATTTGTTTCTGACGGCAAAGTTAATAAATTTTGCGTGCATTTTTATTGCCCGCAGCCCGTAAAAAGAGTTAAATACTTCCGGCGGTAAACAAACCGGGGTTGGGGGATGTTATAACGACGAAAGCAAAAGTTACTTTTTCCATTGCAAGAAATGTGATAATGATTGGTTTATTATCTAAACGAGGAGACGCCGTGAGGCATCCCCTCGTTTGATTTTATGGCGGTTTTGCTTTCAGTCGGCCGTTTCTCGGCGCAGTATGGTGAAGTTGACACTTCCGTAGGCGCGGTGGTCGGCAAAGCCGGGCAGCCCGGAGAAGTCGTAGGCACGCGAGTGTTCGATGACGAAGATTCCGCCGGGGCGCAGTATTCCGGCGTCGAGAACGAGTCGCGGAACCTCGGCGAAGCGCGGCAGATCGTAGGGCGGATCGGCGAAGATGAGGTCGAACGTCGGAGCCGGGGGGAGCGAGGCGAGGAATTTGAACACGTCGCCGCGGATTAGGCGCAGACGGTCGGAGCATCCGAGCTCACGTGCTACCCTGGCTATGAAAGTCGCCTGCACCGAGGCTTTCTCAATGGTTGTCACTGAGGCGGCGCCGCGCGACAGCAGCTCGAAGGTTATGGCGCCTGTGCCGCCGAAGAGGTCGAGGGCGTCGATTCCGTCGAAGTCGGTCAGGCCGCTCAGAACGTTGAAGAGGTTTTCGCGCGCCATGTCGGTTGTGGGGCGCGCGGTGATATTGCGCGGCACGTCGAAGCGCCGGCGTCCGTATTCGCCGCTGATTATTCGCATAAGGGGAGTATGACGAGTTCGAAAGGTGATTCCATAGCTTCGCGTCCGCCTGTGCGGAAAGCTTCGGAGGGGAACACCAGCGGCATAACCGATGTTACGAACCGGCGCAGCTTTCCGGCAAGCTCTTCGCGCAAGGGGCCGTTGCCGCCGAGATATATGGCTGCGCTGTCGGCTGTGGCCTCGCGGCGCACGCATAGTATGTAGTAGAGGGCATCGTCGACCGATTGCCAGCGGAAAGTGTTGGCCAGCAGGAGCCGTGAGCCGTCGATGGCGACAATGTCGAGTCGTCCGTCGGCAACGACGGCCATAATGCCCGGAGAGTTGGAGCGGCGCGAGGCGGCGGCGAAATAGCTGACAGGCGGGGTCAGACGTGACGATATGCGCGGGTTGACGAATGTGCGGCGCAGGAATCCGAGAGTCTCGCGGTCGATGCCGCTCAGAATGGCGCCTCCCACGGCGGGGAGACTGTCGCAGAGGATTTCCCCGGTGAATCCCGGGGAGGCCGCCTCGACAAGAGAGCGGCGGCTGTCGTCGTCGAGCGCGAGGGCTTCGGCGGGCACGAACAGGCGCGGATCGCCGTCGACGAGGATGTCGACGCGACCGTAGTCGGCCAGCAGAAGAGGCGTGTCGTAGACAGCATCTTCGAGCGCCTTCAGCGCGATCGTCGACGAGGTGTCGAGCTCCAGCCGGCGGTGGATGAAGCTGTCGTCGCCCCCCGGCGACCAGGCGACCGCCTCAAGGGCATTGCCGTCGAGCATCATGGCCAGACGCCAGCGCGTGGCGTCGGCCATGAGCCGTCTGACAGCGAGAGAGGAATCTGTCGGAGCCGTCATCAGCAGAGCCCGAAGGCCTCCTTGACTTTGTCGACATAGTCGAGCTTCTCCCAGGTGAAGAGTTCGACCTCCATGCTGATGTCGCCCGAATAATTCGAGTGGAAATTCTTGACTATCGTCTGCGGTTCGCGCCCTACGTGGCCGTAGGCGGCCGTCTCTTCGTAGATCGGGGCGCGAAGCTTCAGGCGCTCTTCGATCTGGCGCGGGCGCATCGGGAAGATGCCGGCCACGCGGCGCGAGATCTCGCCGTCGGTCATGTCGACGCGGGCCGTGCCCTTGGTGTCGACATAGAGGCTCACCGGGTCGGCGACGCCGATGGCATAGGCAACCTGAACAAGAGCCTCGTCGGCAACGCCGGCGGCAACGAGATTCTTGGCAATATGGCGGGCGGCATAGGCGGCCGAACGGTCGACCTTGCTCGGGTCTTTGCCCGAGAACGCGCCTCCGCCGTGGGCTCCGCGCCCTCCGTAGGTGTCCACGATTATCTTGCGGCCCGTCAGCCCGGTGTCGCCGTGAGGGCCGCCGATGACGAACTTGCCCGTCGGGTTGACCTTAAGATCGATGTCGTCGCCGATGAGCGCTGCGACCTCAGACGTCAGACGTGCCTTTACGCGCGGCAGCAGAACCCGGCGGACATCGTCGGCTATGATGGCGTGCATACGTTCGTCGGCCTCGGCCTGTGTCATGGTGCCGGCCGGGCGAATGAAGTCGTCGTGTTGGGTCGACACCACGATAGTGGTCACTCTGACCGGCTTGTGGTCGGGAGTATATTCGACCGTCACCTGGCTCTTGGCGTCGGGGCGCAGATAGGTGCGCCGCTCGCCGCGCGGGTCGATATAGGTCATCTCTGTGCCTTCGCGGCGTATGTCGGCCAGCTCGCGCAGAAGAATATGGCTCAGGTCGAGAGTCAGGGGCATGAAGTTGGCAGTCTCGTTGCAGGCATAGCCGAACATCATGCCCTGGTCGCCGGCGCCCTGCTCTTCGGCAGTCGCGCGGTCGACGCCGCGGCTGATGTCGCCGCTCTGCTCGTGGAGCGCGTTCAGCACTCCGCAGGCCTCGGCGTCGAACTTAAGCTCCGAGCGGTTGTAGCCGATTTTCGAGATAACGCGGCGCGTGACATCCATCAGGTCGATGTAGGCCGACGATTTCACCTCGCCTGCAACAACGACCTGCCCGGTGGTGACGAGCGTCTCGCAGGCAACGCGGCTCGACGGATCATAAGCCAGAAACTCGTCGAGAACAGCGTCGCTGATCTGATCGGCAACTTTGTCGGGGTGTCCTTCCGACACCGACTCCGACGTGAAAAGATAGTTTTCGGAATTCATTGGTTTAGCATTTTTTTTGTTTGACAATAGGGAGTGGTTGCAAACATTCCAAATTTGTCCACTCCCGTGATTCGGGGCCACAAAGATAGTGAAAGGCTCCTGCAGTGCCAAATTTATTTGCCACTGCCTCCTGTCGGTATGGCTTTGTGTTTTTGATGCTATGTGCTTTGTTAAATTGAGTTAATTGGATTTCTTTGTTTGTTGTTCGGATAGAATTCTGCTTCTATTTATTGATAGATGAAATCATATTGTCTCCGCGCATAGAGCCTGTTGCGGCATCAGAATTACGCACGATGCTTTCGGAAAAATATGGCGTAAGAATTGTGCCGTCAAGTAATCGGATAGACGCCTGAATATCAGATGTAGATGAACTCGCGCAGTCGCGGGACCGCGTGCGGCCTGTGCCGCCGCGTTCCGAGATTGCGCACACTTCCGTGGCTTGTCGCAATCTCAGGGGGTTCCGGCCCGCAGTTGTCGCAAATGTTGTTTAGTAAGAAACAGGCTGTCGTTTGTAGAGGTGTTGGTGTGGAGCTCCTAATTGCCGAACCGCGCCTCCTGTCTTCTTCAAAAAAGCTTAGCTCATTTGTCGGGGGAGTCATAGGCTCAAATCTTATGTTCGTTCTGTTTTGCAGCACCGGCAATTGTAGTCAATCTATGATAATTTGCCATTTGCCGCCCTTATCCGGGCCGATACGCCGGAGGACGCCTTCCGCTTTAAGCTTAGAGAGATGCCGTTGGATGCCTTTGGCTGAGATGCCGATTTCTGCGGCGAGAGCTGTCGCGCTTAGTTTTGGATTCCGGTGCAGAAGTTCGATTACTCTATCGCGTGTTTTCTTAGGTGTCAAGGAGGTGGAAGGTTCTGGGATTATCGGAGCTTCTTCACCGAGGGACAATTCGTAAATGGCGATGTCGTGCGACAGATGGGCACGCATCGTTTCAGTCATGAAGCTACGGAATATTGACAGATCCCCGTCTTCACGGGTAGCAACCAGAGCCTTTATGTATTCCTCCTTGTCATCGCTGAATATGCGCGAGGGGATAAGTCCGTATTCAAATTGCAACCAGTTCATCAGCAACCGCGCCATTCGTCCGTTGCCGTCAGCCCACGGATGAATGGTTACGAGATTATAGTGTGCGTCAAAACTCATTTCATAGAGTTGTTGCATCGACATTGACCTTGCCATTCGCCGCGATGTGTTCAATGCGTCACAAAATTCTTTCAGTTTTTGAGGTATTTTGTTGAACGACATGTATGAACGTCCGCCGACACCGGCCGTTACGTTCAACAGGCGGAGATCACCATTCGCCGACGAGAAATCTCCCAGCGCGGTATGATATTCCGAACCGGTGTTTCTCATCGTCAAAGCCGACAATTCTTTCAATCGGTCGATTGTAATGTCGGTATGATCGCGCGCATACACAAGCGCCCGCTCGTATGCAGCCTTCAGGTCAAGGTTCATGTTCTGCTCGATAAGGCTCTTTCCTTTAAGGGCAATTCCGTTGTCAAACATTATCTGGTTCTCAAGCTCCGTAATAGTAGAGCCTTCAATCGCTGTGGAATGTGTGATTATGGAATACAGGTAAAACTTGTCATAGTCCAGTTGTCGGTCTATGCCAAGTTCCCGGTATCTTCCGACTAATTCTTCTAACGTGGTTTTCATACTACAAAATTAGTATTTTCTTACTACATCTTCTCATTTTCTACCTACATTATTTGTTGAAAGATACTTTTGAACTACAAATGTTGTCGGAAAAGCTAAGGTGATTGCCGAGATAAATATGGGCGGTTACCGGCGGACGCGGCCTTTCTTGGCGTAGTTTTTGAGGGCGGTAAGATTGTCTTCGAATCTGACTTCGCGGTCTTCGACGTATACTCGTGCCCGGCTTTGATAAATCCGTGAAAAAGCCGAGGAGAACTCTGTGTCGGGAGCCGATTCGAGTTCTTTCACGAAAAGGCTCTTCGAAGTCAGTCCGAGCGGCGGCAACATGACAGGTTCTTCGCTTCGGACGAGCCTGACGATGTCGACGCGTTGCTGCTGGATTCGCTTGTAGTCTGCCGCTTTTCCGGTAATGATGTCGGTTACAGCCGTGGCGACCGGACTGTCGATAGAGAACGGGGCGGCGAAGAGAAAGCAGAAAAGCGATGCTCCGAAAATCCATTTGCCGGAAAGCAGCGAGGCGAGCCTGTCGGCTGTGGCGCGATGCTTTCTGAGCAGGATGTTGACCCCATGGAAATATCCGATAATGACAAATATCAGCAGGCAGTTGGCCGTGCGGTCGACTATGGCTGAAGATATGCCGTAGGTGGGCGGTATATGGGCGAGGATGATAGTGATGAAAAACCAGGCGAGATAGCGGCTGAAGCTTACGTCGTAGATCGGCGAAGATGCGAGCTTCCGTCCGAAAAGCGGGATATATATTGTTGTGGCGAGCAGCAGAACCGGGCCCCAGAGAAATATCCAGCTGACGGTCTGGCCGATGCTGAACGTCAGCGCCCAGAGTCCGGCGTTAGCCCAGATGTGCTGGTTTGCCATTCTCGGGGCATTACCCGGTGCCAGAGCGACCAGTAGGAGTGCTACGGCCGACAGCGTCAGAAGAAGCCAGTATTTTCTGTCGTGATAGGTGAAGGCGATATATCCGAGGGTGCCGACGGTTATGACGGCTGTGACTTCGTTGCCGCCCGGCACGATCAGTGCAAGCGTGCAGGCTATGAAATAAGACGCTTTGCCGTCTGCAGCCGTCAAGGCCACCAGCATGACATAGAGAAGCGAAGGAATTGTGAAGGCTGTGCATGATGAGAACCAGTAGAACGCCTGCGAAACGCTTGGCAGCAGAGCTAGATAAGTAAGCAAAAATATGCCTCCTATCCCTGCTGACTGACAGTGCGTTAGCTGTCTTCGGCAGCAGATTGTCGGCGAAAGCGTCATAACGAGGGCCGTCAGCACTACGGCAACAGCTGAATAGATTCTGAAAAGAGGTATCGGATTGTCGCTGACGGAAAACGGATTCAGCGCAGAAATGAAAGTCGCGAAATATCGTCCGCTCCAATACAGATAGGTGTCGGCCGACATCTGAAAGACATTTTTGTGAATGTGGCGCCAGCCGAACAGGCAATCGTCGTTGACCGGGAATACGAACCCGCAGAGAATAAGAAAAGGGATAGTGGCGAGAAGCGAAATTACGATGAGCAGTTTCGTGCGCCTCTGCTGTGATTTCATGCCGGAGCCTTTCATACAGGTCATTGTGTCGGAGGATGTTGAGCGATGTCGCTGCAAAATTACAGCATTTATCCGATATCTGAAAGCGACCGGGAAGCCGCAATTTGGTTGATCGCACTAATCTGGGCGGGAGTTTTGGGAGCATTGGGAGTATTGGGAGCTTTGGGAATAGGCAACCCAAAGTTCCCAAAGCTCCCATTATTCCCATTACTCTCTAAAGATTCTCGGGGATTTTTGTTAATTTTGTAGGCAGAATCTTCACACATACCTTTTTTACCATGTTCAGACAAAAAGACTTAGAACTCCTGCGCAGCAAAGGCATCGCCGTTGCGCAGGCCGAGGCGCAGATGAAGCGCTTCGCAACAGGATTTCCATATATGCCCATAGTCGGGGCCGCTACTCCGGGCCACGGTATAACGGTTCTCGGCGGCGACGGCGAGCGTGCCGCTATCGAGCGCTGGCAGCGTTACCTCTCGGAGGGGGGCGATGTTTATAAGTTCGTGCCGGCCAGTGGAGCAGCCTCGCGAATGTTCAAGGCCCTGTTCGAGTTTGTCAACGGCGACACCGACGAGGCTCCGGAGTCGACACCCGTAGGGCAGCTCATGGCCAACCTCGACGAGCTGCCTTTTATCGAAGATCTCCGTGAGGCCGTTCTGCGTATCTACGGAAGTCCGCTCGATGAGCTTGTTGCCGCCGGACGCACACGCGACATCATCGCCGCCATAGTCAATCCCGAAGGCATGAACTACGGCCAGCTGCCTAAGGCTCTGCTGCGCTTCCACGCCTACGAGGGGGAGCCCTCACGCACTCCGCTCGACGAACAGCTGACCGAGGGTGCCCAGACGGCGGCCAACGCCGCCGGCGAGGTCAAGCTCCATTTCACCGTGTCGGCCAACCACCGCCGTCTCTTCGAAGAAAAGCTCGCCGAGGCTGTTCCTGCTGCCGAGGCGCGCACGGGCCGCAAGTTCACGGTGACACTCAGCGAGCAGAAGCCGTCGACCGACACTATCGCCGCCAATATCGACAACGACGAGCCTTTCCTTGAGAACGACAGTCTTTTCTTCCGTCCCGGCGGCCATGGCGCTCTTATCGAGAATCTGAACGACATTGATGCCGCAGTCGTCTTCATCAAGAATATCGACAACGTCGTTCCCGACCGCCACCGCGACGCAACGGTGAGATACAAACAGGTTATCGGCGGCTATATGATGCTTCTCCACGACGCTATCGCCCGCTTCATTGCCGCTATCGACGCCGGAGAGGATGTCACAGCCGAGGCCATAGAATTCATGCGCCACAGTCTCTCGACCGACGACAAGCGCTTCGACACGTTGAAAGGCACCGACCTCGTGCGCCTCGTGCGCTCTAAGCTCGACCGCCCGCTGCGTGTCTGCGGAATGGTTCGCAACGAGGGGGAGCCCGGCGGAGGCCCATATATCACCGTCAACCCCGACGGCAGCAGCTCGCTCCAGATTCTCGAGAGCACGCAGATCGGCCCCGCTTACAAGGATATGATGGCCGGCGCGACGCATTTCAATCCCGTCGACCTCGTCTGCTATATCAAGAATCCCGCCGGCGCGAAATATGACCTGACACGCTACGTCGACCCTGCCACGGGCTTCATTTCGCAGAAGTCGAGCCATGGCCGCGAGCTGCGCGCCATGGAGCTACCCGGTCTCTGGAACGGCGCCATGAGCGACTGGAACACTGCCTTCGTCGAGGTGCCAGTCGAGACCTTCAACCCTGTCAAGACCGTCAACGACCTTCTGCGTCCGGCCCACCGCAAGTAACCCCTTTTAGATCATATAAATAAGTCCAATTAGTCTAATTAGACCAATTGGACTTATTGTTTTGTGCCGAGGGGGAATCAGAGGCGGCGCGCACCGTCGCTGATGACGACGTCGTAGATCTGCGGGGCGTGGCCGTAGCGGGCCGCGAACTCGCCGACGGCGGTGTCGACGAATTTGTCGCGTAGCTCTTTACGGACGAGGTTGATTGTGCAGCCGCCGAAGCCGCCTCCCATTATGCGCGAGCCGGTGACGCCGCAGCGGCGCGCGAGGCCGTTGAGGAAGTCGAGCTCTTCGCAGCTGACCTCATAGTCGTCGCGCAGGCCGCGGTGAGTCTCGTACATCCGCTCGCCCACGGTCTCGTAGTCGCCGGCGTTGAGGGCATCGCAGACGTCGAGAACGCGCTGTTTCTCGCCGATGACGTAGCGTGCGCGGCGGTAGTCTTCGTCGGAGATGTCGGCGCGGGCCGCGTCAAGCATTGCCATGTCGGCGTCGCGGAGGGTGTCGACGCCGAGGCGTGCGGCCACGCGCTCACACGACTGGCGCCGCTTGTTGTAGGGGGAGTCGGCGAGTTCGTGCTTGACGCGCGAGTCGACCAGAACGAGCTGATAGCCTTCGGGACTGAAGGGAAAATATTCGAATTCTCCCGAACGGCAGTCGAGGCGCATGAGGTTGCCTTTGCGGCCGAAGACCGATGCGAACTGGTCCATGATGCCGCAGTTGACGCCGCAGTAGTTGTGTTCGGTCGACTGGCCAATGCGGGCGAGCTCGTATTTCTCGATGGCGCCTCCGTTGAAGAGGTCGTTGAGGGCGAAGGCGAAGCAGCTCTCGAGGGCGGCGCTCGAGCTCAGGCCCGCGCCGAGGGGCACGTTTCCGGCGAAGACGGCGTCGAAGCCTCTGACAGTTCCTCCGCGCTTGATTATCTCGCGGGCTACGCCGAAGATATAGCGCGCCCACTGCTGGGCCGGGGCGTCGGCTTCTTCGAGCCCAAAGCATGCGGCCTCGTCGATGTCGATCGAGAAGAGGTTCACGCGGTCGGTGGCGTTGGGGCGGATAGCCGCCATCAGCACCTTGTCGATGGCGCCCGGAAAGACGAATCCGCCGTTATAGTCGGTGTGCTCGCCGATAAGATTGATGCGTCCCGCCGAAGCATAGAGAGGGGCGTCGCTGCCGAATTTTTCAGCGAAGACTTTCTTGACTTTTTCCTGAAGTTCCATGGTGTGTAAACAGGTAAAGGAGTAATTATTTAGTTGTGAATCGGAATATTATCGTGCGGTGGTAGCGTTCTCCGGGGCGCAGCAGCGTCGAGGGGAATGACGGATGGTTCGGGGCGTCTGGGTAGTCCTGACATTCGATAGCCACGGCGTCGTAGTCGCTGTAGTCGCCATGTTTCCCCTTGGGAGATCCTGTCAGCCAGTTGCCGGTGTAGAGCTGAAGTGCAGGCTGGTCAGTCAGAATCTCGACGACACGTCCCGAACGGGCGGCTTCGAGCCGGGCGCACGGGCGGACGGTTCCGTCGGCGCCGTCGATTGCCCAGCAGTGGTCATAGCCCTTGCCTATGCGCAGAGCCTCGAAATTGGCATGGATGTCGCGACCCAGGGGCTTCGGCGAGGTAAAGTCCATCGGTGTGCCGTCAACGTCAGCGAGCTCTCCCAGCGGAACCTGACTGTCGTCGGTCGGGAGCCAGCGGCTCGCGATGAGTTGCAGGATGTGGTCGAGAGCCGTTCCCGAGCCGTCGCCGTCGAGATTGAAATATGTGTGGTTGGTCAGATTGACCACTGTCGTAGCGTCGGTGGTTGCTTCGAGAGTGAGGGTCAGGCTGTTGTCGTCGTCCCAGCGGTAACGGGCGCTGACTTTCATGTTGCCTGGATAGCCCTCTTCGCCGTCGGGCGACGTGCGCTCGAAAACTACTGTGTCGCCGTCGGGCCGACCCTGCCAGTTGCGGTTATGGAAGCCGGTCGGGCCACCGTGGAGGGCGTTCGGGCCGCAGTTGACGGCGAGGCTGTAGCTCTTGCCGTCGATAGAGAAGCGGCCGCGGGCTATGCGGTTGGCGAAGCGGCCCGGAATCTTTCCCGCCGCCGGGCCGTCGCCGATATAAGAGGCGGGGTCGGGATAGCCGAGGACAACGTCGGCGAGCCGTCCTTCGGAGTCGGGAACCATTATGGCGACGACGCCGGCCCCGAGGGTCGACAGTGTCACTGATGCGCCCGAAGCGTTCGTTATTGTGAAGTATGTGACCGCGCCGGCAGGCGTGTCGTGTTTTGCGGTAGTTATCATGGCGTAGTTTTTTTGCGTTCAGAATGATATTCGGGATGCGAGCGAGGCTGTGACGGCTCCGAGTGTGCCCGATGAAGCGGCGCCTGAGGCGAGGGTATAGCTGTAGTGGCTCAGCTCATAGCCGATTGCCGCCCGACAGCCGAGGCGGTTGTTCAAAGCTACGGCGGCACCCGCTTCGAGGCGCCCGACGGCTGTTGTAGCGCCCGACGAGGCTATTGCCGGAGCGTTGTCGAGGTTCAGACGACGGCGCACACCTCCGGCGAGCGTGGCGTCGAAAGTCCAGAATCCGCGCTCGACAGTGTAGCTCGGGACGAGCATAAGGCCGAGGCTGTTCTGCGGGCCCTGGAGAACATCGTCGGTCACAAGCTGTTCCGACAGCAGTTCTGCCGAAAGTCCGAGCCCGAAGCCGCCGGCAACGCGGCGGCTGACGCCGAGCCGTGTCGATAGAGCGGGGTGCGGCCTGACCGCGCCGCATCTGTTTGTGGCGAAATTGAGCCCTGTCGCAACCGATACCTGCCACGGGCCTGCGCCCGTAGTGTCGGAAATCCTGTTGAGCTGACGGCTGCCGAAGATGACATCGCCGAGCCAGTATCCGACCTGAGCCGACACTATTCCTATTCCGGCCCCGGCAACGACGTCGGCCGGAAAATGGCGGCTGTCGATAATGCGTTCAGCCGCAACTGCGGCAGCGAAAGAATAGGCGCCGACGGCATACCATGGGGATAGCTCCGACAGCTCTATTGCCGTGGCCGTAGCGCCCATGAAAGCCCATGTGGTGTGGCCCGAGGGGAAAGAGCGCCAGTCGCTGCCGTCGGGGCGCTCCGACGTCACGCTGCGCTTGACAGCCTCGACCGAAGCGGCCATTATCAGAGCACCGAAGCCCTGACTGACCGCCATGCGCCCCCATCCCGAGCGCGTCGGAGCGCCGCAGGCCTTCATGGCCCAGGGGAAGACGAGCGGAACATACTGCGCCACGTCGGCCACGGCGTTGCTGCCGCGGCGTGGCTCGGCGAGGGTTGTGGAGCCGAACTGCGGTGCTACGGTGTGGGCTATCGCGCCCTCGGCGATGGCTATCGCGCCCGCGGCAGCTATTGCCGTGGCCGGGCGGCCAACGACGGAGTCGGCCGGAACCTGCGCGCTTGCGCAGAGAGCGAGCGCCAGCGCCGTCAGAAGTGCCACAATCTGTTTCATCCCGCAAATTTACTGAAACTTTTTGTTATAAGACTTATATGACTCCTAAGTTTCATAGGGCCTATAAGCCTTATAAGTCTTATAAATCTTATAAGAATCAGAAAGAGCGCCCCGGGGACTTTGCGGTCTTCGGGGCGCCTGCGGTATGGAGGGGGGCGGGGGTTATCTGACGCTGACTTTTGTCACGCTGTCGGACATGACAACGATGTATGTTCCGGGAGTCAGGTCGCGGCCGCCGACACGGCGTCCGTCGATGCTGTAGATGGCAGCGCCTTCGGGAGCAATGATACTGCGGTTGTCGACGCTGACAGTGTCGTTCTGCCCGGAGCTGACGCTCTCGATGCCGGCAAATTCGGCGATACGGAAGGCCGGGCTGACGGTCTGCTGCTGAGTGTTGCCCTGATTGTCGGTGATGGTGAATCTCAGATCGTACCATCCCGAGGCGCTCGTGCGCGTAACCTGTGCGAGCGAAGCCTCGTAGCAGTTGCCGTAGGCCGGCATGAAGCGTTTGTCGGGCTGTTCGGTGTATTCAACCTCGGTGTATGTGTCAGAGCCGTAGGGCGCGTATTCGACTTTGAGCTCGCGCGGCGCCGTGCAGTCGAAGAATTCATTTCCGCTCCATTCGCCTCCGTAGAATATCATATTGCCCTCTTTGCCGGTGTCGAAGCGGTCGGTGATGTTGCCGCCGCTATCGCGGAACTGCAGTGCCGTCAGTGTGGGCCATGTAAATGTGTCGCTTTCTTTGAAACGCATCAGGCAGTGGGCTCTGCTATCGAGTCCGTCGACTTTGAGAGTGGTGGCCGACATCTCATATTCCCATTCGCCTTTCTCATAGGCTATTCCCGGCTCCCAGTCTTCAGTCATGTAGAAATGCTGGGTGTCCAAGTAGTCATCCCAAACTTCCTCACCATTAAGCCTAATAGAGAAATTCTGATTGAGATAGTCGAGTGAGCGCAATTCTCCGTATCGTCCTATATAACTGTAGCCGAACTGTTGTGACGGACGAGTGAATACAACAATTGGGGTTGACGATCCGAAAACCGGATTTTCGCCTGTTTTCAGTGCCAGATTAGGATTGTCGATATATTGGCGTCCGCGCATATTGTCGTAATTGTAGACTCCAAGATGAATGTTTTGAAGACTGGTTTGTCGAATCGTTTGAAACCGGTAGCCGTCTTTTTCGAATTTCAATGCCGGGAGTTCAATTCCAAATTGCAGTCGTTTCTCACTCTCATAACAAGCAGTGACCTTTAATGTGGGGAACAACTCCATTGACCAGCCGACGGGAGCTTCACCACGGCAGTAGTATATATTATTGATATATTGTTCCGAAATTTTTTCGAAGTATATTCTGCTACTATTGTAGATGTTCCGATTATTCCAGACGAGGTCGTAGCCATTGGTAAGGTATTTCAGAGGGGTGTCGACTCCGATAATTGTGTTCCAGTCTTCTGGCTCGTTCAGTTCCCAGTGAGAAAATCCGTCGGCCTTGTTGCTGATCTTCTGGGACTTCACTCCATTGGCAGGCATGTCAATGAAGTATTCGGCACCGTCCTGAACCGAAATAACTGCTTGTCCGAAAAAGAAGTTTTCAGTATTGTTTACCCATATATCGTTTTCTTTCTGAAAATCGCGGTATCCTTCCCCTTCATGATCTGATGTGGTAATGTCGAACATCATGAAGCCCAGAGGTGCTTTATCGTAAATACGTGAGGCTATACAAGTAACTCCTTCTGACATTTTACCATTTTCGACATCATAAATCGGTTTGCTGCCGTCGGGCAGATATGACTGCCATTCAATATGGTTGACCAGCGCTTCGTCGGCATCGGCCTCTATCTCGGTGTCGCTGTTGATTGTCACACCTTCTCTGGCCACAACTCTGATGCCGTCGGGGCCGGTAAACATGAATAAGAAATCATAGACGCCGGCCGGTAGGTTCCATGGGATAATGACTTCGCCGTCAATGGAAAAGTATTCATAAGCGCTGCTGCCGTCTTGTGCGACTGCATTTTGGAATGGATGGACTTTTACACGGCTGTCCTTACCGCAGGTCAGCTTGGGAGTGACGGTGTAGAGCTGCTCCTCGACTCGGCTCTGAGACTGTGAAGAACGGCTGTCCGGGGCTTTGACGATTTCCGTTTTGCCCTCGGCTGTAGTTTTAAGAATTGCGGGTTCATAGGCTGATGCCGAGATGGCAAGAGATGCTCCCATTAAAGATAGTAAGAGTTTTTTCATGATAATTGGTGTTATCGGTTTGCTGCAAAAATACAGGCAGAATGGCGCGAAAACAGTGAATTTTTCATGGACAATTCATGGACAACGTCAAAAATTTGACATTTCAGCGGATATTCATACCTTTGTGAGTACACTTTCGCGCTCCCATGAAAAAACTTCTGCTCTTCCCGATATTGCTTATAATCCTCGGCGCCTGTCACCGTCCCCGGCCCGTCGACGAGCTTTTTCCGTGGCCCGAATCGGGATCGCCGACAGTCGACTCGCTCACTCTTGAACTCGAGCGCAACATATCCCGCGGGTTGGTGCTGGATCAATATCTGGAGCTACTCGATTCCCTTAAAGTATATTCAGATTCTCATCCGGGCGACGACGTGGCCAAGATGCAATACAGCTATTTTCGTGCCTGGCGTCATGTGGTTGACGGCGAGACACGCCAGTGGCGGGCGCTATACGACAGTGCTCTTTCAGCGATAGACTCGGCGTCAGACACCTATCTGTTTTATAAATGGCAGCAGCTTTACGCACATGCCGAAAAGAATCTGTTCAAGTCTTATATGCGCTCGGTCGATAACTATAACTATTTCGACCGAGTAGGCGACGACTATGAGAAATGCCGGTCTGCAATTCTCATTGGAAACATGCATTACGATCTCAAAGATACGGTAAACGCGTTCTTTTATTATAATCAAGCCAAGGAAATAGCTGAGCGTTGTCGATTGGACAATGTTATATGGGCGGCTAATACCAATATATTACGGTTTCTTGATTCGGTTGCGGCCGTTGACATCTGTCGCCGACTGCTGAAAATGCAGATGGTCACGAGAAGCCCACAGAAAAAGGCTCTTGTAATGCAACGGCTGTTCGTTATAACATTAGACGGAAGGTTTTTAGACAGTGCCATAGCGCTTAATAATCTTATAGCACATCAAAATCACACATTGCCGTCGGCCTATTATAACAAAGGCGAATATCTTCTCGGAAAGGGGGAAGCCGATTCGGCAACAAAATATTACAAGCTCGCCGCGCAGGCGGTTTATCCGCAATATTCAGGGGCCGACACAACCTTAATACAATATCGCCGTGCCGAGGCTTACGAGTATGAGGGACAACTCGATTCTGCCGTGGCCGGCCTGCAGAAGGCTTTTCATTCGCTTAACAGTGCTGTGGAGCGCAGCCATATAGCTGATGTCTATAGTCTGGAGGCGCGGACGCGGATAGACCTGATGAAGCGCAACCACCGGCTCGACCGTATCCGCACGATAACCGTGGTTTCACTGATTGTGTTGTTTGTTGTGGCCGGTGCTGTGGTCATTGCGATGCACTATCGGCGGCGCGCCACCGAAAAGAAGCTGAAATCAGATCTTTATGCCGAACGGCTGGCGCATTCCCGCGAGGCCATGGCTCTGCGACAGATGGTTATCGACGAAAAGAATGCGCTTATAACAGAGATAGAGTCGGTTATCGACGCGGCCCGGAAGCCCGGTCTCAACGACGATCCGACGATAGCGGGAGTGTCGCGGGCATTGCAGTCCCACAAGGGCAATGAGGCCGGCCGCGAGACTATGATGGACGTGAAAGATGGTGTCGAGCCGGAGATTGTCGAGAGTCTGCGCCGCGACTTCCCCATGCTGACGGCCGGACAGCTAAAGATGGCGTCAATGATCATTATCGGCGCCGACAACCGCCTAATAGCGCGCACACTCAATATTTCGGCCGAGTCGGTGTGGAAGGGGCGTTACCGTCTGCGTCAGCGCCTCGGCCTCGACAACTCCGTCAAGCTCGAGGACTATCTCCGCGACTATGCCCGCAGCCACCGCTCGCGCCTGTGATGAGCGCTTTCAAGGATTTATAAATTCGATGTTAAGGGCTTTCAGCGGATTTTTGTATTTTTGTAGGGCTGCCGGGATTATATGCCGGGCAGTCGTATAAATCTTATAATATTTATAAATCTTATAAAATCAAACTTTTATGAGCGGGTTTCTTAAGATCTCCGGCGACTACAGCAACTGGAATGTCTATCGAAAGGCTGTTGTTATCTGCGATGTCACCGAGATGTTTATAAACCGCGCTCTGCCTCATAACTCGCGAACTGTCGACCAGATGCGTCAGGCTGCCCGCTCGTGTAAACAGAATATTGTCGAGGGTGTCAGTGACGGAACCGTTTCAGCCGAGATTTGTCTGAGGCTGCTTGGGGTAGCCCGCGGCTCTGCCAGAGAACTCCTAGAGGATTATGCAGATTTTCTGCGGCAGCGCGACTTTGAAATATGGAGCAAAGAGGATTCGCGTACGGCTGTCACACGCAGTTATTGCCTTAACAACGATGACCCCCGGGAGTTTACTGCAAAATGCCGCGAGCGCAGCGACGAGACAGTCGCAAACATAATGTTGACGCAGATCAGGCAGATCGACGCTATGCTTATCGCTGTGATGAGAAAGGTCGAGACGGAGTTTATCAATGAAGGAGGAATTAAAGAAGCAATGACGCGCGAGCGGCGCAAGTTCCGCGGCTTCTGACTCTTAGTTTAAATTGTTAAGTAAATGAAGATATTAGTCTCAGAAGAAATCGCCTCGCGCTGTCCGGAGTTTATCGGGGTAGCCCTCGAGGCCACTGTTGTCAACACTTCTTTCAGTGACGGGCTATGGAAAGAAATCCACGCTGCCGAGGCTGACTGCCGTAGCCGGCTCACCACAGAAACGGTCAAGGAGCTGCCACCCGTGGCTGCGACCCGCGAGGCTTATCGCCGGTGTGGTAAGGATCCGAGCCGCTACCGTCCGTCGGCCGAGGCCTTGATGCGCCGTGTGCTGAAAAACGCTGACCTATATCAGATTTCTACCGTAGTAGATCTCATTAATCTGGCGTCGCTCGTCTATGGCTATTCGATAGGCGGTTTCGACGCCGGACTCATCGACGGCGATACGCTCACTCTCGGAATCGGGCGCGAAGGGGAGCCCTACGAGGGAATCGGCCGCGGCGCGCTCAATATAGCGGGGATGCCGGTTTATCGTGATGCTACCGGGGGCGTCGGCACTCCTACGAGCGATAATGAGCGGACTAAACTGAGCCTCGGCACTACGCATCTGCTTGTTATCGTCAACGGCTATGACGGCGACAGCGCCAACACACGAGCCTGCGCCGACTTCATCGCTGATCTGCTGCGACGCTATGCATCGGCGACTGATATCCGTCTTGTCAAATTTCCTTGATTATAAGGTTTATAGCGATTATTTCAGGAGGGATTTCGAGCGGTCGAGGGCGGTCGTTTCGAGGGCGCCGAGGTCGAGGGCGGTGTGGAAGATCGCCTCGGTTGTGTGGCGCTGGTCTTTGCCGTGGCGGGCGGCGGCGACTTTGTCGGGGAAGAGGCGGGCGTATTCGGGCGTGTACCAGATGAAGCAGGCCGGATAGTGGGTGGCCTCGTTCTCAGAGGCGTGGAGGAAGACGCCGTTCTCGCCGAGTCCTTCGCCATGGTCGGATATGAACAATACTACGGCGTTGCGGCCGCGAAGACTGTCGAAAAGGGCGGCGAGGAATTCGTCGGTGGCTATTATTGTGTTGTCGTAGGCGTTGATGATCTGTTCGGCCGTCGATGCGGCGATCTCCTTGTTTGAGATGTCGGGGCGGAAGCGGGTCTGACGGTCGGTATAGTGCGATTTATACCACCAGTGGGAGCCTATGGTGTGGACAACGGCGAGTTTCGGCCCGGCGGCTTTCCCAGACCATTGGCTTATCATCGGCAGCAGGTCGGCGTCGAGCCATTTGTCGTAGGAATAGTCAGACTTGGCGCCGTTGCAGTAGATCAGCGAGTCGCATTCGTGGGCGAAATATGCATAACTCTGGCTTATGCTCTGGTTGGCGAACCAGGCGGTGGAGTAGCCGGCTTTTTTGAAGAGGGTTACGAACGACTGGTTGTTGTATGGCGCCACCGGGTCGGCGGGGTCAGCTTTTGTCATTAAGACCGGCACACTCGCTGAGGTGAAAGTGGCCTCGGAGTAGACTTCCGGGAAAGAGATGAGGGCGGAGTCGCGGCTCAGGAGGGGCATAGTGTTGCGCGCATAGCCGTTCTGGGGCAGATGGTCGGCCCGCAGCGATTCGCCGAGAATAATAAAGACGTCGGGCGGTGTCGATGCGGGCGCAACGGGAGTGTTAGTGTAGGTGTCGCGGTTTTCTTCGATGGCGCGGCGATTGTTAAAATAGTCGGTGAAGGCGTAGTAGATTGAGAAAGGCAGGCGAGACTGAACGGAAGCGCCTATCCTCGGGATGAAGGCTTGTGAACAGGTTATGGCGATGCCAAGGGCGAAAGCCGTGAGGCTCGTGCGGCGAGATGGGACGACGCGTGTCCAGCGGTAGTAGGCTATCGCGGCCGAGATGACTGCTGTGAGGGCTATCGTTGCGATGAGGAAGGGGCTTATGACAGTCATCCACATTGTGGCATCGTTGACGAGGGCTACCTCGATGCTCGCAGCTGTAAGAGAAATGCCGATGGTCAGGGAGTAGTAGCACATCACCGAGCTGAAGACCGCCAGCAGCGGGAATCCGACGGCAAAGAGGATGCGGCTCGAACAGAGAACCATCATGACGCCCGAGGCGCAGACCGCCGACACGAGCCACTTCACGACGGTGAGAATGAAGCTGTGGAAATTCGACACCGGCACGGAATGGAATTCGATGACGATAACTGTCAGGCAATAGAGCAGGCTGATTGCCGCCCAGAAGGCGAATAGCGGCATCTTTTTATCGAGGAATGGTTTGAGCATCAGCGGTCTTTATAAGAGTTATTTCAGGAGGGATTTCGAGCGGTCGAGGGCAGGAGTCTCGATGGCGCCGAGGTCGAGGGCGGTATGGAAGATCGCCTCGGTTGTGTGGCGCAGGTCTTTGCCGCGGCGGGCGGCGGCGACCTTGTCGGGAAAAAGGCGGGCGTATTCCGGCGAATACCATATCATGCAGGCCGGATTGTGGGTGACGTCGTTGGTGGTGGCGTGGAGGTAGTTGCCGTTTTCGCCCATACCTTCGCCATGGTCGGCGCAGTAGAGCACCACGGCGTTGCGGCCGCGCAGCAGGCTGAACAGGCCGGCGAGAAACTCGTCTGTTGCAACGATAGAGTTGTCGTAGGAGTTGACGATCTGCTCGTGGGACAGCGTGGCAAACTCTTTGTTTGTCATGTCGGGGCGGAAGCGGGCGTGGCGGTCAGTGTAATGAGAGTTATACCACCAGTGTGATCCTATGGTATGAACCACGGCGAGCTTCGGCTTGCCGGAGTTGCCGAGCCAGCTGCTGATAAGCGGCAGCAGGTCGGCGTCGAGCCATTTGCCGTAGGAATACATCGATTTGGCGGCGTTCCCTTTGCAGCGTATCAGCGAGTCGCATTCATGGGCGTGATATGCGATAGTTTCCGTAGGGCTCTGATTGGCAAACCAGGCTGTCGTATAGCCGGCGTTTTTGAAGAGTGTTATGAAAGACTGGTCATGGAAAGAGGCTTCGTCGGAAGTCAGGTTGAGGCGCGTCAGCAGATGGGGAACGCTGGCGAAGGTTATGTTGAATTCTGAATATATGTCGGGAAACGCGATTAGGGCGGTGTCGCGGCTCAGAAGCGGCATAGTGTTGCGCGCATAGCCGTTCTGGGGCAGATGGTCGGCACGCAGCGATTCGCCGATGACGAAGATGACGTCAGGCGGAGTCGCCGACGCAGTGGCGGGAGTGTTGACGTAGGTGTTGCGGCCGTCGTTGATTCTCCGCTGATTGCCGAGATATTCAGCGGTTGCCGAGCAGATGGAGTAGGGGAGCCGGGCAGTCACCGGGGCCCAGATGCCTGAGACGACAAACACCGGCAGGCAGGTTATGGCCAGACCGACGGTGAAGGCCGTTATGGCAGTGCGGGCCGAGGCCCTGACGCGCGTCCAGCGGAAAAAAGCTATCGCGGCGGAGAGCAGAGCCGAGCTCGCGATAACGGCAACGAGCGGCGCGCTGAGCATCCCCATCATCCCGCTGCCGGTCATGGTCGTCTCGATCCAGTCGCCGGTCAGGTTCACGCCGAGGGTGAGGTGGAAGCAGCACATCGCAGCGCTCACCATCGCTAAGAGCGGGAAGCAGACCGCGAAGAGGATGCGGTTCGAACAGAGAACCATCATGACGCCCGAGGCACACACCGATACCGTCAGCCATTGCAGGAAAGCCAGCGCGAAACTGTGGAAGCCAGACACCGGAACAGAGTGGAACTCTATAATGGCCACTGTCAGGCAATAGAGCAGGCTCACAGCCGCCCAGAAGGCAAACAGCGGCATCTTTTTATCGAAGAATCGTTTGAGCATCAGAATTATAAGGCTTATGGGGCCTATATGGCCTATAGTTATTTTTTCAGCAGAGATTTCGAACGGTCGAGAACGGATGTTTCGATGGCGCCGAGGTCGAGGGCGGTGTGGAATATCGCCTCGGTTGTGTGGCGCATGTCTTTGCCGCGGCGGCCGGCAGCGACCTTGTCGGGGAAGAGACGGGCATATTCGGGCGTGTACCAGATGAAACAGGCCGGATAGTGTATGGCCTCATTCTCCGAAGCATGGAGGTAGTTGCCATTCTCGCCGAGACCATCGCCATGATCTGAGATGAAGAGCACAACTGCGTTGCGACCGCGCAGGTTATTGAAAAGATCGGCAAGGAAGTCATCGGTGGCGATGATGGTGTTGTCGTAGGAGTTGACAAATTGTTCACGCGAAGTTAAAGCCATCTCTCTACTTGTCATGTCTGGTTTAAAACGAGCCTGACGTTCAGTGTAGCGAGAATTATACCAGCAGTGGGATCCGATTGTGTGGATAATTGCGAGTTTGTGCTGACGTTCTGTCTTTGCGTCATCAAGCCAAACGTTAATTAGAGGAAGTAGATCTGAATCTTTCCATGTTTCAAATGTTCTTGTCCCGTTCGAGTAAAAAAATAAATTACATTCGTGGGCAAAATATTTATAACCCGTGCTTGTGTCTTGATTTGCAAACCAAGCCGTTGAGTAGCCGGCATTTTTGAAAAGGGTTATAAACGATTGTTCTTCATAGGCAGCCTGCTTGTTGTTCGGATCTTTTCTCGTCAGAATATGGGGGATACTTGCGTCAGTGTAAATAAATTCAGTATAAATATAGGGGAAAGAAATTATGGCCGTGTCGCGGTTCAGACGCGGCATGGTGTTGCGGGCATATCCGTTGAAAGGAAGATGGTCGGCACGCAGCGACTCGCCCAGAATTATAAACACATCAGGTGGAGTTTCAGATGGCACACATATAGTGTTGTTGTAGGTGTCCCGATGCTCAATATATTCTCGACGATAGTGAAAATATTGGTTGAAAGAGTAGATTATTGAATAAGGTAATTTGTCAATGACAACGGCGTTCACTTGTGGGATAAAGGCTTGTGAAAAGGTTATGGCGAGCCCCATAACGAATGCCGTGAGGCTCGTGCGGCGCGAGGATGTGACGCTGGTCCAGCGGAAGTAGGCTATCCCTGCCGACAGGATAGCTGAGAGAATTATCACAGCGATAAGCAGAGGGCTGACTACGGTCATCCACATTGTGGCGTCCTCGATGCTCGTCGCAGTCAGAGAGACGCCGATAGTCAGGGTATAGTAGCACATCGCCGAGCTGAAGACCGCCAGCAGCGGGAAGCAGACCGCGAAGAGGATGCGGTTCGAACAGAGAATCATCATGACGCCCGAGGCACACACCGATACCGTCAGCCATTGCAGGAAAGCCAGCGCGAAACTGTGGAAGCCAGACACCGGGACGGAATGGAACTCGATGGTGACCACTGTCAGGCAATAGAGCAGGCTGACAGCCGCCCAGAAGGCGAACAGCGGCATCGGCCTGTCGGTTAAGCGTCGTAATATAGGCATAGATAGAAATTTCCCGGCAAAATTACAAAAAAATAGGCGCCGGCTAAAGCGGCAACCGATTCAAAAATTTTTACCATCTCCGTCACTTCAGCAAAGATATATTTTGTAGATTTGCGGTTATGGATAAACTTCAGGAAATCTCATCGTTTGTCAATGACGTCCGTCAGATCATTTCAGCCGCTCGTGCTGAAAGTGCGGATGCGATTAATCAGGCCATGATAAAAGCTTATTGGCTTATCGGTAAGCGTATCGTCGAAGAAGATCAGGGCGGTAGCTTAAGAGCAGAATATGGCAGCAGAACACTACGCGCTATATCTCAGGAATTGACACATGAGCTTGGCAAAGGGTTTAACGAGCGCAATCTTGCCTATTATCGGAAGTTCTATCTCGATTTTCCAAATGGCGAGATTTTGCACACGCGTGTGCAAAATCTTACTTGGTCTCATATCAGAGCTTTACTTCGCGTTGATAATCCCGAGGCGAGAAGTTGGTATATGAAAGAGGCGTCGGAGCAAATGTGGTCGGTTAGAACTCTTGACCGTAATATTTCTACGCAATATTACTTCCGGTTGCTCTCATCCCACGCTAAAGATAAAGTTAAGACCGAGATGGAAGAAAGGACTTCAGGCGCTTCATTTTCACGTCTCACTCCGACACAGTTTATCAAATCTCCCGTTGTTACCGAATTTCTCGGCCTCGGTAAAGACACAGATTTTACGGAATCAGACCTCGAAAAGTCGCTTATAACACATTTGCAGCAGTTTCTGCTGGAACTTGGCAAGGGATATGCTTTCGTGGAACGCCAGCAACATGTCGTGACAGATACAGACGATTATTATATTGACCTTGTGTTTTATAACTATCTGATGCGTTGTTTCGTCCTTATAGACTTGAAAACTTCGAAGCTTACCCATCAAGACGTGGGACAGATGGATATGTATGTCCGGATGTACGACGAGCTGAAACGCAACGAGGGTGATAATCCGACAATAGGCATTTTGCTTTGTGCTGAGACGAGTAAAGACATAGCACGTTACTCGGTGCTCAATGGAAGCTCTCAGTTGTTCGCTTCCAAATATATGACTTATCTTCCCTCTGAGGAAGACTTGCTGCGTGAGATTGACCGACAAAAAGAGTTCTATCTCTTGCAAAAGAAAAAATGAAATCAGGGGCATGGATTATTTCCACGCTCCTGATCTCGTTAGGCTTACTATTCGTCAGATGATGATTTTGTTCTTGCGGTAGTATTCGCGGAAGGTCGACGGGCTGCACCCCTTCTTCCGCTTGAAGATACGGTTGAAGTTCGACACGTTGTTGAAGCCGGCCTCGAAGCAGATCTCGAGCACCGACGAGGTGCTCTCGGCCAGCAGTCTCGCGGCATGGCCGAGGCGGACGTCGATGATATAGTCGCTGACGGTGCGGCCTGTGCGCAGCTTGAAGAAGCGCGAGAAGGCCGACGGTGTCATACACACGAGCATGGCGAGGTCTTCGAGGCGGACGTCCTGTTTGTAGTGGGCCTTGATATATTCCTCGACCTTGTGGATGCGGCGCGATTCGGCCGTTGCTACGGTGGCCGCTCCGCCGTTTGAGCTGAGAAGCTGATAATCGTCTTCCTTCGAGAGCACGAAAAGTATTTCCATCAGCTTCAGAACGCGGTAGAAATCGGGCTGGGCAGCGGTTATTTCGTCGAAAAGCTTATACATCTTCACAACTGTCGAGAGCGAGAACGCCACGCCCGATTTAGCTCGGGCGAAGAGGTCGTTCATCGATTTCAGCTGCTTTTTTGCCAGGAAGGTGTCGCCGAACACTTTCGGCGAGAACTGTATCGTTATCTCGCGAATGCGCGGCGAGCGGCACTGATATTGTTCCCAGACGTGTTCGAGTCCCGAACCGACAAGAACGAGGTCATATTTCCCGAGAACCTCCACCGAGTCGCCGACGATGCGACGGGCGCCTTCGCAGTTCTCGACGAAGTTGAGCTCGAACTCGTCGTGGCGGTGGAGAGGATAGTCGAATTCGCTTTTGTAGCGGTCGACCAGATAGAAGCAATCTTCCTCAGAGAGAGGCGTTATTTCTGTGATTGCGGGTGATGATAGCTGAATCATATCTCCGGGAATATTATTGTTTTTCGAGAAGCAGAACGCGAGAGCAGTAGTCGACCTTCTTGCCCCAGGGCAGATCGTGGTTTGAGCGCATTTCGAGGCCGTTGTCGAGAAGGAATTTTCCCGAGAAAGTCTTTCCCTCGTAGGGTAGGGGAGTGAGGTCTATGGCGTTGAGTTCGGTGACTTTATATGTTGCGTCGGGGTCGAGGCCGTCCATGGGCGTGCGCGTTGCGAGCGGAGCCGAATAGTCGTTGTTTGTGCGGAACCAGTAGTAGACGGCCTGCGACTTGTCGGGGGCGACATACATCAGCGAGCAGGCGCCTTTGCCGTCGAAGGGGGAGACGAGGCGGTAGAGGTCGCCGAGCTGCACGGTCGGACGGATCTTCTTGTATTCAGCGATAGCCTTGCGGCAGAAATCGCGGTCTTCGGCCGACATATCGCGCGGCTGGATCTCCATTCCGAGGCGACCGGTCATGGCGACATCGCAGCGGAACTTCAGCGGCACAACGCGGTAGGTCGTATGGTTCGGCACGGCGCTGATATGGCTGCCCATTGCTACGGCGGGGAAGAACAGGCTTGTTCCCCACTGAGCGCCGAGGCGCTGGAGGGCGTCGGTGTTGTCCGACACCCAGAACTCGTCGGTATAGTCGAGCAGACCGTAGTTGGCGCGTCCGCCTCCCGAGGCACAGGCCTGAATGGCGACGTCGGGATATTTGGCGCGTATGCGGCGCAGCACGTCGGTCAGTCCGCGGTGGTAGCGTATCGAGAGCTCGCTCTGGCGGTCGGCGGGGAGATAGGGCGAGCCATACTGCATCACCGGGGCGTTGGCGTCCCATTTGATATATGCTATCTCGGGATTGTTGGTAAGCATTGTGTCGACGAGGTTGAAGATGAAATCCTGAACCTTCGGGTTGGCGAGATCGAGCACGAGCTGCGTTCCGCCGCGCCCTTCGACGATGTCGCGGTTGGGGGCGCGCAGAATCCAGTCGGGATGTTTCTTGTAAAACTCCGAGTTTGAGTTTGTCATCTCGGGTTCTATCCATATTCCGAACCTGACGCCTTTCTTCCGGGCCTCGTCGGTCAGCCACTTCAGTCCGTGGGGGAGCTTGCGGCGGTCGACCTCCCAGTCGCCGAGCGACGAATTGTCGGAGTCGCGGCGGCCGAACCATCCGTCGTCCATGACGAAGAGCTCGCCTCCCATGTCGGCGATGTCCTGCATCATTCCGGCCATTGTCGGCTCGTCGATGTTGAAATAGACCCCTTCCCACGAGTTGAGCAGAATCGGGTTGACCTCCGTTCCGTGGGCGATATGGTGGTTACGGCCCCAGCGGTGGAAGCGCCGCGAAACCTCGCCCATTCCCCTGTCGGAGAAGGTGAGGGCGAGGGCGGGAGTTGTGAACGTCTCGGAGGGCATGAGGCGATAGGCCGACTCGTCGGGGTTTATTCCGGCGAAGAGCCGGCTGTTGCCGCGGTCGTCGCTGTTGATTCTGAGGCGGTAGTTGCCGCTGTAGACCAGAGCGGCGCCTATAACGCGGCCCGAGCGTTCCGAGGGGCGACCGTCGAGCGAGATCATGATTTCGCCGTGGGAGGTATGGGAATTGCGGGCGCCGTCTTTGTTCTGGATAACCTTCATGCCGGGAGTGATACGCTCAGTGTTGACGCGTGCCTCGTTGGCCCATGAGCCGTAGAGGCTTGTCAGCCATGCGTCGGCCGAGGCGAAAGGGAGCGCCGCCGAGTCGAAGCGTGTCAGCGTCAGCGGCTTCTTTCCCCTGTTGGTTATGTCGGCCCAGGTTTCGATGACATCCTCGCCGGGATAGGTGCGGTAGTTGAGGGTTACCTCTACGGGATAGTGGCGGTCGGCGAGCGGAATCGAGGTCACCGTGGCTCCCCCCGCTTCAGAGGTGACGCGCGGCGAGCCTTTCTGCTCGAGCACGAGAGTCATGTTGCCGTCGGGCATAGTCAGCGACAGGGCGCTCTCCCCTTCGGGATAGTTGCCGAAAACGGGGTAGGCGTCGGTGCGTCGGTTCTCGGGCGCGGCGAGCGCTGCCTGCACCGGATCGGCCACAGCAGGGCCGTAGTAGAGCAGGGCAGGAGCGGCGGCGCTGTCGGTCATGAGTATCAGCGAAGTGTTGGGCGTCGCTATATTTACATATTCCGGCGCGGCCGCAGCGGCTGCGGCCGAAAGCAAAGCGCCGAGGATAATTGTATTTCTTTTCATGGAGGTAAGAAAAATTCTGTTTATATAATAAGGTGTGGGGAATAAGCTGTCGCAGTGGGCCTTAGTCAGCCGTTAAGCATCGGCGGAAGTCCGCAACGCAAATATAGATAAATTTTAACATATAGCGGAAATCCTTTGCACTGTTGGCGCATAATATGCAAAGAATCGGGCAAAAAAGTATCATTGCCGGGCGCCGGATGGCCATGTAGGAGGGCGGAAGGCATGATTTTGTCAAATTAGTGTAGGAAATTGCAAAAATTGTATCATCCAAATCGAAAAACGCGACCTATCTTTGCAGCACCATGAAGAACGAATGAAATGAAGGAAAAGACTACTGTATGATTTTATCCCGGACTTCGATGGTCCCAAATCGGGGTCCGGGTTGTTTTTTCTCCGCGTTTATCGTTCGTTGCATGTCCTTTGACTGATAACTATTTCTTTAACTTAAATAAATCTGTTTTCCTTAATCCGCTCATGATGACAGGCAAATTTTTCAACTTCAGAGCTGCACTTGTGGCGCTCCTGGCTTTCGTGGCCATAGGGGCGAGCGCGCAAGTGACGGTTACGGGTACGGTCGTCGATTCCGACGATGAACCCATCATCGGAGCTACCGTGCGCGAAGACGGCGCCAGCAACGGCACGTCGACCGACATTGACGGTAATTTCTCTCTTAACGTTAAGTCCGGAAAGGCTACACTGGTTATCTCCTATATAGGAATGGTGACCGAGAAAGTGGCTGTCAACGGGCAGTCTCACCTCAATATCAAGATGAAGTCTGACGGCGGCGTCAACCTCGACGAGGTTGTTGTTGTCGGTTACGGCACACAGCGCCGTGTCGACGTGACCGGTTCGGTTGCCTCTCTGTCGAAAGACCAGATGAAAGAGTCGATCGTCACCAACGCCGACCAGATGCTTCAGGGCAAGGTCGCCGGTGTGCAGGTAACCTCGAACTCGGGTGCCCCCGGCGGTGCGACCTCTATCCGCATCCGTGGCGCAAGCTCTATCAACTCGTCTAACGAACCTCTCTATATCATCGACGGAGTCCAGATGTCGAACACCTCTAATGATATAGGCGGCTTCTCGTGGGCCGGAGGTACCGATGGTCAGACCAAGGTCAACCCCCTGGCTTCGATCGCTCCGAGCGATATCGTTTCTATCGACGTGCTTAAAGACGCATCGGCCTGCGCCATCTACGGTGCTGCCGGCGCCAACGGCGTTGTTATCGTGACCACCCGCCGCGGCGAGGCCGGCCACACCAACGTCACCTACGACGGTTATGTCGCCTGGCAGCAGGTTGCCAAGAAGATCGACATGATGGATCTCAGCGAATATGCAACCTATCAGAACCAGCTCTATGCCGAGGGCGTCATCAACGAAAAACAGCTCGACAAGGCTTTCCTCGATCCTTCGCTTCTCGGCAAAGGAACCGACTGGCAGGACGAGATTTTCCGCACAGCCTTCATGCAGAGCCATCAGGTCGGCGTTTCGGGCGGTAACGACAAAGTGACCTACGCCATGTCGGGCGGCTGGATGAATCAGGACGGTATCATCATCGGCTCTGACTTCAACCGCTTCAACACCCGCTTCAATCTCGACACACAGTTCACCAAGTGGCTCAAGCTCGGTGGCTCGCTCGCCTATACCCGCACCAACGAGAAGATCACCCTCAACGACGGCTCGGACGGCGTTATCATGCAGGCCATGACAATGCAGCCCCATGTTCCCGTGCGTGACTTCGACGGCAACTGGGCCGGTCCGACAACCGTCGACGGCTCGTCGACATGGAACCCCGTCGCTCTGGCTCTCCAGAAGAACAACCGCCTGCTGCGTCAGCGCATTATGGGTAACTTCTATGCCAGTGTCGACTTCCTGAAATATTTCACCTTCCGCGCCGAATATGGCTTCGACGCCTCGCAGAACCAGAACAAGTCGTATATCCCGCGCTATCAGTTCGGCCTCGTCTCGAACGACATCAACCAGATGATGCAGCGCGAAGACCACTCGTTCTTCTGGGTTCAGAAAGACTATGTCACCTACCACCAGCGCTTCGCCGAGAAGCACGACCTGACCGTAATGGCCGGTTTCGAGGCTTCGAAGTCGAGCTGGAACAACACCACTCTCATCAAGAAGAACTTCTCGTCGGACCAGATCTTCGTCATGACCAACGACGGTGAGTTCGTCAGCAACGCCGGCTATGAGGATTCGGCCTCTACCGCATCTTACTTCGCCCGCGCCAACTATGCTTTCGACAACCGCTACCTTCTGACCGCCACAATCCGTCGCGACGGTTCGTCGAAGTTCGGCCCCAACAACAAGTGGGGTACCTTCCCGTCGGTCGCTCTCGCATGGCGTATCACCGAAGAAAGCTTCATGGAAAGCACCCGTGCATGGCTCAACAACCTCAAGCTGCGTCTGGGCTACGGTAAGGTCGGTAACTCGAACATCGACACCTACCGCTATGCCGCCGCCATGAACGCCATGATGACCCCTTACGGAACCGCCTACTATCCCGCCAACCTCGCCAACCCCGACCTCAAATGGGAGGCATCGGAGCAGTTCAACGCCGGTATCGACTTCTCGGTTCTCAACAACCGCATCGAACTCACTGTCGACGTCTATAAGAAACAGACCGACGGCCTTCTTCTCGAAGTGTTCACCCCGGGTTATCTCGCCGGCTCGAACGGTCTGACAATCCGTCCGCCCTATGCCAACGTCGGCAAGACCCAGAACACCGGTGTCGACATCTCGCTGAACGCCCGTCCGATCGTGAACCGCGATTTCTCGTGGCGCATGGGCCTGACAATGTCTCACAACAAGAACAAAGTCGTATCGCTCAACGAAAACTCCCAGGACATGCGCGGTAAGATCGACTGGTATTCAGAATTCCAGTCGGCCACGCTGATCACCGTCGGCAAGCCTATGGGCGTATTCTACGGATATGTTACCGAAGGTCTCTTCACCTCGGCCGACGACATCCGCAACCACGCCACCCAGACCGGCGGCAACGAGCCCTACTCGAACCGTGTTGACCGCACCTCGGGCGCATTCATCGGCGACATCAAGTTCAAAGACCTCAACGACGACGGCGTCATCAACGAAGATGACCAGACAATCATCGGCGACCCGAACCCCGATCTGACCTTCGGCTTCACCAACGCATTCTCTTATAAGGATTTCGAACTCTCGATCGGCCTGACCGGCCAGATCGGCGGCGACATCCTCAACTGGGCCCGCTACAAAACCGAAGCAGTCTCGTCGATCTGGGACAACCAGACGGCCCGTGTGCTCGACCGCGCACAGGTCGGAATGTATGACCCCGCTCTGGGCTACGACCCCGACAATGTGTTCCTCGCCAGCGAAGGCAACGGAATTCCGCGCTTCTCGAACCTCGACGGCAACTCGAACTGCCGCATGAGCGACCGCTGGATCGAAGACGGCTCGTATCTGCGAATCCAGAACATCTCGCTGAGCTACAACCTCCCGCAGAAGTGGGGCGGCAAGATCGGTCTGACCAACGCCCGCATCTACTTCAACGTCCAGAACGTCTACACTTTTACCAAGTATAAGGGCTACGATCCTGAAATCGGTGCCTACAACCAGAGCGCACTGCTGCAGAACATCGACCGCGGCCGCTATCCGACACCGCGCACCTACACTCTTGGTTTGAATCTCTCTTTCTAATCACCTCATAAAACAATATCAGACACAAGATGAAATCTATCTATAAACCGCTTGTCGCAGCCCTCGCGCTCATGGGAAGCCTGACATCGTGCAGCGACTTCCTGACCGTCGACCCCGTCGACAAGCTCACCCAGGACAACTTCTATACCAGCGACGACCGCGTGCGCCTCAACACAGCCACGCTCTACGCCTCGGCAACCTGGGATCAGTTCAGCCACGACTTCCAGTGGAAGTTCGATATGCTGTCGGGCGACATGTTCTACACCTATTCGGCCGAAGGCCAGTGGTATTTCGGCACCTACACCTCTGTCAACCAGTATATCAACCAGGGCTGGGAAGGCCTCTATAACGTCATAGCCTTCGCCAACTCGATCATCCACGATATGCCGGGCAAATGCCAGAGCGGCGTCAGCGAGGCCGCCATCCTTCAGGCTCAGGCCGAAGCCCGCTGCGTTCGCGCCTACTGCTATTATCTGCTGACCGAGGCATGGACGAATGTTCCCGTAGTCGAGAACAACTCAGAGAACATAACCTCGAACAACCTCCAGCTTCCGCCGGCAACCCAGAAGAGCATCTATGAGTTCATCCTCAAAGATCTCAACTTCGCCGTCGAGAACCTGCCGATGTCCGACAAGGACAACTTCCGCGCCACCCGTCTGACAGCCCTGGCCATCCGCGCCAAAGTAGAGCTGACAATGGCCAGCCACACCGACATGGGCTTCGACCGCCAGGCTCTTTACACCGCCGCCGCCAACGACGCCAAGACCGTCATCGACAACAAGCCGGCCATCACCGAAATAGACTATTCGACACTGTTCGACGTCGAGGCCAACAACGGCCCCGAATCGTTGCTGGCAATTCAGTGCGGCGTGCTCGGCTACTCCTACGGTAACGGCCGCAACTGCGCATGGAGCCGCTCGTCGGTCATCGCCGACCAGACCTGGGGCGCAGGCAAAGGTCCGACAATCTCGCTTCAGAGCCTCTACGACGACCGCGACCAGCGCCGCCAGTGGGTCTATATGACACTCGACGATTATTATCCCAACCTCAACAAAGCCAACGGCGGTTACACCTACAAGTTCATCAACCGCGGCGACGACGGCTCGATCGTTGAGGATAAGAACGAGATGCTTGCCCACATCAAGAAATATGTTATCGGCAAGTCGGCCGACTGCGACGGCAACGTAGGTCTCAACCAGGACGCCGCCAACAATATCTATCTGCTGCGTCTGGCCGATATGTATTTCGTGCGTGCCGAGGCTATCATGGGAACCGCCGACCAGACCAGCGACCCCGTCGCTCTCGACATGGTCAATCAGGTTCGCCACCGCGCCGGACTCTGGACCGATCTCACCTCGCTTACCTACGAGCAGCTGCTTCAGGAGCGCCGCGTTGAGTTTGCCTTCGAGGGAATCAACTGGTTCGACATCCTGCGCTACCGCTACCGTTCGGGCGACCAGAAAGCCATCGACTTCCTCAACTCGGGCTGGGGCACAGGCTATAACCGTTCGGCCATGTATGTCCAGAAAGAGGGCACTTCGACCTCCAACGAGAACAACCGCAGCCAGTATACCATCGCCGACAACAAGGCCGACTGGGCCCAATACGATCCCATCATAATCTCTACCGAAGCTTTCAAGCTGCCGATTCCCGCCGCCGCCTCGACGACATCGCCCCAGCTTCTCGGCACTCCCGTAGACTATGTTTCGCCCTACGAAGACTAATAACAACACCAACTTTTCGAACAGAATCAAATCATGAAAAGATTTCTCAAATATATCCTTCTGGCTCCCGCTGCTGTGATTGGCCTGTCGCTGACCGGCTGTTCCGACAACGATGCCGACGCCGACAAGGGCAAGACTCCCGAGGTCAGCTACTTCCGCATGACCGATCCGGGAAGCGAACATATCACCGAAGCTATGCTCGGCGACAAGATCGCCATCTGCGGTAACCATCTCGGCGACGTCCAGCAGGTCTGGTTCAACGACCAGAAAGCCATGCTCAATCCCGCCTATGTGACCTCAGAGGTTATCGTGGTTGAGATTCCGAACGCCATCTCGGAGAACGTCACCAACACCGTGCGCCTCGTCACCTCGCAGGGCAAATCGACCGAAGTTCCGTTCAACACAATGGTGCCCGAGCCGATGCTGACCTCCATGACCTGTGAATGGGCCAAGCCGGGAGACGTCGTCACCATCAACGGCGACTATTTCGTGACCGACGACGAATATCCCCTTCAGATAACATTCCCCGGCGGCGTCACCGTCACTCCCGAAAGCTTCATCGAGATGGAGCGCACGTTCGTGACTCTCAAGGTGCCCGAAGGCGCGACCGCCGAAGGCCGCATCAGCGCCACCTCGCGTTACGGCGAAGGCCTCGCATCGTTCGTATGGCACGACACCCGCGGCATGATTCTCGACTGGGACGGCACCCACGGCAAGGCTGTGGCTCTGGCCAACGGCTGGCGCAAGGGCGACAAGATCACTTTCACGGAAGCTGACGGAATTCCCGGACTCGACGGCAAATTCATCCTCTTCTCGGGTGTGAAAGCCGACTACAACGACATGGGTGAAGACAACTTCTCGTTCAACCACTGGCCCGTCGATGAGAACGCTGTCGCATCGCTCGACATCTCGACCCTGTTCGACACCTCGAACTGGATGGACTACTGCCTCAAATTCGAGGTCTTCATCCCGACATCGACCCCCTGGACAATCTGCTCGCTGAACGTTCTGTTCACACCGGCTTCGATCTTCGGTGACAACACCTATCTCTTCAGCGAAGACGATCCCTATCCCTATCCGCGCGCAATGTGGACGCCCTGGCAGGCCACAGGCAGCTACGACACCGGCAACAAGTGGGTCACCGTCTCGATTCCGCTGACCGACTTCAACAAAGACCGCTACATGAATCCCTGCTCGCGCAAGATGACCTCCGACGATTTCGCCGGTCTGACGATGATTGTCTGCTGGGGCCCCTTCAGCGAAGAAACCAACGTGCCTGTAACCATGGCTATCGACAACATTCGCGTAGCTCCCCTGGTAGAGCCGGGCGCCGATGATGAAGAAGAGTCGAAATAACCGAATCACCTCAAAACAGAAGCATAAATGAAACTCCTTAAATATTTTCTCCCCCTCGGACTTTTCGCCTTCGCGGCTGTTTCCTGCTCCGACAACATGGAGGACGACGTCACACTGACGCCGGTAGCCGCCTCTGTCGACGCCATCGCCGAGGGCTCGACCGTCGACCTGCTGCTCCACCGCAGCCTGACGGTGAAGTTCAACCATTCGGTCAAGATCGCCGACCCGGCCGGAATCACCCTCAACGGCGTTCCCGTCGAAGGCGCCGAGGCCAAAGTATGTGAGCTGACAGTGCCTCTGGCCCTCGAAGCCGGCAAGGACTACACCTTTGCCATCTCCGACGGTGCCCTTGTGCGCTACGAGCATCCCGAGCTCGCCGTTCCGGCCTATACGCTCCATTTCTCTACGGCCGAGCTCCCCGTGCTCGACGCCAATCTGACCGATCCCGCCGCAACCCCCGAGGCAAAGGCGCTTTTCGCCCTGCTGCAGAGCCAGTATGGCCGGAAGACAATGTCGGGAACCATGGGTAAGGACGGCTGGACAACTGAATACTACGACCTCATTTCGGAAGTTTCGGGCGAGAAACCCGCCGTTGTCGGCTTCGACTATATCCACCTCGCCTCGTCCCCCTCGAACTGGGTCGACTACGGCGACATCACTCCTGTCCGCGAAGCCTGGGAAGGCGGTTCGGTCGTGCAGCTGATGTGGCACTGGCGTGTTCCGCGTCTCGACAACCCGAAAGCCACTCTCGACTACGGCACCTCGCGCTTCAGTCCCTCCGAGGCTATGGTCGACGGCACCTGGGAAAACAAGGCCTTCAAGGCCGACATCGCAAAGGTCGCCGGTTACCTGAAACTCATTCAGGACGCCAATATTCCCGTTCTGTTCCGTCCGTTCCACGAGGCTGCCGGCGACTACGGCTACGGCCCCTGGTTCTGGTGGGGAGCCGAAGGTGTCGAAGTCACCAAACAGCTCTGGGACTACCTCCGCAACGAGCTGATCAACAGCTACGGCATCCACAACCTCATCTGGTGCTGGACTGTCCAGACAAGCAGCAGCGGCCAGCTCGCCACTCTCGACGAAATCTCGTCGGCCTATCCCGGCAACGACAAGTGTGACTATGTAGGCGTCGACATCTACAGCTCCGACGACCTCTTCAGCGATTTCGACCGCTTCTATCTCGTGCGCCAGCTCGTCGAGGGCAAGAAGATGATAGCTCTGGCCGAGTGCGGAATGCTCCCCGATCTCGACACAACGATGCCCAAAGGCGAATCATGGCTCTACTTCATGCAGTGGTACGAGACCAAAGACGGCGCAGCCGCCATCGTCAGCTACTCGCCTGCCGAGACATGGCAGAAAGTCGTAGCGTCGCCCTATTGCCTTGGCCGCGACGAAGTGAAAGCTCTACGTAAATAAATGTTCCGCCGCAGAGGCCGTGACTGCTGTTCAGCGCAGTCGGCCACGGTCTCTGCGGCTCTTTCAACTTTCCTGACAACAGATGAAAGCTACCACGGTTTTTTTATCGACACTGCTTTGCGCGACCGCTCTTTCAGCCCCTTCGTGCAGCGCCGCGAAGCAGCCGACGGCGTCGGCCACTCCGGCCGAGCGGCTCATCAGCCGCCTGAAGGCTGTCGAAGCCTCCGGAAAGACAATCTTCGGCCATGACGACGATCCCGTTTACGGCGTCAACTGGAATCTCGACGAGGGACGTTCTGATGTCCGCGATGTCGTCGGCGATTATCCCGGAATGATGCACTGGGATCTCGGCATGATCGAAATGGATTCGCCTGTCAACCTCGACTCGGTGCCTTTCGACAGAATGAAGATCGAGATGCTTGCCCAGCACGCCCGCGGAGGTGTCAACGCCCTGTCGTGGCATCCGCGCAATCCCTCCGACCCGTCGAAAGACTCATGGCAGGCCGTCGACAAAGATGTCGTCAAGCTGACCGTTACTCCCGGCACTCCCGAGAACGCCACCATGCAGAAGTGGCTCGGACGGGTCGCCGACTATCTCGCTTCGCTGACCGATCCGGCCGGAAACCGCGTGCCGGTGATCTTCCGTCCCTGGCACGAAATGTCGGGCGGCTGGTTCTGGTGGGGCGACAAAAACACCACTACCGACTCCTACAAACAGCTCTGGAAGATGACCCGCGAAGCTTTCGACGCCCGCGGTCTCGACAACGTTGTCTGGGCTTATTCGCCCGACGCTGTCAGAGAAGCCGACAAATATCTCAACTGGTATCCCGGCGACGACATGGTCGACATTTTCGGAGCCGACATTTACCATTTCAACGGTGAAGAAGGACGTGACAACTGGCTCGCCCTCGTCGACACCGCCTATGGAGCTGCCGCAGCTGCGGCGCGCGCCAAAGGGAAAATCGCGGCACTGACCGAAACCGGATGCGAAAGCCTTGTCGTCACCGACTGGTATACGTCGTGTCTGCTGCCGGTCATCCGGAAATACCGCCCGGCCTACGTGACTGTATGGCGCAACGCACGCCACAGCGTCAATCCAAAACATTTCTATGTTCCCTATCCGGGACATCCGGCCGAAGAGTCGTTCAGGACATTCTACCGCGATCCGCAGACGCTGTTCGCGCGCGACCTCAAGGCCTACAACTAAAAATGAAAGCTCTCTCAAAAACCACCCTACACAAAACTGATAACTTCTGACAGAGATGATGACATTTGAAGAACGCAAAGCATTTGTCGAAAAAGAATATGAAGCCCTCGTGACAGCCAAAAACGAGATCATCGAGGGGAACGGCGTCTATTGCCGCTACAAGAATCCGGTTATCACAGCCGGCATGATTCCCCCTTTCTGGAAGTATGACTACAACAAGGCCACAAATCCTTTTTTCGAGGAACGCATAGGCGTCAACGCCACTCTCAATTCAGGCGCAATCAAGTTCAACGACAAGTATGTGCTCGTCGTGCGCGTCGAGGGCGCCGACCGCAAGTCGTTTTTCGCTGTTGCCGAAAGTCCAAACGGAATAGACAATTTCCGCTTCTGGGATCACCCCATAACGATGCCCGAAACCGACAATCCGGCCACGAATATCTACGATATGCGCCTTACGCGCCATGAAGACGGCTGGATCTACGGCCTTTTCTGTGTCGAACGCCACGACGACAGCAAGCCGGGCGACCTCTCGGCCGCCACGGCCGCCTGCGGAATCGCCCGCACCAAAGACCTCGTCAACTGGGAGCGTCTTCCCGACCTCGTGGCCAAGAGCCAGCAGCGCAACGTAGTGCTCCATCCCGAGTTCGTCAACGGCAAGTATGCTCTCTACACCCGTCCGCAGGACAGCTTCATCGATGCCGGCAGCGGCGGCGGAATCGGCTGGGCTCTGGTCGACGACATGACCCACGCCGTGGTTGAGTCGGAAATCATCGTCGACACCCGATATTACCATACTATCAAGGAGCTCAAGAACGGCGAAGGCCCCCATCCGATAAAGACCCCGCAGGGCTGGCTTCATCTCGCCCACGGCGTGCGTGGCTGCGCATCGGGCCTGCGCTATGTGCTCTATATGTATATGACCTCGCTCGAAGAGCCCTGGCGCCCGATCTACACTCCCGGCGGCTATCTGATGGCTCCTGTCGGCGACGAGTATATCGGCGACGTCATGAACGTGCTCTTCACCAACGGCTGGATCGCCGACGAAGACGGACGTGTGTTCATCTACTACGCATCGTCGGACACCCGTATGCACGTGGCCACTTCGACCATCGACCGCCTCGTCGACTACTGCATGCACACTCCCGCCGACGGTCTCGCAACCGGCGAGTCGGTCAAGACACTCAATTCGCTTATCGACGCCAATCTGGCTCTTAAGAAATAAAAATCCTTAATTTTGCAAAGAATACCTGTCAATGGCTTCTCTGAAAGATAAAATCGGTTACGGATTCGGCGACATGGCCTCGTCGATGTTCTGGAAGATATTCTCGTATTATCTGCCATTCTTCTATGCTCATATATTCGGCATAGGACTCGAACACGCGGCAGTGCTGTTTCTGATCACCCGCATCTGGGATGCCGTTTCCGACCCCATGATGGGTATTATAGCCGACCGCACGAACACACGCTGGGGCAAATACCGCCCCTATGTGCTCTGGTTCGCCGTTCCCTTCGCCGTATGCGGCGTCCTGCTTTTCACGACTCCCGATTTCTCTCAGGCCGGCAAGCTCATATGGGCCTACGTGACCTACATTCTGATGATGACCGTCTATACGGGCATCAACGTGCCCTATGGAGCCATGCTCGGCGTTATCACACCCTCTTCGGCCGAGAAGACGGTCTTCTCGTCCTACAGGATGTTCTTCGCCTACGGCGGCTCGTTCATAGCCCTGGCAGCCTGGGAGCCGCTCTGCAGTCTGTTCCGCAACGGTTTCGGAATGACGGCCGCCGGAGGCTGGCAGTCGGCCATGATAGTCATAGCCGTAGCCTGCGCGGTGTTGTTCTTCTTCTGCTTCAGGATGACCCGCGAGCGCGTGAAGACCGTCTCGACGGTGTCGGTCGGTTCCGACCTGTCGAAACTTCTGCGCAACGGCCCCTGGTGGCTGCTTATAGGCGCGGCGTTGTCGACGAATCTTTTCAACACCGTGCGCGGCTCGACGGTGGCGTTCTATTTCGCCGACCTCGTTGCCGCCGACGCCTCGCTGAGCATCTTCGGCCTGACGTTCGCTTTCTTCGCCGGACTCTTCCTTGCCATAGGCGAGCTGTTCAACATGGTGGGTGTCATGATAACCGTGCCCGTTGTCAGGATGCTCGGCAAGAAGAACTGCTTCATCGGTGTAAATCTGATGCTGGCCATGCTGTCGATACTGTTTTTCTATGTTCCGCTCCAGACGACCGTCGGTTACTGGATAATGCTGGTTCTTCAGATTCTCATCTCGGTCTGCACCGGCATTGTGTCGCCTCTGGTCTGGTCGATGTATGCCGACGTGTCGGACTATTCCGAGCTCAAATACCACACGGCTTCTACCGGCCTGATTTTCTCGTCGGCATCGATGGCCCAGAAATTCGGTTCGGCCTTCGGCGGTTCGGGAGCCCTGTGGCTTCTGTCGGCTTTCGGATATGTCACCTACGAGCTTGACTCAGGCGTCGCGGTTGTCCAGACGGCTCAGGCTCTCGACGGCCTGCGCTATCTGATGAGCTATATTCCGGCAGCCGTGGCAATTTTCGGCGCCTTCATTCTGCTGTTCTATCCGCTGACAACGTCGCGCATGGCCGAGATCGACGGCAAGCTGCGCATTGCCCGCGACGGGCAGACCCTCTGACTGTTCCTTTATCACTATTGAAATTATGACCCTTACACAACAGCTTTGTTTCGCCCTGCGCGAAAATCTGACCGAGAACATCCTCCCTTTCTGGATCAGCCATATGGCCGACCCGAAGGGCGGTTTTTACGGACGTCTCGACGGAAACGGACGTCTCGACAAGCATTCCGAACGCGGCGCCATTCTCAATGGCAGAATCCTCTGGACATTCTCTTCGGCCTACCGCCAGCTCAGCCGTCAGGAATATCTCGCCACGGCCACCTCGGCATATAATTATATACGTCAGTATTTCGTCGACCCCGACTTCGGGGGTGTCTACTGGTCGGTCAACGCCGACGGAACTCCGGCCGATACCAAGAAGCAGAGCTATGCCATAGGCTTCGCTATCTACGGCCTCTCGGAATATGTCCGTGCCACCGGCTCGAAAGAGGCTCTCGAACTTGCTAAAAAACTATTCGCCGACCTCGAAAGCCATGCCCGCGACAACGCGGCGCGCGGAGGCGGCTATATCGAGGCGTTCAACCGCGACTGGAGCGACATCGCCGATATGCGTCTTTCTGAAAAAGACGCTAACGAGAAAAAGACGATGAACACCCACCTCCACATTCTCGAGCCTTACACGAATCTATATCGCGTATGGCCTTCGGCCGAACTGAAGGAGGCGATCATCGATCTTCTGCGTATTTTCCTCGACACCATGCTTGATAAGCGCACCAACCATCTGGGCCTCTTCTTCGACGAAAACTGGGTGCGCCACGACAACAATATCTCTTATGGCCACGACATAGAGGCATCGTGGCTCTTGCTCGAAGCCGCACAGGCTCTCGCCGCCGGTCCCGACGGCGAGAGCGATGCGCGCATCGCTCCGCTGCTTGAGAAAACGCTGCGCGGCTGCCGCGCCATTGCCGATGCCGCTCTCGAAGGGCGCACCGACGAAGGTTATATGATCTATGAGCGCCACGCCGACGGCCGGCTCGATTGCGACCGCCACTGGTGGGTACAGGCCGAAGATGTTGTCGGACTTGTCTATCTCTATAAATACCACGATGTTGAGCCTGCTCTCGAAAAGGCCTGGCGGTCGTGGGACTGGATACGCCGCAACCTCGTCGACTACGACGGGGGCGAATGGTGGTGGAGCCGTCGTGCCGACGGAACTGTCAACCGCGACGAGGATAAGGCAGGCTTCTGGAAATGTCCCTACCATAACTCCCGTATGTGTCTCGAAGTCATGGAGACACTCGGCTGCGGGAAGTGAACCGGGCCAATATCCGCCAATGGTATTTTCATGACAAGAAACTCTAAGGATTATACAATTTTGTTAAAATTGTATGCGTTTCGGCAAAAATAGTATTAGACGCCCACGCGCTTTTGCTCTATCTTTGCATCGAAATCCTTAATGAAAAACTACGTCATCCAACCGTTACCTCATTAATCTTTCTCATACTCATTCAGCGGCTCGGACTGTCGGGCCGCATAAACCTGACGAAAACTCAATCATCAACTAATACCTAATATTTTAACCAATTGATTATTATGAAGAAATTATTTACTCTTCTTGCTGCATCGCTGCTGACAATGTCGGCCAGCGCTACCGTTCTTTGGGAAGGCGAAGTTGCCATGGGCAGCTGGGCCGGTATGATGGAATACAAGAACATCCCCGAGAACACCCAGTGGAATAACGCCGCCATGAGCGCTCTCAAAGCCGGCGACAAGATCGTCTTCACCTACAAGGATGTCGACACCAGCGATCCCGAAAAGCCCGCTCAGATACAGCTCGCCACATTCGCCGGCGAAGCATGGGCATGGACTCAGCTCGTTGAATATGCCAACATCGAAGGCACAAGCTACACCTACACTCTGACTGGCGATCCTTTCGGTGACTATACCGACGTCGAGATGCTTTCTGCCACCGGCTTCGCCGTAAAAGGCCAGAACGCTACTCTCGTGAAGGTTGAAGTAAATCCCGAAGGCGGTGATACCCCCGACACTCCCGATACTCCCGACACCCCGGGCGCTGCAACCGCTCTCTGGGAAGGTGAAGTTGTCATGGGCAACTGGGCCGGTATGCTGGAATATAAGAATGTCGAGGAAAACACTCAGTGGAATAACGCTGCCATGAGCGCCCTGAAAGTCGGTGACAAGCTCGTCTTCACCTACAAGGATGTCGACAACAGCGATCCCGAAGCTCCTGCTCAGATCCAGCTCGCCACATTCGCCGGAGAAGCTTGGACATGGACTCAGATCGTTGAGTATGCCGACATCACCGGCAACAGCTACACCTACACCGTCAGCGGCGACCCCTTCGGCGACTACACCGACGTTGAGATGCTTTCAGCCACCGGTTTCGCTGTAAAAGGCCAGAAAGCTACCCTTGTCAAGGTTGAGCTCGTAACAGCCGGCACTCCCGGTCAGGACGGCATCGAGAACGTAGCCATCGACATGAACGCTCCCGTTGAGATCTACAACCTCCAGGGTGTCCGCGTCAACGAAATGGTCAACGGTCAGATCTACATCCTCCGTCAGGGCAACACCGTTACCAAAGTCGTTAAATAATCAACGTTTCCGATAGAACAATAAGTTCCCTATCAGGCGGGCGTCTCCATAGCGGGGCGCCCGCTCTGCATTAGGAACGCCAGGTTGCCGCGTATTTTGTTAAAATAGTGTCGGGAAGTGTCAAGAAAGTGGTAGGGAGTGCCGTCGGTCTACATTATTTTTGCGCTGCAATTTCTTACCGAAAATAAACCGATATTCATGAAAAAGATTCTCAGTTTTCTGTTGATGTTAGCCGTGGCGGTCGCTGCCGTAGCCGCCGACGGTTTCTACACCTCGGGCACGAAGCTCATGGACTCGAACGGCAAAGAATTCATTATGCGCGGCTGCAATTACTCCTACGCGTGGCAGACCGGCCACGAATCGACTGTCATTCCCGCAGCCAAGCGCATCGGCTGCAACACCATACGCATACAGCTGTCGACAGGCAAGCGCTGGTCGCGCACGTCGCGCGCCATGCTTGAGCGGCTTATCCGCCTCTGTGAGGAAAACAAGCTCGTCGCCGTGTTCAACACCCACGACGAGACCGGCTCTATGAGCTATTCCGACCTCGAAAGCGCCTGCGACTTCTGGATCAGCCTGAAGGACGTGCTCAACGCCCACCGCAAGACCGTCATCGTCAATATCTCCAATGAATGGTGCGGCGAATGGAATTCGACAGTCTGGGCCGAGGGCTATCTGAAGGCTATCCCTAAGCTGCGCGATGCGGGAATAAAGAATACTCTCATTGTCGACTGCGCCGGCTACGGACAGTATCCCCGGAGCCTGTCGGACCGCGGCAAAGAGGTTGCCCGTGCCGACAAGCTGAACAATATCATGTTTTCGATTCACATGTATCAGGACGCGGGCAAGAACGAGTCGACCGTGAAGAGCAATATCGACATGGGTCTGAATGTCGGTGTGCCTCTGCTGATAGGGGAGTTCGCCTACCGCCATCAGGGGCACGATGTTGCCTGGCAGACGATTCTCGACTATACTAAGGAGAAGAATGTCGGCTACCTCGTGTGGTCGTGGACAGGCAACTCGTCTGACGTCGCCGAGTGCGACATGTTCGGCGGATACGACGATTCGAACTACAAGACTAACGGTACCAACACCGTCAAAGGACGCAACGGAATCAAGGCGACCTCGAAAGAATGCAGCTACTACAGCGACGGCGACAATCCCCAGCAGCCCGATCAGCCCGACGAGCCTGAACAGCCCGATCAGCCCGATCAGCCCGATCAGCCCGGCGACACGGAGACGACCGAGCTGCTCTGGAGCGGCAGTGTCGACATGGGTTCGTGGAGCGGCATTCTCGAATACAAGCCCGACAATTCCCAGTGGAAAGAGAACGTCATGCGCAAGCTCAAAGCGGGCTCGAAGCTTATCTTCACTTATAAGAACGTGTCGACAAGTTCGTCGGCTCCCGGTCAGATTCAGATAGCCACCTACGCCCTCGACAGTTCGTGGGGCTGGACGCAGCTCGTCGACTATGCCGACATCAGCGGCAGCAGCTACACCTATACTCTGACCGGCAAGACACTCGTCGAATATACCGACGTCGACATGCTGTCGCAGCGCGGTTTCGCCGTCAAAGGGCAGAACGCTACGCTCGTGAAGGTCGAGGCCCGCGTCAAGGGCGCGTCGCAGAACTCTATCGGGGAAGTCGGCGCTGACGAAGATGCTCCGGTAGAGATCTATACCCTTCAGGGAGTCCGCGTCGGCGAGATGACGCCCGGCCGGGTCTATATCGTTCGCCGCGGCTCGAAGGTGACGAAAGTCATAGGTTAGAGAATTTAAGGTTTTTAAGGATATTAGGGTCATTAAGGTCATTAAGGACTTTAATGACCTTAATTGCCTTAAAGACTATTTTGTCAAAATAGTATCATGTTTTGTATAAATAGTAGTAGCCTGCCGCTTCTTTTATCTGTTACTTTGCATCCGAAACACAGACCGTTCCCTTTAACTGATAACTACTTTTAAAGTCTTCCCGTGAAAAGCTGCTCAGAACCGTGTTTTGTGCTTCCGGGCCATTTCCCCCCCCGTAAAGTTCTGAGGCTTACCGAAATGATTTTCTTTTTACTTAAAATAAAGCTTATCCTCAAATGAAAAAACTGATTACGCTAATGGCGTTCGGCATGGTGTGCGCTTCGATGGGCGCTACCGTCGTGCAGGTGACTGATGCCAATAAAAAGGTATCGGGCCCCTATACGTATGTCGCAGTGCCCAATTTCAACAATCTTGTTCTTGAATACCGCCACACGTTCAAACCGGAAGGCAATTTCACAAAAGCCTATATGGCTTATATCGATGAAAACGGCAATGAGCTGAGAAGCTTCGACATTGTCGGTGCGAAAGGCGATGACGGCACCTATCAGCTCGCCTATACCGATATGGCGCGCCTTGCCAACGGCTACCGTTTCGCTTTCTTCGATGAGAATCTCGAGAAGTCATCTGTAACTTCGACCCTCAAAGACGGCCTTTCCGAAACGGTCAACTGGAGCGATGCGAAACGCCTGAATCTCACCCCTTATCTTACGGGCAAGACTCTTAAAGTGGGAGATGTTATTGTTATCCATTGCTCTAACACGAGCGACAATCATGCTCAGCTCTACTGGGACGACGGAAGCGAGACGAAGTATGGCAACTCGGCTGATTCGGAGCTCAATGATGGTTGGGGCAGTGGTTCGTATGGAGGTGCACAAGATGCGCAGTTTGCCAACGCCGACGGTACCTACGATTTCGTTCTGACTTCGGCCATGGCAAGCGCTATCAACGAGCGCGTCGCTGCCGGAAAAGAGGTTTATTTCACCGGTGAAAATAATATTGTCGCCTCGAAAGTTGATCTGAACGTAGTCACCTATGTCGGCGAGACAAATGTCACTTCTTACGACCTGACGCGCACTGAAGATAAGGTATCGGTGTTCTCGGAGCTTCCCACGATTCCGACTACAACTCAGGTAACCGTGACTGTGGCCGAGGACCTCGATAAAGGTGTCAACTGGAACAACGGCGAATCGGGCGGTTTCGGCCTGAAAGAGTATCTCGGCGCCAAAACCTTCAAAAAGGGAGATATAATCACCGTCTATTGCTCGGGTACCGATAGCAAGCGTGGCCAGCTATGGTGGATAGTTGGAGATGCCCAGTATAAATATGCCAATCCGGCAAAATCCGAACTTAAAAATGACGTGGTCGGTAATTACGGTGGCGCCGATTGTCAGAGCGCAAACGAAGACGGCTCATACGACTTCGTACTGACCGCCGAGATGGCCGCAGCCATGAATGATCGTTTCAATGCAGGAAATGAAGTATATTTTAATGGCGAAGACGGCATTAAAGTGAATAAGATCACCTATTCTGAAGAGAAAGAACTCGCGAACGTTCCCGAATGGCACCTGCTTACCCTCTGGACTCCTGCCAGCGACGAGCTCGTTCCGATGACAGGCTTCGAAGCCGGTATCTGGGGCTTCGCCGGAAAGAACACGCAGTTCGACGATTTCCAGACCTGGGGCAATACAGAGGGCAACGATTTCCATGATATCAAGCAGGTTGAGGAATATTTCGCCGATAATCGCACGGGATGGTTCTGTCCAGACCGTTCGCCCGAATACTGGAGCGTCATTGTTCCGCGCTTCGATGCCGAACTCGGCGACTGGGTGGTCATCGCCATTGATCCCGATGAAGGAACAGAGGTTAAGGGCGAAAATACCGACGTTACCAGGCAGTGTATGTTCCAGCTCTGGAATATCGAGATGAAAGACGGGAAACTCGTCGAGAATATCTACAAACTTGATCCCGAATCTGATTATCCCGAAATCGACGTGCTGAGCAACTGGCGCTACAACGATGAATATAAGTACATCTACATCAAGCTCGACAATGAGGCCAAGGTCAACGCCGCAAAGAACGGCCTCCGCTTCAAAGGCACGAACTTCACTATCCACCGCGTCGGCTGGATCCACAAGACAACCGACAAGATTGTAGAATATACCGATGTCGAATCGCGCTACCACATCCATGTGCGTCCCGAAGCCTTTCAAAAACACAGCCAGTGGAACCTCGTCAACTTTACGGCCGACGAGTGCCGCCCGAGCAAGAGCAGCACTACCGATCACGATGGCGGAAACGGTGCCCACAAGTTCGCCGAAACGATCAATCTCAACTTCGAGACCGCCAAGAACCACGGCTATAAAGATGTCAAAGTAGAGTTCTACACATTCCTTCCCAACGGAACGGAAAATCCCTCTGATTTCCCGATTGCCAATTTCATCGGCACCGCGCAGGCCGGAATGGAAATGCCCGAGATAAAGATTGACGGTGAAAATGTCGATGCATTCCCCGCCGCCGGAGACTATCACCCCGTCAGCTTCAGCACAGAAAGCTACGATCAGTCGCACTATGTTATGACCGTAGCCGGATATGAGACCTACGAATGTAACCGCCACGGTGGCGACGCTTCTCACGCCGTTTCGGCAACATGGTATAAGCCGCTTAGCAACCTCGTCAGGAGTCTCGAGACCTATGGACTCTATGCCCGCGTTATTCTGACAAAACAGGTTGAGGTCACTCCGGCTATGCGCCGCGCTCCGATGGCCATAAAGGACGATGTCACCAACCTCGACTTCGAGCCGCTCACTGGCGACCTTAAGGACGATTATATCCTCTATGCTCTGCCTGAGGTCAGTGAAGGAGTGAAGCTGACTCCCGTGCTCTACTATAACCGCGTCGGCATCGCCAACAACGCCGGCATCAAGACAACGACCGGCCTCGAGACCATCGGCGACGACACCGATGCTCCCGTCGAGATCTACAATCTTCAGGGCATCCGCGTGTCGGAAATGACTCCCGGCCAGATCTATATAGTCCGTCAGGGCTCAAAGGTTGAAAAAATCGCTCGCTGACACATATTATTTAACCGCAGTGAAATCGGTCCGGCCATCCGCCGGACCGATTTTTTCTATTTCTAAACTATCGTCAGGCTCGAGGTGTTTTAATAAATATTAAACGTTTCGCTGTCATGAAAATCGTAACGGGAAAGGCGCCTATGTCGCTGTTCACCCTTGTGGCTATACTGTCGCTGTCGCTCGTGGTCAATCTGCCCGGGCTGGCGATATCGCCGATGCTCGGCTCTCTTTCGAAGATTTTTCCCGGCACAGGCTCGCTCGAGCAGCAGTTGCTGACGATGTTGCCCAATCTGCTGATCATACCGTGTCTGCTTCTGTCGGGATGGCTCGCGCGCCGCAAACATAAGATCGACTATGTCGTTGCGTCGCTGGTTTTGTTCACGGCCTGCGGAGCGGCATATATGTTTGCTTCTTCGATGGCGCAGCTGATCGTTGTAAGCTGTCTGCTCGGCATTGCCGCCGGCATTCTCATTCCGTTCTCGACCGGATTGCTGGCCGATACGTTCGCCGGTCGTTACCGTATGCGGCAGATGGGCCTGCAGTCGGGAATATCGAACCTGTCGGTAGTTGTGGCGACGTTTGCCGTCGGCTTCCTGTCGCGCGGCGGCAACTGGCATCTCCCCTTCATAGTCTATCTGATGCCGATTATCCCTCTCGCCCTGTCGGCCGGGATGCGCGGCATCCCGGCCGCCGACTATGCGGTTACGGCCGCTCCGGCGGCCACACCGGCGCCTCACGGCAGCATAATCATTCCCCGGATGCTCGGAATATCGGCCGCATATTTCTTCACGACCTACGCGACGGTCATCATAACCTATTTCTGCCCGTTCCTTATCGAGAAGGAGCACTGGTCGTCGGAAATCACCGGCACCGTCACTTCGATCTACTTCCTCTTCATATTCCTGCCGGGCTTCATTCTGCCTCAGATTCTGAAAGCGACGCGCGGCATGACCATTGTAGCGGCTGCGGTGATGATAACGGCCGGCCTCGCGCTGTTCTCGTTTGTCCACGCCGAATGGGCCATGATGGCCGGCGCTGCCCTCATGGGAGCGGGCTACGGCATCCATCAGCCTATAATCTACAATAAAGCTCCCGAGGCTGTCACTGATTCGTCGATGAACACGATGAGCCTGTCGCTGGTGCTCGTGGCCAACTATGCCGCCATATCTGCGGCCCCGGTGATTGTCGATTCGCTGCGGAGTCTGCTCGGGGCGGGGAGCGTCACGGGGTTCGCCTTCCTGCTGAATTTCGCCATGTCGATTGTTTTTCTCGCCATCGCGATTCTGCGCCGGAAGCACTTCTCGTTCAGCTGCTGAAAGCTGCCGGGGGCCTTTCAGCGCGCTTTTTGATAGAATCGCAATAGATTCGCCGCTCTTTAAGCCCCAGGCAGGCGCATGAATCGCGGTTTTTACTTAAATTTGCGCGCAAAACCGTCACAGCCGGCTTATGCGCTTTCTACAACTATTGATTTTATCGACAATTCTCCTGTCGGCGACATTCACGGGATGTCGCCGCCCGCGCCACGATTCTGTTCCCGCAGCCGAGTATGAAGAAGGCCTGACACGTCAGGCGTGGTCGATGCTCGATACCGGCGCGTCCTTCGAAGAGGCCTTTGCGGTTCAGGAAGAGGCTGTCAGACTCGTCCGCGAAGGAAAGAGCCGCGAGAATCCGGTTGCCGTGCTCGAGCAGATGGCCTATTTTCTCTTTTCGGAAGGGCGCCTCGAAGAAGCGTTCACATATTTCAACGAAGCCGGGGATTCTCTCGCGAACCATCCTGAACTTGCCGCCTCGGAGAGCGCTGTTATGCTCTTCGGCGATCTGAGCCAGTTTTATGAACGGCTCGGAATGAAGAGAAAAGCCATCGAATACAGCGACTCCGCCATGTCGGCAAGCCGTCGGCTCGGCGGTATGCTCATGCCGGATCTCTGGCGGTTCCGCACGCAGATATTCGCCAACAGCAGCCGCCCCGGCGAAGCATTCGCCTGTCTTGACAGTGCGAACAGTTCGATCCGCCGCTACAGCGCGCCCGAAGATACGGCCTTCATGCTCGCCATGATCGGGTGTGAGCGTGCCAATCTGATACTGTCGCTCGACCCTTCGGCCGATTCATTAGCGCTCGCCGCGTCTCTTCTCGCCCATGGCAGTCAGATTTACGGCGACCGCGATTTCACCTCTTATCTGGGGCCTCTGGGCTATACTCTCTGGCGGCAGGGACGCAGGCAGGAAGGTATAGAGATGATGGAAACGGTTGTCGGACGGCTGCGCGACAGCGGCGACCTCGAAATGCTCTATATGGAGATGCGCCGTCTGCTCGAGGTTTACACAGCCGGGAAGATGTATGACAAAGTCAGCTCCCTTTATAAAGAATATACGCTGCTCGGTGACTCCATGACCCGCGCCCGTCATAATCTCGACCTTGTGACAGCAAAAGTGCGCTCGGATGTCGCCGCCAAACAGAGGGAGAATCTCATGCTCCGCGAAAAGCTGCAGGCCCAGAGCCGTCAGAAGACGGGCGCCGTCGTCGCATTCATAGTTGTTGTTCTGGCGGCAGTGGCCGTTCTTATTGTAATGCGCCGTCGCGCCCGCAAGATCAGTCTGAGCCGCGACGCCGAACGCGCGCGCCGCGAATCGGCCGAAGCCGGCATCAGTGCCGCCCTCGACGAGCGCAATTCCGCGCTTGAGCGCATTGAGGCCATCAGAAACGAGATGTCGGGCAGCATTGACGCCGACATTCTCCATTGTCCGCAGGGACTTGAAAATAATCTCGGGCCGTTCAGGAGAACCTTTCTTGCCGTATATCCGCGTTTTGTCGACGACTTGCGCCGCGATTACCCTTCGCTTACCGACACCGATATGGTATTCTGTATGCTGATTTTCCTTCAGCACAGCACACAGGAAATATCCGCCAGCCTGAACATTTCGCGCGCGAGCGTCAACAGTGCCCGCTACCGGCTGCGCTCCAAGCTTCGCCTCGCAAAAGAAGAGAGCCTCGACCAATTCCTCCAGGCTCGTCAGGGATAACCCCGCCTCCCGAAAGAACCGGGCTGCTGATATTTCTCGTTGTCGCCAGCCGCCATATTCAGCAGACGTGCTTCTATCGATTATGAATAGTTGGATTCCGTCAGCTTTACTTGCAATATCTGATGGAGAGATGAATACACCCGCAGTTTTTTAGCGTATTCTGTCAGTCTTGACATATTTCTGTCTGTGTGCCGAAGATAATTGTCAATAATCTCTGTCATCACATCAATACCAATGTAAGGTATTCATTGATGTAATGCCCATCGGCAACAATGATGTTGCCGACATACCGGATAGCCATTCAATAATGCGATATAATGACATTGTCGGATATCGATTTCATGTTCAATCGTTACAATTAATGGTGAGCTAAAATACCTCATCGGGGAATAAGGACAGGCTCAAGTATTGCCAGATCTAACGCTGCCTCGATTTTTGAAATGGTTTCGATAGACAGGTTTTCTTTCCCTTTCAATATGCGAGACACATACTGTTGGGAGCAACCCATCTTTTCAGCCAGAGCTTTTTGTGTCAAGTCCAGTTCTTCCATCTTATCAAGCATCATCATTGCGATTCGCTGTGAATGACGCAACCATGACTTATTGGCCATGCGCCATTCAGCATTTACCTGCCACTTCGACGGGGTGGCGCCTCGATGCTCATTCAGCTTTGATATTATTTCTTCCTTCGTTTTCATTACAACCTCATTTTTCAGCTTAATTCGCAAAGATAGTCTTTAAAAGAATCCATATCGGAAATACCGTTATCTATCAGATAATTTCTCACCTTTTCCATTCGGGCCAATTCAACAAGAGTGTGTTCTCGTTCCTGCATGGTACGAGTCAATTTTATTGCTCCTCCGGTAATGATGTATATGCCTTGCTCCAGTCTAATGGCATAAATTCTTAGCCATGAAGCATGTCGCGGTGTATTGTGAAGGCGAGCCTTCTCCTTCCCCAGCAGCATCTCTGATGACCGGCTGTTTTCCAGTGGTCGGAAAATCTCATCGAGATTGGCATTCGGAGATATGTCCATTATAAGACATTGCAATTTCTCACTATCCTCAATAGTGTCATATATGGCTTGGTTCACATCCGTTATCTTGAAATAAGCAGTCAAATCGGAGATATTCTGTTTGAAAAAAGAACGGAGCCAAACTACATCATTCCATTGGTCAAGAAGAGCGTCAAGCACGTTGTCTAAGCAGTTATCATATCTTACCGCCCATAGACTGCCGTTGTCTGTAATGAGATCGAATTTCATATCTGATTTTTTGCAAAAATAGCAATTGTTTTTAATTCATACAACTTATGAGTTGTATTTGTTCATGGGTTGATATTAATCTTACTGGATTATTCGGCTTACAATCATAGTGTGGATCGGGCGTAGTTGAATTCATACCCTGTCCCAGACTATCTGCTCCCTCCATTCTTTGGGGTCAGCTCCGCGGCGCAAGCGCTTCGCGGTGACGAACCCTCGGGTTCCCCTCTGTCTGTCGTAAAAACAAAAAGGAGCCACACGAGGCAGCTCCTTTTGTTTTTGCGGAAAGACAGGGATTCGAACCCTGGGTACCCGAAAGGGTACAACGGTTTTCGAGACCGTCCCGTTCGACCGCTCCGGCATCTTTCCTTTGGCGGTTTTGCGGTCACAAAGGTAGCGACTTTTATTATAACCGCCAAAATTTTTCGCGGAAAAGCGAAAAATTAGGGTTTAGTCGCGTGAGCTTCCGAAGAATCTCAGCAGGTAGAGGAAGAGGTTGATGAAGTCGAGATAAAGATTGAGAGCTCCGATCGTGGCGAGGCGCCCGACCTGATTGGCCGGTGTGACCTGGGCGAGCTGCTTGATACGCTGGGTGTCCCAGGCTGTGAGGCCTACGAAGATGAGCACGCCGACTATCGAGATTATCCAGTCGAGACCGCTACTGCGCAGGAACATGTTGACGACTGCGGCTATAATAAGTCCGAAGAGCGACATGATTAGGATAGAACCCCAGCGGGTGAGATCCTTGACGGTGAAGTAGCCGTAGACGCTCATTGCGCCGAAGGTGGCGGCGGTTATGAAGAATGTCTTGGCTATCGAGGTGTGGGTGTAGACGATGAAAATCGGCGTCAGGGCAATGCCGTTGACGAGGGCGAAGATGTAGAAGAGAAGTGTGCCCGTAGCGGTCGACATTTTCTGGATTGCTCCCGAGATGGCGAACACAAGGATCAGCTCGACGATGAAGAGGCCCCATGTCGCCCATGAGTTGGCTTGCATGAACGACCAGAAGGCCGGGCTGTTGTAGCAGCCGAGGGCGGTGAAGGCGGTCACCAGAAGGGCGAGCGTCATTTTCAGGTAAACACGGCGTATGGCCGACGAGGCGGTGGCGATGTCGGTGGGAGAGTAACCCTGATAGGTGTTGTTGTTGAAGGGAGGAGGGGTATTGATCATATTTCTTTGTTGGTTGTTTTCTTATATAACGTTGGGATAGGGGGATATGTTACATTCGTTCGGGAACTTCGATTCCCAGCAGGCCCATGGCTGTTCTGACGGTGTCGGCCGTGGCGCGGCTCAGGGCGAGTCGCAGCGAGCGGCGGGCGGCGTCGGGCTCGGAGAGCACGGGGCAGTCGTGGTAGAACGAGTTGTAGAGCTTGACGGTGTCGTAGGCATAGTTGGCGATCAGCGCGGGGCTGTAGGTCTGTCCGGCGGCTCTGACGACTTCGGGGAATTCGGCGAGGGCCTGAATGAGTGCTGTCTCTTTTTCTCCGGTCTCGACGGCGGCGTAGGGAACAGCCTCGATGCCTTCGGCTTCGGCCTTGCGCAGCAGCGAGCGGATGCGGGCGTAGGTGTATTGGATGAAGGGCCCCGTGTTGCCGTTGAAGTCGATCGACTCGCGCGGGTTGAATGTCATGTTCTTGCGCGGATCGACTTTCAGGAGGAAGTATTTCAGTGCGCCCATGCCGACGATGCGGGCTATTTCGGCGCGCTCTTCTTCGGGAATGTCTTTCAGTTTGCCCATTTCGGCGCTGACTTCGGCGGCGTCGGTGACCATCTTGGCCATGAGGTCGTCGGCGTCGACAACGGTTCCCTCGCGGCTCTTCATTTTTCCTTCGGGAAGCTCGACCATTCCGTAGGAGAAGTGGACGAGATCTTTGCCCCATCTGAATCCGAGACGGTCGAGCAGGAGCGACAGAACCTGGAAGTGGTAGTTCTGTTCGTTGCCGACAACGTAGATCATCTTGTCGATGGGATAATCCTGATAGCGCAGCTTGGCGGTGCCGATATCCTGTGTCATGTAGACCGAGGTGCCGTCGGCGCGGAGCAGCAGCTTGTGGTCGAGACCTTCGGCGGTGAGGTCGGCCCATACGCTGCCGTCTTCGCGGCGGTACATGAGCCCTTTCTCGAGCCCTTCGAGCACTTTGGCCTTCCCTTCGAGATATGTTTGGCTTTCGTAGTAGATCTTGTCGAAGTCGACACCCATGGCGTGGTAAGTCTCGTCGAAGCCGGCATAAACCCAGCTGTTCATCTTCTCCCAGAGGGCGCGCACTTCGGGATCGCCGGCCTCCCATTTGCGCAGCATCTCGCGGGCCTCGAGCATCAGCGGCGCTTCGTTTTTGGCTTCTTCTTCGGTCTTTCCGGCCTCGACGAGGGCTTTGACCTCATCTTTATAGTGGCGGTCGAATGCCACGTAGAAGTCGCCGATAAGGTGGTCGCCCTTCTTGCCCGACGATTCGGGAGTCACGCCGTCGCCCCATTTGAGCCACGCGAGCATCGACTTGCAGATATGTATTCCGCGGTCATTGACGATGTTTGTCTTGACAACGCGGTTTCCGCAGGCCTGAAGAATGCGGCTGAGGCTGTAGCCGAGCAGAATGTTGCGCAGATGGCCGAGGTGGAGCGGCTTGTTGGTGTTGGGACTGGAATATTCGACCATAACCAGAGGGCTGTCGGCGCCGGCTGGCGTCAGACCCCAGTTTCCGGTTGTGGAGATATGTTCGAGCACACTGTTCCAGAACGACGGCTCGATTACGATGTTCAGGAATCCTTTGACGGTCGAAAAGCTGCTGACGGCCGGCTCGTTGTCGGCAAGCCAGCTGCCGATCTCGTTGCCGACAGCTTCGGGAGCTTTGCGGGCGGCCTTGACGAATGGGAACACAACGACAGCGACGTCGCCTTCGAATCCTTTGGCGACATCAGAGAGCTGGACTGCGGCGGGGTCGACGGTTATTCCGTAGAGCTCGCCGACGGCACGGGCAACTCCCCGGGCCAATATTTCTTTTATTGACATATCGGTTTGATGGTGTTAGCTTTGAAACCGCAAAGTTACGGATTTTTTTCGAAAGGCGCGTCGCTTAGTCGCTATAGCTTTTAGGCGGTGCCTGAGGAAGCAATGCCGGTTAAGAAACTATGCGCGAGTGCCTGATTCACGATAGCTCATCAGTTCGCGTTTTTTCGATTATTTCACGGAATATCTGAAGTTGTTGTTTTTTTGTATGCTGCTGGTATATAGCGAAATAGAAGGGCTCAGATCGTTAGTTCGCGGAAAGTTCGCGGAAAGTTCGCGGAAAGTTCGCGGAAAGCTCGCGGAAAGTTCGCGGAAAGTTCGCGGAAATATGTAGCAGTCAGTCGAGTCGGGTGGCAATATTTCAATCGGTTATATTTGGCCCTGATTCCCAATATTTATTTGGCCCGACGTGGATTTTCCGAGCTCTCCGAAGGCATTTCAAAAGATAGTCTATGTGATTCTTTTTCTGACGATCATTTAAAGCTTTCGGAAGCCTCGGTAGCAACAGCTTGTCGATATGGGTTCTGCGAAGCTTCTTGTGATCGGATAACGATTTTAAGATGAGGTCTTTATAATAGTCGTCATCGAACCCTTTAAGGTCGGTATACTCTGCTTCCATATTGGTAAGCTGAGCCACTTTACGGCTTATGATGATATGAGGATGCCGTCCTTCAATTAGATTGAGTTCCCGTAACTTGGCCCGCGCCTCTTTGTTTAAAGGCTTGTTTCGCTGAACTTGGTCGAGAAGAAACACTGTTGTCAAGTCAAGAGATGTATTTTCCATCAATGTTGTGGAATACTGGACATCTATGATATTTCCGGGCATAACCAGAGTCACATGGCTTTCTGTGGAGCTTTCGTAGTCGGGCAATGGAAGAAAGCGGTTGCGCTGATGCTCGAACATGTCGTGGATGCCAAAGCCCTGACTGTCGACCATGTTAAGGTTCAGCATGGCTGTCTTTAGGAATTCGTTACGGTATTTTGTAGGTGTCTTTTTACCGGAGATGTAGTCGAAGTATTGACCTTCATAAAAAGAACCTGCATTCTGAAATCTGACGAAGTCAGATGTCTCCGTTACCACAATCCGCTCTTTCATGCTGTAATCCTGATGCATGATGCAATTATGAAGCGCTTCGAGAAGAGAGCGTTGATCATATTTCATAACGGGGGTCGGGAGCAGAGCGTTTGATGGAAATATCTTTATCTGGTAGTTTCGTATTGTCTCTCGTAATTTTACAGCTGTCAGAAGGAATGGCGGATAAAATATCTGAGCCGCCCTTTCATCGGCCGTCTGAAGTTTCCAGACTATTTCAGCAGGGTGATCGAGATAGTGAATTGATTCTTCTTTGCCGAGCAAAAGCAATGCCGTTCGAGTGATTTTACCGTTTCGGGTGACTCGGGCCTTGTCGAGAAAAGTTTCTGTGCTCCATGAACGTGCCTCTTTGGCCCTGTTGGGGTATCTTTCGCAATATCCCTCCAATGCCGCACGCAGCGCCTCGCTATCAAGATCGTCTGCAGTAGCCTCGTCTAGAGTACCCGCCGACCAGTCGTAATGAACAATATCCTCGTTAAGGATGATATTCTCCCTTTCTGCCGTGAGTTCGACAAGGGAATCTCCGATTCTTTGCCATTTCTTTTTATGGGCGAATACCGGGCGCCGAGGCCTGTGTTTAGGGATATTTATCACCCATACGACTTTGTTGGTGTCAGATGTTATGAATTCTTCAACAAAGAGTCCTTCCGACGGGAGATTAGGGCACATCTCGACCATTTTATAAGCAACAGATGTGCTGTCGAAATTGAATTTAGACAAATCTGTGCCTACAATATCCAGAGTTCCGTCTGCGACGCCGATAACAAGATGGCCGCCTTCCATATTGGATATGCCTGACAGATAGGATATGACGTCTTTGTGCGGGTCGTTGGAGAATGAGTTTTTCAGGTTTTTCATCTCCTTCCAGTCGCAGCTTGCATCTTCCTTTGGAAATCGGCATAATAGATATGCCTGTAACTCCTGTTCGGTCAAATCCTGTTTATTGTGCATTGAACGGTTGCTGAGTTTGGTTTCGATATGCGAAATTAACAATCGGTTTATAAAATTGCAAGCCTTACGACACGTAGAGGGTGTCGCTTAGTCGCGCTGCCAGGGCTTGTCGGCGACTCCGGCGGCGGAGTTGAGGGCGCGGGCATAGGCAAACAGCCAGTCGCTCAGGCGGTTGACGAATCTGACGCAGCGCTCGTCGAGCGCGGCGTCGCGCCCGAGGGCGATTATGCGGCGCTCGGCGCGACGGCATACGGTGCGTGCTATCTGGGCCCGTGCCGAAGCGGCCGTTCCGCCCGGGAGCACAAAGCAGTGCATAGGCTCGACGGCGGCGTCGAGCCGGTCGATAGACTTCTCGAGACGTTCGATATGGGCGTCGGTCAGCCCGCGGCATTCTTCGGCGCCGTCGGTGGCGAGATAGCCGCCGATGTCGAAGAGGCGGTTCTGCACCATGTATATGGTGTCGGCTGTGTCGTTGTCGGTTGCCTCGGCGGCGAGAAGTCCCATCCATGAGTTGAGTTCGTCGACGGTTCCGTAGGCTTCGAGACGCACGCTGTCTTTTCCGATGCGCTGTCCGCCGACGAGCGATGTTGTTCCGGTGTCGCCGGTGCGGGTGTATAGCAGGCTTTTCTTTGTCATGGCTGATAGTTTTTTATGTATGATGGCAAAGTTAACAAATATCTGCGGTTTTAGGTTCGGTTTGACGCAGGCAGCCGAAAAAAACGAAGGGGCGCGCCTCGGCGAAGCATTGCTTCAGCCCGGCGCGCCCCCTGAATGGTTGTCGGATTTATCTCACGGCAAGTTTTATGGTTGTTGTGCGGTTGCCTTCTGTTTCGATGACGAGCAGATAGATTCCATGGGCGAAGCCGCTCAGATCGAGGCGTTTCTCCGTGCCGTCGAAGGTTTTCAGGCTACGGCCCGAGAGGTCGTAGATTGTGGCGCGCGAGAAATCGCCGCGGACAATCGTGTAGCCGGGCGCGGGATTCGGCCAGACTGAGATTTCAGAACCGTTGAGGCCGTTGAGACCCGTTTCTCCGAATCTGACTGTCGCGGGGGCAGATTCTCCTGAGGCATAAACGGCTTTTACCTCTGCGGTATGGGCGCCTTTGGCGACGTTCGACAGCATGAACGAGCAGTCGGTTGTGCGGGCGAGTTCTTCGCCGTCGAGCGAAACGGCGTAGATGACTTCAGGGCCGCTGACGGCGGTGTTCATCTCAAAACCGTTGCCCGAAGAAATCTCGACGTTGTCGATGAAGAGCGTGAATCCGTCGGGCGATATGCAGTTGATGGCTACATAGCGGGCGGCGGCCGGAACGGTATATTCGAATTCTGTCCAGACTTGCATCGGAACGTCGACTCTGTCAGCAATCCAGGTGAAAGACATGGGATCGGTGTCGGTTGTCGAGTAGCCGACGCGGATCACTTCGCCGTAGGTGCGCGAATAGCCTCGCGCCATGAATTTGAGCGTGAAGTCGTTGTGGTAGGTCAGGCGCGGCGATATGAACCAGTCGTCGCTGCCGTTGTAACCGGCGAAGCTTGCCAGTTCGGCGTCACCTTCATAAGGGATTGACGCGCTTCTCTGGTCGGCCATCGACGGGGTGGTCATCGAGGGGTTGAATACCATGAAAGAGCATGGCTGCGTGCGTCCGGGGAAGGCGAAGTCGGCTTCGGCGAAGGTGCGCGAGGCGTCGGCGTCGCGGTAGATCCATCCTACGTTTCCGGGCGATGCCACGGTAAACGGCTCATGGTCTTCGAAGCCGTCGAAAATTTCGCCCGACTCGTTCCATGTGAACAGGAATCCCGATTCGAAGTTGCCCGAAAGGCTCGTGTTGACGGGCGTGGCGATTATTTCCTCAAGCTCGATGTTGTCGACAGCGTCTTTTGTGGCGGTCAGATCGGCCGTTCTGCTGACGGGTGTGTAGCCCGGCAGCGATACCGTCAGGTTGTAATTGTCGCGCCAGATTTCCGGGAATGTCACCAGACCTGATTCGTCGGCGCTGGCCGTGCGAGTGTCGGCCGGATCGGCTCCTTCGATTTTTACCGAGGCGCCGGCAGCGCTGCCTGAGGTCGAATTCGTCGACAGATGAAGTGTCAGCGAGCCGATCATGTCGCGGACGATATAATTACTTATTGTTCTGGCCGACTCCGAGCCGTCGGGGTAGTGCGACGAGACGGCGTAGCGGTAGACTCCGGCCGGGGCGTTCTGCCACGTAGCGTCGCTGAACGACGTCGTTGTCAGGGGCGTGCTGTTGAGCGATGTCCAGTCGTCTGAGCCGTAGCCCGAGGCGCGCCATACGTTGTAGGTGCAGATTTCGGGAGTGTCAGAAGCAACTGGTTTCATTCCCTCTGCCGACCATGCATTGCCGGCCGCTCTGATCATCAGGTTGCCTGAGAGGGTCTCGCTGTCGAAATATGCGAAATCTCCCGAGGAATAGTCGGTTGAGAAAGCATAGGTGTTCTCCCTGAAGGGGAATGCCTTGTGGTCGCCGTCGACTCCTATGCCGTGGAAGCCCGGATAGTTCAGGGCCACGAAGCAGCCTCGCGGAGCGTCGACAGGGTTCTCGAGCGTGAGCTCTGTCCACTGTCCGTCGGCGTTTCTGACAGCGCGCTCGCTGTAGAGCATGGTTCCCGTGGGATTGCCTTCTTCGTCGAGGTCATAGATATAGACGTTGACGGAGTTGTGGGGGCCTCCTTCAGAGGTGGTGAACCAGCTGACGCTGTTGAGCGTCATCGGGGTTCTGAAAGCCGTTCCGATAACAATAGTTCCGATGCTTTCCGAGAATCCTATCTGTGTGTCGGCCTTTCCGGAGTCATAGATGAAATCAGTCTCGGCCGACGGGTTGTTCCATGTCAGTGAGGCGGTGCCGTCAGAGGCTGCTACGGTGATTCCGGCCGGAGCGAAATGGGCATATCCGAGTGTTATGTCGCCCATATTCCTGTCGGCATTGAGATTGAAAGTCTCGGTGTAGTCGACATATTTGTCTTTCGAAACGGTAACTGTGGTCTCGTCAGAGACAACTACGTCGCTGAACGAGAAAGTGCCGTCGGTATTGGAGGTCGTTGTCAGATCGGTATATCCTGCGAGGGTAATATCAGCTTCCCCGAGCGCGTTTCCGTCGGGAGCAAGAACCCGTCCGCTGACCGTGTAGACGGGCAGCTTTTCGATTCTGATTGTGGTCGAGGCATCGTTGTCGCTGACGGTTATCTTCGCGGCTTCGCTGTCTTTATAGCCGAACATCTTTGCCTGAATCGAGAACTCGCCGTTCGGAACGAAATCGAAACGGAAAGAGCCGTCGGCGGCCGATTTTGTCGAGGCATGGATTTCGGGGATGGCTACTTCAGCGCCTTCAACCGGGTCGTTGCCGGCGTCGGTGACGAAGCCGGTCACGGCGGCACCTCCCGATCTCATCATGAACGTCACGCAGCTGTTGCCGGTGCGGTTCTGATAGGAAGACGAAGTAATGTCGAACTGGTTATAATCGTTTCCATAGACGATGGCCTTGTTCCCGGCGAGAGGGCTCGTGTAGTAGGGCTGCGACATGTTGAGATATTTCCGGTCGGCGTCGGCAAGCGACGTGACAATGAGCATAGCGAGATTCCCGCCTTCATAGTCGAAAGCGTTCTGAAGCTCGAAGTCAAGCACTGTCTTGCTGCTGGATATGTCGATATGGCCGTCGAAGACGAGAGCGTATTCGTCGAGCGGAATCCAGCCGTCGGCGTTCGATACGCGGTCGGTGTTCGACAGATAGATTTTGACATCGGCGTTGGTGAGGTCGTAATAGCAGGAATAGCTTGTCAGTATATTGCTTATGCGTCCGCGGGGTATTCCGATTTCGTCGGCCGAGTAGATGTTCTGTGAGGCCCCGAATTTGTCGTAAAGGTTGAGCGGATGATACGATGATGTCGACTCGCGTTTTCCGATAATGACCTCTTCGCTCGAACCGAGCGGGAGCATCGTTATGGCAAGGGCCGGAGTGGTGTTGTCGGCTTCGATCATGTCGTTGTCGGCTTTCACGCGGCCGCAGATGGCGCTGACGGTGGCTCCGTAGGGGAAGCTGCATGCGATGGAGATGTTGGCCGACTCGCCGCTTGCCAGGGGCTCTGAAACAACGGTAGAGGCGAGTGTGGTTCCCTCGTTGTCTATGAGCTCGACAGTGTAGGAGCCGACAGTCTCCGATCCTTTGTTGTCGACCGTGACAGTGTACTTATAGGTGTTTCCTTCGATGGGTTTTGCGTTGCCGGTGACAGCCGAGGCCGAGAGATTGCGGGCAACAAGTTTTTCGATGCTTATTCTGTTGAGATAGAACAGCGAAGAACCTTGTGGCGCAATGTCGCGGATGGCGATATTGCAATCGCCGATATTGGCTCCGGTAGTGAAAGTGAATTCATTGTCGGCGAAACTCGATGAACGGTATATTTCGATGCTGCCGATCTCCTGAAGCGGAGCCGAGGTGTCGGACTCCGAGAGCAGATAGAATTTCAGGGGATGGGTGCCGTTTGCCATTGTGTTGAGCTTCACCTTATAACTCGATTCCGGCTCGAGTTCGAACAGATTACTGATGAGCCAGTCGTCAAGAGCGTATTGTGCGGCCGATATATATGCGGCGTCGGCCTTAGCCCAGTTTATATACATCTGAGTCCAGGAGTTGCCGTCGCTGTTGCCGTCGTAAGGAGTCCATTGACCGAAGTCGTCGGTCGAGAATTCGCAGGTGTAGGGGGTGCCGAGCTTCGGGCCGAGAGCCACTGTCGGGCTAATGGCGGCTTCTGATGTTCCGCAGCTGCTTGTCGTTGTGATGGCATAGTGATATGTGTCCGAGATTTCTGCGCCCGAATCGCTGCATTCCGTGTCTGAAATGTCAGAGGCTATGACTTTTTCGTCGGGATAGCGGACAACAGTGTAGGTGAACGACTCGGGGTCGCACCATCCGCCGTTGACACCTGCCGAGGCCGGTTCCCACGATATTCTGGCTGAGTTCGGAGTCAGGCGATCCACGGTTATGCCGCTGACCGGCGCCGGAATGTCGCGGCCGACGAAGGCTGAGACTGCGGCCGCTGCGCCGGCGCCATTGTTGTTGTAGGCTGTTATGAGCCATGTGTGGGTCGCGCCGGTGACGTCGTCGATTACGTCGGTGAACGAAGAGCGCTTTCCGGGTTCGGCGTCGGTGACGTTTCCGACTATGACACCGTCGCGTTTGATCTCGACCTTCGAGATGGTCTTCAGCGGTTCGCCGCCGAATGTCTCGGAGGGATTTGTCCACGACAGCACGGCTCTCATCTCTCCTTTGTCAGCCGCTACGGCCTGGGGGCTCTCCACCGGCGCCGGACAGTTGTCTGGAGCGGCGAAAGAGGGAATATACAGGCCGGCTATCTGGTTGTCGCCGAAGTCGTTGCATCGGGTGATGGCACCTGTCGACGTGTTGACCTTGGCGACGAAACATTCCGACAGCTCTATGGTGCCGCTTTCGTTCAGGCTGCGCGTTGTGGCTATCCACCAGAGAGTGCGCGTCGCATGGTCGAATTCCATGCTCTGGAATTTCTCGGGGTGTTGGCCCGTGCTGCCGATGACTCGTACTTTTCCGGTAGTTTTGTCGATAGAGCAAAGGTCGCCGTCAAAGCTGATGGCGAAGAGATTCCCCGAGTAGTCGGCGGCAAGGGTGAAGAACTTGCGGTCGAGATTGGCCACGAGACTCGATTCGGCCGTTTTAAGGTCGATAGTGAAAAGTGCCGAACGGGTGTCGTCGATTCTCGATATGGCATACATCTTTGCGGCCGACCGGTCGTAGGTCATGTCGTTGATAAGATTGGTGTAGCCGGTGAGCTCGCCGACGGTTTTGTAGGTTCCCGCTTCGAGGTCTACACGCACGAGCTCTTTGGCGACTTCGATGCTGCCTATCATCTGCGACGCTGTCACATAATAGGCGTCGTCGCCGTAGGCGCCGGCGGTCGATGTTTCATAATAGCCCACTGCGCGTCGGAAAGTCGGTTCCGTGTCGCTTTCGAGGTCGAACGCGACAATGTTGTTTGTCATCGCCGACTGCCCGGAGCTGAAAGCAAGAATGCCGTATGCGGTATTGTTTATGGCCGCCCCGGCATCAGCTCCGAAAACAACCGATGTCAGAAATAGAATGACACCGGCCAGAAACTGATAATGACATCTCATAATGCTGAATTAAATAGAATGATTGTAGGATGATAACAGGATTATTAGCAAAAATAACGATTGGCCGATACGAATCCAATTCCGCTCGCTATTATTTATCATAAGATAAACTTTTTTTGGCATTTAATGATTACTATTGCATGTTTTTAGGACATTGGCTCCCGAAATTGCGGTATTGGCCTCTGTCTGCCGACAAAATGTTACGGATAATTTCGGCGGTTAATAATTATTGAGGTCGAATTGCCGTTGTCTGAACATAGAGACCTCTGTTTGTCCTTAACTTATGAAGCGCCGGATTATATGAAGACCGATGACAAGGTAATCGACAAAATCAAGAAGATTATGTCGGAAAACGAGAGCTTGTATAAAGTCTCGCCCTCACTCTTTGACCCTCTGTTCGAGGCTGGAGAGATTGTGACATTTCCCCGCGGATATATGATAATGAAGGCTGGGCGCCAGCTTCGCGATGTCTACGTGATTATCGACGGGCTCGTAGGCTCGTTCTATGAGAGCGGCTCGAAGGTCATTCTCCACGGTCTCGCAACTCCGGGAACGCTGCTTATCCATGGCGCCTCTTTTTTCAATGTCAAGCCTTCGTTCATGCATTGGGAGGCGGTTGTCGCCACAACAGTCCTGCGTGTGCCCGACAGTTTTATCCGTGAATATCTCCACAGTTGCCATGAATTCGCCATCTGGATGTACGGCATGGCCGAGAATGTTATAATGTATAGCGAAGACAAAGCTTTTATATTGTCGGACAGCGCCGAACACCGTTATATCAAGCTTTACGAGAACTTACCTCGGCGAGTGTTCCGCGAGCTGCCTTCGCGGATGGTGGCGCGCTATCTGGGCATTACCGAGCAGTCGCTGTCGCGCATCAAGCGTTCTGTCCTGAAGAACCATCCCAACAAGGATGACTGAGACCGCGAGCGCCGTTTTTATATGATTTTCCGCCTTAATGAGGGCGTGTGCCTCAATGCTATTCCTTTGCATTTATCATCATCAGAAACGCTCTGGCGTAGGGACGTGCCTTCGGCACGTAGCATAGTATCTCCTGATTGTCAGACGCTTATGAAACGTGCCAAAGGCACGTCCCTACGCCCGGACCCGTTAACATGCTTCCGATATTCTTGACTACCTCCTACTCTTTGTCGGAGTGAGTTAGGTTTTTTCAGATCTCACGCGCCTTATAAACACAAGAGAGGCTGCGCCGTCGGCGCAGCCTCTGCCTGTTATCTGAGATATGTCGGGAGATTAGTCTTCGATTGTGCAGATCGAAACGCGGTTCCACGATTCCTCGCTGAACATGTTGCCGATGCCTTCGCCTTCAGCGGTGATGCGGTCAGCGGCGATCTTGTAGCGGTTGATGAGGGCGTTCTTAACGCTTTCAGCGCGGCGGTTGGCGAGCTTGATGTTGTTCTCGAGGTTGCCGTCGGGCGAAGCATAACCCTTGATGACTACTTTAGAGTTCTTGTGGTTCTTGAGGTAAGCAGCGATCATCTCAACGTTGGGCTGCTGATCGGCTGTGATTGTCGAGCTGCCGATCTTGTAGAAGACGTAGCGGACGCTGTTGAGGTTGTTGTTGACCTCTTTCACAACCTGAGGCTGACGGTTCTTGCAGGCTTCGAGTTCGCTGGCGAGAGCGGCGTTGCTGGCCTGAGCGGTTGCGAGGGCTGCGTTAGCAGCGTTGAGCTGGCCGCGGAGGTCGTTGATCTGACCGTTGAGGTCGGCGATCTGGGCGCTGTAGTCGGGGCAGTCGAAGCAGGGGAAGCCTTTGCCGAAGTTATAGGTAACGCCGATTGCGCAGTTGAAAGTAGCTGCATTGGCGTTGTAGGCGGCCGAAGTCTGGGCTACGCCGGCGTCGCTCATGTTCCATACGATGGCGGGTTTGAGCGAAAGGGTCAGCGAAGGATTGACGTTGTAGTTGATGTTGAGGCCGACTTTGGTTGCGAAGTAGTTCCAGTCAGGAGCCTGGCTCTTTGCCCAGTATTCGTGGCCCCAGCCTGCGCCGAGGAGGGCTTCAAGACCGAAGTGACGGAAGTCGCAGCTGTAGCCCATGAAGAGGTTTGTCAGGTTGATGGTTCCGTAAGCGCCGACATACTGGCTATCGAAAGCGGTGTTGCTGCGCTCGAGGTTGTTCCAGCTTGAGGTGTTAACGCCCCATGCGGCTTCGATACCGGCACCGAAAACATAAGAGATCTGCTTGTTGATGTGGATACCTACGGTTCCGCGCATATTGCCGAAGAAGGCGTGGTGGGTCAGGGGGGTGGTTACACCGCCGTCGAGACCGATCGACCAGTTCGAACCGAAGTTAGTGTGCTCCTGAGCTTGCTGAGCACTGACTGTCATTGCACCAGCAATGGCAACAGCCAAAAGTAAAACTTTCTTCATAATAAATGGTGTTTAACGTTGATAAATCGCCGCAAAGTTAATGTTTTGTAAATAGTTATCCAAAAATTGATTAAACTTTTTTTGAAAAATTTGACAAATCAATAGTTGAACCGGCTCGTGTTGCGACGAATAAGGGCAGCCGTCGCAATATCGGCCGTTCATCATAGAATACGCTTTCGGTGTGTATTTTGTTCGCTGCCGAATGTTCGATTGTCGGTTTTTCTGTGGGTTCGGGACTGAAAATATGCGGCATTGCGGGCGATTTCGTTCCCGAAGCTTGCTTTTGGTTTTTTTTTCGGTTAAATTTGCGGCGTATTATGGACAGACAAAGAAATATGGCGGCGACCGACGCGCGCGATTCGCTGGTGATAATCCCTACCTATAAAGAGGAAGAGAATATCGCCGCGATAATCGATGCGGTCATGGCGCTGAACACGCCGATGGACGTGCTTGTCATCGACGACAGCTCGCCCGACCGGACGGCGTCGATTGTCAGAGCCAAGATGAATGAATATCCCGGCCGCGTCAATCTCGTGGAGCGTCCGGGAAAGCAGGGGCTGGGCACGGCTTATCTGGCCGGCTTCGACTGGGCCCTTCAGCGCCCCGCCTATAATTATATATTCGAGATGGACGCCGATTTCAGCCATAATCCCGCCGATCTCGAGAAACTCAGGCAGGCGTGTGCCGACGGCGCCGATATGTCGGTAGGCTCGCGCTACGTCTCGGGCGTCAACGTCGTCAACTGGCCTATGGGGCGTGTGCTGATGAGCTACTTCGCCTCGAAATATGTCAGGATAGTGACCGGGCTGCCTGTCCACGACACCACCGCAGGCTTTGTCTGCTACACCCGCCGGGTGCTTGAGGCACTTCCGCTGAAAGAAGTGCGCTTCAAGGGCTATGCCTTTCAGATAGAAATGAAATTCACGGCGCATAAATACGGCTTCAGGATTGCCGAAGTGCCGATTATATTTGTCAACCGGGTTCTCGGAACGAGCAAGATGTCGTCGGGCATCTTCGGCGAAGCTGTCTTCGGCGTCGTCCGTCTGAAACTCGGCAGTCTGTTCAAAAAATATCCCGATTACCGACGCAAAGACTGATGGAAACAGTTGACCTGCTGATTCGCGATGCTCTTATCGTCAACGAGGGAGCGAGCTTCCGGGGCTGGCTTGCAGTCGCGGACGAGCGCATTGCCGCTATCGGAGTGGGGGATGCCCCCGCCGAGGTCGTGGCCTCGGCCCGTAGCGTTGAAGAGGCAGCAGGCAAGACACTCCTTCCGGGCGTCATTGACGAGCATGTCCACACCCGCGATCCGGGCCTGACCGAAAAAGGGGACATGGCCTCGGAAAGCGCAGCAGCTGCGGCCGGAGGCGTCACGTCGATAATCGATATGCCCAACACGCGCCCCGCCACTACTACACTTGCGGCCCTCGAGGCCAAGGAGCAGCGGGCCGCAGCCGTGGCCACGGCGAACTATGCCTTCTATCTCGGAGCCACCAATACGAATCTCGACGAGCTTCTGCAGGCCGATTATTCGCGGGTTGCCGGAGTGAAAGTCTTTCTGGGGTCGTCGACAGGGAATATGCTCGTCGACCGCCGCACGGCTCTCGACGATATTTTCGGACGTGTCGATGCCCTGATAGCCGTCCATGCCGAGGACGAGGCCGAGATAGCGCGCTGCCGCGCTGCTGTGGCGGCGTCGGGCGACCTCTCGATAGCGCGCCATCCCGATATCCGCACCCGCCGTGCCTGCCTGCTGGCGACGCAGCGCGCCATAGAGCTGGCCAAAGTCCACGGCTCGCGCCTCCATGTGCTCCATGTCTCGACCGCCGAAGAAGCTCTTCTTTTCGAGCCGGGCGATGTCGCCGCGAAGCGCATCACCGCCGAGACCTGTCCGCAGTATCTCCTTTTCAGTTCGGCCGACTACGCCCGTCTGGGCGCCCGCATAAAATGCAATCCCGCAGTCAAGGATGACCGCGAGGCATTGCTGACCGCCATTGCCGAAGGCCGCATCGACACCATAGCTACCGACCATGCCCCTCATCTTCTCGCCGACAAGGCCGGCGATGTTCTGACCGCAGCGTCGGGAATGCCGATGCTTCAGTTCTCGCTGCCGGCCATGCTGACCCTGCTCGGCGCCGAGCGCGCCGCAGAGCTTATGGCCCATAACCCGGCCCGGCTCTACGGCATCGCCGACCGCGGATTCCTGCGGCCGGGCGCCTACGCCGACCTTGTGCTCGCCGAACGCCGGCGCCACACTGTCAGCGACTCCGATGTCGTCAGCCGTTGCGGCTGGACTCCCCTCGCCGGCGCCACCCTCGACTGGGCCGTCGCCTCGACATGGCTCAACGGCCGCCGTGTCTTCGACGGAACAAAGGTCGACACCGCGGTGCGCGGCCGTGCTCTCCGCTTTAACCGATAACACAGTTTTCTAACCTTAAATACCTAATAACCCGGGACAATCCCAAAAAAGCACTCCGATTTTCTAATATCGACAGATAGTAAATGATGGAAAAAACAAACGTTAAAACACTCGACAAGGTTGTCGTCCGCTTCTCGGGCGATTCAGGCGACGGTATGCAGCTCGCCGGCAACATCTTCACCAATGTGTCGGCCGGTCTCGGCAACCAAGTGTCAACCTTCCCCGACTATCCGGCTGAGATACGCGCGCCGCAAGGCTCGCTCAGCGGTGTCAGCGGCTTCCAGGTAAGCGTGGGCCGCGGTGTCCACACCCCCGGCGATGCCTGCGATGTCCTCGTGGCCATGAACCCCGCGGCTCTGAAGCAGAACGTCCGCTTCCTCAAGCCCGACGGCATTGTGATCGTCGACATCGACTCGTTCAAGGCTCCCGACCTCCGCAAGGCTCTCTATGCCACCGACGATGCCATCGCCGAACTCGGCCTCAGCCCCGAAAGAGTGGTCGAGGTGCCGGTTACGGCCATGACAAAGGCCGCTCTGGCCGACAGCGGCATGGACAACAAGAGTGTGCTCAAATGCAGGAACATCTTCGCTCTGGGCCTTGTCTGCTGGCTGTTCGACCGCCCGCTGGAACGCGCCTTCGAGCATCTCAAGACGAAATTCGCCCGCAAGCCTGCCGTCTACGAAGCCAACTCCAAGGTACTTCAGGCTGGCTGGGACTACGGTCACAATATCCATGCCTCGGTGTCGACCTATCGCGTCGAGACCGAAGATCCGCGTCCGGGTGTCTATACCGACATCAACGGCAACACTGCGACGGCCTGGGGCCTTATCGCCGCTTCAGAACGTTCGGGACGCCCACTTTTCCTCGGAAGCTATCCCATAACTCCCGCCACCGATATTCTTCATGAACTGGCCAAACGCAAAGACCTCGGTGTCAAAGCCGTTCAGATGGAAGACGAGATCGGCGGCGTATGCTCGGCCATCGGCGCCTCTTTCGCCGGCGACCTTGCCGTCACTTCGACCTCAGGCCCCGGTCTGGCTCTCAAGAGCGAGGGAATAGGTCTGGCCGTCATGGCCGAACTGCCTCTGGTTGTCATCGACGTCCAGCGCGGCGGCCCGTCGACAGGCCTTCCCACCAAGACCGAGCAGACCGACCTCATGCAGGCTCTCTATGGCCGCAACGGCGAATCTCCCGTTTGTGTCGTCGCTCCCGCATCGCCCACCGACTGCTTCACAATGGCTTTCGAAGCCTGCCGCATCGCCCTCGAACACATGACCCCCGTCATCCTTCTCAGCGATGCTTTCATCGGCAACGGTTCGAGCGCATGGCGCATTCCCGAAGCCTCCGACCTCCCCGAAATCCATCCGCCGCTGCTTCCGGCCGACCGTCTCGAAGGGGAATGGATGCCCTACGACCGCGATCCCGAGACTTATGCCCGCTACTGGGCCGTTCCTGAAGAAGGTCACAGCCGTCCCCACCGCATAGGCGGCCTTGAAAAGGACTCGCGCACCGGTGCCATCACAACCGACCCCCACGAGCATGAGGTTATGGTTAAGGCACGCCAGGAGAAGGTCGCCCGCATAGCCAACGACATTCCCGACCTCGAGGTCTTCGATCCCAACGGCGCCGACACCCTTCTGGTAGGCTGGGGCGGCACCTACGGTCATCTGCGCACAGCCGCTGCCGAACTCAACGCCGAAGGCCATGCCGTGGCTTTCGCCCAGTTCCGCTATATAAACCCGATGCCGAAGAACACCGCCGAGGTGCTGGCCCGCTATAAGAAAGTTATCGTTGCCGAGCTTAACACCGGCCAGTTCGCCGACTTCATGCAGAGCCGCTTCCCGCGCACTGAGATTTACCGTATCAACAAGGTTCAGGCCCAGCCGTTCCTTGTCGGCGAGGTAAAGGCCAAGACTCTCGAGATTATCAACCGGTGACCCGTTTCTAACCTTAAATAACTGACTATCCAATGGAAACAACATATAAGGCCTCTGATTTCAAGAACGCCAATCCCGTGCGCTGGTGCCCCGGCTGTGGTGACCACGCCATCCTGAACTCGCTCCACAAGGCTATGGCCTCGCTGGGCGTCGCTCCCGAAAAGACGGCTGTCATCTCGGGTATCGGCTGCAGCTCTCGCCTGCCTTATTATATGAACACCTACGGATTCCACACCATCCACGGACGTGCCGCCGCCATCGCTACCGGCTATAAGATCGCGCGTCCCGATATGACAGTGTGGCAGATCTCGGGCGACGGCGACGGCCTCGCCATCGGCGGTAATCACTTCATCCACGCCGTCCGCCGCAATATCGACATAAACATAATGCTGTTCAACAACAAGATCTACGGTCTGACAAAAGGACAGTATTCGCCGACGAGCGACCGCGGCTTCGTGTCGAAATCATCGCCCTACGGAACAACCGAAGATCCGTTCATCCCCGCCGAGCTCGTGTTCGGTGCCCGCGGTAACTTCTTCGCCCGCACAATCGACGTCGAGCTCGAAACGAGCCGCGAGGTGATGGAGGCTGCCGCCCGCCACCACGGAACTTCTGTCGTTGAGGTGCTCCAGAACTGCGTCATCTTCAACAACGGCATCCATAATGCCATCACCGACCGCGAGGTCCGCGCCGACCGCACAATCCATCTGCGCCACGGCGAGAAGATGCTCTTCGGCAAGGATATGAACCGCGGCCTCGTCGGCGACGGCTTCCTGCTCAAGGCTGTGACCATCGGCGAAGACGGCTGGACACTCGACGATGTCCTCGTTCACGACGCCCACTCAAAGAGCAACTTCCTCCATCAGCAGCTCGCTATGATGGACGGCCACGACCTGCCGCTGGCAGTAGGAATCATCCGCGATGTCGAGGCTCCCGTCTATAACGAGGCTCTCGACGCCCAGGTTGCCGAAGTGTGCGCCAAGAAAGGCTTCAAGTGCCTGCGCGACATGGTGCTGGCCGGAAACACCTGGACTGTGGAATGACAATCTCACGACATGCCCTTCGCATGGGCCGCATCACGGTGGCGGCGGTGGCTTTTGCCGCCGCCACCGCGCTTTTTACGGCCTTCGGCATGTCGGTTCCCCGTGTGGCCGTCTGGATAGCGCGCGTTCAGCTTCTGCCCGCCGCGCTGTCGTTCTCTATGGCTATATTCGTAGGCTGGATTATCGCTACTCTCATCTTCGGGCGCATCTATTGCTCGACGGTGTGCCCGATGGGCACGCTCATGGACTTGTGCGCCCGCACGCGGCGCCGTTTCCGCCCTCGTCAGTATCACTATAAGAAACCGTCGCCGGCGCTGCGCAACACTGTGCTCGCTGTGACGGCGGCATCGCTGATGGCCGGAACAACCGCCGTTGCGGCTCTTATCGACCCATACAGCGCTTTCGGCCGGATAGCGGCCGATATTGTGCGTCCCGCCTGGGCAGTCGTTGCTGCCGGGTCGGCGAAGATGGCCGGTGCGTCGCTGCTGGGCTTTGCCATAGCGCTTGCCACTCTGCTCGTTGTCGGGCTTGTGGCCCGCAGTCGCGGACGCGCCATCTGCACGAGCTTCTGTCCCGTAGGCACGACACTCGGGCTTGTCTCGCGCTACTCGATATTCCATATCGACATCAATACCGACAAGTGTATCCAGTGCCGCAAATGCGAACATGCCTGCAAGTCCCACTGCATCGACCTCGAAAGCCATGTCGTCGACGGCGCGCGCTGTGTGGTCTGCTTCGACTGTCTGCCGGTGTGCCCGAACGACGCCATATCCTATACTCCCCAGAGCCACCGTCTGGCTATGCCGATGATGATACGCGCCGGTCGCCGGCGCGAAACGGCGCCTACGGCTCTCGACGGCCCGCGCCGCCTCGACCGTCGCCGTTTTCTCGCTGCCGGAATCGTTGCCGCAGTGGCGCCCGTAGCACTCCGGGCCGACCGTGCCGCGCGCTCGCTTGCCGCGGCCGGAGGCAAGACGATGCCTTCGCCGGAGTTTCCCGTATGTCCTCCGGGTGCGCCTGACCGCAAGACCTTTCTGAGTCGTTGCACGGCCTGCGGTCTCTGCGTCAGCCACTGCTCCACGGGGGTGTTGCGCCCGTCGCTCGGCGAATACGGCGCCCTGAACGCCCTGCGCCCGGTTATGCGTTTCGACATCGCCGCCTGCTCGCTCGACTGCTCGCGCTGCAACAACCTCTGCCCGACCGGGGCCCTCGAACCGCTCACCCTCGCCGAGAAACGGCAGACGGTGATAGGCCGCGCCAATGTCATTGCCGGCAACTGTATAGGCTGCGGCGCCTGCGCCAGAGCCTGTCCGCGCAAGGCGATAACGATGACTGAGCTTGCGTCGGGCCACCGCCTGGCACGCGTCGACGAGGCTCTGTGTATCGGTTGCGGCGCGTGCCAGAACGTGTGTCCCGCCTATCCCTACAAGGCCATATATGTCGATGGCCTGTCACAATAAATTTTTCATGCAATGAAACAATATCTCGACCTGCTCAACACGATAATGACCACCGGGATTGACCGCGGCGACCGAACCGGAACGGGCACGCGCAGCATCTTCGGCTATCAGATGCGTTTCGACCTCAGCCAGGGTTTTCCGTTGCTGACAACGAAGAAGCTCCATCTGAAATCGATCATCTACGAATTGCTCTGGTTTCTCGCCGGCGACACCAACGCCCGCTATCTTCAGGAACATGGCGTGAGAATCTGGAATGAGTGGGCCGACCCCGACGGCTCGCTGGGCCATATCTACGGCTATCAGTGGCGTTCGTGGCCCGACTACCGAGGCGGCTCGATCGATCAGATCACGCAGGCCGTCAACGACATCGTCAACAATCCCGAAAGCCGCCGCATAATCGTCAGCGCGTGGAATGTCGGCGATCTCGACAACATGAACCTTCCCCCCTGCCACGCCTTTTTCCAGTTTTATGTGGCCGACGGTCGCCTGAGCCTTCAGCTCTATCAGCGCAGCGCCGACTGTTTTCTCGGAGTGCCGTTCAATATCGCTAGCTATGCGCTGCTGACAATGATGATGGCGCAGGTAACGGGGCTTAAGCCGGGCGATTTTATCCACACTCTCGGCGACACGCATATCTATCACAACCATTTCGACCAGGTGAAGCTTCAGCTCACCCGCGAGCCGCGCCCTCTGCCGCGCATGGTGATAAATCCCGACGTGAAGAGCATCTTCGACTTCAAGTATGAGGATTTCGAGCTTCGCGACTATGACCCGTGGCCTCACATTAAAGCTACCGTTGCCGTATGAAGCCCATTGTAACAATCATTGTCGCCGTTGCCCGCGATGGCGCGATAGGGCGCCGCGGCGACCTGCTTTTCCATATCAGCGATGACCTGCGCCGGTTCAAACGGCTGACGATGGGGCACCCCATAGTCATGGGGCGCAAGACTTTCGAGTCGTTCCCGAAAGGGCCGCTTCCGGGGCGCACTAACATCGTGGTCACCCGTCGCCGCGACTACGACGGCCGCGGAGCAACAGTGGCCGGGAGTCTCGACGAGGCTCTGAAAATCGCCGCCGCCGAAGAGACCGGACGCATATTTATAATAGGAGGCGGTGAAATCTACCGTCAGGCTTTCGGCATTGCCGATGCACTCGAACTGACCGACATCGATGCCGCAGTCGACGATGCCGACACCTTCTTCCCCGTGATTGCCGACGCCGACTGGCAGCTCATCGAGGAAATGGGCCCCATTACCGACGAGAAGTCGGGCGTCAGCTATAGCTTCCGAAGCTACGGCCGCCGGTAATTTAGATGAAATCGACGTCGGAAACGCCCTGGCGTAGGGACGTGCCTTCGGCACGTAGCATTGCAACGCCCTGATTGCCAGTCGTATGTGAAACGTGCCAAAGGCACTATCCTTTACCCACAAATGGGACTATCCGAAGTTCGTAATATCCTATTTGCTATGCAAAATCAACCATTTAGGTAATGTTTGGTAGGGAGAGCGGCATATCCATAGTGGCGTATCGTGCTCTTACTCACTAATTCGGGTAACCATGGGTAATATAGCAGATTGTAATCTAATGATTTTCAATATTTATATTTATCATGCTACCCGTCTATTTGTGGGTAAAGGTTAGTGCCAAAGGCACGTCCCTACGCCCGTACAGGATAATTTGCCCGGAAAAAAATTAAGTTAATAGCATTGAGGCGCGTTCCTATGCCAGGACGGTTTCAGCCGTTTATTTTTTCCGTTAAAATTCCGTGAAAGCGAACGGAAGGAGCGCTTTTACCGACGGAACCCTGATAATGGAGCCGGCTCCGACGAGCCAGACCTCTACGGGACTGCCCGCAAGTTTCTCATATTCGACGAGCGCCTGACGGCATGAGCCGCAGGGCGAAATCGGCGTCGGCAGCTCTTTTCCGTCGGCGTCGCGCGCCGCTATGGCAATGGCGCGGAACAGCCCGTCGGGATAGTTGGCGTGGGCCCAGTAGGCTGCTGTGCGTTCGGCGCACATCGTAGAGCCTAAAGCGGCGTTCTCCTGATTGGCACCGCTGATAATTAAGAAATTGCCGTCGGGCTGCTCTATTTCTATGGCGGCGCCGACATGGAAGTTGCTGAACGGAGCGTATGAGCCGCCGACGGCGTTGCGGGCGGCGTCGACAAGGCGGCGCTGCCTGTCGGTCAGCTCTTCGTAGCTGTAGCTGACGGCGGGGATTGTTTCGGGGATAGGTTTCATTCGTTAAAAGGGTTGGCGATTATGTTCGAACAGGCTTCGGAAAGCAGGTCGAGAACAAGCTCGAAGCCCTCGGCGCCTTCGTAGTAGGGATCGGGAATATGGTCGTAGCGCGAGCGCGTCAGCGGTGAGAACCATTCGCAGATGCGGTGGATGCGGCGATCCCCCTCGTCGCTGGGCGAGAGGGCGCGCAGGTCGCGGTAGTTTCCCTCGTCCATGGCCACTATGATGTCGAACTCGCGGAAATCGTCCTGCGTCACCTGTCGGCATATATGGTCGAGCTCGAGACCGCGCCGGCGCGCGGCTATGCGCATTCGCCGGTCGGGCAGGTCGCCGACATGCCAGCCGCCTGTTCCGGCCGAGTCTATGACCCATTCTCCGGCGATGCCGCGCTCTTCGACAAGGGCGCGCATCACCCCCTCGGCGGCCGGGCTGCGGCATATATTGCCGAGACACACGAAAAGTAGCCTGACAGGTTTCTTATCCATTGTTGCGGAGGTCGTTGATGATTATATCGGCGGCGCGCCGGGCGGCTCCGGCTTCTCCGAGCCTGCGGCGGATGACGGCGTAGCCCTCGAGCTGCTTTTCGCGTTCGGGGCCGTCGTCGACGATCCCGGCCAGACGCAGCCCGACAGCTTCGGGAGTGCAGTAATGGAGCAGCATCTCGGGAACTACGGGCGCTCCGGCTATTAGGTTCGGCAGCGTGACATAGTCGACATTGAGCAGCCGCCGCATTATGGAGTAGCTCAGCCGCGAGCCGTTGGCGCGGTAGCAGGCTACCTGCGGCGTTCCGGCCAGTGCGCACTCCAGTGTGGCCGTGCCCGACGTGACCAGCGCGGCGCGGGCGTTGGCCATAAGGCCGACGGTCTCGCCGTAGATCACCGGGAGAGTTGTCAGCGAGCGGTAGAATTCCATGTCGATTCCCGGGGCACCGGCGACAACGGCCTGCATGTCGCGGCGGCGCCGGGCTACCGACGCCATGACAGGCAGATTGTTGCGCAGCTCGCCCCTGCGGCTGCCCGGAACGAGAAGCAGCAGCGGACGCGACGTAAGGTCGTTCTGATAACGGTAGTCCTCGGCCGGAGGGAGCGCCGCTATCTGCGAGTCGATTTCCTCGACGCTCGGATTGCCGACATAGTCGACGTCGACCCCTTCGCGCTTATAGAAATCGATTTCGAAGGGAAATATGCACAGCAGCCGCCGGCAGAGCCGCCTGAGAGAGCGGATGCGCCATTTTTTCCATGCCCATACCTTGGGGGGAATGAAATAGTAGACAGGAATCCCGAGTTTCTTCGCTGTCGACGCCAGCTTAAGGTTGAAGTCGGGATAGTCGACAACGATGAGCGCGTCGGGGCGCTCTTTCTGGAGAGTTTCGCGCGCAAGGGCAAGGTTGCGCCCGATGCGTCCGAAATTGCGTATTACCTCACTGAAGCCCATGAAGGCCATGTCGCGGAAATGGAGCAGCGGCCCGTGACCGGCTTCGGCGGCCATCAGGTCGCCGCCGAGGAACGTGAACCGTGCTTCGGGATCTTTTTCTCGCAGACTCGCTATCAGTCTGGAGGCATGGAGGTCGCCGGAAGCCTCTCCGGCAGAGATAAAGTAGCGCATATCGCAAAGATAAAATGTCGCCGCCAAATCTCCAAATTTTTTCTGTGTCGGTGAGCATTTTCGCGGCGGCAGTTGTTGGAATTGAAATATCAAACGCGAAACCAAATGATGAAGAGACTTATCACGGCGGCTCTGGCGCTCATTCTCGCCGTTGCGGGCGCAGCGGCCCAGTCGCCTCAGCGTGCGACCGAGCTTTCGGTCAGCTATGGCGCTTTTCCGGCCACAAACTATATGGCGACCTATCGTAACCACTACGACCTGAGCAACGCCTGGGGAACTGTCAACGTCGAACTGGCGCGCCGTCTGGCCGACCGGTGGATAATCGGTCTGAGCTACGGGTTCTCGTCGTCGCCGGGGCTGCGCGGCGCCGACCATCTCGACCGCGATGTCGACGCGACGTGGCACAACATGATGGCGAACTTCCGTTTCACCTATCTCTATACCAACGGATGGGTGCTCTACGGTCATGCCGCCGTCGGCATAACGCTGGGCTATTTCTCGCCGTCGTGGGAGGAAAGCTACAACAACACGCGCTTCGCCTGGCAATGCTCGCCCATCGGCATCGAATATGATTTCAACCGCTATTTCGGGCTCTACTTCGAGGCCGGCATGGGCAATCAGGGCATCGTTCAGCTCGGATTCCGCCTCGGCTTGTAAACACCGGGTAGGCAAACTGTCAGCGATTTAAGATATTTTAACAAATGGGGGGGTAAATAGGAGATATTGTGCTTAAATTTGTGAAATCCGAATTTTCACACATTATCACTAAACATCACCAATTATCTAAATTATTACCTCTACCAATCTATGAAAAGAAACAGGCTTTGGATGCTTGCGATGATGCTGGCATCTATTTCGGTGTTACTGACCGAACCGGTTTTTGCTCAGAGAGCTGATGCGGGCGCCAACTCCGTTGTAGGAACCGCGCAGGTTCGCATTCCGCTTCTCCACAAGCTCGTCAAATCGAAACCACTGCTGCCCGATCGCGGCTTCTCTGCGGACGGCCGCAGGAACGGCCCGGCAAAGAGCGCCTCGAAGTTCTCGCTATGTGCGTTCAACTCTGCCAATTACAGCACCAAGCTCTATCGTCTTCCGACCGACGGTGGCGATCCGGTTGCGATGAGCGGAGGCTTCTCGTCAATCTTTCAGATGCAATCGGCCGTATGTATCAACGGCTATTATTATCTCCATCATGTCTACGGGCCCGAGCTGACAGGCGACGGAACGTGGTATATCTACGATGTCATGTTCGACGATGACGGCTGGATCAGCAGTGTCGGCGAAGATTTTCTCACAGCCGACAAATTCGCAACGGCGCAGACTGTCGACCCGACAAACAGCAAGATATATGCGATTTCGCCTGCCGACGGCGGATACAGGCTTTTCACAATGTCATACGACGGTTCCGACTGGGCCTGGACTGTCAATACGGCTGACGTCGGTGTTTTGCCGGGTGAGTGGAACGCTATCGCCATCAATGCCGACGGCAAGCTCTATGGCACGAAGATCACCCGCGACGACACCGGGGTGACCGGCAGCACGCTGTGCAGCATCGACAAAACGACGGCCGCAGTGACCGTTATCGGCGCGACCGGCGAAAAGCCGTATAAGTCTGACGGCGCAGTCATTGATCCCAACACAAATACGTTCTACTGGCTCGTGCAGGAAAAACAGTATGCTCCGACACGGCTTGTCAAGCTCGATATGGCCACCGGCGCGTCGACTACCGTCAAGACCTACGACGATAACGCCGATATGTTCCCGACGGCCCTCTTCGCAATGGTAGAGCCTGATCCGTCGACTCCGAACCGTCCGACCGATATCTCCGTGACCTTCGAAGGAAAGACGCTGTCAGGCACGCTTAGTTTCAAGGCTCCCGACAGCAATCTCGACGGAGGCAAGGGGGACGGCCTGACCTATAAGATAACTTTCGGAGAGACCGTGCTGACAGGTACGTGCGCCTACAGTGAGGTAGTCAACGTTCCCGTTACTGTTCCCGCCGAAGGTATGTATCAGTTCGGAGTGAAGGTGATCAACGGCGACGTTGAGTCGGGAACCGAGACTGTTTCGGCCTACGCCGGACGCGCTGTGCCCCCTTCGGTATCCCCTGTCCTTACCTACGATGAGGCCGGTGAAACATTCACCGTGACATGGAAAGAGCCTGATCTCAAGTATGTTCAGGGCTATCTCGACAAGGAGAATCTCAGCTACACTGTCAGGCGCTATCCCGGCGAAGTCGTTGTTGCCGAAAAAACCAAGGATCTCAGCTTCAGCGAATCGACAGCCGACTTCCCCGAGAACTTCACGCGTTATTATTATACGGTCGAAGTGTTCAATGAGGAAATTCCGTCGCTGGTGGCCAATTATACCGAAGCTTACGCCCTCGGTTACCTCATTCCGCCTTTCACCGAGGATTTCAACGATTCGCGGCGCTCTATCACAGGCTACACCATCATTGACGGCAATAACGACGGCAACACATGGAAACTCGGCAACAGCAATCTGGCTATTTTCAATCCTTCATCGACGACCAACAACAATGACTGGTTCATAACCCCTTCGGCATATCTCGAGCGCGGCAAGACATATTTTATCAGTATCGAGGCCTCGGTGTCCAATGGGGCTGCCGGTAAGGAAGAGCTGATTTCTCTCGATGCCGCCACCGCGCCCACGGCAGCCGCCTTGTCATCAGGCAAAAATCTCGGACGATGGACTGTAACCGGCGGGTCTGATTCTCCGACTGTGCTGAAAGCCTCCTTCGCGCCTCAGGCCGACGGATTCTATTATTTCGGCTTCTTCTGCTATACTAAGAGAGGTGAGGGCGGAAATATCCTTTCGATCGACAATTTCGAGTTCAGTACCGGCGTGGCCGACAATGCTCCGGCAGCTCCTGTCGTAAGCGTCAGCCGTCAGGTCAACGGAGAGCTCCGGGCCGACGTAACTGTGAAAGCCCCCGCCAAGGATATTTCGGACAATACGCTGACATCGCTGACGCAGATCGACGTGATGCGCGACGGCAAACTGGTCAAGACGTTCACCAACCCGGTTCCGGGCGAAGACCTGACCTTTACCGATGCCGTAGATGCACCGGGCAACTACAGCTGGAAAGCAGTCGCCTATAACGAGGCCGGCGCCGGCAGGATCTGCGATGCTTTCGAGGCGTTTGTCGGTCAGGATATTGCCGCTGCTCCCGAGAACTTCAGGGTCGTCGAGACAGAATATGGCAAAATGCACGCATCATGGGATCGTGTCACCACCGACCGCAACGGAAACGAAATCGATCCTTCGCGCCTGACCTATACGATCAACGATCTCTACTGGTCGGGAGAAATAAAACGCGATATGACAGGAACCGAGTTCGATTTCGACGGTCTGAAACGTCATGACCCCCAGCAGTGGAAGCAATATTCGCTCTATGCCGTCAGCGAATCGGGTATCGAGAAAGACCGTTGCGCTCTCAGCGAGCCTTTGATTGTCGGCGAACCGCAGGATGAATATACTGACAGACTTGAAATCGGAGTGTCTGACCATTATCCGGCTGTCACCCTCTGGTGTGAGTCGCTTAAAGATGATGCCTACTGGACTAACACCGGTGTGCTGCAGCCCGGTATCTTCGCTAAAACCGGCGCCGGATTCCTCTATATGGTCGGCGCAACGGTTGGCGCTTCGTCGTCGCTTACTTCGCCGCGTGTGCGCCTGTCGGCTCAGGAGAATCCCGCTTTCTCATGCTGGGTCTTCAACAATACCGATGAAAATGATGCCAACACAAATGAGATCGGCATTGAAGTGCTCGTCGAAGGAACCGACAAATGGATTCCTGTCGCCAACAAGGTTGTCGACGACCTTGCCGCCCCTCATCAGTGGGGTCGCCTGACCGTCAGCCTTGAGGATTTCGCCGACAAAACGGTGCAGGTGAAGATTGTCGGAACCGTGAAAAAATATGTCTACACGATCATCGACGACATCGCCATCAAGTCGGTCGCACCTGCCGATATGAGCGTCGACCGCCTCGACGTGCCTGACTTCGTCAAACCCGGCGAGAAGTTCACGGCGTCTGTGAAGATCACTAATCATGGAGCCAAAGTTGCCGACAGCTACACTCTGACTCTCGATGTCAACGGCGAGTCTTACGCGGCCGAGGTCGCCTCTCTGGCTACGGGCGAGATCGCCTGCCATGAATTTGAGATCGAGATGCCGGGCTTCGATGAGCCCAAGGCGCTGACACTCAATGCGGTCGTGAAGATCGACGGCGATGCCGACACAGACAACAACAGCGTCTCGGCCATTGTCGATCCGCTGCTTACGCGCCTCCCCGCACCTGAAAATCTGACCGGCTCGCAGAATGAAGCCGGACGCGTCGACATTGCATGGACAGCTCCGACAGCTGTCTATCATACCGAAATCGAAGAGAAATTCAATGATGGCGAGGCTTTCGCTTTCAGTTCGAACTATAACGACTGGATTTTCATTGACCGCGACGGCAAGCCCGGCTGCGATTATTTTGCACGTCCGATTCCGAAGTACACTCCCGGCGTAACGACTTCTTCGTTCTTTGTCTTTGACGGTTCTGAGTTCGAAGAGATTTTCGGAAATGTGATCACCGGCACCGACGACAAATATTTCCTCTGCTCTTTGTCGAGCGATGACTTCGAAGAGACCGACGACTGGGCGATCACTCCCGAACTCGACGGATCGGCCCAGACGGTCACATTCAAGGTTCGCGGATTGTTTAACGTAGTGCCTCCTGAATTTGATGTCCTCTATTCGACAGGCAGCACTGATCCCGACGACTTTGTCGAGCTGCCGGGAATGACCGGGCTGAAACCGATACCGGCCTATTGGTCGACTGTCTGTGCCCGTCTGCCCGAAGGAGCTAAGCGTATGGCTATCCGTTCGCGTATAAATAATTCGAGAACGATGCTCCATATCGACGATGTCAGATATTTTTCGGCCGGGATTCAGAAAGTCAGCCCCGAGTCATATAACGTCTATCGCGACAGCTCGAAGGCCGGCGACTGCCTTGCCGCGCAGCTGTTCTGGAACGACACCGACGCCGCCAACGGAAGCCATGAATATCGCGTTACCGCGGTCTATCCGTCTCTCGGAGAGTCGGCTCCTACGCGCGGGCTCGTTCTTGAAACAGCCGGAGTGTCGGCTTCGATGGGTCATGAAGTAACAGTCTCGACTTATAAGCAGTCGATTGTTGTATCGGGATGCAGCGGTCGCGAAGTCAGGATTTACGACGCCATGGGGCGCACCGTTTATTCCGGAACAGCTACCGACCCATGTGTCGTTACCGTTGCGCCCGGCATATATCTTGTTGATGCCGACGGACGCGTGTTCAAGCTTTTCGTGAAGTAATATCTCTGTGCCATGCGGCCTCCGCGGCCGCCCGGCAAAATAATTAGGAGGTGCCCCGCGCGGGGCACCTCCGGTTATTTACTGGTATGGTATAAATCTTAGGTAAGTGGCAGAGCCTTAAGGCTTAGCGGGTGACAGACTCTGAATGTTTAGCCTCTTCGGGGCGCACGTAAATGGCGGCTGCGGCATCGCAATACCAACGAAGGGCGCGTGAAAGGAAATGTTTCATAATCGTCGTAATATTTAGTTAGACATATATCGGTTGGCAGGATGCCGCCCGATGTTTATCGCTCAATAACTATGTTTTATAACATAAAAACACTTATCCTCCCGAATGGTTCACTCCTGAACCAAAAGCGCTGCAAAGGTAGTGAAAGGATATAGCAGTTCCAAATAATAACCTTTTTATTTGGCGCGAACGGGTATATAAGAAGCGAGGCTACCCGCCTAAGTGGTAGCCTCGACTTTACCTTTTTTTAGAGTGCAAGGATGCAGCGACGAAGTCTGCACCGGCACTTTGATGTCGCAAAGGTAATTATATTATTTGAAGTGGCAAAATTGAAAAGCACGCTAAAAATCTCGCGAACAGACACTTGCCTTGTCTAAAGAGGGTATTTTGGTTGTATGGATAGTAAAAAATTTAGGCGTGGCGGCGAAGGTGGTCGGTAAGCCATTGACGCACAGGTAGGTCGTAGACTTTCAGACAGGCATAGGCGACGGCTATCGAGGCGACGAAAATCCAGACGGCAACCCAGATGTGGGTCGACGTGGGCGCGTCGGGGTGGCGCGCCGCCCAGTTCATCTGGACATAGATCATCGGGTAGTGGGTTATATATAGCGGATAGGAAATCTCGCCGAGGAATTTGCAGAGTGCGATCTCTTTTTTGCCGCGCAGCGGGCTGCCGGCTCCGGCGGCGACGACAGCCGGGAATATCGCGATGATGGCGATCAGGCAGTAGAGTCCGTTGAGAATATTGGGCTTCGGGCCGCCGATATGAGGCATTGTCATGACGGCGGCAATGGCGATGCTGCAGATGAGAAATCCATGGCGCGGAAGCGTGATGCGTTTTCCAAGCCGGAAAAGGAGAAGTCCGCCGAAGAATGGGAAGAGAAGACGGGAGAGGCCGATGAAAATCTGGTCGGGCGACAGACCGAACCCTCCGATGACGGTGTAGGCCGCTGCGTCGCGACCGGCAAGAAGTCCGAACCAGTCGAGATTCAGACAGAGGTTGACGGTCAGACAGGCCGACAGGCCGACGAAGATTCCGAGGCTGATTTTCGTGAGACGACGGATGACGACCGCATAAAGAATGTTGGCTACATATTCCCACAGCAGCGACCAGGCCGCTCCGTTGAGCGAGTTGATCTCCTGCCAGCCGCGGATGTCCATCGAGGGCGGGGTGGGGAACATCAGGCAGCCGAGCAGGACGATTATGAGAGTTTTCCACCAGGGAGTCTCCATTACGAGCGTGAAAAACGGGGCGTCGCCGAAGTAGAACCAGAACGCACCGATGAGTGTACCCATTATGACCATCGGCTGGAGCCTTATCAGTCGCCGCAGATAGAAGTTCCACTGCGTCATGCGTCCCCAGCGGTCGTCGTAGGCATATCCGATGACAAAGCCCGACAGGATGAAAAAGAAGTCGACGGCGAGATAGCCGTGGTTTATTATCTGGTCGCATGGGCCCGCGGAATATGTCTCGAAAAGATGGAAAACAACGACGAGCATGGCGGCTACGCCGCGAAGGCCGTCGAGAATCTCGTAGCGCGGTTTTGATTTGAATGTGACTTGACCGGTTGGCATGGATTGTAGGTTGGAACTGTTACGGGCGCAAAGGTCGTGAGAATTATTCCTACGGAGGTTGACTATTGTTCAAATTCTTTGTACTATATTTGCATCGGGCTAATATGGAACATTCATTCCGATATGATTATGTTGAGTTGCCGCCCTCGGCGCAGATCGGACTTCACTCCCACGGCGACTGGGAGCTGAGTTATGTTGTCGCGGGCAGCGGACGGAGGCGTCTGGGCGACAGCTATGCCGATTTCGGCCCCGGCGACCTCGTGGCAGTCGCCCCCGGCGTCGTCCACTGCTGGGAATTCGACCCGGCATCGGCCGACGAGTCGGGCAACATTGTCAACATAACGGTTATCTTCAGCCGCGGATTTATCGAACGGATGGCCGCTTTCCCCGAACTGGCCGAGGGCGCGAGGCGTTTTCTCTCGGCTGAGAGCGCCATAGCCTTCGACGATGCGACTGCTGCGGAAATAGCCCGGCAACTCGTCGGCATGCGCGGAGCAACTCCCGGAGGACGTCTCGCCTCGATGGCTGCTATCTTCGGGATTGTCGCGACAGGGTCGACCGTAGCTGTCGGACATCGGACGTCATCTTGCGACGACGACTTTCAGCGGCTCCGCGTCTACCTCGAATGTAATTATATGAGGGCCGTCAGTCTTCGTGAGGTCTCCGACTATTTCGGTCGCGGAAAAACAACATTCTGCTCGATGCTGCGCCGCCGCTACAACACGACATTCTCGGCAGTACTTAATTCGGTCCGCATAAGCCATGCACGACGGCTGCTTGCCGACACCTCTCAGTCAGTGGCGCAGATAGCCTATGCAGTCGGATATACCGACGCCGCCTATTTCAACCGCGTTTTCCGCCGCCTGACCGGTATGTCGCCCACCGCCTTCCGCCGCTCCGGCTCCTGACGCCGCTACGATCTCGCCAGACTCCGTTTTTGTGTGATTTGCCGCCTTGAATGTGGCAGGGCGTTGCAAAACTCTCACCTGCTTTTTGCCGGTTTTATTGACGCGAGGTATTCCGCGAATTCGGCGTCGCTGAGCGAAGATATGTGCCGCATGAATGTCTCCGTGTTCTCGTCGGCACACATGCCGAGCTTTTTCCGCAGGTTATGGCGGATGCAGTTCACCGTTTTTATCGAACGGTTGGTGACAAGCGCTATCTCTTTTGGCGACATGTTCATCAGTGCGTAGCCACACATCCTGACTTCGGCATTCGTCAGGCCCGGCTGAAGCTTATGGAGCCTGTCGAAGAACTTTTGGTTTATGCCCTCGTCGGTGTTGTAGTGTTCCTCCCACAGCCGTTTGCTGTGGCGGGTGTCTTTTACAGTCTTACGGACGGCTTCGGCAAGTGAGTGGGGGTTGTGGCGGAGTTTTTCCGAGTCGGCCGCTATGGTGTCGATGGCCGACGAGAGCTGGTTGAGCCGCATCAGGTTTACTGACAGCTCTTCGTTTTTGAGCGTCAGCTCTTCTTCGAGTGCCGAGGCCGACTGTTGAGCCTTTTCGAGCCTGTCGAGGCAGGCGTCGCGTTCAGAGCCTATGGCCATGCGCCTCTTTCTTGTGCGCCATAGCGCGACGGTCAGGCCTACAATCAGCAGGACCAGACTGCCTATGGCGATCCATAATGCGGATTTGCCGGCCGGTTTGTCGTCGTTGAGATCGTTGACTTTCAGAGCGGCCTCGAGGTCGTCGGGCATTATGTCGTGGGCCAGATTTTTTATCGAGTCGCTGATCAGATAGGCGCGTGTCAGAGAATAGAGGGCGCCGCGATAGTCATTTTTCTGCTCACATACGTTGGAGCGCAGAACCCAGATCTGCGATTCCCATTCGCCTCCTTTTGCCGTTGACAGGAGTCTGTCATACCGCATCATGACGCTATCGGCCTGCCCGGTCTTGTGTTCTGCCAGCAATCCGTTGATATAGTTTATGGCGGCTGCGGTCTTTATGTTTGACGGGCTTTTTGATTTCAACACGTTCTGAAAGCATTCCGAGGCAATTTTCTCTTCGCCGATTCTATAGTAAATCAGTCCGAGTGTATTGTTGAGAATGCCGAGAAGACGCGGATTGCGGGTCATTGATCTGACCTCTTTTATGAGGGAAATGGACTTCTCGGTATTCCTGGTCGATAAATTGACGGCAATGTTGGTCAGCAGCCTGGCCTGGGTCTCCTGTTTGCGAAACTGCGAGGCGTCGCTGACGTTCAATACCGACATTTTCTTCTCCGCGAACCGCGAGGCTCTTTCGGCAAGCGCCGGCTGATAGAGTGCCTGTGCGACTGCGCCTATTATACAATATGATTCAACGTCGAGCCATGCGAGCGAATCGGGCTTTCCGGCAGAAAGAATTTCCGATGCCTTTATGATGCTTTCGCGATAGCGGTTGCTGAAGAACCTGACCTTCGCAATCCCGAAAAGCGACAGTAGTCTGAGCCGGACCGAGTCTTCAGGCAGTCGGGAAAGCACTTGTCCGTAGGCTTTGGCAGCGTCGTCGTAGCGCTCTGACTCTTCAAGCAGTTGCGCTTTTTCAAACAGGCGGGGTGCATGATTGGCAGAAGGAATTATCGTGAGCAACGAATCAATCCAGGCGATCCGATCGGTCAGACTGTAGAGCGTGTCGCGCGAACAGGCACGATAAAAATCTTCTTTAAGCTCGGTTTTGAATGTGTGCGGAGCGGAATGAATTACCGAAAACACCCCAAAGAAGAAAAGTATAGTTGCCGACAGTATTTTCTGTTTCATATACAAAGATAAATTTTATCGTTTGAATTTCAGAATTCCCTCTTCGGCAGATTGATGTCCGACTGACCGGCTGCATGGCGTAAAAGCGATGTTGTCAGAGATTTGAAGAGCTTATAGGTATAAAATAATCCGGTTTATTTTATTGTTGGCGCTTAAATAATCCCTGCGGAATTTGCAGCTGTCGGTGCCCGACATAAATTTACTGACGAATCTCTATAGAACCATTCCGGCAGCTTCCGTCTCATCATCAGCCGTGTCCCGTTGCTGCCGTTCTTATGCTTAACAATTGTCCAATCCATGGCCCGGGGCAGGTTGTGGTCAAATCAATAACATGAAGAAATATCTCTTTTCTATTGTGGCGCTCATGGGATTGTCGACTCCGGCTTTTTCAACTGTTGCACACGGGCCGTCGGGGGTCGTCGTCAGGCAGACGATGCCCAGAGTTGCCGGCCAGGGCAGCCGTTCGACAGAGATCACCGTCAACGGTGTTCCTTTCGAAGAATACAGGAAAACGCCCGCACGGGCCGACGAAGCTACCACTTATGTTGTCACTCCACAGATCGAATATAATGCCGCAGCCGGCGAAACACCGTTCGATATTCAGATAGCAGTGCCGCGCAATCTCGACATTGAGAATCCCGACAATAATTATGTCAGGATGGCCACTTATATTGCCGGGGGCGAAGATGAGGATATGGTTTTTCCCTGGGATCTGACTGCCGGAACCTACGACTTTATGTTTATCTGTAAATCCCCCGAGGGATATAAGCTAATTTGCCGCGACGACGTTGTGGTGAACTCCGACATAACGTTGTCGGTGTCGACCTCCGAGGCGGTAAACCATATAGTGTATAACCCGTTGCTGAGCGACGGCTCGGTGCCCCATCCGTGGATCGATTTCGAGAAGGGGGAAGAGGCAGCTCCCGGGAATGCGACAGATCTGTGGATGGATAATGTGTTTCGTCACCGCAGCTCGCTTCTGGCTTTTTTGGTTGGCGGCAATGTTGGGCTTTGGGAGATCGACGATGAGGGAAATCTGTCTGACATGAGGAATGAGTTTAATGTATGGGTCAACGACACCGAGGCATTCAGCTTCGATCTGGTCACCACCGTGGCTCAGTCTCAGGCGGGAAACTCTTATATAATGCTGTGTGCCGACGGGTCGAAAGCGCAGACGGTCACTAATGACATTAAAAATTTTAAGTCGATTCAGCTTAATGTCGGTGGCTATCTCTATGAACCATCACCTGAGGAATATCCGTGGATTGGAAATTCTGGATGTTGTGATTACGCAACTTATTATAAAGGAAACAACGAAAGCATTTCTCATGGCGGTTTCGGTGGTGTGGCATGGAACGACACTCGCCTGAATTTGTGTAACTGGATTGATGCCGACGGGAAAGCTTCGGATTTTGATATACGTCCTTTGGTCAGCCGCCCTATGTTCGCCGATTTTGACAATAGTTTCAACATTATCAGCCAGCCGTTGATGCTCGATGGCGATGAATGGAGCCTTCAGACTTCGTTGCTGGGTAACACCGAGTATATAAACTACGATTGCCTTGGCTTTTTTACGGAGCCCGACCGCGCGTATGTCGCCAACAGCCAATATCAGGTCGATGATCTCGGCATCGTCTTCGGCGATAACGTGCCCGTGACCCTCTTCCTTCGTCCTCGATACCAGCCTACCTATCTCTTTGTCGGCAGATATGGCGAGATACGCACGGTCGATTACGCCAACCATAAGCTAAGCATCAAAAAAGACGGCGCCGAAGTGTGCTCGTCGTGGGGCGATCTGAAAGCCGCATTCAGTGAGTGGGAGGTCGATGACGTCTGGAAAACACCCGGCGAATGGGATTACGAAATAGACAATGCCGACATGGCGGTCGACAATCTTCAGGGCCGGAACACTTGCCTGGTTCATCTTGGCAAAGACGCATCGGCGCCTGTTCCCGCCGTCACCCGCATGCAGCTGCGCGATGTCTCGGGTCATGTGACAGACCGTTTCAAGACTGCCGCTGACGGCAAACTTTATTTCTCGGCCGGTTCGTGGGCAGAGTGGTCGTTCAATTATGAGCCCTTGGAGGAAGTGAAAGTGGAAGTTGCTCCCTATGGCACCGGCCGCTGGACTCCGTTCGAGGTCGAGGAACAGCCCGACAAATACTTTGCCAAAGGCTTCGGCGCTTTCTATGAAGGCAGCCTCAGCCAGATAACCGAAGGAGCTCCCTACGGATGGTTCGACGTGCGCATATCTCTGGCGACTGCCGAAGGGAACACCCAGCAGCAGGTCATCTCGCCCGCGTTCCGTATCGACGACCTTGCCGGCATCAGATCTGTCGGCTCCGATATTCAGGAAAACAGCTCTGTCGAATATTATAATTTCCAGGGCATCAGAATATCAAAGCCTGAGCCGGGAATGCCGGTTATCGAGCGTCGCGGCGACAGCGTGGTCAAAACCATCGCAAGGTGACACACAATGTCAAAAATCGCCCTGGCGTATGGACGTGCCAAAGGCTACGACCTAATGCTATTAACTTAGCTGAGTGTCAGCAGTCAGAAACGCTCTGGTGTAGGGACGTGCCTTCGGCACGTAGCATTGCAACACCCTGATTGTTAGGTGCTTGTGAAACGTGCCAAAGGCACGTCCCTACGCCCGGACAGGATAATTTGTTCGGAAGAATTTTAAGTTAACGGCATTAAGGCACGTCCTACTACTGGTCAATCTTTTCTTGGCAATTAGAAGCTCGGAAGACATATCTGACAGCGCCCGACAAGCGCGGGACGCGCGAAATCTCTACAACTTGCCTGCGATAGCTGGCGGCAACCACCGCTCCCCCTCACAAATTCGCGGCTTGCACGCATATATTGTTGACTGTCAACCCCACAGCTATCGCAGTGGGATGAAGAAAATCCGCGCCTCCGGCGCTTGACGCGAATAGGCTGTTTGATGTGGTTATTCTGCAAAAATGTCAGGTCGTACTAAAACCGTAGTAGTTCTGAAACTCCCATAATTACCGCATAATTTCGGAGCGCTTGCCGGTCGGCAGGCACTCCGTTTTATCTGTGCTTCGCCAAATTTCGGGAAAGTGGTGTTTTCTGACGAAAAATTTGTAATTTTGCCGTTCCCGTCTTCAGGGTTTATTACCTATTCTACGATATCATCATGAAAACATTTAAGCTGTTTATACTGACGGCGTTAGCCGTCACATCGACCGGCAGCGCCACCGGTGCCGAACCGTCGGGATATTACGATTCCTGCAAGGGAAAGAGCGGCGCGGCGCTGCTTACGGCGCTCTGCAATAAGATTTCGTCGCACACTACAGTGAGCTACAACGGACTGTGGGATCTCTACCGATCGTCGGATGTCGACGATAACGGCAAGATCTGGGATATGTATTCGACCAAGCGCTGGAATGCGGGCGAGAAGTGCGGAAACTATTCCAAGGTAGGCGACTGCTATAACCGCGAGCACTCACTGCCGAAGAGCTGGTTCGACGATGCCAGCCCCATGTATAGCGAGGCTTATCACATCTATCCCACCGACGGCAAGGTCAACGGCCAGCGCAGCAACTATCCGTTCGGTGAGTGTGAGAACGGAACGACGCTTTCTTCGAGCAACGGCGTCAAGGCGCTCGGGCGTCTCGGAAAGTCGACTTTCCCCGGCTACAGCGGCACTGTCTTCGAGCCCGACGATCAGTATAAGGGCGATTTCGCCCGCAGCTATTTCTATATGGCGGCCTGCTACAACGACAGAATCTCGTCGTGGCACAGCGACGCCATGGCCGGCAACAAGTATCCGGCTTTCAAGGAATGGACGGTCAACCTGCTTCTGAAATGGCACCGCGAGGACCCCGTCAGCAAGAAAGAACTCGACCGCAACGAGGCTGTCGCAAAACGTCAGAACAACCGCAACCCGTTTATCGACCATCCCGAGCTCGCCGAACATATCTGGGGCAATAAGAAGACGACCCCCTGGAACGGCGACTCTTCTGCTCCCGAGACAGCCTCATTCGTGCGTCCGTCCAACGGCCAGACTGTCAACCTGGGCCGCACGACGCTCAACAACGCCGTCAGCACGACCGTCAGTGTGTCGGGCAAAGGCTTCACTTCCAACGTCAGCGCCACCGTCAGCGGCGCCGGGTTCTCTGTCAGTCCCGCCTCGCTGTCGGCCTCGGCTGTCAACGCCGGTACGTCGGTGACAGTCACTTACCGTCCGACGGCCGCGTCGCAGACGTCGGCCACACTGACTTTCAGCGGCGACGGCGCCACGGCGACAGTTAAACTCACCGGCGACGTTGTCAGCGGCATTCCCGCCAACCAGCCAACGAATATCGACCGCGACGCATTCACAGCCAACTGGGTGAATGTCGGTTCGGCTTCGACTGTCTACACTCTCTATGTCGCTCAGAACGGCAGCAATCTCGCGGGCTATCCGCGTCAGATGGCGGCCGGCGCAACCTCTTACAGGGTCACGGGGCTCGAAGAAGGCTCGACATACGTCTACTGGGTCACCGGTCTCGGACTGGAGAGCAACCATGTCACCGTCACAACCCATTCCGATCTGCCCGAGATCAATGCGCTGCCCGACGAAGACCTCGTGTTCACCGCCCGCCCCGGCGAGCCGAGCCGCGACATTTCGGTCACAGTCGACGCCTATATGATTGACCATGAGATAGAGGTCAGTGTCGACGCTCCTTTCGAGGTCAGCACCGACCGCAGCCGCTGGTTCAGGGCCGTCATCCTCGACCCCGACGACGACCACTTCTTTATCCGTGTCAACTCGGCCGACAAGGGTGTGTTCTATTCGGCAGTGACAATGAGTGCCGACGGATATGTGTTCGACGATCTGCGGGCTATGGCCACAATATCTGACGGCACGGCCGCAGGCGAGTTCTTCGAATCGTTCGAGGCCATGCAGAGCGCGGGCTACAGCGAGCAGACTCTCGAGCTTGACGCCGCCTCGTGGCGCTTCGACGGTGCCGGCGCCTTCGCCGACGACCGCGTGGCCCACACAGGCAGTCAGGGGGTGCGCTTCAACCGCGACGCCGGAAGCTATGCCGAAATGACTACCGGACCGCGCGGGTCGTTCTCGAAGCTGACCTTCATGACGCGCCTGTTCGACAGCGAAGCCGCCGAGATTGCCGTTGAGATCAGCACCGACGGCGGCAAAAACTGGAAGCGCGTCACCGCAGTCACTCCGACTTCCGACTGGCGCGAGACCGCTGTCGACCTCGCCGGCGACGAGGCCGATCTGCGCGTGAGGTTTGTGAAGACTTCCGGCGCGCGCGTGGCTCTCGACGATGTCAGCCTGACAGGCTCGTTCGGTGCCCTCGGCGATGTCATTTCCGAACGCCGCGTCTGGGACGCCTATAACCTCGACGGTGACCTCGCAGTCGACGTCGCCGCGGCCGAAGCTATCGACGTGAACGTCTACAGTCTCGACGGCATACGGCGCGCCTCGCTGACCGCCGCTCCCGGCATTACCCGTATCGTGCTCCCCGCCGGACTCTACATCGTCGTTGTCGGCGACGACTCGCGCCGCGTCATCATCCGCTGATTAAAGCCAAAATCGCTCTGGCGTAGGGACGTGCCTTCGGCACGTAGCATTGCAACACTCTGATTGACAGTTACATGTGAAACGTGCCAAAGGCACGTCCCTACGCCCGGACAGGATAATTTGCTCAGAAGAATTTTAAGCTCGATGTGTAATTGCGAGTTTTGCATCATCGGCCACATTCAGGGGGCTGCCATACGAAACTGAGGAATTCCGATATAACAGCAAAGCCGGCCCGTAAGGGCCGGCTTTGCTGTCGGTTATTGCTGCGGTTATTTATACCACTGGGAATACATGAGGTAGTTGTGGGCGATCTTGATGTTCAGCTCCTGGGCTTTCTCGGGATCGACCTTCTTGACGAACTTGGCGGGAGCGCCGGCCCACATCTCATGGGGGCCAATGACGGTGCGCGACAGAACGACCGATCCGGCAGCCACCAGCGCGCCTTCGCCGACTACGGCGTCGTCCATGACGATGGCGCCCATGCCTATGAGGGCGTAATCGTGGATTTTGCAGCCGTGGAGAGTGACATTGTGGCCGATCGAAACATCGTTGCCGATCTCGATCGTCGACTTCTCGTAGAGAGTGTGGAGCACACTGCCGTCCTGAATATTGACGCGGTCGCCGACGGTGATGGTGTTCACGTCGCCGCGCAGCACGACGTTGAACCATATCGAGCACTGGTCGCCGAGGGTGACGTCGCCGACAATTGTTGCGTTGGGGGCTATGAAGCAGTCCTTGCCTATTTTGGGCTCGAAACCGCGCACGCCGAAAATTGTTGCCATAATTGGTTATGCTAGATAAATATGGTTATGAGATTCAGAGCGGACGGCAGGCCTGACGGAGCCATTCGAGATCTTCGCCGTCGAGGTCGGGAGCGAGCTCGGCGAGAACGCGCTCATGATATTCGTTGACCCAGTTTATTTCGTCGGTCGACATTATCGACGTGTCGAAGAGCTCACGCTCGAAGGGGCAGAGAGTAAGGGTCTCGAAGCCGAAGAAGCGGCCGAACTCCGTTGTCTCGAGCTCGACGGTCAGCACGAGGTTCTCGCAGCGTATGCCGTAGCGGTCGCTGAGATACACTCCAGGTTCGTTTGATGTTATCATGCCGGGAAGCATCGGTGCGCCGGTGTCGTTGAGGCGGATGCTCTGCGGGCCTTCATGGACATTGAGGAAGTGGCCTACGCCGTGGCCCGTGCCGTGGAGGTAGCTCTTGCCCTCTTTCCATAGCGGCATGCGCGCCATTGCGTCGAGCTGATGTCCGCGGGTGCCTTCGGGGAACTTCGCGGTCGCGATGGCGATATGGCCTTTCATGACGAGGGTGAAATCGTGGCGCTGGTCGTCGGTGGGATTGCCGAACGAGATAGTGCGCGTGATGTCGGTGGTGCCGTCGAGATAGCTTGCGCCCGAGTCGACAAGCAGCAGCGATGAAGCGTCGATGGCGGCGTTGGTTGCCGGACGGGCGGCGTAGTGGACTATCGCTCCGTGAGGGCCGAAGCCGGCTATCGTCTCGAAGCTCTCTTCGACATAATAATCGCCTTTGGCGCGGTATTTGGTGAGGATGCCGGGAACGTCCATCTCGGTCAGAGCTTTTCCGGCGGCTACGGTGCGCTTGATTTCGGCCAGAGCGTGAACCATGGCTATGCCGTCGCGGTGCATGGCGGCGCGCGTGCCGGCGATCTGCGTCAGATTCTTGATAGCCTTGGGCATTGCCACTGCCGACGAGCCGACAACGGCGCGGTTGCCGAGCATGTCGGCTACGGCCACGGCTGTCTGCGGTCCGCTGACGAGCACTTTCGCTCCTTCGGGCAGCGTCGACAGGAAACGGCGTATGTCGGAGTAGGGGAGAACGGCGACGTTGCATCCGCTGAGGTGGGCGCGCACGGCGTCGGTCAGCTTACGCTCGTCGATGAAGAGCACCGACGTGCCGTCGGCCGACAGATAGAGGTGTGCGGTGGCCACGGGGTTATATTCGACGTCGTTCGAGCGGATGTTCAGAACCCATGCGATTTCGTCGAGAGCCGAGATGAACACCGCGCGGGCTCCCTGACTTTCGGCCGACTGGAGAATAGCGGCAATCTTGTCGGCGGCGCTGACTCCGGCATATTTGATGTCGTGGACATAGACCTCGCAGAGAGGCAGCTCGGGACGGTCGGGCCATACACCGGCTCCGGCGGGGTCGAAGGCTGTGTCGAGACGGAGATCTGCGGCGGCGAAAGCGTCGGCCATGGCTCGAGTCTCGTTTATCGAGAAGAGCATTCCGTCTATGCCGACGGTCATTCCCGGCATCAGAGTCGAGCAGAGCCACTGTTCGATAGAGGGCGTTTCGGGCAGACCGTCTTTCATAAGCTCGACGGGAGAGCCTTTGAGCTGGTCGGCGGCCTGGAGGAAATAGCGCGAGTCGGTCCATAGACGTGCGTCGCCGGCTGTGACGACGAGCGTGCCGGCCGAGCCGGTGAAGCCTGAGATATGGCGGCGCAGCTGCCAGTGATCGGCGATATATTCGCCGTGGTGGGGATCGGTCTGGGGGATGACGACGGCGTCGACGCCGTTTTGCTTCATGTTGAGGCGCAGAGCCTCGAGCGGTGTGGGGTTAGTCATGGTTCCATGTGTTTAGTGTCTGACCGCAAAGATAGTGAAAGGCGAGAGCAGTGGCAAATAAATTTGACAAGGTTCGGGTGGGCCTGTTGGTCGGACGTGGGACGGCCATTGACTGTGTTGTGCGTTATGCAGCAATTGTTGTGAACTTTTTTGATTTATTTAATGCAGTTAGAATCAGCTTCTTGCGGTTTCAAGAGACTATTCGGGGTGAATTTTTTTTTGAAAATATTTTGTCAGAATGAAAAATGGTTGTAACTTTGCAATCGCTTTCGGGGATGAACGCATCTTCCGCAGAGCAAGCGAACATTGCAACAGATGCCTCTTTAGCTCAGTTGGCCAGAGCACGTGATTTGTAATCTCGGGGT